>JAABUP010003203.1_pt1 | contig 29296 bp, 37 predicted proteins | sample 5559201 | NCBI WGS metagenome assembly JAABUP01 (sample SAMN10711887, study PRJNA513373) | rock metagenome | isolation source: Antarctica rocks | place: Antarctica | reverse complement strand
CGTGCGGGACAAGTCTTTTTGTCTGTCTGTCTGTCTGTCTGTCTGTCTGTCTGTCTGTCTGTCTGTCTGTCTGTCTGTCTGTGATGAGACAGACAAACAGACTGATCAACAGGCAGACAGACCAAAAGACAGACAGACAGGTGGACAGACAGACAGACAGATAGACAGACAGGCAGGCAGGGTCATGACAGCAGGTCACTCTCTCAAAGAGCCAGGCTGAAAGTGGGCACCTGAAGGTTTCATACGGCATGCGTGCCATATCCGTCAGGCCTTGGAACACCAGCACAAAGTACCATATGGACCAGATTCCCAGCGCCACACATCGGATGATGAACTGTATGTGATTTGACGCGTTGTAAACACACAAGTCCAAAGGTGTGATGCACGTAAGCTTGGTTGCATTTGGCTTGTAAAAATTGCGACCTGCACCAATCAAGGCTCCAATTGCGCCAACGTGGTAAGTGTTGCTGCTGCAAATGCTTGCAATGTTGGACAAAGAATTGGCAGATGTTGCAATGGGCTTTGGGACTGCTGCCTCTGGACACTCCTGTTATGATCACCAAAAGGCACAGACCCTTTTGTGGTCTTTGTGGTTCTGTGCAGCTCATTGCTGCATGCTGCTGCTTGCTCCAAAGAGATTGCTGTGCCCTATCCTCACTGTACTGTGAATCCCTGCTGTGCTGTACTCTGAGGCTGTGTTGGGCTGTGCTGGGCTGGGCTGTGCTGGGCTGGGCTGTGCTGTGCTGTGCTGTGCTGTGCTGTGCTGTGCTGTGCTGTGCTGTGCGGTGCTGTGCTGTGCTGTGCTGTGCTGTGCTGTGCTGTGCTGTGCTGTGCTGTGCTGTGCCTCGCCTCGATATACTGTGAGTGCTGTTCTGTGCTGTGCTGTGCCTCGCTGTATTGTGAGTCCTACTGTGCTGCGCTGTGCTGCGCTGTGCTGCACTGTGTGGTGCTGTGTCTGACGTATAGTTGTTGCACAAGTGAATGCATGAGTATGACATTGGGGCCGACGCTGGCGTGAACAGAGAGCAAGCAAGCTCAGAACTGAGAGGTGTACAAGCTCACCCTCCAAAGACACCACCAACTGAGTGATCACTGTAGCCTGCACCGCAATCCTGCACAACACATGCAACGAAAAGTCTAGTCAGCATCCTGACTACCATCTGTAGTATACAGCAACAATAATAATGAGTCAGGCTTTCCCACTTCAAAGGGATATCTCAGAATTTGGCGCTGATGAAGAAACCAGAGCAGAAGCAAATGCAAGAGTGTGCGATATCACCATATGAGGAGCTTGGGCAGATGCAAACTCCAAGGGGCATCCAAGATAAGGCCATTCTTTGGTTTCTGACTTGTCAAAGGAGTGACTGCAAACAGCACATGAAGTTTTCAGCATTTGAGCTTTTCACATTGCATCCCGTCATGCAGAATAGCATAGAATTGCAGCACCCGTTGGTACCCATGTGCATGCAATATTCCCAGCATGCCAGAACCCTTTGTGAATCTGTCATGACAGTGTGCACATGGCAAGAGTGAATGCGACATATTGGTACTGCCACAGCACCATGCATCCATGTACAAGTTGCTGGGACACCATGTGCAGTGTTTTGCTATATGACCATTTGTATGCTTGGAAACAACAGTAAACTGTTTAATGGTGGTAATTATCTGGGCAAAAACAAATCAAAAGCAAAAAGCGAATAGCAGCTCACAGTTCATCCACAGCTTCCGACAGGGTTTGCCTTCTGCGTCTGTCCATGCGCATGTGCCGTGCATGAACACCAGTTGCGCCAGCATAAGCTGCAGCAAACAATAGAGAGACACATTGCAGCTACAGAAAGCGAAGGTGGATATTGTGGAGCGAGTGGTATTCAATTTGGGACAAAACTGGACATTGCAACAAGTCAAAAGTCAGTCACGATGCTCAAACAAAACATATGTATACATATATATACGCAAATTGTGAGAACCTGAAATGCAATGTATGTACTGAATGAGATTCAACTTATGCCATGCGTTCATTCATATGTTTGGTCTTTTGTGCATTGCATGTCTTCCCCCTAGGGTCAGTTGAAATTATGTAATGGAGTGGGATGTAAGCTGCAGCATATGAGGAGAACGCACTTACGGCAGACAGACAGACAGGCAGGCAGGCAGGCAGGCAGGCAGGCAGGCAGGCAGGCAGACAGGCAGGCAGGCAGGCAGGCAGGCAGGCAGGCAGGCAGGCAGGCAGGCAGGCAGGCAGGCAGGCTGGCAGGCAGGCAGGCAGGCAGATGGATGGATGAGGCAGGCAGGCAGGCAGATGGATGGATGAGGGCACACTGTACCGTGTTCCAGGCAGACCATTGAACAAACTGACACCACCTGCAGGACAGATGTGCGCTGAGCGGACAACGCATGAATGCTAACAACAACAATATGAGCAAAATTGAATAAGATATAAGAAAAGACAGCTGCCTGAGGGAGATGCAACGAGTGATGCTCTGAGGAGGCAGCTGCGACCCCAGCTGTGTTGAGACTGAGAGTTGCAACTGAGGAAATGGGAAGGGCAAATAGGCGGAAACTTCACCTGTGGGGACTGAAGTTGCCCCAGGGGCCAAACCAAGTTGCAAGTCAACTGGTGTTACAGATAGACAGACAGGCAGGCAGAGATTGACAGACAAACGGACAGATGGATGAACAGTCAGGTAGACAGACAGACAAACGGACAGATGGGGGAGTCCCATGTGTGCATCTGAAGCCATGACAGTTTTGCATCCCTATCAGCACACAAAACGCCTTGAGTCTGAGTAGTGAACTCAGTTATATCTAAATGGCAGACATTTGGCTAAACCCTTGCGCTATTACAACAGCCTTGAGATAAAGTGACAACAAACTGTGGCGGTGTGAGGTACCTGCAGAATGTGGCAATGCTGTTGCAGCGCTGCTTGGTTGCATATGCAGCAGGTGCAAGGAAGAAGAGGATAGCAATCACCTGCAGACCACACAGATTACTCACTGAGGTTGTTGCTCAGTGTGATGTTGTTCATGCTGATCATTCCACAGCCAACTTGCATAGACATCTGTCATTTGCCACCAAAGCGCTTAGTCACAGGCAGTATCACTTGCTGCACATGCTGTTGTACATGTGCGTTGAACTTGCATGTAGAGGCGGACATCTCTTTCAAACCTTGGAGCATGCCAGCTGGAGGGTGTAGACCTTAGTACCAGGGTTTACACTGCAAGTGACGGTGATGGTATGATGGTATGATGGTGTGATGGTGTGATGGTGTGATGATTGTGATGGTGAACATACACATGTTTGGTGCACATGGCATATTCATGATTCTTCTGAAAGCCACAGCAAATCTTTCAAACATGTTTAAAATGGCAAGGATGGTTACCAGTGATGCCAGCTGTGCAAGGCTGAGCATTGCCAGACGCTTCCTGCGTAACGACCTGAAAAAGGCCAAAAATCATTCAATTAATCAATCAATTTACAATACCTGTTGACAGCTCAAGGTCAGAAGCAAGATATACAGTTGCCAATTGCCTCCTGCACAGTAGTTGACCATGAGCCAGGAAAGTGAGAGGTGCATGTTGAGTGCACGTGTGATGTGTAGCATCTGGCCAGCTGCTGTGACATATGACTTATGACCATGATCTATGTGGGCACTATCAGACAGCTATCAGAGACCATGGGAGCGACGATATGACACTGTACACGTGTGCTTCTACTCAGGACAGACAGGGCTCAACTTGCTAGCAACATGATGCAGGAAGCAAACACTCCACAAGTTGCAGAATGGCTGGACGGTATTGCAGCAGTAAACTGAGAAGTTGAATGTGATTTGAGCGGGCAGAGACTTGAAGGCGCTTGATAGCCAATGAAGACAGGAAGAGCTGTGCATTACCAGTTTTGATTTGCCCGGAAGACTTTGATCACACGCCAAAGAAAGCCAAACAAGGCAAATCCAGAAACTGCCAAGCAGGCTGCAGCCAGGCCTGTTGCCAGCGCAAGGTTGACATACTCATGCTGGCGATAGAAGCTTTCTACCAAGGACAACTTGGACAAAACCACCCAGGAAGCAATGACCAAGATGCGGAGGAAGAATTGACACAAGGCGAATCTCTGCAGCAGCGAAGGTTTGACGCTGTTATACCGGAAGGTACCGGGGGCAACCTTAAGCTGCGCACGCTTGGACAGTGCCTGACCTTCAGAGATCGCCGTGACATGGTTTCGACCCTCAAGACGGCTTTGGCCCTGATGTCAAGACTTCTTTCGCTGGAAGTTGTGGACTGCCCATGGGCGTGTGTAGGTATATAGTCGCCAGATGTGCTGAAGTCGCCGTTGCTGCAGTTCCCGTTACTGTAGGCACACGCAAAGTCATCCCGGTCGACTTGCATCATCGGTGTTTCATGAGGTCTACAGAACGGCCTCTCGACGGTATCTTGCATGTCATGCGGCATCCGCGGTGTGCAAGAATACACATGCACATGCCGCAAAACTCTTGGAACGGGATTTTTGTCTGACATAAGCCAAAGCTCCGAGACCAAATCAGTCATCAGGTCAATATGTCAATTGTGCTTCGGAGGTGTGAGTTGGTACCTGTAGCAGCGGTCCGCAGTCCTGGCACAACAACTCCAGCATTGGTCTACATGTCAGCGACTATTTGATCGCCTGAGCATGTACGTGCTTGCCGCACATTCAGAAGATTTAGCAAAGGGACGTCTTGCTTTCAACAAGCCATGGTGCACAGCTGGGCGTACGAATGGGAGCAGCCAAGTCCTTGCGGGTTAGTTGGCATTGTCACTTTTATAGGAGTAACATATGCTCATCTGATTTGCACGACCAAATACAACACATAACAACGGCAATAAGCTATCTGCACATCCTGTGACACTGGTACCAGTCTTTGTGTACAGTATCACGTCAAGTATCCTACTCTCTTTGACCTGCCTGGCTGCCCACAGACAGGCTTGCACTTGACAGAAGTTCAGCTTCTGCAGCTTCAGCCAGCTTGTTCAAGTGTGCAAAAACACAGAAAATCTCAGAGCAGGAGTCTCCAGCAGCTGCATTCAATGCTGCTTTCAAGTCAGTGCACCTGCCTAGAGCAAAAGGAAAGTGGCAAAGAGACTTGTTCATAAGGAACTTTCAATCAAACCTCTGACAGGACCATCCTGTCAGGACACATACAAGGAGCTTCATGAAGTCTTTCAAGGACGCATCATCAAATGGGCGATGCAAGCTTGTGTGCCAACGCAACTTTTGCAAACATGCTACAGTATGTAAAATTGTCAAAGCACACATTGCAGAAATGGTTGAGCCTTTGTTTCTCAAATCCACATGTGTCAGGCTTACAGCTGTACAGTGGTTGCCTGCAGTGTACACAAGATTCAACAGTGACCTGCAGTCCAGCAGGGCGCCAGCTCTGATGCTGGTGTCAGATCACACACACACACACTGCACAAGACAAGTGTCTACAAGACAAATGTGTGCACTTGTGCAGGAGGCTGTGCTTGTAGTTGCGTTGTACTTGTGCTTGAGCTTGTCCCTTTATTTGTGCTTACACTCTTGCCCTTCTACCAAGCTCTGCAAATTGGTGAAACTTCCAGTCTGTCAAGGACACTCTTGGACTTGACACACAACAGTATCACTGCTGTTGCATTGGAGCATGTGAGCAAAAGCTTATTCCTCAGCTGCAAGAGCTGGTACTGGATGATAACTGCTTGAAAACTGAAGGCGTGCCCACTATGATAGGCTGAGTCAGCCACACCTAGGCCACACATAGACCTAGGAGATACCTATTCTACTGTGCAGCACATTGTTGACCAGCAGGTAACCTCTACAAGCAATATAATATCATCATCATCAGGCTGCCTCAGTGACCTTGAGGTTCTGTAGTCCCTTCTGTTTGCAAACAAATTACCTGATGCTGCATTCACAGCAGCTAGCTGGACACCAGCGCTGGAAGCAGGCAGATGTCCTCAATGTTTGCTTGAGAGAGGTGCTCAATGGCTGTGCTCATTGTAAGCTTGTTAATAATCTGTCTGACAAAAACAGCTCAGTCTCTGCAGATGCCTATGCAGTGCTTGCAGCAGTCGAGGTTGGCAAAACTGCTCACAGTCACATAACGCTGCACATGCAAAGTTCTAGGCGTACGCAAGATATGCCACGGCCCTTCTAAAAGTTTGACGCTTACATGATATCTCAGTAGCAATGTTGTCTTGACATCAAGGCAGTCACATGGAGCAGATCTTTGAAGGCAATTAAAATACGGCGTCATGGTTTATGTACAGAGGGTAGAAAGCACTCAAATCAAGGGCACATCTTTTCTCAGGTTAAAACAACAGCAGTTTGCAAGGCTAAGGGGTTAGCTGGCATCCTTGCCGATGTTAGCATCAGTGAGGGAAGTATATACAGCTAGCTCACTGCAATTCAGACTTCTTCGCCGTCGCACGAAGTATGTGTCCCATGTGTCCTATATGTGCCTGTGCTTTGCGAAAAGGGGCTTAGAGACTGGCAATGCCGCTTGGTGATGTGCCTGCCACAGCAGACCAAAACATTTCAGAAGCTTGTCAAGCCATAATGCCAGGCTTGGCACAGACAATGATGCATTTCCCAATGCAGGGCATGGCAAATTTCCACAAGTGATGATCATGTAACATGCAACAGCTAACGAATACACCAGTGAATCTGCACCATCTGCGTCAGCTCCAATCTGCTGTTGTGATGGTTGTACCTGCTATGTGTTATGAATGAAAGCACCCTGTGGTATGGAATATGCTTTTCTAAGCAGTGTAACATGTAGCAGCTGACGTGCATGCAAGTCATAAGACAATCATTGCTTGGCCAATATGCCCACATGGGCCACAGGCAATTTAGCATGTATACCTCTTGCATGACCCAAGAAGCCTGCCTTCCTGGCAGTGCCACCCCCAAACCCAGCACCTGACCCCCCTATACCTGTGCAATCAGGTGCATACCTCCATTCTTAAGTGAGAAAGCTCAACTCTTGGCAGTAACAATTGTGTGCATGCATGCCTAGGTAGCTTCTACATGCTGCAATGCAAAGGACAACTTGCAGGCAGCAAAGACAGAGCCCAAGACACAAGCAATGCTACGGTTAGCCAGAGAGTCAGCCCAAAAGTCCACCTGTGTTGCCAAGCATCTGCCTCAAGTTGTGCTTGGGCTGAGTACGGTGAGGTGTGAAGGTTGACTCCTGCAGAGGGCTGAGCTGTCCTGCCAGCTGAAGGCCTGAGGGGGAGGGAGCGTCAAAGCCCATGCCAGCCATACCACCACCACCTCCATTTCCTACGGCCCCAAATTCCTGTCTTGCTTGCCTGCAGAAAAGAACAGAAACACTTGCGCCAGTCAGCATCAGTATCAGAAAGCCCAAGAGTGAGATGTGCGCTATTCACTTGGTCACTACATGCATGTCTCTCCTCAGGGTCACGCATGCATGCACTGTCCTGCACAGTGTCCTGTATCAGGTCCTGTTGGGTGTGTTCATCAGACACAACAACCCGCCAACCTTCATGTTTGAATTTGAGTTCAGCACATGCTTCATTGCAGGTTGCCAACATCTGATATCATCGCATCAAGCACGTACACGATGTACCAGCAATCATGTGTCAATGCCTGCGTCAAGTACACTTTAAGATTGCGTGGAGGCATCAAAGCCACCATAGGATTGACAGTCACGCAACCAGGCAGGCCGATCACAGCAGCGAAGAAGAGCAGAGGCCCAATTTTCAGCAGACACACACTAGATCTGTTTTCAATCAGCTGGTTTATTTTGAGCAGCTTGCTGACCTGCTCACAGCCTGTTGCATGGCACCAGCCCTCTTGGAACCTAGGAAACCACCAGGAGGGGCTGCTGCAAACTGCCCTGCCACATCCAGCAGAGCTGGACTGGGTAGCTGCTGGTTGGGCACAAACATCTGCTTGTGCTGCACTGTGGTCACCTGTGATATTAACAATGAATTGAAAAGGCAAAAGAATACTATGGCCACCTGCAACATTGACAATGGATTGAAAAGGAAAAAGAAGACTACATCTTTCAGCATCAGTTCCATGAGAAGCCAAGTATTGTACTGAGCTGCCCAGTTGACTAGGGATTGCAGGTAATTGACATGATAGTGTCAGAGTCATGCCTGAATGACTTGTGCAATTGGAAGCCAAAAAACTTGGCTGATATCAAGTTGCCGTGACTGGATTCAGCCAGTGTGATCTGTTGTTTGTACTCAGGAAGTGGCACATATGCAACTCTGAAGTTGTGTGCATGAAGCACTCGCCAACCACCATGACATGCTTGTGAACCGTACATGTAAGTACACATAGCTGCAGATGTTGCAATAATCCTGGCTGCTGACAATTGCCATGTATAGACCATCTATACACCAGAGAAGCATATTCTTTGTATGCTGATGCCTTGCTATTGCCTAGCATGCTGATGCCTTACATAACATTCTGCCATATGCAAATGTTGCAATACTCCAGGCTGCTGGCAATTGCTATGTATAGACCATCTATACACCAGATAAGCATATTCTTCGTATGCTGATGCCTTGCTACTGCCTTGTATGCTGATGCCTTGCACACAGCTGTAGATGTTGCAATACTCCAGGCTGCTGGCAATTGCCATGTATGGACTATCTGTAAGGCAAAGAGGCATACCACTCTGCCAGAGCCAGGTGCATTGGACTGGTGGCGCATGTTGTGTGCAGGGCTGAGGAGGTCATTGAACTGCTGGCCTGAGCCGCTGCCCATCTGGATAGCATTGCCAGGGCGTCTGCCACTGCGCAGCATTTCATTCTCCTGCTGGACTTTCTGGAACATCTCTTGCAGCTTCCTGGCTTGCCTGCAGAACATGTGCAACATCTGTGACAGAACAAGTCTGGAGTGCAGCGACTTCAGCGCATACAGAGATAGATGTGCTGACAGCAACTGGCATGTGCAATATGCAAACAAGATGAGCTTTATTCACAGAAGAACAGCTGCAATGCCTGCAGATGATGCTGCATGGGCAGCAGCGAACATGACCTAGCCAGGCTGACTGCACTCATGGTGGAATGCAGCAGCTGTGCTCATGAGCATAACTCAGCAGGTCATGACTGCAGTGCTGGGGCTTCTTATATACTTCAGAAGCATGGGCTTGCATGCCTGCATATGATTGGGCACAGCACCACGCAACGGCTATAGACATGGCAGCAAGGCAGTGAAAGCATAGAACATGCAACACTTACATGGCTTTCTGTGAGTACTTCTGCTGCAGCTCCTGGTTGTCGCCATCTAGCTGCTGCTTCACTGCCAGTACTTCTTGGTACTTGCGCTTGGCCTGCACATGTGGAGTTTGCAATCAGCACTTGCAAATCCTGCCATCTTGACATGTAAGCATGATGCAGGAGACTACAAGTAGCATGAGCGCAATGCAAACCACAACGCCTGCTCTGCCAGAACAGCGCCACTTAGGTTTGATGAGCTCATGCCACTCTCATGACTCATGGCATCAGTGCATAAAGAAAAACTAGTCCTCTCACTTACCGCAGTATAGCCTGTATGCACCTCTTGCAGCTTCTTCTTGCAAGCCTCCTGCACCTTATTGATCTTCTTCTGAAGCTGAGCCTCCCGGAACTCAAAGTACAGCTGCTGTTGCTGCAAATAGAAGTTGACTGAAGCCAGAGCGCTGTTCAGAGCTGTTTCAGGGTCTTGACCGCATAGGGCTAACTGCAAAAAAAAAATGTATATGCTTTTCAGCGATCATGACAGGAGCCTCCTAAGGCGGCAGCCTGGAGCGTAGCTGCAACAAACATAGAGCCTTTGATATTGCATGCAGCAGACAAGTCATATAAGGCAGGCGCACTGCATCCACAACAGCAGGATGGAGCACATCTTCACAGGCTGCAGGCAGCGATGTCAAACACAAATCAAGCAATGGTACAAAGCTCTTTGGCTAGCTTCATGCAGAGAGATGGCGCACCTTGCACACAGAGCTCTCCTCTAGGACATTCACAAGCTTGACATTGCTGCAACAAACATCAAGTGTTTTGTGATGGCTTTTGAGGCCAGCTATTGGTCAAGCAAAAGCTTGCTAGCGTTGTTACTTAAGATGCACAGTGTGCTTGTATATGCTCTTGCAACACTGAGAGGCACTGCTGACCTTTTGGTGATGACATTCTCACAAATGGGACAGGCAGATTCCTCAGACTCTACAATGCTCTGAGCGCACTTGATACCTGGAGAGGCAAGCAAACAAATTAGACATGAACCTTCCGCAAAACAGACTATGCTGTCAGAGCTGACAGTCGCTAACAAGCAGCACAGTTGCAAGTGATGAGAAGCAGCTCGATACATCAAAACCTACAATAGAGGTGGCCACATGAGGTTGCGATGCACTTGGCCTTTGGCTCAAGCTCAGACCAGCAGCCGTTGCACCTCATGAGGCTGCTAAGTCATAGGTCTTGTAGTGCTTCACGATAACTGTGGGAGGTGAGACTTTGCTGCAGCACAGCCGTGCATACAGACGTCTGTCGTCAACGCTGCGCACTGCAGAACGGTGCAGCGGCGTGCGCAACGTTAGGGACACTTATCTGGCAGAGTGCTGTGCGTGCTATGCTTGCCAAAGCTTTAGCTGCTTGCAGACGAAGTGCTGAGCGTGAAAGATGGATGTCGCTGCTGCAAGCAAGCCTGTGAAGATCTGAAACAGACGGCTGCGGCTATGTGCAGATCTGCAGAGCCTGTACCAATGACGTGCTGCGATCTCGCGCCGCGGAGTCAGGGCGCGAAATCCCCGCCAACAGGCAACAGCTTCAAACGTCGCCCTGGTGGGATCTCGTTTTAGACGGTGCAACCGCAGGACAGACCGCAGAACTAGCAAGCGGACGCTGGCGGTGGCAGCATGAGCCATCAACTAGTCTGTATTGTCCACCAGCAAGCACACGACCAGCCAAGTCTATTAAACACGGCCAGACTTGTCGAGGTAGGCTGCAAGCTGCGTGTGTCAGGCAGTTGTGAGCCAGACCTGATCATGAGCAGAGCCGGCACCACCGCAGCCTTCTTGTTTGCGACTGAGTCTTCAGGTCTTTGCCAGGGCTCAGCTACATGGGCCAGGTAATGTGTTGTGAGTAAGAGCAGGCACTTTGCGCCTGTGCCATCTAAGCTGGTCTAGTGAGCTAGTATCTGTGAGCAGCATCCACACATTGATGCTTGCTCACAGTGAGAAAGCTTGCCTGTGCAGAGCAGAGAAGCTAAGCAGAATCTTCAAACACAGCTTTCTGTTGGCCATCAGCCACACCAGCAATGATATTGTGCAAGCATCTTGCAGGCAAGCAATCGCGCTAAGGTCACACATAAGACAGTCACTGCCATCTTCTCACCTGACTTTGACACAGGTACCTAGGCAGTCTTACCATCATCTGCTTCCCACCTGGCACTGATCTGTGCATAAGAGCTATTGAGCTCTTTGAGACATTGTCAGCACCAGAAAATGGGCTAGCTCCACAGGTAAGTTTCGAAAGGCAACACAGCTGGCACAGATCTGGTGAACATGCAAGCTGGGCAAGGAAAATTGGCTATTGTGTCCAATCTTTTGTGTGCACAAGCATAGAGGCAGCAGGCAGTCATGAGCTCTGCAGCAGTGAATCAGGTGCTCACAAGCATCCCAGCCCTATTGCTACAAGAGCACCAGGCCAATTCACTGCGCATGGTGGGGTCATTACAGATGATCGCAAACAGTTTTCCTGAGGACATCCTAGACAACACAGACCTGGAGCAGTCTCAGTAAGAGACTCAACATGCCAAAGCTGCATGCAGATCTCGTACACAATTTTGAGAGGACACCTATTTTGTAGGAGCTTTCCTTTGATGCCCAGTTGTCGTGCAGGGTGGAGGCATTGATGGCAGCTTTCACAAAGCCAATGTCGTGAAGAGAAAAGCAAACAAACTGGTCAAAACAACACTATAGCAACATAGTGTATGTTAGCTCCCAAAGGTCTTCATGCAGTACTCTGCTACTTCATGCTTGGCAGCTTTGTACCCATTGGAGTACGCTGTATTTTGCAGAGAATTCAGTTGCAGAAACACGCCATCTGAAAGCTTCTTTACAGTCTCTGGGAGGATTGTCTTTGCATCACTGCCCACGCCTTGCAAAACCTGCATAGCAAGCAACATGAGCAATGTTTTGCAGACTGTCAACAGCCTGAAATCGCAGCAGATGCATTTTCTGCTTACCGCATGTGTCTCGGCACACATGTGAGCTTTCCTTATGGCCTAGTCAACATACACAGTAACATGATGGCAATCAATTTGATAAAATAAGTACGCATTTTACACTCATAATGACATGATACCATGTTACACAGGGAGCAGAGCAAGTCTGGCAGAGGCACTGCAAAGCCACCTTTGGGTTTACCTGCTGGACCATGTTTGTTGCAAGGTCTTGCATGCTGACCGGTGGAGGCACTGACTCTGCCTTTGGGGGCTGCTTGGCCTCTTTGGCATTGGCATTTTTGGCCTTGATAGGCATGTTAGCAGCTGGGTTCAAGGTTGTGCTTGCGCTAGAGCTGCTTTGTGACTCAGATGTTGACTCAGCTTGCTTTTCTGTTGTTTCTGTGTTTGAGTCTGTCGGCAACAGGTGCCGCAAATCTGCTTGGCCTGCACCTGCTGCCGGCTGAGCTTCCAAGTCAACATAGTGTGCTTCCCGTTGCAAAGATCTGCGCTGCAAGCAGCTCATTTGACAGAGGCCAAAGACAGTACAAATTGTATTATGACGCGTGCTCAACAGCACATGCATAGACAGACATTGTCATGTGGTTACAACAGACTTATGATTATCCAAGAATGTATGCCTTGTCATGTTTGCTTGGACAACGTAATGATATAATGGCACAAAACGCAGCTATGCTGCTGTCTGCTGTCGTCTATGCTCCAAAATCAGCAGCAACTGCAGTGGCAGATCAAGCAACATCAAAACACAGTGTGTGACCGTACCTAAGAAAAGCTTCTAGGCCGTCTGAAGAGATTGCAACTGTTTTGTCATTGGTCAATGGATGTACAAGGATCCTGTCTTGTCCCTTGAGCTTCTGATCTAGCAGTAGGACAACAGACGATGCTGTAGGTTGCACCACAGCTAAAGGAGTGACGCTTCCCAATGGGACCTGCAAACAAGAAACATCTTTCAAGTGCTATCCAACATTGTGAACATCGTCATCAAAGCCTTGCTGCAGCCCATGCACACTGAACCTGAGCACATTTGACCAGTATATGGTCAGGAAGCTCTCAACAGCCAATCCACAAGGCTATGCTTGCTGGGGCGAGACTCACAGTGTGGGAATGAAACAAACAGGTCGAAAGACACATTTGCCTCCTAAGTCTGCTCAAGTACCATACAGGGGTCAGGCTGTTCTGATTCCCTACGCAGTCTTAGACAACTGGGCAATCTGTGAGCTTGTCTACTGAAGGTGAAGGTGCGATACAGCCATGGCCATCATGCAGACAATGAATGACCTTGTTGCCATGTTAGGAAGGACCCCAGCGTGAAAGAGGTGAGACAAGATGTAACCTACCCCAAGGACAGATTCCAACAGTTCTGAAGGTGCCATCCTAACACCGGGTTTTGGAACCCCTAATCGAATGCCCAAAGCTGCAGATACAGCGTGTTTATGTCGCAGGTCATGTCAAGTGGCTGTGTTAGTACAGCAGCAACTCTGAACTGGAGACAGACCTTTCAAGTCTACCTTTGTTGAGGCCTCTGCTGCGACCAAGAAGAGCCTGTTTTTCTTGTCCTGCACTATGAACGCTTGACTTGAGATGGGACAGCTGTGCTGTTAGGCAGCGTGCTTGTTACAATAAATGCTTGTATCAGCTACCTTTAGAAACAAATTTTTCACATCCACTCCAGGATCGTCCCCAGTGTACTTATTGGCTTCCTGCACAGATCAAGGTGTCGGCGCCATAGTGCACACCATACGGAGTTGCACACTATGTGGGCCCCAATAGAGGCTCAAAAAGCCTTTACCTCTACAGTCAGGACCGCTGGGTGGTTGATTACTCCAGTCGGGATGTCTAAGCCTTGCAATTTTGCAAGCAGGATTGCAGGTGTGACGGCCATTGCGAGATTAATTGACGTGATCCAGCAAAGTAGGCGAGCTGTGCAAAGGACGTGAAGCATGGCAATTGCAACCCTATTTAGGTCAGTGCCGCAAGTCAACTATGTTGGTTGACCAAAACTGCAAGCTCGTACGACAGACTGTGTTTGGCGTGACAGCTTCCAAGGTTGCACGTCAAAATGCAATCAATGCATACTGCACACAAGCTTGCGGTGCTTGCTTCAAGGTCGGGGTCGTACGTTGGCGGGTATGCAAGCTTGTGAGGCAGTGTTGTGATGCAGTCATCTGGAATGATTACGCTCTGATATGTGTCTTACTCTACTGTAGGAGTGTTGCGTCTGGGTTAAAAGAGCAGTGCCTTTTGAGATTGGCCCAGACCTTTGGCTGCAGTAGTCTAGATGGTATACTAGATGCGAGTGAAGCAGTGCGGGGTTTTGCAGCCAAAGCTGGCCCATCTGACCCCTCGCATAAGCACAACGTCAACACGAACGCGAAGATACGCCACAACAAGCAGACTAAAGCAGCCAAACAAGGGCTGAAGGCAGGAGCAGCACCAAAAACTGCTGCATCAGCACCAGCAGAGGAACAGCCACAGAATCCTGAAGCTGCTCAACATCAAGGAGAAGTTTTACAGAAGCTTCAAGAAAAGGTGGACTCCGGGTCAAGCGGCACAAGAGCTGGCGGCAAAAGCGAGGTCCAAAAACAGGTCACTAGTCAAAAAGAGCGGGCAAGAATACAGCGACAGCAAGCAAATAGTGATGCTGTCAAAGCTGCACGACGTGCTGCTGCTGCAGCTTCACGTCCTGCACCAGCTGCACCTTCAGGACCAGCTCCACCTCCTGGACCAGCAACCACCACAGCTTCTACCGCAGCTGCCAGACAGCCTGCCAATGACTCACCACCGCCAAATGCTGATCAGCCACAAAGTGCCGAGCCTCTACCATGGAGGTTGCAACAGAAGCAATGGCTGGCTGCGCAACCAAAACAGCCTGAGACTGCATCATCATCCAGCATTGATCTTCCTCAAAATGCTGACGCACAGGCACAGGCGCTAAATCGAGTCCGGCCGGGATTCCAGCAGCAGTTTCAGGGGCGGCGGGTGGGTCTGGGCAGATACTCCCCTGTTGCCCCCAACCCCAGCCTGACCCCACCTGCTGCCCCCCAGCCAGCTGCTCTGACCCCCCAGCAGATCAAGCAGCAGGATGAAGAGATGAAGTCCTTTGTCAGGTGAGACATCATGCATCTTTTCTGTGAGACACCATGCACCTTTTCAGTGAGATATCATGCACCTTTTCAGAAATTGCATTGTAGGCACGGACAGTGAAACGTGTCAAACTCATCGTAAACGTCCTGACTGTGTCCGTGTGTGTGACATTGCAGTGCACAGTTAGCTGACATTGCAGTGCACAGTTAGCTGACATGTACATGTGTGCATCATAAGCAGAGATCAATGTATGTTGCATGCAGCTGCTTCACACTTTTGCAAAAGAGCCATGCACTCTATTAGTACACTATGGCTTCAAGCTGTTGCCCAGAGGCAGTCATCTGCACTTTCTTGTCGGCTGCCGCCAAAAACTCGCCAAATCTGCTGAGCCTTTGGAACTCAACGTATCAACTACACTCCTCATTTTGCTGTTGCCTGTCCAGGACACGCACGCTTGTCCTGCAAACATCTAGCTCATCATGAGCCAGAAAGCTGAAAACTCAAATTGTTATCAACAACCCCCTGCCTAGGGCTGTGCTAGTCACAATTTACAAGGGTCGACGACTGTACATTTCTAGTAATCACAGGTAACAAAACTAACATAAAAATGTACCAGCACAAATCCAATTCTGCTGTGGATCTGCAGGAAGCATCTGTATTCTACAGAGACTGCAGCAAAGGATTTGAGTCAGAAGGATGTGAATCTGTACTACCGCCTGAATGCCCAGTCGGTACCTGAAGCTTTCCCAGACTTCTACCAAGGGACCCTGGTTGAGGGGGGAGGTTGCAAAGCTCTGCATGTCAGTCCCTCAAGCTCTCGCGCATAGATTACCACCACTCTGTGGAACACATGTTGCTTGCATGAGTCTTTACAGTTATGCAAGCTGTTTGCATGAGTCTGTGCAGTTGCACCAGATTTGTGCATGTCTCAAGCCTTCTCAAAATGCTGGCAGTGCAGATCTGACTGTTGACAACCCGGTCTATAGACTGCATTCTTGCACACAGGCTGCACGTGAGTAGCACATTTGCAGGAAGCTCTCAGCAGCAGCTTCTTAAGGCTATGCTCGCCGGGATGAGACACAGCACGTGTATCCCTGTGACCAGTCTAGTCAAACACAGACGCAGCACTTGCTGCTTGCATCTGCACATATAAGCTCCAACCCATGCCACAACTTCCCTTGCATCACCATCACTTTCATACAACAAGGGCTCACCAACTGCTACAAAAGACGACGACTCTTAATTTTGACTCCTAAGTTGAACTCCTACCCCCCTCTCTGTATCTCAACAGGGACATGACAATGCTGCCTTTCTAACCTAGCTCATCATGAGCTGGAAGGCTATTTTATTATTCTAATAATAATTGTATGACAATGCAGGACGAAGCATCTTACACTGGAACCAGTCTTATCCAGTACAGAGAGAGCATGCGCCTTCTGCACCTGAAGGCAGAGTCCCGGAGTCAGACGCACGTCTACTTGGACGGACCAGCAGGCTGCGGCAAGAGCATTGCTCTGGTATCCCTAGTGGACTGGGCCCGGTCCCAGGGATGGCTGGTGAGCACAGGGATTTCCCTTGTTTCTGCTATCTTGGTTTGACCACACTTTGAGCTTTGGCAGAATTGCTGATGTGCTCAAGAATGCAAAGCATGCTGCATGTTGAAATGTAAATGCTGCAGCTCCTATGTACACAAGGCAGTGTGAGTGCATGCAATGCTGTTGACTACGCAACAGTTACTGTAGAAGCAGCATGCTACCAATGTCAAGGGTCTACTCATCACTGCAGGGTGACCAACTTCTTGCAGGATGTGCAAAGTGACTAATGTTTTGACCGGTAATCATGGGTGACATGCATGAAGAGGGGTTGGGATGGTAGGGGGGGAAGGGGGGTGGGGTTTTGTTTCATCCCTCCTACTGTGTTTGATGTCACTTCCCATGCACAAGAACTGTTGAGACCGGCAATTATGGGTGACTCGCATGGAGAGGGGGTGGGAAGCTGGGGGGGGGGGGGGCTATGGTTAAAATTTCACATTGTGTTTGATGTCGCTTTCCATGCACAACCTGTTGCTACTGGTATGGCGCGCTGATGCGCCTTGTGCAAGCAGGTTTTAGGGTTCAGGCCTACATATACAGGTAAACCCTAAATATAGCCTAAATATACAGGTGTTGTATGTTCCCTCAGCGCAAACGCTGATAGAAGGTGGACACTTCCTCAAAGGCGAAGATGGCCTTTGGGAGACGCCTGAAGTTGCTAAAGCCCTTCTGCGAAGCATGGTGACCAATCATGCGAAGGACCTTGAGAAGTTGACATCCAGCTCTGGGGAATCTCTGCTGAAGGTGTGCTTACACTTCAGCTGCTCTCCTGCTATCCCCTGCTGTCCTCCTGCCATCCCCTGCTGCCCTCCTGCTATCCCCTGCTGCTCTCCTGTTATCCCCTGCCGCTCTCCTGCTATCCCCTGCTGCTCTCCTGCTATCCCTGCTGCTCTCCTGCTATCCCCTGCTGCTCTCCTGTTATCCCCTGCTGCTCCCCTGCTATCCCCTGCTGCTCCCCTGCTATCCCCTGCTGCTTTCCTGCTATCCCCTGCTGCTTTCCTGCTATCCCCTGCTGCTTTCTTGCTATCCCCTGCTGCCCTCCTGCTGTCCCCTGCTTCATTTACTCTGCAAACTGTGTGTCCAGCATGATAGCTATAGCATACTTGCTATAGCATGATAGCTATGTGCCTTTCAACCTGTGCATCTGACAGGCATATATCTGACATCTTAAGAGCATTTGCTCACACATCTGAGGAGACCAATGTGATGTGACAACTGAAAAATGCTTCCTCTAGGAGGCACACCAGAAGACTGCATGCATCAAGTCTGACCCTTTGACAGCCGCTGTTATGCGATCATTGCACAGAGCATGCGACACCTCCCACAGCACTGTATTTTGGTTGTTACACACTCTCAATGTACACAATGTTCTGGCCTTTTTACTTCCACTATTTGACAGTGAAGCTGCACCTTGAGACTGTACTGGATTGAACAGGGACGTGGATGTGACTTGAACTTTGAAGCTGAATGTGCCTTACTGCAAATTGCCTCAACTGCAGATGTGCAGCTAGCCTCCTGCCTTGCTGCCTGTGCAGCTCTTCTGCAATGCATTTGACAGCTTGATGCTGCTTGGCATTTGATTGTGTAGACATGAGCTTCTGTTGCTTAGATTGTTCATTCTCATCGTTTCTGTCAGGCTGCAAAGCTCTTGTCATGACGCATTCAGGCACTAAAGTCACAGTCATAACACACTGTACCGTCAAAACCTAACTGAAATACAATCAGGGGCAGAGCATGTGAACACCGCCTTGACATTTTAGCTTGGTCCCGGGCCAGAAAACCAGATGTTGGCCAAGCCACACTGCTCAGCCACAATGTAGTGTCTTGGCAACTGCTTACCTGATGAAGCAGTTGCTGCAGAACCCCAGACCTGATTATATGGAGTTCACTGTTCTCAGTTTGATGATGTGTTGCTGTCAGGTCGCCGAAGATGGCCTGAGTGCCAGCAAGCCTGGAGCAATTACTGCTGCAGCTGCAAGCTTAGTGTCAGAGATGAGCAACATTGATCAGGTATACAGTACAAGCCATGCTACATTGATTGCAGGGTTGGCAGTGCTGTATGTGTGTCTTTGTATGTGCCTGCATAGCATGCGTGTGTACGAGCGTGCGTGCGTGCGTGCTTGCGTGCGTGCGTGCATGCATGCATGCCTGTGCTTTGATATATCAACTGCCACCATGACGAGAGGAGGAACATTTGTCACTCAGCCAACTAATCAGGTTGTACAGATGTGCCATGGTTGTCAATATTCTGGTCAACAACAACACTAGTACATGTTTGTCACGTCAAAAAATATGATCATCTTGGTTGCCTGTGGCAAAAGAAAAGGAGAAAGCTCAGCACTTCATTGATCATCTGTGTATCTGGCACACCATGTTTTGCATTCATGTACTGACTTGTATGCAAGGCCAGTTGTGCATAAAACAGATTGGCAAGAATGTGCAGCAGAGCTTGTCATCCCTCATGCCTGTATTGTTACTGTACTATGTATGCCAGACCTGCCTGTATGATAAACCTGCCTGTATTGTTGACATGCCTGTATTGTTACTGTACTACGTTATGGTACTATGTATGCCAGACCTTGCAAAAAGGGAGATCTGCCTGTCTTGTCCAGTGTGTGATTGAGACCATTTTGTTGATGCAGATGCCTGTCATGATCGCTGTGGATGACTACAATGTTTTGTATTCCCACGCAAACTACCATGAATGGATGAATGAGGTTCATAGACGTCAGCTCCAGCCTCATGAGCTGAGACTGGTTTCTGCACTCAGGATTTTGGAGCAGGAGGTGAGTCCTTGGTGCTGACTCAAGCTGACGAGCTCAGTTACCTTTGCTATCTCCTTGTCTAGTGCTGATTTGGCATCCTCCCCCCTGACATGCTGGATGTTGGGAGGGGGGGGGGGGCAGGGATAAAATGCTGATACGCTGAGAATTGCATCACATGCTGCATAGCATGGCATGGCTGTCTGTGTACAACTGCAGTCTGGGGACCATTTAGACAATGTGATACATATTCTTGGGATCATTGTATAAACCAAGCCAGACACACAATTCAAGCTGTACTGCTAGGTGAATGCAATGTGCAGGTCATTACATTTTACATATGTTCACTGCAGGCACCAAAGAATGGGATGTTTGTTGGTGCGGCCTGCCATGGGGGACCAGTCAGTCCCAAGCTGCAGGTTCCCTATCCCAAGGGGGCCTGTCACACAATTCCCAAACTTACCATTGAAGAGGCGACTCAGCAGCTGTGCCATTATACTGCCCAGGTAACTGTTAGTTTGTTTATCTGAGGCTGGTGGCAAATATGCATTGAGTGTATATGTAACGCGTCCAGGGCTGTGCATCACGGTCTGCATCTGCTGTGAGGAGGATATTAAAGCTTTTGCCTTGTGCTCAGCAGCTGCTGTGAAGCAGGCATCTCAGCAGAGAATGGAGTTGTATGTTTTTCTTATTGGCATGAAGGATGTGCTGTATCTTGATGCAGGGACTGGTCTCAAACACACCAGCATATGCAATGCAAGCTGCATACTACGCCACAGATGGCAATGCAAAGGAGTTACGGCGATGGCAAAGAAGACTCACGGACATGCCGCCCAGCCATGTCACAACAAGCATGGTTGATGAGCACCTCAGATGGTTCAAGCAGCTTCCTGACGACGAAGAACAAGAACAGGATGTTCTTCCACAGCAGCAGGATCTTGCAGTTCTGCCACAAGAACTGAAATATGCTGAGCAGAATGATGGTTTGTGACAGATAGGATGCCATGACACATGCATGTGTTATATACAATCTGTCAGGCGAAAAGTTTGGCAGAACTCACAGCAGGCATGATGAAGGGCTGTGCTATCTGACTACCTGACTAATCCGTAACGCTCCCGCTCTCATCGAGCTCCACGTCTCGCTACACCTTTCTAGTCTGCAAACAAAGCGCACCGTGAACATTGCCGGTAAGGATCCGTCGACTGCATCACACTAGCTTGAACAATATAATATACAGGAAGCGTTGCGCAGAAACAAACCTGACATCTCCCTCGTTTAAACTTGCTGACTCTTGCCACATTTTTGGCGTTGCACAGCAGTGCGCTGCTGCAATTGCCGTTTGTTGCACTTGCTTGTCCTGGTTGTGGGCAACAGATGCTGTTGCGTGGTCGCCCTTGAATCTTGTCCGGCTGATAGACTGATCAAGGTGCGACGCCGCGGCGTAGCAGCAGCCTTCTGTTCAATTGTGTCAGCAGCGAGGCGGTTGGCCTGTGCACACAACAAGATGATCTGCGTGTGCAGGGCCCGATACATAAGTATCACTGCCGAGATGGCAACCATCAACAGGCTCTGGCAGGACAACTATGCAGAAATCCGTCGCGTCCTGCGTCTCTCCGTGCCCGTGTCCATCGGCCTGCTCCTCAACAGAATGATCACCTTTCTCAGTGTCATCTTTGTTGGGCATCTTGGACCAGCCGAGCTTGCTGCTGCATCCTTGGGAAGCTCACTGCTGAACATCCTGGGCCTTGCTGTGATGGCGGGTCTGGCTGGTGCCATTACAACCCTGAGCGGACAGGTATGATCATCAGCCTGCAGTCCTGCAACCGCACCTGCCATCAGGTTGCATGTGAATCGCAGCCCAAAGCGATTGCAAGATTATAAGTATTGCATACCTTGAATTGTCAGCAAATTCAAGGCACGCATTTGCTGACAGCACAATGTGAACTCAAGCCAACCTTGTATGTGTTTTCGGAATAGCGTCACCTTTATGTAAACTGGAGCTCAGTATTTGCTTTGCCATTGTGTATCATATTGGCTGCTGTGCTGGCGACTGTCAGGTTTTTTGCTTTCTTCACACTGACACATTGCATATGAGACTCTACACTGCTACAGTGTCCTGTGCTGACTGTAGGCATACGGTGCTGACTGTAGGCATATGGTGCGAAGAAGTATGCGTTGGTTGGCTTTGTGTGGCAGCGCGCCATCATCATCCTGGGATTGCTATGCGTCCCCGTCTCTGTTCTGCTGTTTTTTGCAAAGCCACTTTTGTTGGCTACTGGACAGACACCCACAGTTGCTGCCATGACTTCCACATACATTAGGTAAGCTACATGCAGCCGTATGGTTTGTATACAATAGTCAAGCCTACTTGCTGCCCTTACCTGCATAGACCTCAGTTTGGCTCACTTACTTGCTGCCAAGATGGCTTACTGGCGCTTCATGGTGTTATGTTCTCAACTCTTTCCCATTTCCTGCTCTGGTTCACATGCTATAGCATTTACAGATGACTGTAGCAGGGTACAATGAGTCAAGGGGCATCTAATGCGCAGTGTGGGGTTTTGCCCTACAACAATGACTCCCCTGACCAGTGTCAAAAACAGGAATTGTGAATTGACCAATCAATTGAGATGGGCATCACCCTTTGCAGCATGGGCATGTGTTTCATCCATTCATCGAAATGCTCATAGTTACACGACAAGCATGGTCTGACCGCTCAACTGAATCCACAGCTTCTGAAAGATGAAGAGCCTCATCTTTGCGTACTTGTACACCAAAATTCATAGCTTCTTTGGAAATGGACTGCCTTTTGTTTCACCTTCGCAGGCAAAACCCATACCCTCCCTTGGGCCCAAACTCTGGTCAACAGCTCACAGCCATTGTGTAAAGCTTTATCAAAGCATGACCACACATGTTACAGAATTGTCATTGCTGACTGTACAGGTGGGCACTGCCTGGTGTATGGGAATTTGCTGCCTACATCACAGCCATCGTGTAGAGCTTTATCAAATATGACCACATATGTAACAACAACACTGCTGACTGTATAGGTGGGCGTTGCCTGGTGTATGGGGATTTGCTGCCTACATCACAGCCACCAACTACCTGCAGGCCCAAAAGATTGTGAGGCCACAAGTGGTGACCAGTGCAATTGTGCTGGCTATACATGCCCCCATGAACCTACTATTCATATACACCTTTGGTGAGCATTCAACTCAGCGTGTATACCACACTGGCATGAATTTTTCGCATATCCTTGATATTGGATGTGGCACAATTGCGTGTGCTCTGTTGTGAACCTCTGGTGTGCCTTTTGGTGTGTCTTTTGGTGATATGTGTTAGGCACTGTCATGTTTTCAGATGTGTGCCTTTGAGCCAGAAAGAAAATTTGGCAGTCCCCTTCAACTTGGCCCTTTGCCCATCAGATTTCAACAGGCCATCTTGACTGAGCAAAAAAATCCTGAACTCAAACCTGACTGCAAGCCTTTTCACACTATAGCTGCTCAAGGCAGCTTCTGATCAACGTGTTTGTTACACGTTGCACATGCATCGCATAACAAGCGCACTGGGCATCTTACATACAAGAGGCGAGTGTGACTCTCATGAGGCTAGACACAGCGCAGCTTGTGCTAAACGCCAGAGCGTAACACCCTGGCTGTACATTAAGCCAGGCATGACTGACACAGTGCAGCAATCATGTACCTCAGCAAGCCTCAAGTACCAAACTCAAACTCTCAAGCCTCAACAGTGGAACTTTTTGAGGTACCCATCAACCTGCAAGCAACACTGAGACTTGCAGCAGATGTCTTTGACACTGTGATTACGATGTCTTTACTGTGTCGCAGACCTGGGTTACTTGGGAGCCGCACTGGCGACAGCAGTGTCCTTCTGGCTGCAGTTCCTCACATTGTTGGCGTACATCCTCTTCCTCAAGGTACACACCTGCAGCCTCCAGCATGTGCATATGACAAGCATGCATGCTCACAGCTCACTGAGCCCAAATGGCATCGTAGATCTCCACCAACAGTCTGTGTTGGCATGAGGGAATGGTAGACAACATGTGTGTTTTAGAGCAAGGTTCACAATGTTGGTCGGATTGCTGTGGCTTGTGACAGCTGTCTCTGCGTGCTACATCAGTGAAGATGTTCTGAGAATCTTTCCCTGAGTTTGACAGTAGACACTTAGTGCAATTGCCTGCAATCCCAGGCACAATCAACTCACACCTATGCACTACCAATCTGTGTGCATATATGCCCAGTGCTTGAGCAAAACGCCAAGATATGAAGTACTGCGTTGATGTCCATGCAAGATCGGGTTGCTTATGAAGGCAGAGGCTATAATGTCACAATGTGATAATTCTGAAGGCAGAGGCTATAATGTCATGATGTGATGCAGGGAGGAGAACCAACATGGACTGGGTGGTCGAGGGAGTGCCTCAGAGACTGGTGGCCCTTCTTCAAGATTGCTGTCCCAAGTAAACACCCCCCCCCCCCACTGCACTTTTCATTCTTGTCATGCCATGTGTCACTTCACAGTCTCTGCTGGACTCATCAAGGGTTCGGGGCGAAGCTGTTCCTTGCTCTTGATGCAACACCTTGCTCTTTATGCAAGCATGGATTAACACAAGCAGTGCTGAGATGTGAGCAGCAAGCCTATCAGCACAACAGTGAGCTTGCTGCTCACATGTGTTGTGTGGCTGCTTTTATTTTGGGTTTATTGCTTCTGTCTTTGACGGGATTTTTGAAAAACACATGCTAAATACTTGTATCACAGTGTTGAGAAAGTGACTGTGGTCAGGCATCCTGATGAGATCCTAATAGCTCTATGCTGAGAACTTCAACCACAAGTGCTGAGGTCTGTATAGTCATGTTACGAATCAGCACCACATTGCTGACACATGAAGTGTTGTGGCAGGCATGCTGTTGATATCAGAGTGGTGGGCAAGTGAGCTGATGGTGATGATGGGAGGCCTGCTGCCAGATGCTGAGCGGCAGCTCTCGGCTGTGGCCATCTACCAGACCACCAATGCCATGTGCTTCATGCTGTCCCTTGGAATCTCTACAGCAGTCTCTACTAGGTGAGTTTTGTTGCCAGATGCCGAGATGCAGCTGTCTGCTGTGGCTATCTACCAGACCACCAACGCCATGTGCTTCATACTGTCCCTTGGAATCTCTACAGCAGTCTCTACCAGGTGAGTGTCCCTTGCAGCTGAATCGAACCTTTACCTCGTACAAGGCATCAAGCAAACATGCTGTCCCTTGGAATCTCCACAGCAGTCTCTACTAGGTGAATTCTGGTTGTGTCCCTTGCAGCTGAGTTGGGCTGCTGTCTCTGCACTTTCCTTGTGGTATGTCTCATGAATGTAAAAATCAAATCCTCTCATCAAAATCGCTAGCAATTTGGAAGTTTTGGACCTGCCAGTTCTACTACACTCATTTGTGCTATTCTGGTCAGTGCAAGCTCTGGACCATCGCATCAGGAGGCTCCAGTTATAATTGCCACAAGGCATAAATCTCATTCCCTTTTCTCTTAAGTCAGTGCAGTTTCACAGCCTGCATGCTTTCACCAGTAAATTGAGCTGATATACAAGAGTCCATGTACTGACTTGCAGTGTGTCCGTGTGTACAGGGTTTCAAATGAGCTGGGAGCCGGCCGCCCCCGCCTTGCATGCCATGCCTCCAGCGTCAGTCTGTGCCTGGATGTTGTCTGTACCCTGGGTGTGGGTGCGCTCATCTTTCTCTTCAGGTATAGCCTGCAGCTGGTCGGGTTAGCATCCTGCCATACACATACAGTCCTGTGTAGGCATTCATTTCATTTGTGGGTTTGCATGTCTGCCTATGACAGGCACAGGGCTTTTCACGTGCATGCCCCTGTCTCTTCTCCTTCTGTGTCCATGCTTTTGCCCCTGCCCTTGGCCCTGCCCTTGGCCCTGCCTTTGCCCCTGCCTTTGCCCATGCCATTGACCCTGCCCTTGCCTTCGCCCCTGCCTTTACTCTCGCCCTTGCCCTGGCTTGTACCCCTGCCTTTGCCTTTGCCCTTGCCTTTGCTCCTGCTTGTGACCTGGCTGTCTCCCCTGCCTTAGCTCTTGCCCTTGCCTTTGCCACTTGAACTTGCCTTTGGCCTTGCTTCTGCCTTCACCCCTTGTGAACACAGCTTGCCACCCTGGCTAGGAGCATGAATCCAAACATACAGGTGTATGACTCTGCCTGTGCCTCGGCATGAGCATCTCCTGGTGTCATCTGCTGTCACACAACCTCTCACAAATCAGCATGCATGACTTCCAAAACAGCACATGTCTGGTCAGCAATCAGATGTATATTTGGCTGCTGTGGGACAAGCATGGTTGTGACAAAAAGAAAAGATTGAGCCTTTTGGTGCAGGCATCAATGGGGCCTGCTGTTTAGTATTGACGCTCAGCTCAGCCATCTAATTGCCCAGATCTTAGTCATCCTGTCAGGTTGCATCATTGTGGATGGCCTGTCAGTGGTGTTAGGAGGAGTTGTCAAGGGAGTGGGCAAACAAGCTGTGGCAACACCGTTTGTCTTCTTCAGCTACTATGCAGTAGGGCTGCCCCTTGCAGCCCTGTTTGGATTCCACCTGAAATGGGGCGTGAAGGGCCTTTGCTTGGGGATGCTGTCGGGGACTGCAGTTCATGCTACATGCTTCTTCTTCCTGGTCTGGCGGCTGGACTGGAGTTTAGAAGCCCAGAAGGCGGCTGCTAGAGTTGGAATCTCCAAGAGGGCTGGCGAAACAACGGAACACCTCATTTCTCATGACCAAGATAAAGAGCAGGGTGGCTTTGAAGAAGATGAAATGATGGTGGAGAGTACTGGCAGACTGGTTTCAGAGGGTCTGACAGAGATGGAGGGCAGCCAACATCAGGATGTTGAGAAAGCATCACACAACAGTGCCGACAGATAACCATACCAGCAGTGTTTTGCATGGCCTGACATAGCCTTATGTGGCTGTTCACACTTACGCGTTCAATGAATCCTGACACTTGCATTAATGTGCTGTGCACATACTGCATTCTTGGAACAATGGTTTTGGATCATTATGATAGCTGAGGATGGTCTGAAACAACACATATAGGTGTTGATAATGTGTGTCACTGGATTAGTGTCCTGCTCTGGTTTTGTATGCTGATACCGAGTTCAGAGAATGGATACTGGACTTATGTCCAGGATGCATCCTGAACGTGTGCTCTAGAGAATTGATACTGGACTTATGTCCAGGATGCATCCTGAACGTGTGCTCAGATCTGAAGTATTGGTCTGTGCTGCCAAGTATTTGGCTTACCTCGTGCTACAGAGTGTACGTACAGTGTCCAAATAGGCAGGTTGCCTGCACGGAAGCTGTGTTTTGCTGCTTCTGCTAGTGCTGGCTAATATACATGTTAAATACGCGTACGCTTGAAATGCTTAAGTCAAGATGTTGCTGCCATGGACTTACTGCCCACACTTTTCGTGGAAGCGAATTTTGTAGCATGTATCAGTGATTTCCTCGGCGTGTTGCCCCCAGTGTACAAGCTTATAGACGCTTCGCAGAACCCTTCACTCAGGCACCTCTGAGCATCACAACGCAGTGAGTTGCCTGTGAGGTTGAAGAAGAGAAGGCCTTAGGAGTTTGAGCTTTACGAGAGTGTTGACTTGCCTGATAGCTTGGCATTGTTCCGGAACCTCATTTTGTGCACTTGCGTGCAAATTTAGCTCGATACACGGTTTGCTCGTTGTCCATTGCACGCCATTGCTTGTTGACACCCGCATGAGCTTGTGCGCCAGCTTGCTGTAGCTGACGCACTTTGATCAGTCGTGGCGAGACATCCACATAAGAGGTCCTAGACAACGCTGTGTCGAGAATGGTGCGTCTTGATCTAATCAGCAATGGAAGCTGTTGATGTTCTCAGGCGTAATCACAAGTCACACACGCGTGTGCAGGAGTCCTCTGCCGGAAAGCTGTTCAAAACTGGTCTCAGCACGCAACTGGAGCAGCTTCAGGGGCGACAAGGTGAAGAGGAGGCGGTCGAAGGCTGGAGTGCCTCAGTGCAGCGAGAACGTATGATGCGTACTAAGCTCACGGCGGCTGAGAAGGCAGGAGATCACTGACTTAGCATCAAGTTGACGCTTTATATGAATAGCACCAAACTTGCATTCCAAAGTTAGTTGTCTGCAGCTTGCACAGCATCTACACTCTCTGCAATCCTGAGGTAAGCCTGTCAACTCATCTAAAATTTGAGAAAGTGTCGTGTACACGCAGGCCTTGCAGTCTGCATCCCAAGACATGAATAGGTGGAAGGCAAAGGCTGAAAAATATGCAGCCATCGCCACAGAACATGCAGCTGATGCTGAAGACATCTTGGGACAGAGCTACGGCTTGCTGTTCAAGGTCAAGGGTGTGGCAGTCCTGCTGCCTGACAGTGAAGCTAAAGCATTGCTAAACAGAGTATGCACTCCAAAAAGCATCAATCTGCCATTGTTGCATTGCTGTCAGATATCGTGTTGGACGTGAGGGCATGGTCTGGATGCATGGTGTATTGGCCACACGGTGTATATTAAGCTGTGCAGTTTGTCATGGCTCCACTCTGCAGAATTTCATGTCTGTCAGCGGTGCTTTTGTCGTCTAAAACAAGCTGCACTAACTAGTTTGTAGTAAGTAGCTATTGCCACCTGCAGATACACATGCTCCAGGTGTTGAACGCCTTGGCACATACACCGTACATCTGAGCTAGTATCCCTTCACTCAACCTGTAAGGCCGAACTTATAGAAGTGCTGTTTTTCACTCAGGTGTTGGAAGAACATGGAAGCACAGTGTTGGCATGGCATGAGCAAGGCGTGCCATTAGCCAAACAGCATATCCCCACTGTAGAGCTTGCTGATGTCAGCAACTGTTTGGCTGGCATGAGCCTGGCAAACACAAATGAGGTAATGCAATTGCCTCCAGGCTTGCTTGACCATCAACAGCCAGTACACTTGAAGCACAAAATCATATCTCAAGGAATGATTGGTTATTTTGCTGCTTTGAAATGCACTTAAAACAGCATGTGCACACTGTTGCAAAGTGAGTGACTTCTTCCCATGTTGAGGTTGTTTCTGATTCATGCTTTTTGCACCTGTGCAATAATCCCACAACACTTTGTTGACCATGAGCAAGCAGTTTGCTGTGCAGCACATTGCATGTTCCCATAGCAAATCAGTCAACACGTGCCACAGCATGGCTTACATGCGCTCCTTTCGCCATCATGCCCTAAGGACTTCAGCCAAAATGTAGGTCACCAAGCCTCATGGTCAACAGGCATACAAGCCTGCCACTTCTGCTGCACTGCCTGGAGCAGGAGGGCAGATGAATCAGAACATGGCCAAAGAAAATGACGTATGCACAACCCCAAGCACCTTGCAACGCTGTTGTGATGTCTGCACTGCTGATGTTGGCTTGCAGCTCCAGGCAAGCAATGATTGCATGGCATATCACAGTCGCTTGGCCCTTACAAGTGTAGCATCTGCCTGTCTCACCAAGTTCAGTTGTACAAATGTGAGTGTTGTTGGCGTGTAGACTGAGAACATCAGCAAGCACAGCCCCCTCAAGGACCAGGTCGTCAACCCCAAGGCAATCCTCATTGACAATGGTGCCACGTCGCCAGCCACAGGTGTGATTGGG
>JAABUP010003202.1_pt1 | contig 29306 bp, 43 predicted proteins | sample 5559201 | NCBI WGS metagenome assembly JAABUP01 (sample SAMN10711887, study PRJNA513373) | rock metagenome | isolation source: Antarctica rocks | place: Antarctica | reverse complement strand
AACGTATGGCATTTGACATACATATCCCCTGCTGGGCTGGGCTGGGCTGGGCTGGGCTGGGCTGTGCTGTGCTGTGCTGTGCTGTGCTGTGCTGTGCTGTGCTGGGCTGTGCTGTGCTGTGCTGTGCTGTGCTGGGCTGTGCTGTGCTGTGCTGTGCTGTGCTGTGCTGGGATACCAGAAAGAAAAATGACACATCACAGCCTGTGGCATTACAGAACACTCCACTCTACCTACGTACTTGCACAGGTGCATGAAATCTCTGACTTTCAGCAGTCAAAACAAGGCAAACACTGCCGTCCTAAGCGGTCCAGCAAAAAACCCCTGCTTTTCCTTGTGACAGTGCACATCAAACATATCGCTGCTAACTGCGTGAGGCAAGCTGCAGAAAGGCAAACCTGTCAGCTGCCAGGTGGGCAAAGTCGGAGACCTTGGCAATCCAGTCCCCATCTGGCTTGGAGGAGTCCCCAGGAGTGCACAGCTGCATGAGCAGCGCCGTCGTGGCTTCTGGCCTGTTGTTCAGCAGCACCTGCAAGCCATGTTTCCCGACTGCGTCCCAAGCATGCAGGCAGTGCAGTAGGAACATACACAATGTGAAGGTAGGAATACAGGACACCAGCAGCAGCTCGCCACAGCAGAGCAGACAGAATCCACAACAGATGAAGGCCGCATGGACTTTTTGCGCAACAGCTTTGGTGAAGTCGCACATGAAGCTGCTTGCTGATCGTCTGCTGCATAGCAAGAGCACATCTGTAGCAAAAGCCAAAAGCAAGAACAAAGTGAACGGCCAAGCAGACACAACAACAGCGGTGTGAAGGAAGTTGAAGTCATGACACCTACAAGCTATTGCAGGCTGCGCCCAATTCGTTATCTTTGATGTGAGAATTTCACAGTTGACATCCAGACGTTAGGCTTACATCACATAGATATTGACTGGCTTGTGGAGCATACCTTGCCATGCTTCTTGAGAGCTGCAGCAGCCTGCTGACGAAGCAGGTCCTGGAGGTAAGCCAGGGCATCATCCCAGGACTGCATGTCTTCCAGCAGGATGTCCAAGTACCACTCTGTCTCAGCTGCTGCTTGCGACACAAACAGGGCATGCTGGTAGTAGCCTGCTGTCCGGCATACCTGCACAAGTGCTCGGCCTGTCAGTCTTCCTGACACAGACGTGTTCATCTCGGCTTGATGCTGCAGTCGTGTAGCGCTGACAATGGGTCTGTGTGTATGATGACCTCAAAGACTTGCATCATGCTGTCTCAGCATGGTGGTGAAGGGCTACTGTGCAAGCAGAGCAAGGCATGAGCTGCCGCCGATAGCATTTACAAACTGGCACTTATTCATGACCATGCTTTTGGCACCATTTCAAATCCACGACGGTGTAACACAAGTTTGTACGATGAGTGTTACGAGGTGTCCTCATGGAGCAGTCAGCCTGCACTGAGCAAGTCACACAAAAGCAAGGTATGTGAAGCATACTTTGACAGCCAAAACAGGACCTCATACAGGGAGCTACTCAGGACTGAAAGAACGTGACCCTAGGGTAACGTACACATGTAATGAATGAATGGATGAATGAATGAGTGAATGAACACCTTGACAGCTGTCTCCACGTCAAAGTTGAGGGAGGGGGTGCTGTCGGCGGCCCCACTGCCCCTCAGGAACTGGTCTAGCTTGTCGACATCCTTCAGCTTGGTGTAGCAGTTCAGAAGCAGAGTGGTGTGGTCAGCTGACGCCTTACCCTGCAACAAGATCAGTCATTCAATCAGTGTACGCTCCCTGTCCTTGGGACTGGCATCAGGGGAGTCAACAAATAATGACTGGGCAAACATGCATCAAGCACTGAGTGCTTGATGGCCACATGGTAGCTTTTGAGCTGAGGTTGTCCGCGACATCAGCATGGCACATGGGATATAGATCATAGGACAACAGGCAAGAGTTGAGGTGGAAGCCACGATATGCAGCACCATGCTGTGCATCATCAAGATGTTAGATTCTGTCCATCAACCACCAACAACAACAACAACAACAACAACAACAACAACAACAACAACAACAGCAACAGCAACAGCAACAGCAACAGCAACAGCAACAGCAACAGCAACAGCAACAGCAACAGCAACAGCAACAACAACTCATGATGAGCTAGGTACATGCAGGACAAGTCTTGTCTCTCCAGAGCAACCTGTTCTCTGCATCCCTATATGGCCTATCAATGCGACACTTTTGACAGTCATGTAGCAACATCATTAAAACTAGACCTAGGGCAACCACATGGGCAAAGCCCCTTGACTTCACCAAACAAAAGCTTCTTAGGCAATCTATTGTTAGGCATCCTGGAACAACACACTGTCTCTGAAATTGGGGGAAACCGACTCAACTTTGAGAGGTGCCTTATGATAAGCAAACAGCAAACTATTCTCCAAACGTCACAAGTTGAGTGAGAAATTGTTGCTTGTAACAATTGCTTACAAGACCAACGCCTGGGCTCAGAAACCCTTGACCCTAGATACTGCATATGCTTTCCATATGGGCAATACAGCAAGTCTGACCAGCCCATATGCAATTGTCAAATGGCTCTCCAAGACAGCTGACAAACAAGCAAAAAAAGACACTGAAGAGCGCAATGCCTCCAGTCATGCCAGACAACAACAGTCCTAGGACGATCAAGCCAACGCAGATTTCAGTACAGGCTCATGCCAGGGTAAAACTAGCCGTCAGCATGCGCTATGCACTGCGCAAAATCAGGCATAAGCAAGCAGTAAGTAAGGCATCATGCAAATTCAGTCGCAAACAAGCGCAACGCATTGCGCAAAGTTCCTAAGCTTGCCTCCACCCACCTGCTCATGCAGCTGCTCGAGGTATGACGTAAGATTGTGGATCCTCTGTGCATCCAAGAACTTCCTGATGACGTATGATGGCTCCAAATAGCCAATGGTGGCGACATACTGCGTCATTGCGCCGTCGTAGTCATGCTTACTGTACAGGTGGTCAGCATACCGGCGCTGGATCTCTGCACAGCTGCTGGGGTCAGCCTGCACAGGGTGACCCTAATTGACAAGCCTAATTTGGGACCCTAACTTGCAACCCTGATAGACATGCACTGTAGCCAACCCTAATTGGTCGTAAACTCTGATCAGTAACCCTGATGACAACCCTATTGACATGCACTGTAGTCAGCCCTACGCGGTGACCTTGGTGTGTTTAACCCTAGTTGACTACCCTAGGTGACATGCACTGTACTCAGTCTGTACAGATGCACACTCAGACAAACTGCTTTGGGACTGGTCAAGCTCATGCCATAAGGACATCAAGCCGTTGGCAACTTGGTACATCTCATGTTTATATTATTGGGTTGAACTTGATGAGAGCAGGTACAGGTTAATAGACAGCCAAGTGTTCAGGGCGAACTGGCGCTGTTCTTGTATAAGGCTGGACAACTACTTAAGTACAGAGACAGCATCAGCACACGGAACAAGGTTCCTCTAATGCATGAGCATGCTGAGATTGCCAAGGCTGCATGCTTGCCAACACATCAAACAAGGTTGCTGTAATGCGCAAGCATGCTGAGACCACTCGTAATGGTAGCAATGCACCTGATGAAACTGTGCAAGGAGCACAGGACCTCACACAGGGAAGGCTACACGAGACAGGGCATTCCTGACCCTAGGGGTAGACACGAGTCTGCTGGATGAATGCATGAAAAACAGAATGTTGAATGCAAGTATATGCAGGCTCTGTGGTGGACAGTAAGAATGAGGACTTTACAGCTACGGTACTGAGAAGTAGGCCTTACAGGGATGCACACAAGACAGGCTGCTCTGGAGAGACAAGACTTGTCCTGCACATGCTCAGCTCATCATGGGCCGGAAAGCGTTAACTTTATCATTATTATTATTATTAATGTTACTGAGAAGTTGCACCGGTAGGGTGTTGTGGCACAAAACCGTACCTGGTGAGATTGGGCAAGGTTGAGCGCCAGTAGGTAAAGGCTCTTGTTATACAAGAGCTCCAGTTTGGAGTTGAGTTCCTTCTCTTTGAGGCACACAACGTTACTATCAGCTTGCACGACCAGGACCAGGCCCCAGTTGCACACCACATGCCGAGGAGCCTAGCACAGCCAAGAATATGATTCATCATGTATTCACTGAACACATTATTTCCCTAGATTCAGGTAGACACAGTCAGTCCTGAGTAGCTCCCTGTATACTGTAACAGCTTGTTGCATGGGCTTGGTAAATCATGCAATGATCAAGCAGTAATAACGGGGATTCATGAGCATGTTTCATCACCAGGGGACGTCATCACTTGCAGCTGAACAGAGCAGAGCCCGGCACAGACTATTGGCCGGGTAAGGATTGCCATGTGATCAGGATGATCTGTGATGTGTATATGCAGCCAACATGTCAACATGCATACCGGAGTGGAGCCTGCAAAAGCAAGGCACACATGACTTGTGGGCACTCAAGCAAGACACAGAGCTGAACTACAGCCCTCAAGCTTTGAAGGGCAAGTTGCCCTTGCCAGAAGGGGTAAGGGGTAAGGAGCAAGGGGCAAGGGGTAAGGTGTAAGTTACCTCAGCTAAAGGCACACTGATTGCTATGAGCTTGTTGCGAAGGTCAAAGACCTGCAGCACATAGGTTGCTGGGTAGTCCTGTTGGCCTGGGGTGCTCAGCACAGCGACTATATAGTTGTGATACCACCGCAGCTGCTCCTTGTGACCTGCACATGAGTACACCAGGTTAGTGCTGAACACTGTTCTCAACAGAAGGGTCCTGGTTGTGTATGCTTTTGACATATGATGAGGGCCAATACAACAGCAGTGAGACCCTGCAATCATCATGCTGGACCAGCAGGGCAGAGCAAGGCACAAAGCTGTCCTTTAAACCATGCTTAGAAATGTAAATTTCAGTATATTCAAAAATAGTACATTTTTTGGTCATAATCAATCCTTTTCTCCAAAACAAACACAGCACAACGCTGTACTGCTTGCAGAAGGTCACCCAACCAAAGACAGGAACACAGTCACACATGAGGGTCAGCAGAATCACAAGCATGCATGACCGGAAAAGGAGTTGTCTGGCAGTCCCAAGGCTGCCTTAACAAACAGAGGAAGCCACAACACAAGATTGAGCTCAATGCTGCCGCAAGCACAGGTAGATGACAAGGCGGTTGACACTACAGCCTGGCCTACCTTCGCAGGCAAAGCAGGGCCCTCGGCCTTCAAGGGTGTTGAAATAGAAGGCCTCGTCCCTTCCTATGATGAGATCACCTTCTGGGTTGAGCACTGCACAGCCTGGGCCTGCACCTGCCTCATCCAATGACACCTGTACGCAGCGCAGCACAGCGTAGCACAGCATGGCATAGCACGGCACAGCGTGCAGGGGGGCTAGGACATATGGGACGCATGACTGATGATAAGCTGCCTAGAAAGCTTATATTTTGTTGAATAAAGGCAATAGACGCCCTTAATAGTTGCAAGCTTGTTCCCTGGTCCAATTTAGAACACATCAACACACATCATTGTTGTGATACTGACTGCCAAAACAGGAACTCGTACAGGGGGCAACTCAGAACCGTGCATGCCCGACCCTGGGAGAAGACATGTGGTCAATGCATAAGTCAATTGTTATGGTCATAGCTCCAGGCTGCCGCCTTAGGAGGCTGCCGTTATGATCGCTGAAAAGCTTAGCCTTTTCCTTTCTTTCATAAGTCAATCGAGAGCATGGGCAACATGACATTTCGTTCACTGTACAAGGAGTGCAGGGCAAGCTGCACATGGAGTGCAGGGTATATCGAGCATGGCCGTCTAGAGCTGTCTATCCAATGGTACATGATGTCGTGCAGAGGATCTGGATGGCATGTTGGCCAGGCTCTGTTGGCGGGACACACAGCAGCACATGTAGATGCAGACAGACTGCTCTGGTCAACAATTCAAGCAGAGTTGCTCACCTTGCTGCTGGTCTTGACATCAAAGGCTGCAACGCTGGTCTGGGTGGTGACATACAGATGGAGATGGTTGGTGCTACCTGCAAAGTGAGCATGCTGATGTAAGGCCACACTATGTGGCTGACAATGTGACTGCACAGCAAGCATGTTCAGCTGTGATGCACTGACAGCATTGAGGCAGAAGCTCCTAGCAAAGGTTGTTGTATGTCAGATTGGCATGCAGCACCCTCACTTCCGTTTGCTGATTGCATGCTTAGAGCACAAGCGCTGTGCTGCAATGAGGTAGCATGTGAAGCAGGTCATGAGGGTGTCCACCTTTGAAGTTCAGAGTAGTGATGGAGCTGCCAGATGGCTGCATAGTGAGGGTTGTTCTGTGAGCCTTGTCCTTGCCTGCATACTTTCAAGTGCTGTCAAACATGCTGCACGTGAAGAGGTTGCAAGCAGAGTAGAAGCAGGAGCTGCTGCAACATGTGACATTGCATACCTACATCACCCCGAAGCACATACACGCTGCCAGAAGCAAGACCAACAGCAATCGTCATGATTGGCCAGCTCTCTTCATGCACAGCCAGGGCAGTAACTTCAGCCTCTGGCTGCTTTGGCGTGAACATTCGCAAAGTGCGCAGACAGGGAGGGCTTGCTGTACTGGACTTTGGTTGCCCTTCCAGGTTCCACGCCTTCAGATTGACTGGTGCAGCTCCCTCATCATGACCGAGTGTGATCAACAGCTTTTCTCTCTGCACGTCGTTACTGTATGAACATAACGCTTGCGCATGTGGTCAGCATGTACGACACAGCTTGCGACCTACCTCCAAAAAAGCCACAAAGTCGACGCTCTTCACGTGCGCTTGAAAAGCTTGCTGCATCTGCAAGTTTCTGTCCAATAGAGCGACGCTGCCGTCAGAGCATCCGGCCACGATTGATTTCGCCGCTTGACAGCAGCATCCAACGGCTTGCGGAAATTCGTGATCTTTCCTGACGCTCTGCTCAAAGAAGCTAAACTTCTTCCAACCTAGACTGAGCATCGTCAACGGTCCAGACACCTGTAGTTACATAAACGAAATGTGAGTCAAACCAGCCAGCCTCGAGCAGTTTCAGTGTATGTAACTGAGTCACTACGCGCTCGTCTCGGGGACGCACTTGTCGTGCACTGCCCGATCTCGATCACTCTGGATATGTTGTGTATGACTTCTGATCTCTCATCAGCTCTGATACCTCAACATTTCTTTCACGGAGATCATGTGTGTTCGAGCATCTCATGCGCCATGCATCGCGAGCTGCAGTGCTCATGTCGATGTGCATGTGCAGGGCCTGGTGCAGGGCTGTGTTTAGGGCGGTTGCGCAATTCCAGGGCGAAACTGAATTGACTGCATGCTGCCCAAGCACATATGCTGTGCTGGGGCCGGCAAATTGAGATAGTAGCTGCTCGTGAGCCCGGCAAAATCTGGACAAAAGCGCATCTTTGACCTGTTACATTCTGTTGTTGTCTGGTGATTTCTGCAGTAAAACTGAACCGCTTGTTAGGTCAAACTGCTGTCTACCGGTACTCAAGCGAGCTCGTCGACTGCCTGCAACACCCAATCAGCTGGTATCGAGAAACAAGCCGAATCGATTAGGCCTTGCCGCGGTCTCATGTCAGAAGCCAGACAGGCGCTGCGCCAGGTGCTTCGTGCTGTTGACCAGCACCTGACCTCCGTTAATGGTAATAAGCAGTGGCGGGACCACATCATACAAGAATTTCGGCGAGCCGCGACCATCTCTAATCCCGAGGTGCAACGACAAAAGCTGCGAGAAGCTAAAGACTATGCACATTTGGTCACTAGTGTCCAAGAGCACAGGGTGAGACTTGCTCCAACTCTTTTCTAGCAGCAGCCTCAGAAGTACCTGCTGGTGTGTGTCAGCTGTTACTCACTGCGATGCAGGCTCTTCTGCTGTCGTACAACATAGGCGTTGACAGGGAGCAGGAAAGGCGAAAGCTCATGAGCGATACAGCTGCGCGTGTGGGTCTCAGAATGCCAAAATATGCAGAAGAGGCAGACAGTGTGTGACGATGTCTTTGTGTCAGCGCTCAGTCATTGCATAAAAGCTGCAGGCCATGCCTGTCTCATCAGAACAGCCACACCAGTGGTGCATGCCAGAAGGCTCATGGCATGCACCACTGAGCAGCCATACTGTAGGTTTGCATGCTTGCTGATGTCCAAACAAATGCAGAGCTAGGCAAAGCATACGTACGAGCGGTCATCGCAGGAAGCAACCTAGTATGCGTCCAAGCCAGCAATTTTACATATCATTGATGCAATGCATGCTGCAGTGTGTACCCTCAGAACAAAATCAAGCCTGCAAGGTACACAGAATTAGCAAGACTGCCAGCTTGTGCATGAAATTGATGTCTCTTGTGTCAATCAAGTGTACATATCCATGTGCACGGTAGAGAAGTGACATGCATTGCATTGCAACAGCATTGTGGTTCGTTCACAAGGACTACCTTTTACACTTCAAGGCAGCAATCCAATGTAATTGCTGAGTGCTGAGAGGCTCCAACTTTGCTGGCATACACAATGACAACATTCCAACCATTGAAGCCAGCGATGACAGCATATATGCAATACGACGTTCAACATGCTGGAGTAAAGACTGCAAGCAATAATATGCCATCCTCACATATGCATGGGCTGGTTTGACTCAAACTGTGAACAGGCAAATTGAAGGTAACTCTGCTAGGGCCCACATTGCATAATTGCACAGGCTTTGGTTCCATATGCCAACAAACAACACAGCATGAATATGATGACTTTCTTCTGGCCCCTACCAGACACATGCCACAGGCAACACATTAAACACAACAAACTCCTGCATCCACTATGCTTTCAATCACTACCCAATGACATGACCTGATCTGCCTCAAACAATTCTGCCTTGGCCTGCACACCATGCTGAGACATTAAGTGAGTAGCACTGTCAGGTCCGCCGCTGCTCCATGCAACGCTAGACACCTTGAACTTGTGACCGCCATTGACTGCAGAAGACATGTACAGAGTGGTGACTTTCAACACACAGCCATCCCCAGTTTCCTGCCTTTCAACACCAAAGGTCTCAAAATGCTCCTGAGAAGCCCTGGCTGTGCTGTTGGCGTCAATCTTCAGCACAGGACAGCTGCAAGCCCCCAGACACTCCACTTGAGCCCAACCCATGTTCTCATAACTTGCCAAATACCCTAAGCTCAATTTGTCCACCTGTAGATCTTCTGGTAGCATCACCATGAGTACAAGACTCGCGCCTGGAACATCCGTTTGGAACCCTGGTTTCTTGCCGTCTACCCAATACCAGTCCACAGTATGCATCTTCATGTCTTGCAGAGCAGTTCCCCTAGTGCATGTGTTAGACAGCTCATCCAATGCGGGATCAATGAACAGCGGCTTTGGCATGGCTTGAGTCATCACTTTGACGGCATGATCATGCTTGGCTGTGTAAGCATTGGCGTCAGACAGGAATCTGATGACTAAGTTGCCCAGGAGCTTCACACCGCGCATGGACGGATGAATCAGGTCTGGCATCAGCGTCTGCTCCGGCAGGAAGCCGTCAACTTCTGCGTCAATTTCCGCCCAGTAGGCGTTGCGGAAGCTGATTGACTGAATCCCATAGCGATGCACAACATTCTGGATTTGGTCCTCTGTGCTGTTCCACAGTGTCATGGCACACTGGTGGTGCGAGTGGTCAGGAGACCGTGCTTCTGCTTCTTCCTTTGAAACCAGGGTCAGGCAATCATGCTTAGGACCCCACCAGTGGACTACAATGACCGCTGGCTGGTGAGGCAGCCTCAGAAGCTTCCGGACTAGCAGCTCATAGCCTTGCTGCTGCTGAGCAGGGTCAATGCCAAACCTGCATCATGTGTCGTTTGCATCATTACTCCAGTCTTGCTGACAAAAACAAAGATGTACTGACTTTACTCGCTCCACAAAGTAGTGCAACAGCATACAAATTGGCAAGCATACATGCCTTGACGCTTGGACATAGCTATGTGCTTAAGGTACATATGAGAGTGCTGTGCATGAAACATAGCATTCAAAACATGCAGATAACTCAGTGTGCACTGCATTTGTGCTATGGCAATGACATGCACACATGTAACTGGGCCTTTCCCCATGCCAGCAAAGCAGACTTAGCGTGTGGCAAAAGCACAGCAAGCTGGCGCAAGTGTGATTTCAAACCATGAGCATGCTGCAGATGCATGAGCATTTCACAAAAGATTGGTGTTGCAGATAATGCATGTCCAGTTATAAGTGCCTGCTTGGAAGCTTACCTGTCATTGTAGCTGTACTCCAAGAAAATGAGATCTGCATCTTTGCCCACCATGGCATCAAAGCACTCGGCTGTGGTACGTGAGGTCGTCCCGCCAACAGCACTGTTGATGATCTGAACCTGTGGGTTCTGCTCCCTCAGCCAGTCAGACACAGGAGCAACCCAGCAAGTCACACTAGGATTCTGACAGTAGGAGGAAGATACGCTACCGCCCACGAAGGTCACTGTAACTGGGTCGCTATGGCGCATCTTGTGGGAGACTTGGGCAAAGCGTGAGAGGTCACCCCAGGAGAAGGCGGGGTGAGGGTGGGAGGTGGGTAGGTCATGGTGGTACAGCATGTAGTAGCTGTCATTCAGGTAGTTCTGCAATGCACAGGCGAACAGGTCAGCCATAGCATTGAGGCCAGTTGCTGCACTTGCTGTTTATGCAGCCTGTCAGGCATGAGGCCTGGTGATACAAGTTGTTTGTAGACAGCCTGCGCTTCAGCGCCAATGCAAAGACATGCTGCACATTATGCAGCCAATCTGTCTCAATCAGGTGTCATAGTCCAAGAGGAGGATGTTTTAGCACCCCAAAGCACATAACATGCACAACAGGAGTTGGGAAGCAGTCACACCTTGTTCTTGTACTCAGGTGGGTGAGCATAGCATCTGTCCTTGTCAGCTGGGGCTATATCCATCCCTGGGATGGGCAAGTCCTGGTGGATGAAACAGGTGGCTGAGGCAGGGGGGTTGCCAGGGTGGAGAATATTATGATCATTGTGGGGATGATTGCTCATGTGACTTGGGGTGTGACTCAGCACATGGGGGGCTGCCTTGCTGTCATCTGGAAGGGAATCTGGATAATGGCGTTCCTTGATTAGGTCTGCTGGCAGACCCAGCAAGCCCAAGATGTCTTTGCCCTCACTGTAGCCAAGGCTGTCTGAGGCATGCATGTGATGGGGGTCGAATGAGTCATCACTGCTGTTGATGCCAGCATAGGCAGCAGCATGGCGGAGGGGGTCTGAGCCAGCTTCATTGGTGGCTTCCGTGATGTGGTCATGGGTGACAGTTGCAGCAGCTGAATGATCAGCTGCATGGCCAAGACCTTCAGGTGCAGACTTGTATGCCAGCTGGAAGGCCTCCTGAGAGGGTTCTGAGTCACTGTCTGTGGAGGCTAGCTTGCTCAGTGCATCAGCTTGCTCTTTGTTGTGCGCAATAAGGTCTGCTGTTTGGGTGAATTGGGACCGTGACCATTCATCGCCATCATGCTCTTTCAAGTCAGCTCCGGTGAATACTTCTGACTGCTCTGAGGGTGAGTCACTGCTGGAATCTGTGAGGAAGCTATCTGCCTGAAGGGCAGATGTATCTGTTCGAAGGGTGGTGGGTCCAGGCTGAAAGGTGTCATCTGCCAAAACCCGGCCTTCATGTTGAACATGTTCTGGACCTATGATCAGTTCCTGTCTGGGCCGGCCTGGCTGGTGCCATGCTGGTTGTTGTGGTTGCTGCAGCCTGATAGGCTGTTGCCCAGTGCTGTGCAGGGTAGGCAAATGACCTGCAAAAGCATCCAGACACCAGAGATCAGCAAGAAGTGTCAATTCATCAGCTGCACAGCCTCCACATATGTATGAGCTTGCAGGGCAGCAGGGACCATTCACAGTTTATGCTTTTGCATGGGTGATGTGAACTCAGACTGAACAGTGAGTAGGCAAGCAAGCAAAGTGGTGGACAGACACTTGAACCTTAATTGTAGCCAAGCAATATTGACAGGAGGTAGTGGACTGACGGCTTACCGGGTAAGCACGCGCACAAGCAATGAGGTGTTAGCTGAAGGAGGGTTCTGAATGGGCTGCGCCGCTGTTTGCAAAACAGCAGTTGCAGGGGTCAAAACAGGTATCCAGAAGTGGAGGAGATACTGGGCTGTGATCGATGCCTTAGACATAAGCTATGCACTTACGCGCCCAGCAATCACCGTATAGTGCACGCAGAAGAAGCCATGCTTACCTCCAAAGAGTCCGCTGAGAACGCTCCAGACAAAGATCGACACAGTGAACCAAGGTGCAGCTCGGATGATGGTTGCTGCCTTGAACACAGCCATGCCCGGCAATAGCTCGGACGAAAGTCCGATGGGGGCAAGGTCTTTCCTTAGAAACAGAACAAGCTTCACAATACGTGGCACAGATCAGCTCTGCCAGCCATCGGTGACGGTGGAAGACAGGCAGGCTGTACTATCGGCGTTCACAAGCTTGCTCGGAGGACCAAAGCGAGCAGAATCAATCTCAAAAGCGCGGCAGCCTACGCTGTTAGACACCCAGCTTGTCGTCGCGACCAAGATTTTAAGCTCGACACTTGTATCATACGACTAATTAGTCAACCTCAACGATCCCTCACGATCATGCCTCACATTGCCTTGCTGCGAACAAACACAACCTTGCTGACTGTGTTAGGAGACTGGTGTTGCTCGCTCAACAGTCTCAGCCTGTTAAAAGGAGAAACTTTACTCTGACCAGCAACGCTTTGAGCCAGGTTGTAGCAGGTCAAGTTATCCTGTATACATGCATTCTGTATCTAGTATCCTGTATGCATAGCAGATCCGAGGGCAGCTCTCTGCAGATCTGAGGGCGGCTCTCTGCAGCTGCCATTTGCATTGAGCTGCCTTCTTTGCTTGGTGGGCTGCTTCAGCGGAGCTGGGGGCACACATCTGCAAGTCAAATTGTGCACTTATGTGTGTTGCTACGGTTCGGAAGCGACTTGCTCGTTGGTTACATCTCCCAGAGGCTGGCAAGCAGCAGCAGGCACAGCACTACCAAGGCTGTTCTGAAGTTCTTCAACAGAGTTCCGCAGCACTTTGTTGACTGGGGCTCAGCATACAAAGCCAAGCAAACTCCATGCGAGCCCATAGCCGTCTTTGACATGTTCAAGAGATATGGGATTGAAGCAGTATCAGGATGGCAAGCCAATCTCAGCAGTGTGGATTGCAAAGACAGGTATCCTGAAAAAGCTGGATTTGACAAATCTGTGATTCCATGATCATGCCATGGATGCTTGATTGCTGCACTCCGAGTCCGGGGCAGGTGCGGGACAATGCATTTATTGCTAGTCTTTTGGTGTTAGCATAGCACAGTGAAGCAATGTGTGCTTTGCCTTTGTCTACCTGACAAGCACTGCCTGAACCACATTCAGTAAGGTCACAGGCACTCTGGTTCTTGACATGCATGGTCTCGTGGGTGCTACCGTATGGTGCATGTGTGTCTCATATGCAGGCATATAAAACCTGTGAATAAGACCCAAGCAGCACCAACTACATTCGCTGCATCTGGTCATGTCACCTTACTTTGCCTGTGTAACAAAGTGAATCTTGAAGATAAAGGTGTTCCATCAGTGCAGTGTGTCATTGGTGACAAAGTCATGACACATTTTGCAATCTTCATCCATGATTTGATAGCGACATGTTGGTAGTGGTAATCTCCGACCAAGCATTCATTCGAATGCACTAAAGCCGCTTGGACGAAAGGTCTGTCTCGCAGAATCACAACCTGCCATCATTGTAGATGTGACATTGCCGTTGAGCAATAGCCATTGCAAACTTCAGAGCAGCTACATCGATCAGCTAGTACTGCTGTATGCAGCTATGATCAGATGCCACTGGAGCAGATTTTATTTGCTGGGTTGGCTAGGAAGAACAGCTCAGCCACTTTGTCCAACTAGCTGCCCTGATATGAAGCGCGGCTGGCCACTCTTCATGAGGCATTTTTGAGGACCACACTTTATTTCGCTGCGCTCCTTGACCTCCGTTCAAGCTAACATTGGCTAGGCGCTAGGCTGTCAGGCTGATGGTTGCTGTTACTGAAGCTTGTCACTGCGTCTGAGTCGGCATTGACATGTTTGGTGGCAATTCGCCAATCTGATCATATCTCTCAGCAATCTTTGCGGGTGGCCTAGCAGGGCGTGGCAGCTGCCTGCCCTTCTCGGGGAAGAAGTCTGGGGTCAGCAGGGCACGCAAGCCTAGCTGGTTGTAGTACACTGTTGTAACACTGCCTCCAGCCTTCTCCACTGCTTGCTGAGCTGACTTGGAGGTTTCGCTGACTTGCAAGTGAAGGGGAGTCTGAAAATTAGCGGCACCCTGCAGGCAGGCCATCTATACTGGACAGAACAGATGCAGCTACCAAACACATATCTCACATGCATTGAAGTACGCAGTTGGCCGTGCCCCAGACCAACATGCAAAGCTGATGAATGTAAGCAGTCTGAGTGCAGCAAGGCAGAGCCTTGACATTGGTGAAAGACAGTTCACACAGTGCAAGCATGCACTTTCAACACTGCAGAAGCACACCACGGGTTTGAGCTTTGCTGAAGTTGTTTTTGAAGAGGCATGCAGTTTCATGCCCAGGAACGGGGTGTATTGACTGAATGCTCACCCGCCCTAGAAGCTTCACGCCGGATGAGACTTTTTTGCCTATCAAGCCAGCATCACGCAGCGTTTGCATTGTGATGACCGATGATGTATCTAACCGGCCTTGCTGAATGCGTTTGGAGACAGCATCTAGGTTCACAGTAAGCAGATCTTTCTGGAACCTGCAGGTCACCAGAAGTCTAAGGACTGTCCCAGGTGCCAGACATGGTAGTTGCATGCATTTATGCCAGCAGTGTACTCACGGGTTGGTGAAGCCCCGCTTTCCAATCCTTAGTCGTAGGGGGGTTTGCCCTCCCTCAAACCCAAGCTTGGGACTCCGGCCTGAGTTGAGCACAGGCCTCTAGCAGCAGCAAATTTGATATGCACAGCATCAATGATTGAGGTTTGCATGTCAGCCCCCTGCATAAGCACATATTAGACTTTTCCCAAGGGCACCTGTTCTGGCCTTTTGTCCCTTGTGTCCTCGGCCTGATGTCTTGCCAAGGCCTGAGCCGGTTCCCCGGCCAACACGCTTGGGCTGCAAGGCAATTGTGACTCAGGCAAGGCTTGCAGCAACAGCAAATTTTCCAGCAAATCCTGACACTTACAGAATGAGTAGCGCCTGGGTTATCTCGCAAAGTGTTAAGAGCCACCAATTGCTCCGGAGCTTCGCTCAAGGTCCGCAACAATCGGACTGCTTGCGGCAACCAGGGCGGCAGGGCGCACTGGGGACGCTCCAGCAGTTGAACAGAACGACAGTAAGTCGCCGCGGCTTCGCAAAGACGATGGGCTACTGACTTCTCGCAGCGCATGTCTCAGCCCTCAGAAAACGAGTTGTCGCGTAACAAAGGATGCCTACGTTTGTGGCCAGATAACCGACAGCGAATTCGACATTCAGGTGCACGCAAACTTGGAAATCTGCCAATCAGAAAAGAGCATCAGGTGCTGGATCGAAGGACTTGGCAACAGCTACCGGCGAGGGGATTTGTTTCTGACATTCTACAGGCATGAGAGCATGGCAATCTTCTTCACCATGCCATGGCGGAGTTTCTGCATGCATGTGCTGGACTTTGCGCTTGAATCTTGATCTCGGCTGTACACAAATTTTATGCGGTCCTGGCAGCATAATCATATTGGGTAAGTTGACCAGCAGCAGTGACAGCCCTGCAAGGTCATGTCCGGGCAAGCAGACTTGCTTGAGTATATTGACTTTCGAAGTGTTGAGTGCTTGAATCAGCAGCCCGCACACCCCATTGGCAACGCTCTAAAGCAGGGTTACAGGTACAGCAGCTGTTATGAGAGCGTGCTTCCACCCCATCGGAGTTTGACACATTGCTGAGCTATGCTGATCTTACACAGAGACGATCAAGGCCTTTACCTTGAGTCTGACACAGATGAGCAATTGCTGATTCACATTCCTTTCAATCAAGGTGTGGTTTGATGTGGCATCGCTATTTGCCCTTATGCTTTGGGAGACTAATATGCCGCCTAAATTAGTCTACGGCAAACAAGTTGGTTGATTGAGTGCATAATCCACAAAGCATCAAGTGACGCGTCTTGCTATAATGCTGTCCTGCTTTGCAGCTGTGAAACTAAATTCCCTGGTCATCAAGAGCTCAGGGACAGAGGGCTGGGGCCCCAGGAGCATCAGGCTCTTCAAGAACACACCTAGCATTGGCTTTGGGGAAGCTGAGAATGCACCTGCTGTTCAAGAGTTTGAGCTGACGGAGAAGGATTTGGAGGGTGAAGCTCTTACTCTTAGGTCAGGTCATGATAGCTATGCAGAGTACTGAAACATATTCAGAGCGCATTTATATTGCCTGATTAGTGATGCTTGTCTGTGCATGCAGGTTTGTCAAGTTTCAGTCTCTTACCTCACTCAGCATCTTCGTGGCCAACAATCAAGGAGATGAGGAGAACACAAGAATACAGAAAATCGTCATCTTTGGTCAAAGTGGTGAGACAATGAATGTTGCTGACATCAAGAAAGCCGGCGAAGAGGAAAAGAAGTGATTACTGCTGCAATGGTACCTTCACCAGTGTTATCATCTGCGGCAGACCACAAGATGGCTCATGTATGCTCACAGCAGCAATTCTGTCACCAGGGCACATTTCCAGAGCGGCTTCAGCTAGCCAGCAGTAAAATCTTTGTAGCAAGATGACAACTTGCTCTTGGCAGCAAATGCTGTAGATGATACAGCATATTCCTAATCACAAAGTAAATAAACACTGGTGTCAACATCTGACTCTGATTTGATTGAGGATTGTGTTCACCGATTGAACTAACGAATCGGGCTTATTGACAGTCAACCTGCAGGCGATGGACACATCAGTGTGCTGTCCCTGTGTCTATGTCTAGAGCAATTTTGGCTACAGGCAGTCAATGCTCATTCATTGCAGGAAATCCTATGCCATCAGCTCATTGATGCCTGCATGGCGCAAACGGATCTCAGCAAGCTATCTTGAGTCGGTCAGAACGCTCATGGATCCGTGCGGTTCGTGTGGCGCTATTGCCTTGTACCCTTGTATTCTCCCCTAATGGCGCGAAGTGTGCTTGATGCCGCTATTTGATGCCATTGGACCATCAGGACCCAGTTCATTGATCCCATGACAAGCAGCGATCCCCTTGCTGACAGCTTCTTGAGAACGTGTGAATTTCTAAAGTTCACAGGGTCACGATAATCTGGTAGACGTGGAGGCTCAGACTGCGCAGGATTGGACAACAAACTACTCTTGTGAGCCTCCGCAGAAGGTTGCAAATGCGTCTCCATGCTGGCACTTCCAAATCCACACGTGGCTGTCTTGTACAACTGTATTCCAGGTGAGTAAGCCATGGCCAAATCACCAATCACAGGGGAATTGCTACCCAGCCACTTTGAATTACTCATGACGTGACCGCCAGTAATACGGCATAGCGTAGCGGTGGTGTGCACGGAGTGAGACGGAGGTACGCAACATCCTTGCTCACCTTTGCGGACCTCATGCTTGTTGCAGCTAATCAACTTCACGCTAAAACCGTCTGTCTTGCTCAGCACTTGACGCATACCGCCAGACTTGTCAGACGTGGTGTGCAGACCTGTCTAGCATGGCTTGAGGTGCGTAGTTGGTCAGGACCACAGACCAACTTCAGCCTGAACGATTCTCCAACTTCCATTTTCTGGCTCTTGAGTGTTTTTAGCCACAGCGGCTGCAGCATGGTGCCCTATCTGCTGAATTTTTGAGGCTTCTTACAGGTATACACTGCATCTCTTCCGGCTTTTGACCTTATTCCCGTTCCCACTGGTTTGTAATTTGGCTTTGAAATATTTAAAGGGCAACTCGATGGATTCAAGCCGCGTGCTGGCGGTGCAAACTCGGTTGGACGCAGCCCGAGACAAGCTGCAGGCTGAACTCGACAAGGGAGCAGCACGAGATAAAAGCTTGGTCACTTCGTATGAGAAGAGCATAGAAGAACTGAAAGATGAGCTCAAGATGCACACCTCGATAGTAGGTGAGACTGCATGAAGTCTTATGGGCAACGCAAGGACTAGCTGTGACTACAGTGCATACCCCTCACTTACATTTTTACAAAGCAATTGAACAGATTTGCTTTAGCCTTGCAGCCTTTTTTGTGGCTTGAGGATTTTGCAAACAACTTTGATCCCATGCTGTCTGCACCTGCAAATCACATCTGAGCAGATTTAATGCGGCCTCTCAGCCTCGTCTGTGGCTTGAGGGTTTGCTGTTAATCGCACAGCATATCTAGAAGGCAGTGTCACACAGCAATAGAGCAGGATCAACACAGCCTTTAAGCTTTGTCTGTGGCTTACGGCACACCCAGCTTGTCTGCACCTGCACAAAGCTTGACAGAGTCCGTACAGCCTCTCAGCCTTGTCTGTGGCTTGAGGACTTGCTACCGGCTTGGGTGTATACCCGATTTACATGTACACAAAGCATCTGAGCATATTCTTGTTTGGCCTTTGCAAATTCTTTTGTGGCCGGAGGCGTTCCCAGCTGGCCTGCAGCTTCACAAAGCTTGTGAGCATATACAGTGCAGGCTCTCAACCTGTTATGTGGCTTGAGGAACTGCTGTTGAGTTTTATCCGTGCTCAGCTTAGATATTACATATACCGTCAGAATACATTCTTGCATAGCATCTGGGTAGTCTCAGCGTAGGCTGTCAGCCTCAGCTGTAACTTGAGGGTTGACTCCAATGTGTTATCTACCTTTATGATGACACAGCTTGGCTCATGGTGGTGTGTATCTTCAACAGATGCTGGTCATGCATCGCTGGATGAGCTTCTTTGGCAGCCCCTACCCAAGGTGGATGTCTCTGGATCTTCAAGATCTGTTCAGGATCGTGATAAGGACCGCCACACACACCCTACAACTGTGACCCATTGGAGGGAGTTTTGTGAGGAGGTGAAGGAGAGGCTGAGACAGCCAGACATTGTGGTCAGTTGCTTCAACAGCTTGAAACTAGCATTAATGACAGCATGGCTGCAAGCACTTGTCCATATGTTGAGACTCTATACAGTTGCAAATTGCATGCCTCCAATGAGCATGGATATAAGCTGCACACATTGATCATTTATAAAGATCCTGCCATGGTATGATGCCTCAGTTTCCAGCATGTCATACTCCATATCACTCTGCACTTTTGTAGGCAATGAGGAGTCAAAGGTATGAAAAGTATGGGTACCGCTCTGAGGCCCTTCATCTTGGCGAGGATGGAGCTGTAGCCACACTTGAAGGCACTGCCTGTGGCCGTTTGAATCTCCTCTTCAAAATGCACGGCATTGCCAAACGGTTTGGCATTCACCCAAGCAAGCGCAAGTCTGACTCCCAAGTAAGGATGCAAGTAGGGCGTGTGATGACAAAACACAAGGCCTGTTGTCTTTCATGTTGGCCAGCAAGTAAGCTACTTTGGAATGCTTTCGGTTTCCCCTCTTGTTCACTATCTTGCATGCATGTGCCTCACACGTATCTCACATATTTAGGTTAACGAGCAGAACCGTGCTTCAACTGTGGAGGTGCACCCGGATGAAGGTGCTGACGTACCTGACATTATCATGCTGGAGAGATCTGGTGCACACCGACACACATTGTTTGCTGTTGAGGCTAAAACAATGTAAGTCTTGCAGCTGGGAGTGTGCAACCTGCTCGTAGTGACACGCTGTGAGCTGTATACCGTATCTGCATTGCCATAGCAACATGTGACAAGTGCAGGTTCTGCCTGAAAAACCTTCACACTGTCAATGTGGCCACAGTTTGCGCATTGTTCAAGAATGGTGAGGTACATCCAGGATTGACGGCTGTTGCAGCATATAATGCATGCCATGCCATATCACAGGTGACACATCACATTACCTATGATGCATATGGGCTGTTGGGACATAAACCACGACAGACTGCAGCTTGAGGTGTGCCTGCTTGCACGCCTTGCTATCAATGTCTTGCAGCGTTCCCAGCGATCACTCACATTTGTTGCTGGCACTACATTTGTTGGTTGTGTCTTTTATGCTGTATTGTTAACTGGGCTTTTGCAGACATATGCCCTTGTTCTTGACACAGTTGGTCTGCCTTGCAAGTGCTTGCAGTGTGTGCCCACTTCATAAGCAAAGCTGACGTCGCTGCATTGAATTGCAGGAGCTTGGCTACATGTCCAGGAGGGGACACTTGTATGGGATGATCAGCACCTATCATCATTCTTGGTTCCTCAAGACTGATGGCCTGGGTAATCTCTTGATTTCAGATGCAGTAGGCGCTGATGCACGCGGCGATGCTGAACACGTGTCGGTAACAGAGGTGTGTTGAGTAGACATTCCATGTCTCGCATGTGGGAGTGATTTCATTGTTACAATATATGTCGTATGTAATTCTGGATCTGGTGATTCCATGTGCAATTAGCCGTACTTAGGGTTTGCCCTTGCATCCTTGTCCTTCACTTGTCAATACCGTCAATACCCAAAATTAATGTGCATGATTTGCAGGCTATGCTGTTCTCGGCTCTTAGCAGCTCTGAGAGTCTTGTTGCACCCTACCCCACAGCCCAAAGGATGGGAGACCAGCCTTTGTCCAAGGAGCAGTTCTCCAAGCTCAGAAGGGATACTTTACGTCCAAGTACTCAAGCCACTGCAAGCCGCCGCAATGATCCAGAGGTCTCAAGTCCAAGTTCAGGGCCCCAACACTCCTCGCACGAACTCCAGTGTGACCTTGTGCTGACCCTCAAGCTCAGCAACACAGTCTTTTATGGCAGGTAGAACTGGCCATCTGTAAATATCTTGTATTTCCTCGTTCATGTCTTCACAACACTGCAAGTTCTGGGCATCTGCGTTTGCCTCAGATAATGGCGATGACAAAGCCAGTCAGTAACATTGTGCAAATGCGTGTGGTCCACATTGTTGTTTGAATGTGAACATATGCGCATTCTCCATTGCCCATGTGCTTATTGAATTCAGACAACTCTTTCAATATGCTGTAGTTTGGGGATGCCCAAATGACTTTGTTCCGCACTATTTGTGTCATTTGGACACACATGGCATGCGTCGTTTCAAACCACGTGCAACACACATCTTGTTGATCTGCATCTTTGTTATTTGTCTGCGATCGAGCTGTCCTGCTGTGTGCAGTTATGGGGGCAGTGTGGCTGCAGTACGCATAGCACTGTCTGTGGATGGCATCCGTAATGCTCAGATTGAGGTCGAGGCCTACAATTGTCTGCAGCAATTACAAGGAAAGCATGTGCCACAGTTGCTAGGGTATGGCCAAAGCGGTCAAGGCTTCTGCGTGGCAACCAGCTACATTCAGGTGTGTTAAACGCACAGCTGGCTTGCCATGATACATTAGTTCGACTCCCATGGCATCCGACACTGACATCATTGAGCAAGACTTTGAGAACCACTGGATCTGTAGTTTAAATGCTCATGTCAGGACCCCCTCTCATGACAGTCGTCACTGCGGATGGCTGGTGCTTCTAGCTCGACCAGCCAGCAGTGTGGCAGCAGCACAAGTGCAAGTATGTCCACTGCTTGTGTGGCTGATAGAGTGTAATGCATCGCTTCTTGACACAGACATGGCTTGATACCAAGGGGTGCTCATATGCAGGGAGAGCCATTTGACTGGCATTCACGTACCCATAGGACATTGGATGGTCAGCTTCTGGCAGTCCTTGACAGTATCCACAGTTTTGGCATCTGCCACCGCGATTTGCATCAAGGCAACATCTTGGTGACATCTGATCAACAAATTGTTTTGTTGGATTTTGCTGGAGCTGATCTGGAATCTACTGCTGAGGACCGCATTGCAGAAAGAAGGCACATGGCTATGTTATTGAGTCTCAGAGCCAGTTGCCATCAATGACTGCAAAGGTTGCAATAGACCAGATGGCTTGACAGGTGAACGTTTGTTGCGTTGACATGGGACGCAAGTCAGCATGTAATTATTGAATTCAGAGAACATCATTTGTTAAGAACATGTTGATATGGCAGCCCAGTGCTGTTGTGCTTGCGTTTTTCACGCCTGGTAAACGGTTGCAATGAGCAAGCTGTTCTTGCAGGTCAGAAGAGGAAGATTCGGCCTGTAATGTATTTGCAAGCATCGACTCCCATGTGCGACTTGGTGTTGATCGGAGATCTCATGACCTCTAGTGTTGTGCATGACCAAAGTTTTCATGTGCAACACTTGATGCAGTCCCTGCAAGCCTCTGAGTTTACAGTACAGCAAGCTCTAGATTATGCGTTGTTGAGCCAGGATGTCCGGCGGCCTTGTGCAACCAGACAGAATCATTACAGGACTGTGTATCTTAGAGTGTGTGACCACAAGTAGGCTTCTAGGGAAATGTGAGCTGTCCCGGAAGTATAGCATCAGTGTTGTGCCGCAGGTCAGTACCCGCAGACCGCAGTACGCGCGGCGCAGTACGCGGCGAAGGCCCGTTCTGCGGGTACTGCGGTTGAATATTTTGTGGTTTATTCATTTGAAATAATTCATTAAGTTATTATTTGATACTATACTTGCTGATTTATAAGTAGTTCCCTCTCAAACAAATCAAAAATAAAATATTTGGGAAAAAAACTTTCTTTGCTGAATTGGAATGCAATGAAAGACGTCGAATGGCACCACTCTGAGTTTCAACAACACAGTGTAACTCGCCGCATTACACTGCGGTACTGCGGCGTACTGCGTATACTGCACGCAGTGCCGCAGATTTCGTCGAGCGTACTGCGGCACAACACTGCATAGCATGGATTCGTGCGGTTCGTGTGGCGCTATTGCCTTGTACCCTTGTATTCTCCCCTAATGGCGCGAAGTGTGCTTGATGCCGCTATTTGATGCCATTGGACCATCAGGACCCAGTTCATTGATAGCAGCGACCCCCTTGCTGACAGCTTCTTGAGAACGTGTGAATTTCTAAAGTTCACAGGGTCACGGTAATCTGGTAGACGTGGAGGCTCAGACTGCGCAGGATTGGACAACAAACTACTCTTGTGAGCCTCCGCAGAAGATCGCAAATGCGTCTCCGCGTGAAAAGCATACTGGCACTTCCAAATCCACACGTGGCTGTCTTGTACAACAATGTACCGTTGTATTCCAGGTGAGTAAGCCATGGCCAAATCACCAATCACAGGGAAATGTGAGCTGTCCCGGAAGTATAGCATGACGGGCTTCGACCACTTCGAGAGCGTGCAACACAGTTCGAACCGCCCATGACCAGTGTACGTATGCTAGCTCTTGAAAGGCCGCCGTGCCTTGTAGTTCTTGCAACAGATTTTGCCTTGGTCGGAGACTGAAAACAGTTTTGGCGGGTGCCAGCAAGTGTACATCTGGCAGGGTTCAAGGACACTTCTTAATTCATAACCTTTCATCGGTCAGCGCACTGCCAATTGCAGTCTACAGAAATAATTGTGGCAGCAGGTATCGTCGAGCAACCCTCCTGATGCCTCTTGTCAGCTTTAGCAAACCGTTTGCTGTCACCCAGTTACTGGCATGGCATTTCGGAATCGGCTGTCATGCATAGCGTTGTGCACTCGTGCGCCGGTCTAGAGTCACAGTCCAATTTCGCGCCCATCGGCTGTTTTTGGCAGGTTTCTGCGCAAAGATGGAAGGGTTTACGTTTTCACTGAGACTCGGCGGCAGGATCATCGGCCGTGTCGCCGCTGAGCTTGACCCCTCGGAAAGCCTGGCGTGTGCCAAAGGTGCAGCAAGCTCTTTATTCCTGTCCGTTCAGCATCTTCTCCGCTGGCAGTGGTCAGACGTGTCCAGCAACGCTTCCATCTGCAGGAAGCTTGACAGAGGCTGCAGAAAAGGCCTTGGGACACAGGGTGGTGATCAAACGATTTATGGTGACGGTCTGGGGAAGAACAGGTTTTTTACAGCCAGAAATGGAATTTGCGCCTCTTGTAGGTGAGTGTTCATGTTCAGCGCTATCAAGCTCACACAGCTTTCGTCTATTTCTTGTGATGCTCAATGCTCTTTTGTGGTGTGCAGAATGCACCTCGGTCATGACAAGCCGCAGCGTAGTGCTAGATCTTGGTATCCCTGTTGTTCAGACATCAGATCTGTTGCAGTACAAGTCACAGTCGCCCATGAGACGCTCCTGCAGCAGCAACAGCATTGTGTCAGCCTGCGATCATTTTGAGTTTTACAAGGAGTCCTACGGATAATTGAGAAATGCTGCACCTTGTAGTCTGCTACTTTCGAAGAGCATCAGAAGCACTCAGACAGCCAGCAGGCTCACCTGCCACTCACAGAGTACCTGGACTCGTTATTGGTGATGCTGGGTGAGAAGATCAATCATGGATCAATTTTTCAGGCCCTTGGAGTATGATCACAACCTGCTGTACCAGATGGACATGTTTGGACACGGCATTACTGTGGACCCTGGGGCTACGGTAATGATGGGTCAGATCAGTAGATTGTCAAGAGTCTTTAGCTGTTTTTCTGGCAGGCAGTGAAGTTGCACAGGAGATGGCCATCTACCATAGGAGAGATACACATTGTGGCTGCTGAATAGCCAGTGTTTGCAGCAGTTCTGGCACAGTAGCTTCCCCGTAGCAGCTTGAGAAATCTGAGTTTTGCTTTTCTCCTGTTATTTCATGACAGCATTTGAGTGTATCATGAGGTAAATTTGCAGTGTGTGGCCAAGTCAAGTCACTTTGACTGTGGGTAAGCTACATGCACTGTTAGCTTCTAGGTAGGGTCTTCTGTTACAAGTTGGTATGTTAGGTAGGGCTGTGCAATGTTTAGGTAGGTGACATGTGTTTTGTTGTGTGTAGCATGTGTGAGGACATATATGTCCTTGATGCTGTTTCTGGCAATGACACTGTTATGTACAAAGCTGTACAATTGTGACAAACATTCATGGTGTGATGAATGCGTTCGTCTCTGTCTGCTTTTGAGCTCCTAAATAACAAGAGCTTGTTGCTGGATTGTATGCACAGCATTCTGCCCAATGTAGTGCTGGCAATGCACAATGGTTCTTACTGTTTGCTCACGGCTCAGAAAGTACCTCTTACATGCATCACATCATCTTCATTGTGTGATGTGAGGCAAGCTGACTTGGTGTAGGGCACTTTTCCTCGACACCAATTACACGCTATATGCTGCTGGGATAAAACGGGCATTCTTTCCCACCAGATGGTCAGGCGAAAGCAGCTCTTGGCATCTAGGCAGGCTAATGGGCTGCTCAACCGCTCACACCGTTGTCGTTCCGAGGTCTAAAATACTGTCATCCAAGGCAGGCTGACTGGTGGAGTGATTCATCACTGTGCACAGTACTCAGCTCTATGACCAGTTTGCAGGCGCCCTGGAAAAGCACTCTACCTCCCGCTCTGGCATGCTGAATGCTGTTTACGCAAGTGCCTGGGCTGCATTTGCTGGGCTTGCATACGTTACCTTTGAGTAATCCCTATCTTGAATGCATATGTGCCACCAAACCTGTCTGTGCATGATGTATGGTTACAGAAACATTGATGCCACAGACAGTCTCCCAGAAGTCCGCTCTTGTGTTGCTGCCTTCAGATTGTAGAGTGCAGCCATTGATGAAAACAACCTGTACATACTGACTGGACCTGTTGTCCAATTGTGTGTGTATTTGATTGGCGCAAAATTTGACACTGCGGTGCTGCTGTGCTGTGTAAAGCACTCCAGGCAAGACCCATGGATCTGCTACAGTGTACCGCAGAGCACTCAATGCTAACCTGACCTGGCGCAGCAGAGTCAAACGTCACTCTGACAGCCAGCACCCCACAGTCATTTGGCTGAGCTTCCTGATGCAGCACATCAGGGTCAGCTTATGTGGGATTGATGACTCCCACATCCGCAATGCATCTTGACAGATGCAGTGCAGGCTGCATGAAACATGCTGCATGAAAGCTTTCAGGCTTGTGCAGTGGTCTGTCCCGTTTGTACATGCAAGTTGACTTGCCGATACATGTTCATTGGCAGTGCATTGGGCGTCCGTGCAGCAGAGCCTGACTTATTGTGGTGACACCATCAGCTGATCAACATACCTGCATTGTGCTTTCTTGCATCACTTGACTGCAAGCTTCATCAACTGGAAGGTCCAGGTTGAACATTCTCTGACAGCACTCCTTTGCCAGGCAAGCTCTGATGATGACCTCCCCCACCCCACTGACGCTACAGGCAACTCCAGGCCTGCACACATTGTGACAGCAAAACTGACGTAGTGTATAGACAGCAAATTCACATAGAGCGTAGACCGCAAATTTACACAGAGCATAGACTGCACACCTACATAGAGGATAGACAGTCTGCCATTACACATAACTCTGTGCTAATATGATGCAATCCGTGATACAAACATCAGGGTGAATGTTTGGCTTGGGACTTAGCAGGATATGCGTCTCAAAGCATCACGTTCCTGAACCAGTAAGGGAGGCCTGCATGCAAGGCATGCAGTTGTCCTGCCAGGGCAATCAGTGTGAAAGCTTTGTGCTGATTTTGTGCACACTCTTGTGCATAGACAGCTTGTGGCAACTATGCTCACCAGCCACACATTCATGACAGCGAGCACACCATGAACTGAGCGCAAAGAACACAAAGCTGAAGTAAAAATGCCTTTGAAAGGGCTGTGCAAGACCATACACTTGAACATGCATGATAGGCAAGGGTAAATAGGGAAAGCAGGGGCCACACCGGCCCAGGGAGGGGTCAGCATTGGCAGCCCAGCAACCACAGGCATACATTGCAGCTTCACCCACCCTTCCTGGCACCTTCATGGCTATACCCCCTGATGACACTCCAGCCCCCACACGCCCTACATACACATTCCACTTGTGAAATTTACACACAATTGTCAGACATGATCAGTATGACTGTGGGTTGGGTAGATCACAGACAGACATGATCAGTATGACTGTGGGTTGGGTAGATCACAGACAAACCAGCAAAGGCGTCAGGACACACAAAAGTTGACTCAGGATGCCTGTATGACAGATGCATATGGTATGATGATCACATGCAGATGTCTGGTCTACATGGAAGCTTTGCTTACAGGCCAGAAGGCGCTGACACAGCCTTGGCAGCATAGTCTGACCTGCTGCATCAACGTACACGGCACCTACAGTGTCATTCAGGTGACTTGCATGCTCCTCTGTCAAATTGCATGGCTGCTGATGGACGCTGATCCCTGACTGAGCCACAACCCTTTGTATAGCCTGCTGCTGCTGCTGCTGCTGTTGTGCATGCCTGTCCTGCTGCATGTCTGGTGACAGTCGCTGTTTTTTTGTCTTGGGTGGGCTGATCGAACCTGGTCTGGCAGGATTGGCAGCAGCAGTCTGCAGGATATCTGGTGGGTGCGTTGCATCGGTCTGCTGCGCATCTGGTGCCTGAGGTGCCGCAGGTGTTGCAGACTTCTCATGAGGTGACCCCTGACTTGGGTGCTGTGCAGGCTGCTGTTTCTTGGCAGCATCTTTGTGGATCATGGTCTTGTACTTTTGCCATTGCTCAAGCGCTCTGGGTGTGACATGCCACTGCAGGCAGTGATAACTAGCTGACAGGAAGCACTGTCACTGCTCAGCACAACACACATGAGCCCACTAGCAGCACAGATTGGAGGCATGGGTTGTGAGCTAATCAGCAGAAACTAACATATACGAGGGTGCGTATTCAAAGTGCATCCAGCGTAAATGTTCAAGTCACACCCAGTCCCTGTTCTTGCTGACAGCACACCAAAAACTCTGCTTGGACTAGATGCTATGCATAGCCCAATACAGCGCATATGCAGCTCCGAGGAGCCATGCTTGGCATGCTTCTTGCACACTACAGGACCTGTGCTTCCGAATCAAGCTTGCGTTATGCTGTCTTAGAAAGACAAGTTGCTCCGTTTTGCATGCGCTTGAATTGACAACAAGCAACGACGTGGCAGCATGATGCGCCTCTCCTTCACCTTGGCAGTACTTTCAATTGAGGGAGCTGTTGGGAGGCCCTGTGAACGCGCCCATACATAAGCCTCGTTTCCTGCCAAAAACCTGCACCCAGCACTGATACTCGGTGCTTGTTACACTTGCTGCAGGTGTGTAGGCACAGTCAACAGCAAGGTCGGCAGATTAAAAGCTGACTGCCCACGTTTCTTACCAAGAATAGGGTCAACAGCATGTAGACTGTCACAGGGTTGAGTATGCTATGAGCAGAGTATTGCGTTGGCAGTCACATGCAGACTCACATGGGTCTGACACGTCCTAAGGATAGCGGCTGCTGGCTTTCCTTTGCCAGCAAAGCAGCTGTGGCTATGGCGCTGCATAAGCCTGCAGTACATGCACACATGATGAGCAGTATTGTGACAGTGCTGTGTAGGTGTTGCTACAAGAATAAGGCTTGTAGCGTTAAAGTACCTGCTTGTTGTGTACCTGGTGTTGCACCAATAGCTGCAAAGGTGCGGTCCCCAAGCATGATGCTGGCGTCTGCTTCAACGGTACCATTTAGCGTCAGATTGGAGCCAATGCCTGCATTTGTGTGCTCATTTCCCTGAACAAGGCAAGGCAACAATGTCACACAGTTCCAATGGTTGCAAAGCCCATGTATTGAGCTTAAGCAAAGCCAGCTGGAGCACCTGCCTCTAGGGCCTGAACAGCTTGTTGCACACCAGACATGCAACTTGACGCTGCTGCTGCGGCTTGACAAGCAGATCGAAGGGCTGCGTGACCATGAAATCAGTCAGGTTAGGCCGATCGTGGGCCGGCTTGCTGACGTCTTGCAGCCTTTTACCCTTGAGATAGGTGTTTTCGTGTTTATGGGAGTGATAACCGGCGCCGACGTGAACGGCAACGAAGCGTGGCTGACTGCACAATTCCAATTCTTGCATAGAGAGCCAGGGTCAAAGTGCAGACTGACACAGCTAAGTTTGCGTCGTGGAGCTGACAGGTGATCACTGACGCTCGATGATCAACTCTCTCCGCCTACCGTGCGAGGAGCAGATCAGATATGCTTGTCGGAGCCGCAGCGTTTCACGAGAGCTTCTGGAACGTGTCACAGCTGGGTGATGAGCGTTGGGCGCTCAATCGTCGTCAGGATCTGACCGAATATGTCAGTGGTGGTCCAAATTCGCAAGGGTTTACTTCTTAGGCATACAGCTGCCGTCAAAAGTCTGCTTACAGTAATGGCACTGCTTCAGCAGAAACCTTAGAGTGAATGCTGTGCGCAATGCAAATGGCGGTGAGGCCAGCCAGTGTTAGCAGACGAGCCTGCGCACTTG
>JAABUP010003200.1_pt1 | contig 29311 bp, 28 predicted proteins | sample 5559201 | NCBI WGS metagenome assembly JAABUP01 (sample SAMN10711887, study PRJNA513373) | rock metagenome | isolation source: Antarctica rocks | place: Antarctica | reverse complement strand
AACGTCTTTAGTCATGGCGCCGGTGTGGTGGCGGCGAGCTATAATTGGAAGGAACTCCAGCGATCCTCCGGTTCATCGATCGATTTAGCCTCCGCAAACAAGCTTTTCCTGCAGGAAAAACCAAACTTTCTGCTCTCTTCGAGGTTCCCTATGTTCAGAGATACTTGCTCAAGTACATCGCAACCTGCTTGGAATGCGGTGCTCAAGTGCAAGTCTCTAACTTGATATGGGACGAATGAAGGAATGAAATGACTTTTATTCGTGTGGTAAATGATGTACTTCCTGCAGGATCTAGTATGGGCAAATACGAGGTCTCCCGCGATGCTTCTGGAATATTAACCCATAAGTGTACTCAACCAAGGCCTCCTGTAGGAATCACAGCATTGTTCGCAAATCATTTGCGATGCGAATAGGATTCTGCAAAAGCGCAGATTACTCTCTGAAGTTGAGACTTTGTTCCCGATTTCCGATTTTCCTGTCAGAGACATTGATCGCCCAAAGGAGCCTACAAATATGAATTTCTTGAGCGTGAACCTTGCAAATTCGGGCTGCTAGTCTCCTCATTTTACCCTGTGTACCGGACAAAATGGCATTCGAGGATCTTGTCGTATGCATGGTGTTGTTTGATACGGGTTGGGAATTGGTCACTGTGCACGTTTTAGCAGTCTACCTTACAATGCAATACTGACCGAGTGACAAACTCAGGAATTGGGGTATGCTCTATTGCGTTATTCCGATTAGTAGTCGAAGCAAAACAATACGACAAGACCCAATACGGTTGAAGCAAATCGTCAAAATTTTATCCTGTGAGATTGCGATACCTCTTTGTCAGGGAATACGAATGTATCGAGCGGCCGTCGCATTCAGTAAGACTCCGCGGGAGTCCCTATTGCAAACAGCATCGAGGTCACTGTCAACTGAAATTCTGAGTAAGAGGTCTGTAAAGCGAGGCTTTATCTGATGTGCAACGATCCGCCGTTTGCCCGACTTGCTCTCCAGCCTGAACTCGCATTTAGGCACCATGTCATGTACCTCATCAAACTCTTGCTGCTTGGTGACGAGACTGTGGAGCTACAATTGCTTATGAGAGAACAGGATCGAGAGCTTTGAAGTTGTCAATCATATCTTCTAGTGGGCGAAAGGAAAAGGAGATGATGAGGGCCGGACCATTTCACACGCCTGAAGAGGTCAGAGATTTGCTTGACCCCGAGCGTCTCGCCGAGCCTAGGTAACCTCATGAGGTCCAAGTCTTTTCTTCCTCGTTAAGCGAGCATACCTGAACTCAAACGCCAATCGAAGGCGTATCCACGTCTGTAGGACAAAGTACTCTACCCCTTCGTTTCTGTCTGTCCGTTGGAAAAGCGAGATCTACTGACCGCCTTTCATGGTTTCCTACTCTGTAGCCGATCATGCGTCCCAAGCAAGAAAACGAAAATCTGGAATCTGAAATCTGAAACCTGCAAACTGCCCTCACGTGGCTGCTGCCACGCTGTCTCGACGGGAAAAAGTGGGGAAGCGATGCAGGAGACACGAGAACTCTGCATGGTGTATGATACTATGATAGTCGCGGCTCATGCCGGAAATTCCCCTACTGCGATTCGATTGGCTAGTCTTGCAGATCTCATACGTGCCACTGCATCTCAGAGACAAGGATGGCTATCAGTGGCAGATCCCATACATGCCACTGCCTCTCAAAGACCAGGATGGCTACCTGTTTGGTCAGACGCCGGCCAATGGCAGATCTATGGCCATCACATTGTCGTTTTTCCTGTTCTACTTATGTTAGGCTACAATTCATGACGTTACATCTGATCTAGAGCTGGCACAAGGGGGCAGGCACCGGTTCAATGGCTAAAAGATGTCAATTGAGGAGAATTTGGAAGGAAATCCATAGTACCAGGATCACACAGCAACTGCGTTAGGAGGAGGGAGGAAAACGTATCATACATGTCGGACCCCCAAGCGGCATGCGTAACTAGTGCAATCTTGAGACACACAAATGGGGAATCGTTTTCTAGAGCACTATTATCTCGTATTCGATAGGATTAATGACACTCCTCAACCCGCAAGGGGAATCAGAGAGGGAAGACGTTTCCACCGGAACGTTCATATCGAAAGGTCCTCCCGGTCGAAGCTAGGCTCTACACCCCTTCCTTTTCGTGACCTCAATCCCCGTCGGCTAGGCTCGATCGTACGAGGCGATCCAGTGACGATGAATGCTGTCAGTGCAGTGGGGGTACATTATAAGTCTATTGATAGCCAAGTGCCCCAACAATCAGCAAAAGCAAGACCTTCGGCAAAAGGTCCGAGTTGGATAGCTTTAATTGTACATTTCTATACATAGCAGTACAATGTAACCTGCCTTTTGAGCTAATGCCATGTCTTGGGTAAATGGGTAGAACGCTCTAGCGCCGCGTAGTCCGGATTGAGATGGTACATCTCCACTGCGGAGGCTGCCCCAGATGAAGCAAGATGGGTGGTCTTTCCAACACCACCGCAATCATCCCAGCGCTTAGATCCCTGTTTCCTGAGTACACCAATCTTGCCCTCATCATATTAGCACACTTTTCTTTGGTGTATTAACGCAATCTGATGCGTATTCGAGATCTTAAACAGTAACAATATCTGTAGCGAAGCCAGGGGATGAAGTTGAGAAGCATGAGGATGAGGCTCAGCCAGATTTCTATCTGATACATCAGATCGTGGGTTTCAAGTTTTAAGTTTCTCAAACCGTGAGCACTAGCAGCGCCCCATTGAGCGTATCGCCGTACGCCCCCTTTGGCCTCCTTGGAGGCCGTCTTCAAACCACTGACGAAGTGGCACCCGTCGCAATATTGGAATTTCCGTGCGAGACCTTGCGACTCGAAAGACTTTTCTAAGTAATGCATTTTCGAAGAGCCAAACACAGCGCTCTAATATGTATTCTAGGTTGTGGGTATACAAGGATGGTGGGCTCTTGCCCTCAATGACAGGATTAGACAATAGATGTTGGTTCCATAGAGACAGGCAGTGATCGTAATCGTTGATTGCATTGTACACATCACTCCCAAAGAAACGCCATAATAGAAATGTTTTGTCGTCAAACCGACTCGATGCTCCATAGGCGTAATTAGCGAGTCGTGCAATTTTGTTGAGACCTTTCCCACCCATTCACATGTCTCGTTCATGACATCTCAACGTCCTCCGCTCGACTAGGACTTAATCTCACCTCCTTATCCTCGGTGAGTAGAGATGACACAGAAAACGAAATTTTTCGAGTCGCTGGCTGCCTGGGAGTGAAGCTCTCCCCATTGTTGATTGGAGTAAACCCTTTGCTATGGTCTACAGCACTTATGGCACTGTAAGGAGGAGCACTGGTGAGGATTGTTGATGGAGGCTGTAAGGCGCCTGGACTCCCTCGTGGAGTAGGCGGGAACCTGGCCCCAGACATGCCATGGGCTCGACACCATGCCTCCTCTAATGCTGCTGGCGACAAGTTGCAGCCATAGCTGCGAGCAATGGTGGACCAGAAATGTAGCCGGTGTTCCTCGTAGATTCGATCAAGTCGTGCTACGTCAATATATTGTTTCTTTTCGCGGTAACGATCCACATCCTCAGTGACGAGTCGTAATGGCTTGGTGTCTTGGCTCCTTCGATGGGTGCCAGATACTGGCTTGGGTAGTAAGGGTTTGTGGCTTTGAGGAGTCCTGGCTCCTTCAATTGAGAAATAATCGGTGCTGTCTGACGGGCTTGTCGGAGGTGAGCAGGAGGGAAGCTGCTTTTGTGGGGCAAGTGTCTCGTGCCTTGGGTGCTCGGCAGGCGGAACTGATTGTCGGTCGTAGGGGGACATCGAAGCCTGGCGGCGGTTCTTGTTACCAAAAGAAAGCTGATGGTAGTGAAGTCGGCAGGCTAGCTCTGTCTTCTTGAGCTGGGTAGCAATATGCTTGTAGGGCGTCTTGTGCTCTCGAGTCTCTATCAGATAAGCCTCCTACGTTGCGGTCAACGAAAGCCTCAGATTAAAGAACGCTTGGCGCTAACGACATACCTCTGCGTCTGACCACGCTCTGCCCCCACCAGTTGAGACTGTCTTCCGATGACGGTGGACGATTGGGGCTCGGAGATTCTGGCCATCATTTGCTGATGCCGATTTCATCATCATGGGCTTTGGAGGAGAGGCCTGTGTAGGTGCATATACAGACATGGTGAAGTTGCTTTTCGATAGTCCTGGGTGAGCAGTTTGGTGCGGAGAACGTGCCAATTTGAAATATCGCTATCCGGAGAGAGGCGTTCTTCGCAGGTTGCTTCGATTTTGTCGAGTAGGTTGTGAATCGTGGCTAAGGAATTTCATATGTGAAGCCTTCAAATGTCGAAAGATTAAGAGTTTGTCAACGAATATATCTGTCAATGCAGACGACCCAGGCAGCGGGCAGGAAAATGAGGCTGATCAATTTTATATCAAGAAGGTGAACACGGTTTACCCCAGTGGTGACTGTATGATCGATGAGTTGCTGACTCGAATTCCCCGACCATTATCTATATGTATGCTGCCCCAAATTTGTTCGAATGCTCCCTTCAAACGTACGAAGGTAGCAATCGGCGAGATAGCTCTAGCGTTTCTGATTAACGCTCTCTGGTTATGGTCAGATGCGTCCGCGCAAACTGTTCCTGGGAGGGTAAGGTGAAGTAGGATAGCTGGCCAGCGTGTAGATGGTGTCGGAGGCGTGAGCGAGGCCGGCGAGTAAAGACCGTGGGAAGCCAGCTACCAACGATGCAGTTGCACGCCACATTCGACGTGGAATGGACGAATATTTGGACCATTTTCAAGTGGCCCTGCGGCGTGAGTTCGAGGTGCATGGACGATCAGTCAAGTTTCTCAGAAGCCGCACTAGAGAGCAATTGACCAATAGAACGAGGCTGATGTTACGAAACAGTCAGGAAAGCAGACAGATTGCATCTAAGCGAATCCCGTGCCGTGTTTGAAGGAGAATTTCACTTTAGCCGGAAAAGAAGATACTTGCGAAGACAGACTATTGGGCCGAGCAGGATCAACAAGATTCACAAACGCACAGCGACCAGAGAACTTCAGAACGCGCACAAGTCACCACGGCAGGAACAACAATATTGTAGTCTTCGTGTGAGAGACAGCGTCGATGCATGGAGAAAGATGGTTTTCTCATGAGCCACAAGGCAGAATTCAGCAGAAACAGAGGCAAGCGCACAGAAGCGAATCGTCAACCCTGGCCAGCTTCAAGCGCTGGCCAACGGGATTGCATTGAGGCTCGAAACGGGGCCAACGGTAGGACGCTGTTGCAGCCTCGTTTCATCTGAATCGCCATGGGGGTAAGCCAGTACGTCAGGGATGGAACGGCCCCCTTTGCGGCGGCGTTGGTCTCTTCCTGATACGACCAAGCTGGCTTCTTTCGTTCTCTCGAAACAACCTCACCTCTTGAAGAGACACTCGACGATACCATAAATTGCAGAGTAGCATCGAGTCGCTCACCTCAGATGCCCGCCTGTCATCGCTGTCATATGTGAATCTCGGTCATGATACAAAGCTCAATGCCAGAACAGTTCATGATGTTGTCGCTGATGGACTAACGGCGTTGAAACGCAGTAGCGGGCAGAACTTCCCCAGGAGCCGACGCGCCGGGGCCAAAAACGCCAAAAGCGAACGTCAGTCCATCAAAGTATCCAGCAAGTATCACCAGCAACGTCCAACACCCTGCCTGCCCACAGGCAGAGCCTCTGAGACAGGGACAATGGGGGATTCTCAAGCCCACTGTCGCATCTTTATATCTTCCTCACCATTGGGCCAGCTTGCCCAAAGCGATCATGCCTGGCCGACTGCCTTCTGCGACTGGTACCGATCTGCGACGAGACAGTCGACCTACTCCATTCATGGAACCCCTCTCGACCGCGGAGGGCAACCCCGCATTCTGCTTCTAGGGAGCCTCCGCCAGAAAGGGCAAGTCGCAGCCATTGGCGCTTGAGATACCTACAACCTGCACCTGCTTGCGACCAATGCCCGATGTCTTTGGACGACCTCGTGATGCAGCTTAAGAAACTGCCAGCAACGAGCGCGCGTATGGTGAAGCCATACAGAAACACCATATTTCTCCCATCAATGTCATCGATTCAGCGACATCGAAACCTACACAGTGAACGCGGCAAGATGGATTGACAGTGCTGGGTGCTACAATCCCCAAATCCCCAGATCGACACAGGGGCGGTCTGATCAGGAGCGACCTCACCACTTCAAAACGTTTCGACTACCCGCCTTTGGTGCATTGATGACGCCCGCCGCCCAATAATTGTCAGATCTGAGGCTTCAGGGACTTACGTTGCCGTCCTCGCTTCATACCGCCCGCCGCTATCATGTCGTGAGTGAAGATTCCACCTCAGATTCACGTCAATGATGCCATTCTTTACCGCCTTCATCACCCGCGCTCATTCGGGTCATTTGACTTCACTTCACCAACTGACATGGCCTCACTGGCGGGCTGGGCAGTTCCTCGTCGAACCCGAGACGTCCCGTTAGACCCCAACCCCCAACAACTCAACCCCAGATGATACAACCTCAGCCGCCACAGCTCTCGTATTCCTATGCTCAGTCTCCGTACGCGCCCCAACCACAGCAGCTCGCTTCAGCTTACGGACACCCCCAACCCCAGCAACCACAGCAAGCCTATCTAGCACCACAGCCCTCTGTAAGTTCTCCGCCTTCCAGGAAGCGTAAAGCGCCAGGCACAGGACCGCCAACCGGCATGTCAACGATGTCGTCCTTGACTGGGGGTCTTGGAGATCCGGGAAGTCTAGAAGAACAGACCGAAGAAACTGGAGAAGAGTCTGTACCGGCGCCAGCACCAAAAAAGAGCAGGACGAATACGCCTTGGAGCCCGGCGGAGGAACACAGACTGAAGATCATGAGAGACGCAGGGAATACTTGGGGAGAAATCGCCAAGGTACGGATCCTATAGTATGATCATACCTCGATGCGATACTGATCTCAGGCAAGACGTTTCCAAACAGGACCGAAGGCAGCGTGAAGAAGCATTGGTATAAGGTATACAGCATCGGGACAGAGACACGTCAGAAGGCTGACTGCAGTGCAGGACATGCATTATGCCGACTTTGCAGAGGATGATGTAAGCGACCCAGGTGGTAGAGGCAGGGCCTCGCTAATATGAAAGAATCAGAGCGCGGCGTTACTAGCGGCTATCAAGGAGTACGAGGCTAGCAAATGGAAGGTAATTGGCCAGAAGGTTGGGAAACCAGCGAAGGTGGGTTCTAGTTGCAGCATTTCTTGTGAACTAGGACTAGTGCTGACTCTCTTAGGCTTGCGAGCAATATGCGAAGGAACATTTTGGTGGGAAAATTTGACCGATCTGCGGCCTCCTAGGATTTCGGTTGCATTATTATGAGAGATACCCTAGTGAAGGAAGATTATAACGAGGCCTATGACTTGGCGAGAGAAGAATTTGCCAAAAGATTTCCTGGATTGAAATCTTCACTTAGGACCATGATGAGCCCCCAGTAATAGATTCTAATTTCCTCAATCACGTGACTATGGTCAAGCTAGTAGTGAATTTATCAACCTGGCTTAAATCCCCCGACACAACACCGAGACCATTCGGAATTTCCTTTACCTCTCCTTCCAAACGCAAGTCGAAAGAGCTGAACATTGACGCGTCGTTTGAGAAGTGAGACTTGGCGAGCGACAAAGCCCTCTACATTCTTCAAAATCTAAAGCACCTCCTCACATCACCACGCTTCACTCGCGATTCTCGAACATCGTACCTTGCTCTGGAAAGACGTGTAATCTCACTAATAACATCATCAGCCATCGATTACGATAGGTCTATCTCGAATGTCAATGATTTCGTGAGGTCTTCTGAAGACCCATCAACTTCGACAAAGTCGTCATCGTTCTTGAAAGGTTTTTGCAACTGCTCTCACTCACTGCATCCAATTCGCGACTCTCACGCATCGCGTAAGCTCATCGTGAGTTCCGCCAACTACGTCAGCTTCAAGATCTCTTTGAGAGAATTCATCCTTGAAGCCGTTTACCTTCTTGCACTCTGTTTTGAGGTCTTCCAGCATCACATTCCTTGTCCACAATAGAAGCCTGAGAGCGTGTCTAAGCCCAACGTATACACAAGAATGGCTATGGCAATGGAGAACCTCACCGAGGCGATGTCAAGGTAAGCCCTGTCCTTCAATTGTTACTTTACTTGGCTTGACATGAGATTATAGTCTTTGGGGAGAAAGCGAGCACACGGATCTTACGATTGTTTGCGGCAAAATGGTCTTCAACGTCCATTGTCTGGTAATGTGTTTGAACTCAAAATACTTTGAGGTTGCCAGCCATGGGAACTGGAGAGTAAGTTATCACATGGCATCTGCAAGATAAATTAGAAATTCACTCACGACACTTTAGGAGTCAACCACCAGGCGCATCGACTTATCCGTTGATAAGCCACTGATGGTCGAGAGGATGCTTAAGTTCTGTTACGGTATCGACTACTCAGCAGGAGCGCATGGAGCCGCTGAGCCAGATCACATTTCACGAGCTCACACGCACGCCGAAATGTACGCTTTAGCCGAAAAGTACGGGATGCAAGGTCTCAAGAAGTCTGCCAAGGCCAATTTCAGCTCGGAGATTCAAGTCTGGGTTGACTATACTGGCGCTGCCACGATGCCACGCTTCACGGAACTCGTCTCATTTATCTATGACGAAATTCCAGCATCCGATCGCCCCTTGAGGGATCTTGTGATCGCTTATGCTTATAAGGATTGGAAGCTGCTTTCTCGACAGAAAGAATTTATGGCTTTTCTTGCCGCAAATTTTGACTTTGCTTTTGACATGATTGACAGCAAGCCTTCGACGATCAAAGAAAAGGCGAGGCCAGTGTGCGATAAGCCTTGCTCACGATGCCGCTCCTCAGAAAAATGGAAGCTTACTTCTACACGAGTGACTTGCGACTGTGGTCGCTTCGAGGACATTACCCATAATGTAGCATTGGCGTGAAAGCTACTTTAGGGGCTGGGATTCCTGGAACAATGGATGATAGGCTTCGGTGGCGTCGAAATTAGAGCAATGGTGGACCAAGATCATTAGCAGGACAGACGCATATTCCTTAGGAGAGCTCTTGCCAAGGACGTCGTTGAGCACGCACATGATTCTTGTTTTGAATGAGCATCCTATTTTGACGATGGGGTGGTTGCTGGGTCTTCTACATTACTGATGACAATGTAATGGAAAACGCTGAACAGGATACAAAGCTTCTATGGTACCCCAAGACCTTCGCGATCATCATTCGATTGTACTGACGTGGCTCAGGCATTCAATTCCTTTCGTCACCGAGTGCTCGTGCCAGCATCTCATTTACTTCAAACTGTCAATGAGGAATGTCTCATTACATTATGTGATCTGTCGAGCTCTCATGCATCCAATAAAGAATACATTCAAACGACTCAGATGATCCCTCGTACGTGAGATCATCGAGGACATCCAATGTGCAAATACTACTGAGGCTCGGTAGCGTAATGCTGTTATAGCCTTTCCGTATTCGAAAGGAAGAATCACATTTTCTACTGACTCTATCGCTTCATGGGTTAAGCTTCCGCCCCTCAAATCAAGCAACTTCATGTCCTTCTCCTTTGTCAAGGCGCTCTCACCATATTTCGAGTTTATGCTTGCATTGCTCGCTATATAAAAAATAATGAAACCAGATTTCCTTCTTCCCGTCAAGGCATTTCCAGCCATCGATGTTCCCCTTCAACCATTCACATATATCTGCAGCCATCCCGCTCATTGCAATTCGTACCCCTTACTATTTGCTATTGATATCGTGACACAGAAGCGAAAGTTTTCAATCGTCCCTTCATCACTCTGTGTCATAAATCAGCTTCCAGAAGCATTAGGATTGAACGAGGTGCTGTGCATGCTAATGTCAACCACGGTCAGCGCCGAGAGCGTGTTGGTTGAAGTCAAGCATACAAGTCCTTTCATCCAGTGTCTCTCTCCTCTATACGATGTTGTTTGATGTTGTTTCAGCCACTACAATATATGCCTTAAGTCTTCAAAAGGTCATTTTCTTGCTTGGTTCTGAAGGAAGAATTCTGTGAAGTATACCTGAATTGTGTGCGGCAATTACGCAAGTGGATAGCTTATGGTATTGATTTCACGAGTCGCTTACATCGTGACGTGTTTGCGAGCTGGAGTAATGTCGCAAAGCATCTCAATGACAGCGCATGTCCCTGAGTTAGAGGAAACACTACATTAGGCTTGGACAGTGTATCAATCAGTGGGGTGCTTTCTCTACTTGCTATCCGAGCGATACGAAACTTCGCTGGTAAAGCAGTCCTGAGGTCTGATTCTCGAAGCGAGAGCGAATCGTCTATATCTGGTTGCTACTCCATTCCCTACTTGGTTCAGTGATCGATGAGAGCGAAGAGTCAGAGGAAGATTCGGATACTATCACGCCCGGGGATTGATATTTGACTTACTTTTGTCCGAATTTGCTAAGTAAATACATACAGCTTCCTGCATTGGACTTTAAATTCCAGCATTGGGCGATCTCGGGACGGATCTGGTACTACTGTGAGGACGACGCAACAACAACGGCTTCTACCCGAGAACGACGATTACTACAGGTCGAGGTGTCAAGATCCAGCTCGAGTGACTCGCTACTGGAGAGAGAATTTGATTGCGAACCAAGAACAGACTCGCAGCTAATTGTGATAGAAAAAATTCCCAAGATATCAAGTCAGAAGATTAAGACACGAGAAGATTGGGTCAATGGTTACAGTGACGACTGATATGACGAAACATGCCACAGGATCGCCGGATCAGATCTTCTTGGTTCGTCATCGATGTAAGGCACCGAGGATTGACTTCGAAGCCATGTTTCGCTTCATGGTTGAGAAATACAACCATCCTCACATCTGCAGCATACACCTACTCAGAGGTCTGTGCTGCATTTACATATGTACCTGAGAGAAGACTGATGCTCGCTATTCTTTGGGTTTCGTGCAGGAATTGACATTACGGTATTTTCCAAACCTTCCCCCAATCTCATGTCTCCACGTCACATTAGGGGCGCTATCATCATATCTCGTGACATTAAAAACGTCAGGCTATCGAGCGATTGTTGTCACTGACATAAACTCAAGCCTTGTTGAAAATCATATCGCCGTGGGTACCATTATCAGAGTTGTGTCCAGGATAACCTCACTCTGGGTTGACATACCAAGCTCCGTTTAGGAGGTCCCTTTGGAGCCTCTCCATTCTCAACCATCCGTTCCTATCGGCAGATTTGTCGGCTTGGGACTTGTCACTACTCTGGGAAACTACGCCGTGGCAGGCAGACGCACGGTCCGCTGTGGACCCTTTTCTCGCGGCTGTCCATTCAGTACTCAAGCATCTCAATGCAGCTAATGACCCTCTTGCTATTCTTGCGGATTGTGACGAGCCTTTGTTGCAGATAGTTTCTCACTTGAATTACGCCTGATGCTACATACTTTTGAAAGCAGACAGCGCATCTCTTGGAGAAAGTTTTTATCTCGATGACGGGAATCAAAACTCTAAGGGCTACATTTCTCATTTCCTCACGCGATCTTTCAAAGATGGATTTCATTATTGCGGATGAAGCTTACAACACTTACCGCTGAGGTCATACAAAACGGCACTGCTGGGTAAATCGTATCTCAACCGAGTTTTTTTCATGTATGACTGTTCTCGTTGCGTCTTTTCTCGCTGTATGGTTGACATACAAGCGGATAAAGGCACAGTTAAAAACACCCAAGGCAGCAGCATTGGCGCCGGGAAGCAGCATCAAATCGTACTCTACAATGCATCTTCTAACCCTCGCGTTGAGAGCCCATTCTTTTGCCCAAGATACGCCAGATTGTATGTTCGATTATACAGTGTTGTCGTTGAATAGATCCACAGCCATCGTGCTCTAGGATCCGGTCTCAAATTTGCCTGTGGACGTCCAGCAAAAGTACGACCATGATTTCGGAAACAGCGAGCCCACTCAAATCTCATCCCAATACCAAGATCCTATTTGCATCACTTTTAAAGCTGACCCGAGTCAGCTTTTTACAAGTCAAGTAACCGCAGTGAGGGATTTTCAGCTATTGAGGGATTGTACCCAAGTGACATTTTTCCCCAGGGAGTCTTTTCAACCCCAACTACGACTCGTAAATCCTACCCTGGCTTAGCATCTCCGCCATCTTACACCCGGATCAATCCAACCTTCTGAAACTGAGATTTCATCGTTCATGCTACTTTATTGAAGCATTATCCGTATCGAGTATCTGGGTCTAAAACTCACGAGACACTGAAATATCATGATAGTAGGCAGAATCTGACCTCGAAAGCCGCAACGACCATTACAACAATCACCATCACCAGGGCCTTATAGTCCCAAGTAGCTTCGTTATGGTCGTTCAGGAAATATCAGTCATCGCATTGGGAGACATTACCATCCCTTGACAATGGACTAGCTGATCTCAATTGACCGGGGGCTTTACTGGCCTGGACGCTCTGCCCGGGGTACCCAACCAGGTCAGCCTTACCATTGTTCTGTTGCTGTTGGTTGTGGTGACCCACGCTAGGTCCATCCAGATTAGTCTAATAGTCAATGTCGGTACATTGATATCGTTGTTCCGGTTTGCGTCACAGCTCTCAATGAAGCCAACAATCGCTACCGCCGCCAGATTGAGCAAATCGCGCGGAAAAGTCTTCACCCAATATCCGCGCTGAGAAGCTGGCTCGTCCTCGATGAGATAACCCCTGGCCGTCCACCTCTCATTTCCGGCACGCAGGTGACGAACGTCATTGTCCCTTTCGATGCAATAATGCGCTTGAAGGAAGGTGATGGACTTAGGCGAGCAATGGAAAGACTAGAGCCCTGGTCAAGCTAGCAAGATGCTTGACTCGTTCTGTGCGAGAGAGAAGAACATCAGAGTAACCTATCTTCGGGACATTAGCCCTACATCGCCTTGGGGTGAGTACGCGGTACGGATAGCGAGTATGGCCTACGAGCTGTGCACAGACTGACCGATCGTGTGATCAACGACAGAATGGTGAATTTCATTGAACAGTCCAGACTGAGAGACACCGACATGGACGAGCTCGGGGGAAGTCAGAAACAGCCTTTCGTATGTTGGAGAGGCGTATCGTATCCATCTGGATTGAAGCCACTCCTAGCTATTTTTGAATCCCATGTGCACCAAGGCTGCTGTACAGGCTGAAGGACGCCGAAAGTCCGGGGCTTTTCCAATGTAAGGGACAGTGTGTGCCTAAAATGATCCCGGCACCAGGTTGGAAGTTTTCACATGTAGCTCTTGCTTCAAGCTAGGGATTGAGTATAAAACATTTGCCTCTCCACTGCCCATGAGTACTACGCTTTGACTCTACTGCTTGGTTCTGGTTTCTTGTTGCGCGCTTCAATTAGATGGTATCAGACAAACCCTGGGAATGGTGACTCTGAGCTTGCACGAAACGATCATCGTGATTTGGGTCTTCTACAAGGGCCGAAACCTGGCTTTTGCCACTGTCCGAATCAAAATTCAGGAAGAGGCTGATGAAAATGATTGCATCTTCGCAGAAACAAGTCATGAATGTACAGAATTTGACTCTAATACAAACATGTGATGATCGATTGATGTGCTCATTGTTGTGCTTTGGGCTAGGCAAGCTGAGTCAGAAAATATCAGTATGGCGCTAACCAAATACAGCAAGGACAACGTGGTTCAAAGGTGACGAGTACTTTTTCTCACACGGGGTTGTCCTCAAGACATGTATGAAGTAAGTGAACAGCATAATTGAGCTCCATGTTTACCTCTTGATTCTAGTTTCTGTATAGGAAGCTCTGCCTGCAATAATTCTCTAGACTCAATGAATAGCTTCGCAGCATCACTGTGCTTTCCTCCGAGTATTACTCGTCATTGCCAGAGCATAGGAGCATTCCTCGGACGGAGCTGGTCAGGAACCCAGAGTCTCACCAACTTCATCTCGAACATGCCGCCTCCTGTCTTCTACAATAAGTGCTCACGGAATGCGGAGAGATTGCCCTCAAACACCGGAGCCCATCCCAGGGACTTCGACCTCCTTTCGACTCCACGAAGCACGATAGGGGGAATGAGGATAAAATCTTATCCCCTCTCTAGAGAGCCATAGTATAGCATTCCAAGATATGCGCAAATATGGCGAGTCCAAAGACACTGAGTAGATCAGAATTTGGTCAATCCGATCTCTTCCCGGCCTGAGAGTGGACAGCAAAGCTAAAGGAGAAAGTGGGGTAGACGCCGTGAGAGTTATGATTGACTGACGTGCTTTCTAGGAGAGAAATGCATGATGAGTGTGGAGTCGTGATAGGCGTTTGAATCGCATGAGGAGGATTCGGAAGTGGGCAAATGACAAGAGCAAAAAGAAACAAGGTCTTGGACATTGCCTCCAACCCCTAGGCATATTGCACGTACAGGATGCCTTTAATTCAAGGCACGTGTGATCAGACATCTTTTCACGAGACATGACTCAAGGTTACAGATAGGGGGTGATGAATAAGATAAAAATAGTGAGTACGCCTAATACGTTTCTAAGAGTTGGAATCTATGCTGTTGTACTTTTTCGGAGAAACCAGTACCCTGAAAAGCGAATGTCAAAAGTGTGGGTCGGGCTCGGACCATTCATCTCCGTCCGGAGATTAACAAGTTTTTCCAACCCATTAGCCAATGAGAGTCTTACAAGGCTTGATCAGGTGTGATAGGCAAAGAGTGTATTTGAAACTGTTGTTTGTTCCAAGTCTAGGAGCTCTGGAATCAAGTGATCAACCCATCTGGCGCTTGATACAAAGTATTCCTACCAGACATCCAACAGTCTTCAACTTTGTGCAAGCACTTGGTGCCTTTTCAAGTTCTTCCTATCTCTCAGCACCCTCCTCCTCTCTGCACGAAGAAGACCTCCCGCATACAGCAGCCTGCGTACTAGCTCGGTATTACCGTTATCATCGCCGTTGACCGTTTACCTCAATACTCCTAGCCGTACAGCATGGCTCTCAGCCTTGCCCTATCAGAATTCGCTATCAGAGACCACCAAGCGGTCATGTGGAAGTAATGTCGCTCTTAGGCAGAGATTTTTCGTTATACAGGACTGATGATGAAATGCAGTCTTTACAAGTCTGAAGAGGGCTCAGATCTGACGCTGATCTGCGCATCACGCGAGTTCCGAGTCCATAGCTATATGTTAACAATGAGATCCACTTGGTTCACTGCTGCTTGTGATGGTAATTTCAAGGTATGATTCTGCGACACCATTTGACCATTGAGGTCTGTACTTATCGCCGACTCAGGACTGTGCGACAAAGCGGCTCTATATCTACGGAAGCAACCCAGGACAGCTGGAGAGAATGATCCAGTACTGCTACACGATGGGATACTGCGAAGAACTCCTCAACAACGACGATGATAGATATTCCTACATCTCACGCACCCACACGAACGCTGAAATGTACGCCATGGGCCACAAATACGGTATCGCAGGCCTCAAAGCAACGGCGGCGGTAAAATTCGAGGCGACTTTGGTGATCGAATACGGTCTACCGTTGTTGGATCCCAATACTCTGGTCGCGACAGAGTTGATTGCTCTCATCGCTATTGTCTATGGAGGTACCCCTGAGAGCGATCGCCGTCTTCGCGACCAGGTTATCCCCAAGATCCAGGTATATTGGGCAACTTTGGCGGCGATGGGCGACTTCAGGTCGTTGATTAGCAGGTATCCTGAGTTCATGCTTGACATGGTGAATGCGTCACGGTCATGATTGAGAGCGTCGGCTATGACAGATGGACATAATACGGTATATGCTGAAGGATGCATCCTGCACCTTTGTCTAAGCTTTCATTCGCAATGCTAGGTAGTTGCAGCATTATCAATAGACATGCATAGCCAAGCGTACCTCCCAATCATGCTACCAGAGAGGATTATGCTTCTGCGGTTTGGTCGGAGAAAGAAGTCGTACCTCCCAATCATGCTACCAGAGAGGATTATGCTCCTGCGATGTGAATGAAGAAACATCATGGATTCCCATCAAGTGTCAAGAAACATTGTTGAGATTACAAGATGTCTGCAGGATGCCAATGTTTGTCACCCTACATTTTCATTGTTGTGGGGGTGTCAGCAAGCAAACTTGACAGGCATGATCCCTTCCATACCCTCCTACTTCCGGTATTCTTTGTTCGTTGAAAAGCACATATACATCGAATTTCCCTGAAACTCTTCACCATATCCAAAGCAACATCCCAGCCCTCCCAAACTTTAGCCTCAGTCATTTGAGTACTCGCCCCGACCATTAAGCTTGAAGTCAATTTTCATTTCACCATCTATCGATTAACAAGATGTGTATGTACTTCCACAACCCCATGATCCTCACCCATCGCGCACTCTCCCACACAAAATCCCATTCGAGCCATCATTCGTACTCTCATTTTTCACATACCCACCTACCCTACATCCCCAAAAGCCAACAAACACTGACCCCACTCCCTTATCCCTGCAGGTTACTACGACATCGACCTCTACGCCTGCAAATGCAAAAAAGCCGGCCCCGTCCTCAGTTCCCACTGCAATACCCTCTGCCACACTCTCCGCCATACCCGCGACGATCAGCAGCGGCGCCGTCTCATTCGAGAGTGCCCGCGCAAGATATACGAGATCTCTTGTGGTGGGCGTGTTTGTGAGAGCCATTGGAAGACTGGGAAGCTGGAGGAGGAGATTGCGAGGGAGAAGAGGGTTAGGGAGAGGAGGGGGGATCCGTGGGTGCCGAGGGGGGGGTATAGGAGTTTGGGACATTGAGTGAGGGTAGTTTGGGAGGGGTGGCGAGAATGGAAGTTGAGGTTTGTGACGGAGGTCTTGTCAGGGGTTGAATGGAGGGTTGGAATTTGATTAGCATTGTTCATGGCAAGTTCGACGAGAGCAGGATGGACACTTCACTTGCCAATTTTTGAGAGCATTCCTGTCTTCATCAATTTCGATGAAGGGGTTGGAGATCAATTGACATCCATTCGGTGGCTGCCATCATCAATGTCTGAATTCAGTGATTCTGCAAGTCCTTCAGGCCGCATTGCTTCACATGGCTCTGGTCGAGATTTTCCTTGTCTTCCCCTTTTTCGATGAAGTAGTACACGATCATCCACTTCACATGTGCATCCTTCCAAGAAATCTTTTCACGTGTTAAACTAGTGTTGGGATTGCTCCACACCCCAAGAGGCCGAAGTACATATGCTTGAGACTTCTCCAATCTTCATTTCTTCAATAATCTTGAGAGTGACCAACCTCAATGCATCGGCTGCAGGAGAAGCATCTGCCGACCTGCATCATCCCCCGATTTCTGCAGGGCCAGAGGGCATTCACATGCCTCGGCATAAGGCGTGATTTGGAGCAATTGTTCTAATTGAAGCAGCACCGGCTTTAAGCGCTTCACAAGCCTCAGCATCAGGGACCGCCTCGGCAAACTATACCATTGTGGAAATCACTACTCCATATTACATCACGAGATTTTGACAAGCACCCCCTTGATATCTTCTCCCATACTTTTTCAAACCATTCCAACCAAGAAGCACATGATTGATTGATATAGATGCATCAGCTGTGATCAAGTGCTTTCGCACGTTGTGTGACCATGGCGAATGCTTTGTCCTTTTCGTGAAGGTCTGGAGACCCCGGAACGGCCTTGTCATTTCCATATCAGTATCATGATCCATGCATGGCATTTTTAGCGCCTCAATATAAAAACATACATACCTTCAAATACTCTTCACTCCCCCTGACTCGGTGGAACATCTCCGCACTCTCCCATTATTGGACCTACCCCGCTCGTTGCTGTCTCGCTTAGTTGCTGTCACGAAGCTTTTTGTGTCTGTTCACTCTTGTCCTTCTCCATCTGGTCCACTCTTTATTTGATATGTTGCTAGCGTCTCGCATTCGCCCCTCTCTTTCGCTTTGGACCTATCACAAGACGGATCACTGCCCTCGGACTTCCCGATGTGAAATCGCCGAGATTGCTTGGTGGGCCCAGGTGGGTCATTGTGTTACTTGAATACTTGCAGTGAAGTCGGATCACAGCCCTGCGAGGGTCATCTGTGGGTACTTAATGGTCGTTCTCAACCTCTCCATCTTGCTCCTTCTCCTTCTCATCCACTTCAACAACACACAGTCAGACTTTGTTGCTTGCGTGTCTTTGCTTGCGAGAACGTTCAAGAAGGCAAGACACATTTCTACCACACTACACAAGCTTCTTCTTTCTCTCTATCTTGATATTCTCCTCATCTTCAAGACGGACATCAACACAGATTGGAGTCCTTCCCCCTAGCTTTCTTTGCTCAAAACAAGATACGTGAGAGAGAAACGAGCAATCTCACCTTTCTACACAAAGCCTCCCAAAGCCTCCCACTTCTGAACGTACCAAGCACACAAAAACTATCTTACTCCAAGATCAGCAAGCATATCAAGAACATCAACCTTCCGGCTTGCCTGTCCTTTTCTAAGAGTACATCCAGGAGAGGGTTCCACAATCTGGTTTTCAGCATACACAGAATGCTCCAATCTTCGTGAGCAAGGAAAGGATCAAAGAACCGACAATCAACATCGCCCTCAGTCAAATTTCCAAGCTCTCTCTTTCACCAAGGACAGAAACTCAATCAAGCCTATTCGCATCTTCTTGCTTACCTCTATCTGCAGCAAGAACGTTCCTGACAAGCCATTGTCAACATTCAGAAAAGCGGATGAGGGCCGGACTGGGAGTCAACAGCACATTCTCCCAACCCTTTGGAATCATCACTCTGAAGGTCTCAGACCTTATTTGACGTCTAGGAACGGGGACGAAGAGACACAACCATCAGGGAAACACTCAAATCAGCCACACAGTCATTCTTCTCCGTGGAAATCCTCAGTCTCATTCCTTTGACGCACGGAAAAGTGGATGAAAGAATCGAATAATTGGTGGCACACTTGAATCAACAACCCCTTTTCCCCGATCAAAAATCCCACGTGTTGACTCTCACAAGGGTGGACCGAGTGTCAAAGCAACTAATCAGCCACACTCTTGATCTTAGCACGTTCCTTTTCCTTTTCAAGCGTCAGGCTTCTTTTGACACGGAGTAATACTGCTCAACTCGGTTGGCAGAAGCAGCCAGCTGGCCAGCTAATCTGAAATTTTGCCTCAATCCTCTGGCTGTATCACAACGTCACACTAGACATGAGAAACCTCGGAAAGCGATGAACCAAAAGTCGACCCAAGATATCAGCAGCAGCCTTGCAAGCAACAGCACTTTCCTCTAATTCAGAGATCTCTTCACTCGGAAAAATTAGCCTCGTTTTGACACTTGACACCTAGGAAAGTGTGTGAAAGACTCGACCAAAAGATCGGCGATACCTTGCTTTCGCTCAACTGTCTCTACACTCAAACCACCAAAGTTCTTTTGACACTTGGGAGTGTGAACGGACAGTCAAAGCACATCATCAAATCTTTTTAAGATTCTTACATCAACCTGTCAAGCAACTGGTTCTTCCAAGAGGTTCACACTCACTTCAGAGCTCGATACTTCGGTGGAATCCTTTACGGACGACTTCCTTCAATCATAGATATCGTCACAAGGATGTGTCTATACGCTTTGACAAGATACTCATGCAATCACGTCCACGAGGGAGTGGCGATAGGCCCTGGAGCCTCGCCCCCCACGAAGTGTACTCCGGTAAAGGTTGCCCTTGACTACTGGCATTCTCAGTTGTTGTACAAGCCAGTCGAGACTCCTACCGGAAACACCATTGCATGCCCCCAAGCGTGCAGGCCAGTCCGTCCATTCCCTAGAGACATCCAGGGCAATCGTGCTGCTTGGGAAGCGGATGATGAAACGCTGGCGGCGAACATGGCTTTTCACGGTGTTCACATAGCCGAGCAACACCGGGTGTTGTCCGATGAAGCCACTGTCGGGCGCGATTCGATGCGCATGCTGCCTCCAAATGAGAGGCCTTCGGAGGAATACCCGCAGCACTTCTACAACTTCATACGAGATCTGGCTGTATATCAGTCGCGGCCTGATAAGGAGCCCAATGTCCACTTCTTCAACACGCTCAAAGGTTGCGGTCGTCCAGGAAGTCGAATGACTCCAAATCCTTGCCTTGTCGGATGGACTGGCAAAGAAATTCTGATGCTGCGGATGAAGGATTGGAACGGGCCACCATGGACGCGTTGGCTTGGGATCGACTATGGCAATGTTCAGCACTCTCAGCCGAGGAGGACGGAAGAGCCAGCGAGAAGTTCGATCACGGTGCCGATTTCGGAGAGGTTGCACCAGGTGTTGACACTCTTGGATAGCGGGATGCAGGGCCAAGCCAGCGGCAGTAATGCTCCACCTCCATTTGCCCAGCCGCCACACCATTTCACGGGACCACCAGGTCCAGCCACAGGTAGCAATGCTCCGGCAGTGCTACAGCAGCCACCACAAGCTGTGGCAGAGTCAGAAGGATCAGAGCTTGGGGAGCAACACCCATCACAATCACGTCGACGCGCAAGCAGCTTACCTGAGCGTCCCGCCTTCACTGCACAAGATGGCGTAACGCGAACCATTTCCACTGCCGGATTGTTGGGACCTGATCTTGGCCTCGACACCGGCTCAAATGAAGATGCTGGTGAAGAGCTCCCTGCTGCTGCAGGTCCGTCCCAGTCAGAAGAGCAGCGTGGAACCGATGGCATCGACGAAGCCATGTCGGCATTGGAGGCCTTCCGGCTCCAGGAAGCCGAATTGTTCCGCAATTCGCCGTAATGAGTGAGGAGGTGGCAGAAGCATGAGTTTGGCTTGAGCAATTGACGTGTTCGCTTTTACCAGGGGTGGCGTTGCAGTTGTGGATGGGGTGGATGGAGGTGTTTCTATCACTCAAATTCAGCACAGCAACTCTGCATCTACAGGTGTTCACACCATGACAGCAGACAACCAAGACCTCCACTTCAGGGTTCAAGCACCAATTGCCCGAGGCAATCTGATTTTTAAGCGTTAATTTATTCTTAGCGACAAAGCGTAATAGCCAAAAGTTCAATGAGATGGGTATCAATTACATAGTAATACATTGGTATACCATCAAAGACCTACCAGCCACCAAGCCATGAGTCCCATACCATTTCGCCAATCAGACCATGCCAGCGTACTCCAGATTTCGCTTGAAGTCGCCTTGATAATGATCGAGTTCTGCCATCGTGTCCAGGTCCTCCGACGGCTTACCCATCCAATCGTCAGTCTGTGAGAGGATGGCTCCCTGTTCTTTCAGTTCTTTGGTCACTGCATCCACATCTACGTCGAGGTAATCGCGCATGAAGTCTCCAATTTCCGTGTTCTCATGGTTGCCAATCAGTGGTTGCGCGTGCTTCGGATTTGAAGCATAGATATTGACATCGACAGCTGAATGTCCATGCGTACTCCACCCAACTTGTGCTCTCCGACTGATTATATCCGCGAAGGTGTAAGCTGCAGGCCAAGGGTCCGGGTGGTCGACCAATTGATTCAATTCATCTTCAGTAGCATCATATACGCCAAGGCCTTGCTCAAGAAGAATGTGGCGGATGAACGATGCTGCAGCATCATTTGAGGCCGCGACATGAGTCTTCAGATGATGCTGTAGCTGGTATGCAAGGCTTTCAGCGGAGTGTGTGGCATTGATGAGCATCTCTGGATACCAGCGATATACTGGGTAGACCTCATGGAGTTCTGTAGATGTTTCAGCAGTTGTAAGAATGTTTCAAAACTGCCAAACTTACGCCTTGCGGTAGCTAGTCCGCCTGTTTCATGATCACTCGTACCTACGAGCACTCCCTCGACATCATCTCGCTCTAAGAAATCTAGCACACTCGAAAAGGCCTTGTCATACGCAAGGACTTCATGGACTTGTGCGACCGGGTCGTTACCGTGACCGGCGTGATCAATGCGGCTCCCTTCAATCATTAGGAAGAAACCCTGGTCACTGTCCCTTGTAGCCTCACTCAGCGCATTCAAAGCCGTCTGTGCCATCTCGTCGAGTGATGGATATACATCGTTCATGCTCCTTCGATCGATCTCATATGGAAAGTCGGTGGACGCAAATAGCCCCAGTAGAGGTAGATTGACAGCACTACCGACCTGCAGGCCATCGAATTCCTTGCGATCCCCCACAAAGTTGAAGCCCTTGTTTTTTGCCATTTCGATCACGTCTGTCTCATCATGTCGACATGACCCCTGAGTGGTGTTGGGTAAGAAGTGGCACTTCCCACCTCCAAGCATGAGGTCCACCACCCTTCCAAGCGGGTATTCCCCAACCATCTGCTCGGCAATCCTATCCTCCTCTTCCCTCTTGTTGACGTGGGCCGCGAAGCATGCAGGGGTAGCATCTGTGATTCGCGTCGTGACCACCAATCCAGTCATATATCCAGCCTTTTTCGCGGCTTCGAGTACAGTACCACAAGACGTGTGGTCTGGCAGCACTGAAATCGCACCATTGTAGCTCTTCTTCCCACATGAAAAGGCGGTAGCACCAGCTGCTGAATCGGTGATCAAGCTTGACGTGCTCCTCGTCCTTGAGGACCCAATAAGATGCTGATCCAATACCAAAATGTCGTCAATCGGCAAGCCACTCTCGGTTTGCCGGAAACTTCTGGTCAACGACAGACTGGTAGGACCCATGCCATCCGAGACCATAAAGATCATGTTCCTCTTCCCTGTGGGCTTGCTATATCCGTCCCCTCCATTGGAGTTGTTAGGAGGCGAGGGTTCCTGATGCTGATAAAGAACTGCGAGAACAATGACGAGAGCCGTGGCGATTAAAGCCCAAGTGAAGAGGCCCAATTCTCGCCAGAACTTCCAGCCATACTTGGATTGTTGAGGTCTCTGTTGGCCAGTCAAGAGAGCGTCTTCTTCTTCAACGTGTCGCTCGCTGGATTGGTCAGAGGATGGTCGGTCTTCGGCAAGGAGTGGCTGCTGGTCTTTCGCCATGCTAATATGCAGCTGAAGGCAGATACGACCGGGGTAGGTGTAGAATTGTCAATGACAGATGCAGCAGACTTCGGTGTCCAATATTCTACTCCATCTCTGCCAAGACTCGTAGGGCTGCAGGGGTGGCGGCCCCTTTTACTGTGGAATATCTTTAGACTTTCTTTCATTGGAAATACTTACCAAACCCAGAGGAACAATAGGCCGTCTATTCGAAATTTGTGTACTCTTGATTGTAACTCTCGAGATGGGGCAAGAGGTGGAAGAGCTTGTGCTACAAGTGGCAGAGCCAGAAGCCTCTAACCCAAAGAATGCGCAGGACAGTTAATGTCTGCACCTTGGACCATTGTGCACTACTTGTAGCCTCAAATTGGGCAGTACATGAAACGCAGATGAGATCTCTGCATTTTGCTAATCTTGGCTGAGTGTGCCAACGATAGCCCTCTAGTCCACCCAGGAGCGACTCAGAGTTCAGATTTCCTTGCAATAGATCCCTATGGCACCTTAGAATGGGCTACCACGCCAGCAGACAGCATTTCAACGAGAAACTCTTGGGCTGCTACTGACCCGGTATTACATTATATTTGATGGCGTGTGAAGCGTTGCTAATTAGGCGCCCGGACTGGACATTTGACGGAGGGAGTTGATCTTAGTCAGCCTCTTAAAGTAGGTGGGAAGTGGTAGGTCAAGAACCTGTTGCTCGTTATCGAAAATTCGCTGCAACTATGTCAAACATACTGTTATGGCTTGTGTCTTCACCAGCATTGAGTTCTACTTCATGTATTCATCCTTCCAAGTTAGCAGATCTTTAGCATTTTCATGTCGTCGAAGGCAAATCGGAGTAAGAAGCTATTTAAAGGGGGCTTGTTGCATGAGAGCTCATTGAGGTCCTGACAGATCTTGTGTCGCTTTCTGGATGGACTCTAATAAATTTGAGTAGGCTGTATGGAAGGAACGGACTTACTGTGAGGGCTCCTTTCCGTCGCTTTCTGCTATTTTTGATAGATGACGATCTCGAGAATCTCAGGGACCAGTAGGACATGCCTGGACTGACTCCGTCGACCGCTATCGCTTGTCATGAGTGGATCTCCGGCGATATCGTTCGGGTCTACGTAAGTTCTCATTTCTTGATTCTTAACAGTGCCTTTCTCGCGGTGATGATCTCTTTCATAGATTCTCAGTCTCGCTTTTCGTCAGTGGTGACTGGTAAGGAAGATGCTGATATCTCAGCCTCAGCCTCCGATTCGTCAGCAATTGCCCCAGGGATGCATGCACCTAGCCCCGCATAAACCCTGCGACATCGATAAGCCCCAACTCTCAGGCGGCCCAATTCGACCTTGTGAGGCTCAGTCGCCATTGTCTTGCATGTAGGCGCACCGCTCTGAAACGCTCATCGTCGCACATCAGTGTCTTGACGCCAAGATTTTATATATCCCCAAGCACAAACCACCATCTTGTCTCACTTCATACTTCTTTCAAATTGATCTACAGCCTCTTGCTACCGGACGAGGCTACAAAAGACTGCGATGGCAACAACGGTAGCCCCCAAAGACGGATTGAGAGATCCAAGTGCTGAGAGTTTCATCTCCGATCAATCCCCATTCGGGCTCTTCCATGAGGGCGATGAGGCGGAGAGAACAGTAGGAACACATCAAATGAAGAATGAAGAGAAGGAAAACGACCTCCATGTTAGTGGAATATCGGATTGTACTAAAGATACCCTGTCGTCCGAAGAGCTGGTAAAATTGTGGCTAGATAAGCAACAGGCGTTTTATCGAGCAGAGGATCGCAAGTACACTGACAGCAATACATGTCATATCGCTTTCATACACTAATCGAAATACGCAGACGTCACGAACTCAGTCACAACATTCCGAATCGTTATTGCGAAATAGGATCCTGCCACGAGACCTTCCCATCCTACGGTCCCCTAAATTACCACACGGAAGAAGAGTAAGCTCTTTGGCTCCGTGGATGAGATCCTCGCGCTAACACTAGCAGAGACAAGATCCCATTGTCCCCATTCATGATTTTGCAAGAGTACGAGATGGCGCTAATGAAGCTTGACCTTCGAGCGCAGGAATCGCTGCTACAGGGAGCGCGCTCGGAATTAATGTCAAGGATACCTGATTCGCCTCAACTCCAGCGGATTGAGTCCGATCTGGTTGCTGTTAGGCAAAAGATAGAGGAAAATTGAAGGTCAGATGCTGCAGTGGATGGAATGTTGGGAGGTTGACAGCCCCCAGCGGATCTGTCTGTTCACTATGGTATGAAAGATCAAGATATCAAGATATCTGAGTCTAAGATTGGTATGTAACGCGCATCTGATTCTACGCTATCGAAGTGTTCGGCTACGCGAGCAGCCTTGGTACTTTGAAATGGTTGTCTCTAAAATCCATGATATGTCCTCCAAAGGCGTATGTTAAAGATAATTCTGGTCAGTATGTCCATACTCGCCGATTTTGCCACGGAACCCTTGCCGTTGCAGTGTCATCCGCCAACATCCGACTACTGATCGGACCCGAAGGAGACCGGTGCCTTCTGACAACTTCAATGGTATTGAAAATACCATGTTCTATTGAGCGGAGCGCGACATCGATTCCCGAACACTCCACTAAGCCCCATCACAAGATGAGATTCCTGCCTCTTGTGTATCTCTATTGAATAACCATCCTTCCACATGTTCGTCAAGCTAAGAATAATGCTTCATCTGAGGGCCGCGCAGCGACTTCTGTGGTACCGCTCTTCTTAGATCGACCAATGACATTCGTTCTCGGGGTGAGTTGCAGCGAAGGTCGATTTCTAATACGAGGGTCGTGAGCGGCTATTCTCCATCAAATTTCAAATCGCTGTGTGATGGAGCGACAAACGACGAGGGTGTTCACCGCCTTGCTGAAAGATCCTGAAGACCCGAAAAATCTCAAGCAAAACGACCCATCGCTAATTCCAAGGGATCCCTTACTGGCCGCTTGGAATTTTTGCACCATATTACTCTGGACCTTGGAGGTAAACTTGTGTTCACAATCGGTTAAGATATTGGGGGGAGGATTTGGATGATCTCTTTTTTTAGGTTTTGCATAGAAGAATATGTTGTCTTCCTCACTCGTTGCCCGCCGCTAGGTATGTACCCGAAGAAGCTCTCAATCAAAACATCGGTCCAAATATATTAGGCTTGATCTTCTCCGGGTCATTGACCGGCCAATTAAAAATATCCGATCTGTCTAGTCCAAGATTTCCAAATATTGTTTCCATTTCGATACCAATACGTTGAAGAAATGCATGCTTGACCTTCCCATCGCCGGCGGGCATCAACCAACGGGCTTCCCTTTTCCCATTCGTTGTACTAAGCACAATCTTTGGTTTGGAGCCGAGGTGTTTGTTGAAACACTCTAAGTACATGTGACACCACTGGCAGGGAGCCTTGGAGCAGCCGATCTCGATAAATTTGGCGCGACCATTGCATCCCCGCAGTTCCACGAGATACAAGGCGATCGTGAGCTCACAGTGCTGGCCAGCTAAGATCGTCCAGGAAGATTCCTTTCCTTCCGGACCTGGGTTCGCGTTCGGATAGTGCATCAAAATTCGTCCAAATGATGATACGGGAATATTCCCAGTACGATGCTGGGTCCAAGTATTCAAAGCATCCACCGTAGATCTAGGGACTTGGAATTCCTGAGGACAAGGAGAAGCAACCTGACAAATCAAATTCAGCAATGCACAATGAAGATTCGCAAAGCCTAGTGGGACACCTACATATTCAGCGCTAAGAGTCCTCCGAATGGAAGCCGGCAGCTTCGCGCACGCCGCCCGTGTGCTCCAACAAACCATTCGAAACTCTCCCAGCTTCCTCAACCTCTGAAATTGCTCTTTGCTTACATTCATAGCCTTCTCAACAGACTCTTTCTCTTGAGAAAGGGATTCGGCAAACGCAATTACCCACGCAATAACCTCATCATCGAACCTATTCAAGCTTACTGCATCGAACTTTGCGTGGAAGAGACCGACTGCCTCTTTGAAATTCGAAGCAGACTGGGGGATCAGTCCTCTGCTTCGGAATAGTTTCTCAAGGATTTGATATGCTTGGATGGAATTATCCACGTCTGCGAAGACATCTGAGAGATCGGGAGGGGATTGTGCTTTGAAAGCTTGGACTACCTTTTCGATCCGGCGTAGGATTTTCGGCTTGCAAGCTTCTATGACTAGCCGCAGTATCTCATAGTAGGGTTGCAAGTCTCTGAAACATCCAGCCAATCTGTTCACATACATCTGCTCCGCGACAGTGGGAGTAGCGAGATTGTTCTTTGTCCAGTAGATAGTGATTGACTCTCGGTCTAGCGTCATCCCTACTGCTGCTGCTTGCTTTCTCTGGTCTTGGGTGACCAATAGAAGCGCCAAGGCATTGAGCATGTTTACACGCTTTTCAATTCCGGAAGGGACCTTCCGGAACGGATCGCTTTGGAGCCTCCGAAGCGGGTCCTTTAGTGCTGCATCCTCGGGGCGAGGATCGATGTTTGATAAAGCGCTCAGTGAGGTCGCTAGCATCTCCGGTTCCAATATGTCTTCAAACCTTCCATCATCCGTCATGGTTTCGTTAGCCGATCAAAATCCATCAAAATCGTTGATGTAAAGTATTCAGCCTTCGCTTCCTTATGCTTTTCCTTGCAGTATGTTGAGCTGGTGAGAAAGGTATTCGTAGGACTTTGCAGAGACGCTTCAGGATTGAGCGTAATGCGGATGTAAAAGTCATAGACTAAAGTTGTGATCGCGCAAGTGGCTCACGAGTCCGTTTGGTGGGAAATGCTTGGAAAGGTATCCATAATACCGAGGGTGGTTCAACGGCCACTAGCGGCATACCACAAAGCTACTTCCATGAACTTCAAGAAGTCTGCTTTGACAGGGCTGAGTACCACAATAACGTTGCCGAGTGTCAACGAAAAGCCTTAATCATCAAGGGAAATGGTTGGTGAAGCACCAACGTCGTGAAAAATAATACTAGCAAGGATCTTTTTCACCTTACTTTTCCTCCTTTCCTCTTCTCCTCTTCTTTTCTGTTTCATAAAATCTTGTTGAACAATAAAGATATCTGGCGACGAATATCTAAAGGATTGAGAAAGAAATTTGACGCTCAGGCCGGACTGCGCTGAATCGAGTCCTGCATATATTTGCAAGCCTCCCATATTTTCATTTACCTTCATATACGCTAAATATGTACATACCGAATTAGATCATTAGGTCGTAAGCAGCTTATAACATTTACCGCGAAACACCTTACTAAGCTCACATCCATATGAAGGCAGCCACCGCCGCCAAACTAATCACTTTCATGTGAAACCTCACACTCAGGTTGCTCGTCCCTCTCACAGCCGCAGAACCAATATTAATGGGCGCGCCTGTTCCTGTTGCGTCTCCTTGCGTGCTACTTGCAGTACCAGCACTGCCATTCCCAGGCCCGCTGGGATTCATGCCACCTAGTATCATACCGCCCACGCCCTGCGTTGTAGATATGGCTTCTAAACGAATACCTAAACCTTCATTTTCCGAATGGGGGTGTGTTTTGGACCGGTAGCAGGGCCGGTTTTCCTCAAGGAACTCGAGATAAAGAACGGTTTCTGGCGTAAGTCTCCTAGATATCAGCTATGACTATCATCGGGAGTTTGACGCATATTCTCAAGATTTCTTGACTCACCTGAATACGGGGGTCATCCATACCGGCAGGCTTGGTTGGATGACCTTGTAAACGATTCAAGGAACCATCAGAATTGTCTTGGACGAAGTATAGAGTACTTACGAGACGGATTTACCAGAGGCCGCAAGCAGGCGCGACCGAAGACACCATTTCCGACGCATTCGACTGGAAGCATCCGTGGATCAATGATTGAATGCGCTGTTTTCACGATGGGCCCGCGAAAGGAGGGTTGGTGAAGGCTAGCGTGCTCTTGCTTTCGCCTCTTTTAAACAACGTAGTAATGACGACGACTCAGAAACCTACAGCCTTAGCCTCCTCTCCTCACCCCCTTACCAGCTTTGCAGCTCTCAGCCCCAACATCACACTTGTCGACTCTTCATCCAGCGTTCCCACCTAGACACCTCGCAAGAAGTCTCGGTCATACCACAGGCGGCGGTAGATTGATGACGCCGGACCACGTTAGAAGGCTCCATTTTGTATATGTACCATTGATTGATTGATTGATTGATTGATTGATTGATTAAATTTATACTGGACACCCCGAAGGGCTTCACAGGCGACTAAGGCCTAGCTAGAGGGATCGTCTACGGGGGTTCCCACCCCCCGCATGGATCCATATTCTACTTAGGA
>JAABUP010003199.1_pt1 | contig 29325 bp, 26 predicted proteins | sample 5559201 | NCBI WGS metagenome assembly JAABUP01 (sample SAMN10711887, study PRJNA513373) | rock metagenome | isolation source: Antarctica rocks | place: Antarctica | reverse complement strand
CGACTGCGAAGATCAACAGAAAGGGCTTTCGGCATGCCTATCGGTCTCCAACTCGCCCGCATACCGAATCACACAATCACACCCCACGCCACCCAAGCGATTCCGATGCTCGCTGACACACTCTAAGTGCGAGGGAACGGTGCATGTCTGCGGCCCGCAGCCGTTTTCCTGATCGATACGGTAACGTATTCGCCCGGCGTCGAGCCTTCGTGCCGTTCGTCAGGGCGGGGCTTTACGGCTCGCTGGCGGCCACCGCACAGGCTGACCCCAACCATGGGCGGCGTAGCCCCAAACCGGCCCCTACGGCTTCGGCAAGCGCGTATCAGGGAAACAAGGCGGATGAGCAGACCGAAAGTCAGCCCAGTCCCGATTCCGAAACGGTTCCATCGGCAGCGTGCTCATGATCATGCCTTAAGCCGCGCGCCTTAGTTGGAACGACCTGCCACTGTCTATTGTCGTGACGAAGCCCATGCGGGCCAGCGCGGCGAGAACGGCCTGGACCTTGGGCGCGATCCGGCGTCCCTGCCTGAACGTGGCGGACAGGGCAGCAGCATCAAGGGGAGCCGTCGTATCCGCGAGCGGGGCCATGACGGCTGCCGTCTGCGCGATGTCGTCGGTTGGGTACAGCGGCTTCGGCCCGCTTGCGCCAGAAGCTTCCATCGACATCGTGCCACCAACGAGGTCGAGTTCTGTCTTCTCCTTGGGTGAGCCGAGAAGGGGAATCTGATAGTCGGGGCGAACCCACCGGACGAAGCCCCGTGCCTCCTCCTTGGCGCGTTCGCTGTTGAGGGCGACGATGCGCGCGAGGATGTCGTCGTCCGTCAGATCAGCGGGCCAGTCGTAGGCGGAGATGACGGCCGCATCGAGCTTGTCGTGAAGCTCCTTTAGGATCAGCACAAGGCCGTCATCGAGAACTTGGCGGTCTACTGGGTCCAAGGCATCCGGCAGGAAGCAGCGTGCTCGGCCGTCATTATGCCAGATAAGCGGTGCGCACTTGAAGGGTGGGCGTCAGAGCTTCAACGGATTCGGCCGTGCAGAGGAATGGGGCTGGAAAGCCCCAGCGAACAACCATTGCCGTCCCGACCTCACCGCTCCATCTTGAAGCCTCACCGCCGGAGGCACTCATGGAAACGAATCGCACGAGGAGATCCGCCTTCAGGGTCATTGGGGGCGGAAAGGAGCAACCCGTAATGCCAAAGATAAGGCTGCGCTCAGACGAAACGCCAAACCGACCTCAGAAGCCGCTCAGCCGCGAAGACGCCAAAGAGCTCCACCGTTTGCCCGACCGAAAGTAAGGCTGAGCGGAAGAGCGGCAGCTACGGGATGAGTCTCTCTCCAGTCCGCGTGGACACAGGCTGGTGCTGCAAGTGGACCAACATAAAGCATTGCAAACCCGCGCCTCCTCCACGAGTACACTGCGATGGGCTCTGTGGAGAGACCATTTGGGCTGACTACGAATGCCTTCGGGTATCATTTGTCGGGAATTCTGTATTGAGAATGCCCCACGCACGTGATGAACATGCTTACTACCTGCTATGATAACGTCACTTTACTTCTCGTCTCGAATCACGGTTTCGTTCAGATGTCTGAACCCAATCACGATCCCACTATCGTCCAGTTGGCTGCCGAGATCGTACAAGCCGCCTAACCACGTGAACTTCCTTACGGCTGCCCGCTGAGTAACGTCTCGACATATCCCCTGCTTACATTTTTGTCTGTTTCAGCTACCGACCGATCTCCATCACCAATATATGCCGCGATTCGGCATTCGGCTTGCCTGACGTCCGACACCGCCGGAATTCGTTGATTCTTGGATAAGGTATAAGTTAGTAGTCGAGCATCGTGGGCAGGAACTAGGAACTGCGACGTTACTTCCTCTAGGTGCACTGAAAATCGTGCTGCAGCGTTCGTCTCTGATCCGCATAATAATGCTGCATAGGGTTCGACGTACACTGTCAACCCCAATGGATTCAAAGCGACAATCTTGATTGTTCCCGGCGAAACGGCATAGATTTGGAGATTGATCGGGTCTGTTCGTTGTGGAAATTGGGAATGATAATATGAGTAAGCAAATGATATCAAAGATAACGAACCAACAACCCAAGGTAAGCTAACTCCAATTAATCGAATGTACCAATACGCACCCTGGTACATTCGACATTTTGGGCATACTGAGGCCCGCGTGTCTATTAGCTCGAAACAACTTGAACAAAGCTTTGTGCTATCGAGCAGCTTAGTTTCGTTCGGAACCTCTTCACCCAATGCTGAGCTTTGCTGCGCCTCTCGTTCAGACATGTGGCTCCATGCTCCCTCTTCAATTTACCCCTGCTTCACTAAAATCCTAATGTGCTGGCGTTGCTGGGCGGTGTCATAACACGGCATACCTGAACGTGACGTCACATGTTCGGCGAGCTGAATCGTAACATCTGGGTTGACAGCGACTACTTGTGACATGCGACACTTTGGGCCTAAACCCTGAGGTGACTTTATCATGGCTCGCATCGGTTACGCCCGCGTCAGCACCCTCGACCAAGATCTCGACATCCAGCTGACCAAGCTCAAGGCCGAGGGCTGCGGCGTCATCCGCTCGGAGAAAGTGTCGGGCGGCAGCCGCGATGGCCGCGCCGAGCTCGCGACGGTCCTGGAATTCCTGCGTCCCGGTGACGAACTTGTAGTTACCCGCCTCGACCGGCTCGGGCGTGATACCCGCGACGTGCTCAACCTGATCCACGAGTGCGAGCAGCGCGAGGCGTTCGTCACCGTCCTTGACCCCCATGTCTCGACTCGCGGAGAAATGGGCCACCTCGCCATGACGGTGCTGGGGATGGTGGCGCAGATGGAACGGCGCTTTATCAAGGAGCGGCAGCGCGACGGGATCGAGCGGGCAAAGGACGAGGGCGTTTACGCGGGTGGCAAGCGCCGGCTCGACCGGGACCACATCAGGTCGCTGCACGCCGCCGGCACCGGTCCCGCTGCTACTGCGCGGGCGGTCGGTTGCTCGCGCATGCAGGTCTATCGCGTGTTGCAAGAAGACGTTTGTTGACCGGCCTCCCACGTTTGGGCGCCCGGTGCCAGAGGGCAGAAGCTGGCCGAAAGCAGCCGGTCCGCTCATCGGCCGTGCCAACAGGAGAGCTGAAAAGCGCCGGACTTTTTCAAGGGAACGCACTTAACAAGCCAGGAGGCATTATGGAGCCGTATCCGAGAACGAGCGGATGTCCGCGTCCAGAATGAAGTTCACCTTGGTGCGGGAAATCTCGACGCAGAGCGCGTCCAGCGCGTCGTGCTGGCCGCGCCCCGGCCGGAAGCCGTACGAGGAACCGAGGAAATCCTCCTCGTAGATCGCGTTCAGCACCGCGACCGTCGCCCTCTGGACGATCATGATTCCAGGGTCGCAATCGCGAGCGAGTGCTGTCGCCCGTCTGTCTTCTGAATGAACCGCCGCCGGGCGGCTTGTGCCCGGTAAGCCCCTCGCCGGACCCGACGGCGCAGATCGTCGATTCTGGCATTGAGATCGGCCTCATAGGCCCGCCACGTCAGCCCGTCCACTCCGGGGGTGGCATCCCCGCTTGAGAGCGAAGAATGCCGTCCGGAGCATAGCCGGGTCGAAGTGGTGGAGGAGCGAGGTGATCCAGCGCAAGCACACCAACCGCTATCGCGCCATGTGGTCCGCCAAAGGCGAGGCCGCGGTCCGCACCGTGGTGGCCACGGCGCGCCTTACCGGGGTCTACTGGATTCCGATCTTCGAACTTCTGGATGAACGCGGGTTCGAGGTCTTCGTGGTCAATGCGCGCGATGCCAAGCACGTGCCCGGCCGCAAGACCGATGTCAGCGACGCTCAATGGCTGCAGCGGCTTCACTCCCACGGCCTGCTGCGCGCCAGCTTTCGACCCAAGGGCGAGATCGCCGAACTCCGGGCCTACGTGCGCCAGCGCGAACGGCTCGTGGACTATGCCGCCTCGCACATCCAGCACATGCAGAAGGCCTTGACGGAGATGAACCTCCAGCTTCATCACGTGGTGTCTGACGTGACGGGCGCGACGGGCCTGCGCATCATCCGGGCGATTATTTCCGGCGAGCGCGACCCGGCCGTGCTGGCCTCGTTGCGCGACACGCGCTGCCATTCAGGTGCCGAAATGATCCGGAAAGCGCTGATCGGACATTATAGGTCCGAGCACCTCTTCGCGCTCGAACAGGCGCTGGCCCTTTACGACGTCTATCAGGAAAAGGTTCGCGTTTGCGACCTTCGGATCGAGGCCGTCCTCCAAAGGCTGGGCACACTTCGGGATCGGCACGGCGGACCGATGCCGTTGCCGCGCCAGCGGGGAGGCCGGCAGTCGAACGGACCTGGGTTCGATGTGCGCGGCGCGCTGTATGGGCTGCTCGGCAAGGACCTGACGCAGATCCACGGCATGGGTCCCTATCTGGCGCTCAAACTGGTCGCCGAATGCGGCGACGATCTTTCGGCGTGGCCGAGCGCCAAGCACTTCACCTCCTGGCTTTGCCTGGCACCGAGCAACAAGATCTCCGGCGGCAAGGTGCTTTCATCCCGCACGCGACGCTCGGGGAGCAGAGCGGCCGCCTTGTTGCGGTTGGCGGCGACAACCGTCGGACGAACCGACACGGCGCTGGGGGCCTTCTATCGTCGATTGGCCACCCGCACCGGCAAGGCCAGGGCCGTGACCGCCACCGCTCGCAAGATCGCCGTCCTGTTCTACAATGCTGTCCGTCATGGGATGGACTACGTCGATCCAGGAGCCTCATCTTACGAGGCGCGATACCGAGCCCGGGTCATCGACAATTTGCAGCGACGGGCCAAGACGTTCGGCTTCGTCCTCCAGCCAACCGGACCAAATCCCGGGGGCGCCGTTTCTTACGAAGCGATCGGCATCTTCGCGGAGATGCCCAAGTGACGTTCGCCTTCATCGAGCAGCATACGCGCACCTGGCCGGTGCGTCTCATGTGCCGCGTGCTCGAAGTGTCCCCAAGTGGCTACTGCGGCTGGCGGTCGCGTCCCGAGAGCGCCCGGTCGGCCTCCAACCGTCAACTCCTGGACAACGTCCGGCGTATCCATGCCCGGCATCACGGGCGCTACGGCTCGCCTCGGGTGCACGCCACGCTGCGGGCAGAGGGCCGATCAGCCAGCCGCGGTCGGGTGGAGCGCCTGATGCGCCGCTATGGCATCCGGGCTCTGGCGGGGCGTCGGTTCCGGCCGTGCACGACCGACAGCCGTCACGACCTGCCGATCGCCCCGAACCTCCTAAAGCAGCAGTTCTCCGCCGCGCTGCCCAACACGGTCTGGCTCGCGGACATCACGTATCTGCCCACCGGAGAAGGCTGGCTCTACCTGGCCGCCGTCCTCGATCTCGCGACGCGCAAGATCGTCGGTTGGTCCATGCGCGATCATATGCGGACCGAGTTGACGTCGGCCGCCCTGATGATGGCCACCCAGCGGCAGCGACCAACTGTCGGCCTCATCTGTCACTCGGATCGCGGCAGCTAATACGCGGCCGAGGCCTATCGAAAGCAGCTTGCCGACATGAAGGCGACACCGTCCATGAGCCGGACGGGGTGTTGCTACGACAATGCGCCTATGGAAAGCTTCTTCCACACCCTGAAGGTGGAACTCGTCCACCAGCGACGATGGGCGACCCGGGACGAAGCCCGACGCGACCTGTTCGCCTATATCGAAGGCTACTACAGTCGGCAGCGCATCCACTCGGCTCTCGGCTACATCACGCCAGAGCAAGCCGAACGGAACGCGAGCTAAAACCCCGTGTCCGCGGAACCAGGGGAGGATCAGCTTCCTCAACCCGGACCATGAGCTGCAGGGAAGGCTATCGGCGCGAAGCGGCCTCGCCCCACCCTGAGTCGTGGACCCGGCGGCGTTTGTCGTCTGACGCCCCATTCGCCAATCACAAGAAGGGGCGTGTTCCGACTGACTCAGGAGGAAGCTTGAGGTTAGCAAATCTGTTGCAAGCCACGCCTTCACAAAGACGCACTCACATTGACATCTGCGGAGGATATATGATGCAACACACGAGAGCGCCTAGCCGGCCTCTGGGAACAACGAGCGGTGGATTCATGCAGACGGGGCGCAACGACTACGGCCTCTCACCGAGCGAAATCGCGGCGCTCCGCGCAAAGGCGAAATTCATCCGGCTTGAAACCATCCGGCTCATCGAAATCGCCAGAACCGGTCACTATTCGTCGGTGTTCTCGGCCGCGGAAATTTTCGCGGCGCTCTATTACGACGTCATGAGCGTCAGGGGGAGCGAGCCGAACTGGCCGGACCGCGACCGCTTCCTCATGGGCAAGGGCCATGCGGCCGTGGGCCAGTTTCCGATCCTGGCGGAGCTCGGCTTCTTCCCCAAGGCCTGGCTCGACGATTACACGCGCCTGGGCAGTCCGCTCGGCGACCATCCGGACATGCGCAAGGTGCCGGGGGTCGACTTCTCCTCCGGCTCGATCGGGCACGCGTTGTCGGGCGCGCTCGGCATGTGCCTCGCCCAGCGCGTGACGGGCCGGCGCTACACCGTCTTCGCCTTGCTGGGCGATGGCGAGATGCAGGAAGGCCAGGTGTGGGAAGCGGCGCTCTCGGCCGCGGCGCACAAGGCCGCGAGCCTGATCGCCATCGTCGATCGTAACGGCTTCCAGCTCGACGGTCGAGTCGACGACGTGATCGACATCGAGCCGCTCGACGAGAAGTGGCGCGCCTTCGGATGGGAGGTGCATGTCGTCGACGGGCACAATATCGCCGCGCTGGTAGAACTTCTGCGTCGGCTCAAGGCCGACACCACGCGTGACCGGCCCGCCTGCGTTATCGCCAAGACCGTCAAAGGCAAGGGCGTGTCCTACATGGAGACCGAGCCGGGCTGGCACCTAGGCTACCTCGATCCCGCCGATGGCGCCCGCGCCCGTGCCGAGATCGAAGCCAAGGAGATCTGACGATGACCGGTCCGCTCTCTCCCAACTCCTGGCAGTACCGGGGCCTGAATGCCCTGAACCCGGGCCTGTCGTACCTGTCGGAGGGGCTGATTGCCCTGGTCGAGGCCGGACATCCCGTCGTCGCGGGATCGGCCGACCTGCAATATTCCAACGGGCTCAACCGCTTTGCCGAGCGCTACCCCGACCGCTATGTCCAGTTCGGCATCTCCGAGCAGAACATGGTGACGGCCGCGGCGGGCATGGCGAGCTGCGGCCTAGTACCCTTCGTGGCCACCTTCGCCTCCTTCCTGGGCCTGCTCTGTTGCGAGCAGATCCGCATGGATGTCGCCTATTCGGGCCAGCCGGTGCGGCTGGTCGGGCACCACACGGGTATTTCGCTCGGCTTCTACGGCACCTCCCACCACGCGACGGAGGACATCGGCACGATGCGTTCCATCGCGGATCTCTCGATCGTCTCGCCGGCCGACGGGCCGCAGCTCGTGGCCGCCATCAAGGCCTCGATGACCCACGACCGCCCGATCTACTTCCGCATCAGCCGCGGCCGCGACCCGGTGGTCTACGCGGACGGCGTGGATTTCGAGTTCGGCAAAGCCGTCGAGCACGGGATGGGCGAGGAGCTCACGATCTTCGCCTGCGGCGTTCCCGTCCAGCCGGCGCTGGAAGCGGCGCGGACGCTGAACGCGGCCGGCCACGCGGTGGGGGTCGTCGACATGGCCTCCATCAAGCCGCTCGACCGCGAGGCGGTGTTGCGGGCCGCCGCGCGCTCCGCGGTACTCATGTCGGTGGAGGAGCACAACGTGATGGGGGGACTCGGGTCGGCGATCGCCGAGGTGTTGGCCGACGAAGGGTGCGGCAAGAAGCTCGTGCGGCACGGCATCTATGACGAGTTCAGCCTGATTGCGCCGCCGACCCACCTTTATGCCCACTACAAGCTGGATGCTCCGGGGATCGCGGAGGTGGCCATGACGGCCATCCGATGCAATCGTAAGACGGATTGACTCGAACGGCTCGCGCCCGAGGGATCAGGGAAGGCCTAAAGCGGTGTCGATGCTTCCAGTGGAAAGAACCAGTCCGGCCGGCCTCGACCAGCCCGGCGTGATCGTGCGTGACCCGCTGGCCGTGCAGGCCCGCCGCCTGGTCAGTCACCGTCTGAGTTCGGGAGCCTGGAAGCCTGGCGAGCGGATCACGATCCGGGCGCTGGCCCAGGAACTCGGGATCAGCACGACGCCAGTGCGCGAGGTGCTGCTCCAGCTCGCGTCGATCGGCTGCCTCGAACTCAAGCAGAACACCTCCTTCAGCGTACCCGCGATGTCGCTCGACGCTTATCTTGAAACGCGGCGCCTGCGCGTTCTCCTCGAAGGGGAAGCCGCGGCTGTCGCGGCCGAGCGGGCCACCGACAAGGCGATCGACGACCTCGCCGCCATCCATGCGCGGCTCGAAGTCGCCGAAAGCGAGAAGGATGTGCCGGGCTGCCTGGAATACAACCGGGCCTTTCACCTCACGCTCGCCGAGATGTCGGACCTGCCGACCCTCGTGACCTTCGTCGAAACCCAATGGCTGCGCAGCGGCCCGATCCTCAACGCGCTTTTCCCCCGCGTGCAGCCCTGGCAGCAGGGCGTGTACCGGCACCTCGAGGTCATCGCCGGATTGCGGGCGCGCGATGCCGAGCGGGCGCGGCGCGCCATCCAGAGCGATATCGTCGAGGGCGGCCCGTTCATCGAAGCGGTGCTGCGGGCGAAGATCAGATCCCTGGGCGCAGCGCCCGGGCGGTAGCAGAGGCTCCGTTTATTTGGGCGTCGGATCCCGCGAAAACGAATTGCCGGCGGGGGACGATGGCGTATGATGCATCATGGCGCCGGGTGGTTTCGGCTTGCCCGGCGTCGTTCGTTGCAACCGGTCTGCGAGGTTTGATCCATGGGTATGTTCCCGCACCCGATGTGCGCCGCGGTTCTCGCCCTGGGAGGCTCGCTCGCGGCCCTCCAGGCCGCGCATGCCGCCGACGCTTCGACGCTGGTGTGGGCGGAAGCCGCCGAGCCGAGCTCGGTCGATCCCGCCAAGTCGAACGTCAACCAGGAAATGACGATCGCGCGCAACGTGTTCGATCATCTCGTCAATTTCGACCTCGATCATCCCGACCACCTGTTGCCCGCGCTGGCGACGAGCTGGACCCAGGACGGGACCAAATGGACGTTCAAGCTGCGTGACGGCGTCAAGTTCCACGACGGGAAGGCGTTCGATGCTTCCGACGTGAAGGCGACCCTCGACCGCGACCTGCGGATCGGACAGGGCCAGAGCTACCTCGTGGCAGATATCAGCAAGGTCACGGTACCGGACCCGAAGACGGTGGAAATCGAGACCAAAGCCCCGAACGTGTTTCTCGCCGGCAACCTGTCGCGCATCGAGATCATGTCCGCGAAGGATATCGCGGATCATGCGAAGGATCCCGACCAGGGCGACGGTTATTTCTCCGCCCAGGCGAACGGGACCGGCCCCTACAAACTGGTGAGCTGGTCGCGCGGCGCTCAGATCGACCTCGAGCGCAACAAGAGCTGGTGGGATAAGTTTCCCAGCAAGCCGTTCGATCATGTCATCGACCGCTTCGTGACGGAGGCTTCGAACCGCGCCCGGGGTTTGGAAGGCGGGGAATATGATCTCGCCAATTTCGTCCCGCGCGACGAGGCAACCCGGATCGGCAAGACCAAGGGGTTCTCGCTCGTCCAGGGCAATAATCTTTGGACCTGGCCGGCGCTCTACTTCAACGTGAAGCTTGCACCCACCGACAATGCCGCGCTGCGCGAAGCGCTCGTGAAGTCCTTCGACTACGAGGCCATGAACCAGTATTATCAGGGTTCCTCGGTGACCCCGCGTGGGCCCGTGCCCAGCTGGGTGCCGGGCAGCCCCGAGAAGGACATGGCCCCGATCAAGCAGGATCTCGAAGCCGCCAAGGCGGCGCTGGCGAAATCCGGTCTGTCGAGCCCGACGCTGAAGTGCTCGGTGCCGAGCGAATTCGCCGAGTTTTCCTTCGCGGCTACCGTGCTGCAGGCCTCCGCGGCGCAGATCGGCATCAACCTCCAGATCGACCAGCAGCCCTTCGTCGAGGCCATCGCGGCCATCAAGGCCAACAAGAGCAATTGTTTCGTGATCGGCAACGCCAATCTGAGCCCGACAGACGCGACCAAGTTCTTTGCCGCCCATTACCTCACAGGTGGGTTCTACAACACGGCCAACAACTCGGATCCCAAGCTCGACGCGCTGGTTCTGCAGATCCCCACGGTGGTGGATGCCGCGCAGCGCTACGCGATGCTGAAGCAGGCGTCCGAGATGGTGGTGGCGTCCCATACGATCATCTGGTCGGCGCGCCCCACGACGGTCGTGCCGGTGCCCGATCATGTCGGCGGCTACCGCATCGACCCTGCCGAATATATCAACGTCCGGCTGTGGGAGTTGTACTCGAAGTAGCGGCCGGACCGCGCCATGAGGGCCTTTCTTCTGAAGCGCATCGGATGGGCACTCCTGGTGCTGCTCGTCGTGGCGAGCCTGACGTTCCTCTTGAGCCGGGTGGTGCCGGCGGACCCCGCCGCCTTTCTGGCGGGGCAGAACGCCTCGGCCGAAACGGTCGCGCGGATCAAGGCCGAATACGGCCTCGATCGACCACTGTCTGTCCAGTATTTCGCCTATCTCGGCGATCTGATGCACGGTGATTTCGGCCTGTCGCTGCGGACCAAGCGTCCCGTATCGGCGGATCTCGCGGCCTTCCTGCCCGCCACGCTGGAGCTGCTGTTCTCGAGCTTCTTCCTCTATATCGTCCTGAGCCTCGCGCTCGGAGTCGCGGCGGCCCGCCGACCGGGTGCCCGGATCGACTCCGCCATCCGGCTGTTCACGATGCTGGGCAGCGGCATCCCGGTATTCTGGCTCGGCATGGGGCTGCAATTCCTGTTCTTCTATAAACTCGGCCTGTTTCCGCTCGGCGGCCGATTTCCGCTGCGTGCCACGCCGCCCCCGACCCACACGGGCTTCCTGCTCCTCGATACGCTGCTGGCCGGTCGGCCCGACGCCTTCCTGGCTGCGCTGCGCTGCCTGGTGCTGCCCGCGCTGGCGATCGTGCTGAACCTTCTCGCGGTGGGAACGCGGATGTCGCGGGCCGCGCTGATCGGCGAATATCGCCAGCAATATGTGCGGACCGCGCGGGGCAAGGGCGTCGGGCCCGGCCGGATCCTGGTCAAGCATGTATTCCGCAACGCGCTCGCGCCGCTGCTCACCGCGACCAGCATGCAGTTCGGCTACATGATCAGCTGGGTCATCCTGGTGGAGGTGATCTTCGACTGGCCAGGCATTGGCCTTTACGCCTACCAGTCGTTCCAGGTGTTCGACTATGCGCCGGTCGTGGCGCTCGCGGTCGTGTCGACCGCCGTATTCTCGATCATCAATGTAGCGTTGGATCTCTGCTACCCGCTGATCGATCCGCGTATGCGGAGTGCGCTGGCATGACGCTGCTGGCGGCTGGCGTGCGGCGATTCAACTTCGGCCGATCGCGTCGCATCGACGGCGTGACCGGCGAGACGGTGCTGGTCACCCTGTCGGTAGTCGTAATCCTGACGCTGATCGCCTTCGTGGCGGTCCCGGGTGTCGTTGCACCGAAGAGTCCCATCGCGCTCGACATCCTGCACCGCCTCCAACCGCCGAGCTTCACCCACCCGTTCGGAACGGACGAGGGGGGCCGCGACGTGTTCGCTCGCGTCGTCCACGGCGCGCGCTATTCGCTTGGAGTGTCGATCGCGACCGTGTTGTGCGCCGCGGTGTTCGGCGTGCTCTACGGTGCGCTCAGCGGCATGGGCCCACGCTGGCTCGACAACATCCTCATGCGGATCGTCGACGTGTTCTTCGGCTTTCCGGCCTTGGTCCTGGCGCTCGCCGTGGCGGCCGCGCTGGGCCGCGGTCTGCTCAGCGTCACGATCGCGCTCGGCGCCATCTGGTGGCCGGGCTTCGCCCGGCTCGTGCGCGGGGAGGTGCAGCGCATCCGCGAGCGGCCCCATGTCGAGGCCGCGCGGGCGATCGGCGTCTCGACTCCCGCCCTCGTGCGACGGCATATCCTGCCTTTCGTGATGCAGGAGGTGAACGTCCGCCTCACCACCGACATCGGCTATGCGTTGGTGGCCGTGACGGCGCTGTCGTTCCTCGGGCTCGGCGCCCAATCGCCGACCCCCGAATGGGGCCTGCTGATCCGCGACTCGCGCTCCTACTTCGGGACGGCCTGGTGGTATCTCGTCTTTCCCGGCGTGATGATCATGGTCACCACGGCGGCCTGCTCGATCCTCGGCGACTGGCTGGCGGCGCGGCGCGGGCGGGGATCGCAGCCGTGATCCTTGAGGTGCGCGATCTCAAGGTCGGCTTCGGCCAGGGAGCGGATCGGCGGGACGCCGTCGACGGCGTCTCCTTCGATGTGGCCGAAGGCGAGTTCTTCCTTGTCATCGGCGAGTCCGGCTCCGGCAAGTCCCTCACGGGCGGAGCGATCGTCGGGCTGAACCCGCCCGGCGCCACCGTGAGCGGCTCGGTGCGGTTCAAGGGGCGCGAACTCATCGGTCAGTCCGAGCGGGTGCTCCGGCGCGTCCGCGGCGGCGAGATCGGGATCGTGTATCAGAACCCGCTCGGCGCCATGAATCCGGTCTGGCCGGTTGGTGACCAGATCGCCGAGTCGCTCCGCGTCCATGGCCGAGCCGACGGCCGACGCGCCGCGATCCGTGCGGTGGAGCTGCTGGAGCGCGTTCACATCCCCGATCCGGGCCGTGTTGCCGGCGCCTACCCCCACGAGATCAGCGGCGGTATGCGTCAGCGCGCCGTGATCGCCATGGCGCTGGCCTGCGACCCGAGCCTGCTCATTGCCGACGAACCCACGACCGCGCTCGACGTCACCGTCAAGGCCCAGGTGCTGGATCTGCTGGCCGAACTCCGCCAGGACCTGAATCTTTCGGTGATGCTGATCACCCATGACATGGGCGTGGTGGCGCAACTCGCCGACCGTGTCCTCGTCATGTATGCCGGCCGCGTGGCCGAGACCGGCCCGGCCGAGGCGATCCTGTCAATCCCGGCTCACCCCTATACCGAGGCATTGATGCTGAGTGGCGGCATGGCCGACGCGCCGTTCAAGGCGTTGCTTCAGGCCATCCCGGGTTCAGCGCCGCTACTCGAGGCGCGACCGCCAGGCTGCCGCTTCAATCCGCGCTGTCCACGCGCCGAGGACGATTGCCGCGGCGTGGTCCCGAAGCTCCGCCCGGTCCAGTCGACGGTGGCGGCGTGCCATCACCCGCTCGGCCTTGCTGTTCCCGCCGGGTGCGCCGCATGACGGCGCTGCTCGAACTCAACGGCGTGGTGAAAGCCTTCCCGCATCGACGGAGCGGGCGGCCGATCCGCGCGGTCGACGGCGTGAGCCTGCGTGTCGACAAGGCCGAGACGGTCGGGATCGCGGGGGAAAGCGGCTGCGGCAAGTCCACGCTCGCACGGCTGGCCCTGCGGCTGCTCGATCCGACGGAGGGCACCATCCGCTTCGACGGGCTGGACGTGACCAGGGCCTCGCCACGCGCCCTGCTGCCTGTCCGCCGCCGCATGCAGGCCGTCTTCCAGGATCCGCTCGCCTCGTTCAACCCGCGCGAGACGATCCGGGAGATCATGCGCGAGCCGTTCGACACCCACCGGATCCGCCCGCCCGTCGGCATCGAGGCGCGCACGCGCGAACTCCTCGCCACGGTCGGGATGCCCGACGCGGACCTTGCCCGCACGCCCGGCCAGTTCTCCGGAGGTCAGCTCCAGCGCATCGCCATGGCCCGGGCGCTCGCGCTCGATCCGGACCTGATCGTGGGCGACGAGCCGACCTCGGCGCTCGATCCCTCCATCCAGGCCCAGATCGTCAATGTGATGCTCTCAATCCAGCGCGAGCGGCACGTTGCTTTCCTGCTGATCTCGCACGACCTCGAAGTGCTGGGCCATATGGCCGACCGCCTGGTCGTGATGTATCTCGGCGTCGTGGTCGAAACCGGTCCCGGGCCGGGCCTGATGGCCGGGCCGCTGCATCCCTATACCCAGGCCCTGCTGTCGGCCGCCCCGACCCTGAAGGCGCGCCGCGACCGCTCGTTGCAGCGCGTGCCGCTCGCGGGCGATCCACCCAATCCCGCGAACGTGCCGCAGGGCTGCCGCTTCCATCCCCGCTGTCCGGTCGTGCGCGCGGTCTGCCGCACGGACATGCCGGCATTGCGGACCGTGACGGACATGGGCCATCAGGTCGCCTGCCACCTCGCGCCGGAGGACACCCGGGCCGCCGGTCTCGCCGTGGCGGCGGCCCGTCTCGGGCTTCCGTCGACGATGCGGGTCCCGCAGTCGCTGGAGGATGCGCTTTGAGCCAGACGGTCCATGTCGAAGGTCTCGGGTTCCCGGAAGGTCCCGTCGTCCTGCCGGACGGCTCGATCGCCTTCGTGGATCTGACCCATACCAAGATCCGCACCTACAAGGACGGGGTCACCCGCGAACTCTGCAGCCTTCCGGGAGCGCCGAACGGCATGCGCCTGGCGGCCGACGGCGCCCTGATGGTCTGCAATAACGGCGGCATCGGCCCCAGGTCCCTCGGCGTGCTGCAGCGGTCCGACCCGGAGATCAACGGTCGCCTGCAGCGCGTCACGCTCGACGGCCGATGGACCGATGTCGCGACCGATCTACCCGGCGAACGACCCAACCGGCCCAACGACCTCGTTTTCGCTCCGGACGGCGCCATCGTGTTCACGGATCCGCAGAATTGGGACGTGCTGGGCGAGCCGGACGGCCCCACCCTCTACCACGGTGGCCAGTTGCTGCGCGCCGACATGACCGGCGCGGTCACCCGTCTCGCCAAGATGTCGGGTTTTCCGAACGGCCTCGCCTTCCTGCCGGACGGATCGCTCGTGGTCGGCTGTTCGCTCGACCATCGCCTGGTCCGCTTCGCCTGGCACGGCAACGCCGTCGGGCCCGCGCAGGAGTGGGTGAGCTTCGACGACACCTTCGGCCCGGACGGCATGGTGGTCGATGGCGAGACGCTCATCGTGACCGGCAGCGTCGGCGACCGTATCGCCATCCTCGATCTCGACGGCCGATTGCTGCGCATGATCGACACCGGCCCGGGCAGTGATCCCACCAATTGCTGCGTCCAGGACCGCAGGCTCTGGGTGACACTCGGCATCCCGGGCCAACTCATCTCCATCGACCTGTAGTCTTGGAACCGATCCATGCCTCTTTATGACGATCCCACTGCGCCGCCCGAGTCGAGAACCAATATCGGCCCGCGGTCCATCTACCCGACGCCGGGCGACCACAGCTGGCAGGAGTTGCGCTGGTACGAGGCGCCCCGCGAGGATCCTGCCTGGCACGAGGTGCATACCTACACCGATGCCATCTCGTACGCGCCCGGCGAGACGGTGCAGTTCCACGGCAGCACCAATGCGCCCGCATGGACGATCGAGATCATGCGGGACGGCTTCAAGCCGGTGACGGTGCACCGGGCCGAGAACCTCGCTGGCCGCTTCACGCCCGCGCCGAAGGATGCCTACAAGGCGGGCTGCGGCTGGCCGGTGGTCCATAGCTGGGCCTTGCCCGATGACCTTCCGTCCGGCTTCTACGTGGTCGAGTCGAGCGTGGCCCGGTCGCAGGGTGGTACGTTCCTGCAACACCACTTTTTCGTGGTGAGGCCCACCGCGACGACGCGCAAAGGCCGGCTGCTCCACATCCTGCCGACCGCGACCTGGACCGCCTATAACGATTGGGGTGGCGCCAACCATTATCTCGGCATCGACGGCCCGGCTTCCAATGAGATGTCGCCGATCCTCAGCCTCGACCGCCCCTGGACCCGCGGCCTAGTCAAGCTTCCCGAGGGAGCGCCGCGGCTCTGCGCGCCGATCCGCGAGCCCATGGTGCCGCCGCGCTACGAGATGAAGGAATGGGCCTACGCCAACGGCTTCAGCTTCTTCTACGCGGCAGCCGGATGGGCGCAATATGATCGGCACTTCACGGTCTGGGCCGAGCGCGAGGGCTATGCCCTGGACACCATCACGCAAACCGACCTGCACTGCCGTCCCGAACTCCTCGACGACTATGCATGCGCGGTGATCGTCGGCCACGACGAATACTGGACGCGCGAGATGCGGCTCGCGATCGAGGCTTTCGTCGACAAGGGTGGCCACCTTGCCCGGCTCGGCGCCAATTTCACGTGGCAGATCCGGCTCGAGCAGGATGGCCATCGACAGGTCTGCTACAAGAGCCGGGCCCAGACGGAGGATCCGGTCCGCGGCACGGCCGAGGCGCACCGTCTCGCGACCGCCTGGGAGGATCGCGATGTCGGCTGGCCGGGCGCCACCACGGTCGGCGTGAACGGGCTCGGCGGCGTCTATGCCTCCTGGGGCGGGTTCGCGCCGCGCGGCAGCCGCGGGCTTACGCTCTACCGGCCGGACCATTGGGTCTTCGCCAACACCGATCTCAGCTACGGCGACGTGTTCGGAAGCGAAGCGCAGATCTTTGCCTACGAGGTCGACGGCGTCGACTACACGTTCCGGGACGGCCTGCCCTATCCCACCGGCCGGGACGGGACGCCGCCCGATGTCGAGATCCTCGCCATGACGCCGGCCGTGATGGCTGAGGGCCCGTTCTCCTTCTACGGCTACCGCACCTATGTCGGGGTTCACGACTGGTTCGAGAAAGCCCAGATGATCTATGGCGAGGTGACGGAAGAAACCAAGGCCAAGACCCGTTACGGCGCCGGCATGATGGTGGCGATTCGCCGTGGCAAGGGCGAGGTGGTGACGGCCGCCACCTGCGAGTGGGTCATGGGCCTCAAGCGGAACTGCTTTTATACCCAGCAGATCACGCGCAACATCCTGGATCGCTTTACGAAAGTCTAATGCGCGTTCGCCTCTGGCAAATTCGCGTCAGCTCGAACGTCGCGCGTCCGAGGTGTCGTCACCCACGCGGGTTCCTCACCCATATGTCTTGTAGCGCTCGCGCGTGAGACGCATGGCCTCGGCATCCAGCAAGCGGGGCTCGCCAACCGAGCAGGCGAGCAGGTACTGCCGGGCCAGAGCCTCCAGGCGGATCGCCATGGCGAGGGCCGCATCGAGCGAATTGCCATGGCAGATCATGCCGTGGTTGCCCAAGAGGCAGGCGGTCCGGTCGCGGAGCCCCTCCACCGCGAGACGGCCGAGTTCTGGGGTCCCGAAGGTCACGTAATCGGTGCAGCGGATGTCGTCACCACCGAAGCCGGCGATCATGTAATGGAAGGCGGGGATATGTCGCCCGAGACAGGCCAGTGCCGTGCAGGCGTCGGCATGGGCATGGATGACAGCCTGAGCCTGCGGATATCCCGCGTAGACGTCGGCGTGCATGAACCATTCGCTCGAGGGCTTCGTGCCGGCCAGCGCTGTCCCGTCCCGGCCGACGGGAACAACGTCGTCCTCCGTGACGGCATCGACGCTCACGGCCGAGCGGGTGATCAGCATACCCTCCGGGGCCCGGCAGCTGACGTTGCCGGACGTCCCGAACGACAATCCGGCGGCCCCGAGGGCGCGGTAGGTTCGCGCCACGGCTTCCGCAGCCTCGCTCATGCCCGCCCGTCCATCTCGGCGAGCACGGAGCGAAACAGGTCGGCGGCACCGAGCTTGCCCGATTTCAGGCAGAGGGCCAGCGGCACAGGCCGCGAGGCAGCGCAGATGCCGACGCCCAACTGCCCGAACGGCGCGACATCCAGTTCGTCGATGCCGAGCGCGTCGACCACCGCGCCCGAGGTCTCGCCACCCGCGACGATCACGCGACGATAGCCTCTCTCCACGAGATCGCGCGCAAGCCCGCCCAGGACGGCCTCGGCCCGGCGGGCCGCCGCATCGCGGCCGAAGCGCTCCTGCACGGCCGCGACCGTGGCGGGATCGCCAGCCGTCGTCACGCAGACGGGTTGCCCCTCCTGGGCCAGCACCCACGCGGCTGCACGCCCACTCAGCTGCTCCGGATCGGCTGCTGTGATGTCGATGCGCAGTACCGGGTGATTCTGCTCGAAATGCTCGATCTGCTCGCGCGTGCGGTCGGCGCAACTGCCCGCGAGCACCACAGCAGGCCCCGACGCGAACGACCGGGCCGCGCCGTTCGAAGGCCGGATCCAGCCCTTCTCGCGCCACAAGGCGGGATAGTGGCCCGCAAGGGACGAGCCACCGGTCATCAGTGGCTGGTCGACCGTGGCGCGGGCGATGGCGTCGAGATCGTCGTGCGTGAGGGCGTCCACGATGGCGTAGCGTGACCCGGCGGCCCGCAGGGCCTCCCAGGCCGCGAGGATCGCGGCCGGGCCAGCGAGCACGGTCTGCAGCCGGATCAGGCCGACCGGGATCTCGGTCTGCGGCTGCAGCACTTTCACGAGATCGGACTCCCGCATAGGGGTCAGCGGGTCGTGCCGCTTGGGGGAGTCCGACAACAGTTGATCGCCGACGAAATGGTGGCCCCGGTAGACGGTGCGCTCCGGCTCGGGAAAGGTCGGGCAGAACAAGGCCCCGGTCTCGCCCGTCAGGCGGTCCAGCGCGTCCGTGCAGGAGCCGATGTTGCCCGCCGGTGTCGAATCGAACGTCGCGCAATATTTGAAGAACAGCTGCCGGGCTCCATGCTGGATCAGGCGACGCCCGGCGGCTTCAAAGCCCGCGACGGCCTCGGTCGCGGGAGCGACCCGGCTTCGGAGCGCCACCACGACCGCGTCGCGCTTGGCGGCCTCCGGCACGGCCCCCGACCGCGTCACGAGCGCAACGCTCGCGCCGCCGGCCGCCAGCATGCCCGCCATCTCGACCGCCCCGGTCAGATCATCCGCAATGGCGCCGAAGATCATCGACCATCCCCTCCGACACGTCTAACCAACCGATTCGATCTGGTTCGCAACGACCCCGAAAGCAGCGTCGGCGATCGACAACGCCTCGGCGATATCCTTCTCCGCATGCGCGGCCGAAAGGAACATGTTGTGCCAAGGATGCAGGTAGAGCCCGCGCTTCACGGCGGCGGAACAGAAGGCCTTGGCGAGGTGATGGTCGACGTCGTTCTGAAACGACAGCATCGGCATCTGCACCGGCCCGGTCTGGCGCAGCGGCAGCCCGTGTTTTGCCGCCAACACATACAGTCCGTCGCGCAACATCTGCCCCATTGCCTCGAGATGCGACACGACGTCGTCGCTGCCCAGCACCTGGAGGGTCGCGAGGCCAGCGGCCAGCGAGACCGATCCGACCCAGAAGGACCCGGTCGCATAGACCTTGCCGGCGGCGCCCCGCAGTCGTTCGACCCCCGCGACGGCGGAGAGCGGATAACCGTTGGCGAGCGCCTTGCTGAAGGCCGACAGGTCGGGCCGCACGCCCAGCGGCTCCCAACTGCCCGCCCGGTCGAGTCGGAATCCGGCGCGGACGTCGTCGAGGATCATGACGGCGCCGGCCGCGTCGCAGAGATCGCGGACCGCCTTGGCGAAGCTCTTCGTCGGCATCTCCTGATCGCGCCGGATGTCGTGACGAAAGGCGGTGACGAGCACGGCGGCCACGTCGTCCTGGGCGGACGCTACCGCCTCGCGGAGGCTCTCGGCGTCGTTGTAATCGTATTGGATGACATGGGCCCGATCCTCGGCGGTGACGCCGACCAGGGAGGGCGAGCACCAAGGAACAGCGCCGTGGTAGGAGCCCCGCGCCACGAGGATCTTCCGGCGCTGCGTCGCGGCCCGGGCGATGGTCACGCACAGGGTCGTGGCGTCCGACCCGTTCTTCTGGAACTCGACCCAGTCGGCATGGGCGACCGTGTCGACCAGCGTCTCGGCCATGTCGACCAGCACCGGGCCGGGCCCGTTCATGCAGTCGCCCCACTCCGACTGTTGCCGGACCGCGTCTTCGACGGCTGGATGATGGTGGCCGAGGATGATCGGCCCCCACGAACACATTAGGTCGATGAATTCACGGCCGTCGACGTCGCGGAGCCGGCACCCTTGGCCGCTGGCGAAGAACTGCGGATAGCCATCCGGCAGCAGGGCCGCGTTCTGGTGGCCCCACATGCCGTTGGGAATCACGGTCCTGGCACGGCCGCGGAGGTCAGCGTCAACCGAGTTTGGTATCTCGCTCATGGCTCTGTTCACTTTCGAACACAGGGAAATGCGCGTCTGCTTGGCGAGAGCCTCTCGCTGCGACGTCTGCATCGGAAATGGTCGTTCCCCAATCCATCGCCGACACACTTGACCAATAATGTTGCATCATACACCATCGTGGACAAGAGGTGTGTGTCGGCATGAATGTCGCATATGCCGCATGACTCTCGCTTCAGGCATGTTGCATCATGCGCCATCACAGCTCGCGAGCCAGCCTCGGCGAGCCTCAAGATTCAAGCCGCTCGTCGGCGCGACTGGGAGAAGCACGAATGTTGACTTTGAGATCGACCTTGCTGGCAGCATGCGCTCTCGGCACCGTAGCGATGGCCAGCGTCCCGGCCCAGGCGGCGGATTGGTGGCCTTTTTCGGTCGTCCCGGACGGGCCCGACAAGACGCCGATCAAATATGTGCCAATCGAGAAGGCCGCGAAGAAGTGGAACCTGTGCGTCCTCTTTCCGCATCTCAAGGACAGCTACTGGGTCGCCTCCAACTATGGCATCGTCCAGGAGGCGGTGCGGCTCGGCGTCCATGCCTATACGTTCCAGGCTGGCGGCTACGACCAGTTGCCGAAGCAACTCTCTCAGTTTGACGATTGCCTAGCCTCGAAGCCTGATGCCATCCTGGTGTCCGCCATCACTGAGGCGGGCATCGCAGGACGGCTCGAGGCCGGCATGAAGATGGGCATTCCGATCATCGCGGTGGCCAACCCGATTGAGAAAAGCCCCATCACGGACCTCATCACCACCGACCATAAGGCCAAGGGGTATCTGTCCGGCAAGGCGCTCGTCGACAAGCTCGGGCCGAACGGAGGCAAGGTCGTCGCCTTCCCTGGACCGCAGAACTCGGGCTGGGCGGAGAACTACCTCACGGGGTTAAAGCAGGCGATTGAGGGCACGAAGGTCCAGCTGCTCGACGTCAAGTTTGGTGAGGCGGGCGTCGCCGAACAACTCCGGCTCGTCGAGGACTCGTTGCAGGCCTATCCAGACATGAACGCGATCTGGGGCGGAGCGCCGACCGCCCAGGCGGCCTTGAGCGCTATCGCGGACGCGGGCCGGTCCGATATCGTGATCTCCTCCTCCTGGGAGGACCAGATCATGCCGGAGCGCGTGAAGCAGGGAAAGATCATCGGCTTTGCCACCGAATATCCGGTCATCCTGGCGCGCATTGGCGTGGATCTGGCGGTCCGCGCCATTGAAAAGAAACCGATCGACTTCCTGGCCCAGCACCCCGACGTCCACGTGCTTCGCATCGTTCCGGGAGAGGTCACAGCGGCCAACATCGGCCAGTTCGACCTCACCCAGATCTACGCGCCGCCGACCTGGCAGCCGGTGTTCGACACCAAGTAGCCGTGGATGGAGCCTCCGACATGGCGGATGGCGGCCACCTGCTCCGGCTGACGGGCGTCCGGAAGCGCTTCGGCGGCTCCCTCGCGCTCGACGGCGTGGATTTCGATCTGCGATCGGGCGAGGTCCATGTTCCGTTCGGCGAGAATGGAGCCGGCAAGACCACGCTCATCAACGTCATCACGGGAAATGTGTCGCCGGACGCCGGCCGCTACCGGCTGGCGTCCGCCGAGGTCGCGCGCATGACTCCGAAGCTCGCCCGGGATTCGGGAATCGCGGCCGTCTTTCAGGAGTTCAGCCTCGTTCCCGACCTCAGCGTCGCCGACAACCTGTTCCTGGGGCGCGAAGATAACCGGCTGACCTTGATGAAGCGTCGTGCGATGCGTGAGGCCGCCGCTGCCTTCATGACGCGGCTCGGCTTCGGCATTCCTGTCGGGGCCATCGTGGGCTGCTTGTCGCGGGCCGAACGGCAGATGGTCGAGATCGCCAAGGCCCTGATGAACGCGGACGCGCGCATCCTCATCTTCGACGAGCCGACCGCCTCGCTGACCGATGCGGATGCCGAGAAGCTGTTTGCCATCATCCGCGACCTCAAGGCGCGCGACATCGGCATCGTCTACGTGTCGCACCGTATGCGCGAAATTCGCCGGCTGGCCGACCGGATCACCGTGCTTCGGGGCGGCCGGCTCGTCGCGACGGTTCCGGCCGGGGGCGTGACCGAGGCCCAGCTCGTGGAACTCATGGTCGGGCGGCCCATCAGCGACCTTTACCCCGCGATCCGACACCGGCCCGCCGACGTCAGGCTCGGGATCGAGCGGTTGAGCAGCAAGGACGGTCGCGTCCGCGACGTGTCCCTGACGGTCCGAGCCGGGGAGGTCGTCGGCCTCGCCGGGTTGGTCGGCTGCGGCAAAGGCGAGGTTGGTCGGCTGATCTTCGGTCTCGATGCGCTCGCAGGCGGCCGGATCGTGGTCGACGGCAAGCCGATGCCCCGGCCGGTGCCGCGTGCGATGTTGCGCGCAGGGGTGTGCTATTTCCCTGCCGACCGGGGCCGCGACGGACTGGCGTTGAATCGGCCCGTTCGCGAAAACGTATCGGCGGCGGCCCTTGATCTGCGGGCGATCGGCGGTGGGGGGTGGCTGCGGCTCGGCAACGAGAGACAGCGCGTCCGCTCCGTTCTGCAACGGCTGAGCGTCCGGCCGCTGGAGCCGGAGCAGTCGGTCGTCCAGTTCTCCGGTGGCAACCGGCAGAAGGTGATGCTCGCCCGCGGCCTGATGCGCAACATCCGCGTGTTCCTGTTCGATGAGCCGACCGTCGGGATCGACGTGGGCGCCAAGGCCGAGATCTACGCGCTGCTCCGCGACCTCACCGAGGGGGGCGCCGCCGTGCTCCTGGTGTCCTCGGAACTCCCCGAGGTGCTCTATCTCGCCAACCGGATCTACGTGATGCACGAGGGCGCGATCATCGACGAACTGGCCGGCGAGGAGCGAACCGAAGCCGCCATCCTGTCCTGCTTCTTCGGCAAAGGTCGATCCGGTTCCGCGCCGCCGACGGCCCTTTCGGCATGACGACCCTGGCCAGCAGAGTGCGGGCCGGTGCGACCTCGTTTCTGGCGAGCGGCGGCATGATCCTGCTGCTGGTGATCGCCACGGCCGCCGTCACGAGCGCCATCCAGCCGCGGTTCTTCAACCAGCTCAACATCGTCAACATCCTGCGCAATGCCGCGATCCTGTCCGTCGCCTCGATGGGGCAGATGCTGGTGATGGTCGCCGGGGGATTCGACCTGTCGGTGGGGGTCGTCGTCGCGTTCGCGTCGGTCGAGACCGCCCTCTTGTCGGGCGCGCTGAGCGGCTGGCTGCCAGACGCTCCCCTGCTGGCCCTCGGCCTCGCGATCGCGATCGCGACGGCAAGCGGCGGCCTGATCGGGCTCGTGAACGGGGTGTTCGTGGGCCTGTTCCGTCTGTCACCTTTCATGGTGACGCTGGCCATGAGCTCGGTCGTCGCCGGCGTCACCTTCTATGTGACGAAGGGTATTCCGATCTACGGCCTGCCTGACGCCTTCATGGATGGCATCGGTCGCGGAATCGTGGCGCACTGCCCCGTCGTCGTGCTGATCGGCCTCGCCATCGTGCTGCTTGTCGTCCTCATGCAGCGGACGACCACGATCGGTCGTCACATCTATGCGATCGGCAGCAATATCCAGGCTGCGCGGGTGTCCGGGCTGCGCGTGGTTCCCCTGCTCATCGGCGTCTATGCGCTGAGCGGGGCGGCCGCGGCCGTGACGGGCATCCTTCTCACGGCCCGGATCGGCTCGGGACAATCCACTCTGGGGGGCACCATGGCCCTCGAGTCGATCGCGGCAGCGGTCGTGGGCGGGGTCTCTCTCCTCGGTGGCACAGGCAGGGCGGAACGGGTGATGCTCGGCGCGCTGTTTCTGTCGGTCGTAGCCAATGCGCTGAATCTGCTTCGGATCGACAGCAAGTTCCAGACACTGGTCCTCGGCGTCGTGCTGATCGCCGCTGTCTGCATCGAAGTCCTGTTCGGGATGCGGGGGCGTCATGACTGAGACGTTCCCGGTCAAGGCCGCCCGTCCGCACCTCCAGCTCGCGCCGTTGATGACCGTGGTGCCGGCCTTCGCGGTCCTTTTCGGCTTTGCCACGGTCGCGCCCGAAATCCTAACATCTTCAAACCTCTGGAACATCGCCACCCAGACCAGCTATCTATCGATCTTCACCCTCGGGCAGACGATCGTCCTGTTGACCGCAGGGCTGGATCTGTCGATCGGGATGGCTGTGTCCTACGCGAGCGTCGTCGCGGCCCTCGCGATGGTGAACACCGCAGCGCCCGGCCTGGGGATCCTCGCCTATCTGGCGGTGGGTCTCGGCCTGGGTCTGGTGATCGGCGCGGTGAACGGCCTCTTCGTGGCCGTGGTCGGCATCAACCCCTTCATCGTCACGCTCGGCACCTACAACATCCTGCTGGCGCTGAGCTCGACCGTGACGGGCGGCTTCCCCGTCTCCGGCTTTCCGCCGCTGCTCGGCCGCGTCCTGGTCGACACGACGATCCTCGGCGTTCCCATCCCAATCGTGATCGCGGTTGTGGTCCTGGCCACCGTCGGCCTCACGCTGCGGCGGACCGTGTTTGGCCGCAGCCTCTATCTCATCGGCTCGAATCCGAACATGGCGCTCGTGGCGGGGATCAACGTGCGCCTGCATACGCTGGGCGCCTATCTGCTCTGTTCGGGGCTCGGCGCGTTCGGCGGCCTGCTACTCAGCGCGCGGGCGGGCTCGGGCGAGCCCAACATCGGAGGCAGCCTGGCGCTGCAGACCGTGGCGGCAGCGGTCATCGGCGGCGCCCGCCTGCGCGGCGGCAAGGGAGGCGTGCTCTCGGCCCTGCTCGGCGCCTTCTTCATCACGGTCCTGTCGAACGGCATGGATCTCGCGCGGATCGACGGCTACATCCAGCAGCTCTGCATCGGGGCGATCATCATCCTGAGCCTGCTCGTCGAACGCGTGTCCCAGAAATCGGAACGAGCGAGCTAGGAGCCGGAAGGGATGACATTTCAGGCCTGCATCGATATCGGCGGCACCTTCACCGACTGCCTCGTGTCGGACGCCACCGGCCGGATCGCGCTGTTCAAGGCACCGACCACGCCGGGACAGTTCCATCGCGGCTTCATCGACGCGCTGCATGTCGCGGCGCGGGGCTACGGGATGGAGCCGGCACACTTCATGTCGGAAATCGACATGATCGTACACGGATCGACGGTGTCGACCAATGCGCTCGTGGAACGCAAGGTCGTGCGCACCGCCGTGCTCCTGAACGAAGGACATCGCGACATCCTCGTGCTGCGCGAGGGGCCGCGCAAGGGCGCCTTTGAGTGGAACATCGACTATCCCGAACCCTATATCCCGCGGAACCTGACCCGCACGGTGCGCGGCCGCATCGACGCGCGCGGCCGCGAGATCGTGCCGTTCAGCGAAGAGGACGTGGTGGACGCTGTGGCGGCCTTCCGGCAGCAGGGCGTGCTTGCGATCGCCGTGGGCCTGCTCTGGTCGGTGATCAATCCCGCCCATGAACTCCGTGCCCGTGAGATCATCCACCGCGAATGGCCCGACGTGTCGGTCACGCTCAGCCACGAGATCAACCCGATGCCGCGCGAATACAAGCGCATCATCGCGGCGGCCATCGACGCCTCGATCAACCCGATCGTCCGCGGCTACGTCGAACAGCTCGACCGGGCGCTCGAAGCGGAAGGATTCAAGGGGCAGTTGCTGCTCGCCAATTGCATCGGCGGGATGATGCCGGTGCCGGAGATGATCCGACGGCCGATCTACAGCGTGATGTCGGGCCCGACGCTGGCCCCGATGGCGGCGCTCGCGCTGACCGACGAGCAGGATGTCGTGGTGGGCGACATGGGCGGCACGACCTTCGATGTCTCGGCGCTGCGCAACCACCAGATCATCGTGACGCCCGACTCCATGATCCGCGAGGACTCGCTCGGGATCCCCAAGGTGGACGTCCGGTCGGTGGGGGCCGGCGGGGGCTCGATCGCCTTCGTGGACGCCGGCGGCCTGCTGCACGTCGGCCCGCGCAGCGCCGGCGCCTGGCCCGGCCCCTGCTGCTACGGCAACGGCAACAAGGAGGCGACCGTCACCGACGCCAATGTGGTGCTCGGCATCATCGATCCCGACTTCTTCCTCGGTGGCCGCATCCAGTTGCGCTGCGACCTCGCCGAACAGGCGGTCGATCGCATCGCCGAAAAGCTCGGCACGGATCGCTTGCGCACCGCCTACGCGATCCACACGACCAGCAACCACAACATGGTGGCGGCCATCGAGGAGATCACGATCCGCGAGGGGCTTAACCCGCGCGACAGCTATTTCGTTTGCGGCGGCGGCGCGACGCCCTGCCATATCGCCGAGATGGCCGACATCCTGAAACTCCGCCGCTATATGATTCCCCGCTATGTCGCGGGCCTCAGCGCCTTCGGTGGGCTGATCTCCGACCTGCGGTGGGAACAAAATGGCGTGTGCCAGACCGACAGCCGCTCCTTCGCGGTCGCGGCCGTCAACGCCCGGCTGGACCAGTTGCGCGCCGAGGGCGACGCCTTCCTGGCAAATGCCGGCATCCCGGACGAACGGCGGCGGTTCGAGTATTCTGTCATGGGTCGCTACGAGTACCAGTCCTGGAACATCGAGGTGGAGTTCGACCGCGCCGCGCCGCTGCGCGCGGAGGACCTGCCGGCGCTTGTCGAAGCCTTCCACCGCATGCACGAGCGCGTCTACTCGATTCGCGCCGACAACGATCTCGTCGAGTTCATCACCTGGAAGGTGCGGGCGATCGGCGAGCGGCCGGGCAAGAACCTGTTTCGCGAGTTTCGGCTCGAGGCGCAGGCCGGGGCGCCGCAACCGAAGTCGCAGCGTGCTGTCTACCTGCACGACCGCGGCGATGTGGTTGAACTGCCTGTGTTCGACGCAGACCAAGCCGGCGCCGGCGCGACGTTCACGGGACCCTGCCTGATCGAGGCGGCCACCTTCACGGCGCTGATCAAGCCCAGCCATTCGGTCGTGACCGACGCCTATGGCAACTTCCTGGTCGATGTCGCTGGTTGATGAGGACGTCCATGCAGAACGCTGCCCAAACCGCCGTCTCCGCCACGCCCATGCGCGGCGACCCGCTTCTCATGGCCGTGCTGAAGAGCCGTTTCGAGGCGATCGTCCGCGAAATGACACTCGTGGTCATGCGGGCCAGCCGCTCGGCGGTAATCAAGAACGCCCGCGACTTCAGCTGCGCGCTGCTCACCTACGATCACCGCATCGTCTCGACCGAGAACGCGCTGCCGATCCACGTCGCGTCCATGAACCTCGTGACCGCCCCCATCACCGAGCTGTTCGACGACATCCGGCCGGGCGACATTTTTCTCAACAACTCGCCCTACCACGGCTCGACCCATCACGCCGACATGACGCTGGCGATCCCGGTCTACTTCGAGGGAAAGCCGCTCTTCTGGGGCATGGCGCTGTCGCACCACGCCGATACGGGTGCGCCGGTTCCCACCACTTACCTGCCTTTTGCCAAGACGGTCTACGAGGAGGGAATCCATTTCCCCTGCGTGCGGATCGCGCGGGATTACAAGCCGATCGCCGACGTGATCCGCATCGGCGTGACCCGCAACCGTGTACCGGATCTCTGGCTTGGCGACCTCAACGCCCAGATCGGCGCCTGCAAGACGGCGGAGCGCCGGCTCATCGAGCTTATGGAGAAATATGGCCGCAGTGCCATCGAGGACTTCATTGAGGATTGGTTCGACTACGGCGCCCGGATGGCCGCGGCGGAGATCCGCAAGCTGCCTGCCGGGACGTATCGCTACGAGACACGGCACGACCCCGTTCCGGGGGTGGCCGAGGACGGCATCCCCGTCCGCGTGGCCGTCACCGTCGATCCAGCCGAAGGCATGATCACCGTCGACGTCCGCGACAACATCGACAACGTCCCCGGCGGTCTCAACCTGACGGAGAACACCTGCACGGGCTCGTGCCTCATGAGCGTGTTCAACAACCTCGATGCCGACATGCCGCACAACCACGGCAGCGCCAGCCGGGTGACGGTGCTCATGCGCGAGGGCAGCGTCGTCGGCAAGCCGCGCTACCCGGTCGGCACCTCGGTGGCGACCACCAACGTCAACGACCGCCTGATTTCGGCCGGGAGTTGCGCCTTCTCGGGCATGGGCGCGCCCTACGGACAGGCCGAGGGCGGACAGCACCTGCCGGTCGGCATCGGCGTGGTGTCGGGCTTCGATCCCTTCAAGGACAACCAGCCCTACGTCAACCAGGTGTTCGTCGCTTATGCCGGGGGCGGCGCGCGCCACGGGCACGACGGGTGGCTCACCTATTGCGGACCCGCCAACGGAGGCATGATCAACCTCGATTCCCTCGAGGTCGATGAGGCGATGTATCCGTTCGTCATCGAGTCGCGGGGCGTCGAGCCCGACACGCAGGGGTTCGGCGAGTACGAGGGGTCCCCCGGCGTCGGCGGCGTCTTCTACCCCGTCGGTCACGCCATGACCGTGGTCTACGCGGCCGACGGCTCGACCTTTCCGCCCAAAGGCGTGCTTGGAGGCGGTGCCGCGACGCCGACCCGCAGCCAGAAGATCCGACCCGACGGCCGGGTGCTCGATCTGCCGGCCTTCAATGCCGAGGTCTGCGCGGACGGCGAGAAGATGAGCTTTCTGGCCAGTGGCGGCGGCGGCTACGGCGATCCCCGCCAGCGCTCTCCGGACCGCGTTCTGAGGACCGTCAATCGGGGCTGGCTGAGCCCCGAAAAGGCGGTCGAGATTTACGGAGTAGTCGTTCAGTTTAACGAAGAGACGGCCGAGTACGAGTTAGCGGGTAGCGCCTGACGGGATCTCCAAATCCGGCATGGGACTGGCCGGGTGCTGACCGGTCTATCCGACATGCACCGGTGGCCCACTCGAGCCGGATTGCCTCCGATCCCTCTGCGCATACTCATACTTCGACCGCCTCATCCTAGACTAAGTGCGCCGGTATGACGCCCCCGGACACCCGATCGCGCGGCCGAGCAGGCCATGCTCCATATGCCGCCCTCTGCACTTCTGGCCGCACCGGTATTCGTCGAAGTCCCGAGCGCTCAATTGGGAGGGCCACGTAAGGCGGCGACCTCCGAACCTCCAGGAACTGACGCGGTCGCTGTCGAACGAACGACCGCTTTCAGGCGGGGCCACCACGTCCATGCATGACGATGTTGGTGAAGGTTTCCGGATGCCGGCCAGCACAGGGCGAGCGTCTGGGGTGAGGGCCGGCGTCCGGAAACCGCCCAAGGGCGAACGCGCGAGGGGCAGCCCCGCCCTATGGAGATTTGGCGGAGGCG
>JAABUP010003198.1_pt1 | contig 29326 bp, 44 predicted proteins | sample 5559201 | NCBI WGS metagenome assembly JAABUP01 (sample SAMN10711887, study PRJNA513373) | rock metagenome | isolation source: Antarctica rocks | place: Antarctica | reverse complement strand
TATTACAACAGAGCAACGACAACAACAGACGGTGAAGGGGAGGGCGGCTCGCAAAGAGGTGATGTAAGAAGGACGAAAATTCGGGAAACAGGACGAAAAAACAACTGTTAAGGGCGGAGCAAATCAGATTTTTCGAAAGTTCATACTGCAATCCCCTAAAGAGAATCCCCGGAAATTGGAACAGAGTCTCAGTCTTCATTATATGGATTATACACTTTCTTCCCTGTCTGAGCGATGCAATCCGTGTTCAGGAAGCGCAGGGTCAGCCTCGTGCGCAATCAGTACAACAATCGAGTCCAGTGCGCTGCACTTTGATGTGATAGTGACACCACACTCGGTCTGCCGATCTGATGTGGAAATTGCACCGATGTTGCCAGATCCTGAGAACGGCACACTTAGGCGCCGGGCGTTAGCTCAGCAGGCATTGAACCGAAAACTGCATTGAACTGTTCATCACTGAAGCTGCTTGCTGTCATGGCACGCAAAAGCGACCAAATTTGGAAGGTGATGTCCGGCGCTCCTGTAACACCACCTCCAAAGCCGGAAGGACTCATGGTATGCAAGCCGGATCAGGCATGGGCACGGATGTCACACTGCCCGCACTGAGCAGCAAGCCACATTACACTACCCGCTTGTCTGGCTTCTCAAGCAGTGACAAGCTCACGACTGATGCCACAAGTGACGTGCAAACGAGCGGGCCTCGCCAGCCACAGGTATCATCAAAATAATCCAATCAGTTGGTTGCCATTGAATTTTGGAAGTCACTATGACACTTCGGGTAACCCTTAGTCTTGGTCAATATGCTGTAAGTAAGCACTTGCAGAAGCAATAAGTATTGATGCTCGAGGTTCCCTGAGCTTTTTGCTTCCCACTATAAATCAGCCAGACTTGACCTTCATGTGTGCATGTCTCACAGGCAGCACAGCATCAGCTTGCTGATAGGGGTGGCTTTCGAAACCTGCAACAGCGCCGTGCAAGGTACAGCTGCTTTCCTCTTGGCATCATACTAGGCTAGCAATGCTCATTGCTGTGATTGCCCATTGACACCAATCGCAGTACCAAGCAATACTGCGCAGAAACAGGGTTTTTAGTTGTGCACAACATCCCCTACACAATATCACAAGGCCACTCTTTGCCCACACTTGCAGTTTGCTGTCAGATGAAAATGTCTCAGGACTCGCACCTGTGGTGGAGCAGCTGCAGCAAGCCTTCTCCAGTCATCAAGAAAAGCAAAAGTCATTCCAGGTGATGAGGTCATTCATTTGCCAGTTTGCAAGCAGCTTGTAAACAGTTTACATACTTGCAAACAGCCTTAACATGAGGCATCAAGCTTGTTGCAACACAGAATTAAACCTAAGCATTGGGCTAGCATGGGCAATCAAGTTGATGCCATCCAGACGCAGCAGCAACTCAGGCTTGTTGACACCTCTCACACATCTTCCTCCCCGCCAGCCTGGCTGTCTCTGACCCCCAAGATTCAACAGGCTCAAGAGGAAGTACAGGCAAGTTCAGGCAGCGCATCAGCTCTCGCTCTGTCATTGTGATCTGTAGGCAATGCAAAGGATGCCAGCACACCTGCATAAGAGCATGAGTTGTGGGCCACACATATTGCACAGCTGTCTAGTTTGCAGCTGATTCCAGTGTTGGTTCTGTAAACTGCATGTGCAAGCAAGCATGTAGAACAGTACACTCTGTGACAGAATCTGCAGTACCAAACTGAGCCATATGAAACTACACAGGCTATGTTAGGCCTCTTGACAGACATCAAATCTGTATCTATACCATGCAAGGTGAGAAGAGAAAATCCACAAAGCCTATCACAGCCGGCCATCATGCATGATGGCTTTGCATGGTAATCCAGAACACCATGCATGAGTTGCTTGCACTTGTCTGGAGTCCAATGAACATATGGCATGCAGGCAGTGAAATGTGATGTGGCCAACCTTGAGCAGCTGTTGTCAAGGCTGACTCAGCGCATGGAGGCACATGACCAGCAAAACCTGGAAAGAAGTTAACAGTTGACAGACCTGACTCACAAGCAATGGATAGAGTGCAGGTCAGCTTAGTCATCTTTTATAGGGTCTTTGTGGTGAAATGTACAGTCATCTTGATTCTAGCAGGCAGCACTGAGAGTGGTTGGACTGCAGCTGCACACTGTCAACCACAGATGAGTGGAAAGTGAGCTCATACATTCTCATGGGCCAGAACAGTGCCCAATAATTGCGTCAACATCTGAGTCAGAACAATGTTAAATGAAGAAAGGTGTTGCAGCTGTGTGCAACCATTGTCATGCCCTACTGCAAGGTAAACTTGCTACACCAAACAAGCTCCAGCAGACAAAGCAAAACAAGCATGCAGCACAGTCAACAGCTGTTCCACATTCTGGTCCACTCTTCTGGCAATCTTAACTAGCAGCCTAAACATCATGTGCTACTGGTATGTAGGAGGGATGTTGACATGGAGGCCAAGCTGCTACAGAAGGTGCAGCAGGCACAGAAGAGTGGTATGGACCAGCGGCTGGTCTTGCTGGAGAGCTCACTAGTGCAGAGCTTGGAATCCAGCCTGGCGTCTCAGTCAGGCTTGGCTCACCGAGTCAGCTCAAGGCTGCAAGACCTCATCCAGAGCATCAAGCAAGACAAAGCCAATCAGGTGGGAATGGAGGCATGTCTTCCTGTGATTTGTTGACTTGCCTGTGCTGGCCTGAAGTCAAGGTCAGACAGAGATGCAGAACATAGCGTCAGCCAGGTGTTCTGCGGCCAGCAGAGGCTGTTTGCAGGTCGTTCTGAGAACGTCAGACAGCATTGCCCACATCAGCTTTTGCACATCACCACTCATCTTTTCACTGCTGCTTGAAAAGCAAGTCAGCTTTCCACCCTGTGTGTGGCATGAAGTGTGTTCATTTGTGCACTACAGAATTCATAGATTGCCAGTGCATTTTGAGTGGTGGTGCAGGCAGCATGGGAGCAGGCAGTGGTGCAGGACATATTTGGAGGCATGGCAGCCATGCGCTTCTTCTGCCGCGACCTTGAGCAAGCCCAGCAGCAGGGCCTTGCCCACCTGCATTCCCTGCATCAAGCTGACGCTCAGGTGCCCTTTGTCCCGTCTAATATAATTGAAGCATTGTCAGCAGTGACTAAAGTTAGCATGCACCCAGTAAAATTGTAAGGTAGCTCACACAGTATGAAAGATGTGCACCTCCAGACATGTATGATATGGAACAGAGATGAACTTAAACACTAAAGTGATGTAACCACTTCAAGCATCGACGGTAGTAATGCTAATCAACATGATCTCCCATCAAATGGTGAGTTTGCCTGCCCGCTGACTGACTTACCTAGTGGCTGCTAGCTATTCGATTTATCACTTGTGATGCGGTACTCAAGATCGGTTGAGTCCTAAGATTGTTGTTCTGCATTGCAGGCTGAGCTGCATGTTGCCGGATGAAATGTTGTCTTGCAAACTGCAGGCTCAAGGCGACATGCAGACACAGCAGAATCTGGCACTCACACTCAGAATCCAGAGGCTACAAACACAGCTGCAAGCAGTGCAGGGTCACAGCAGCAGCAGTCAGTCACTGGCAGAGGAGCAACAAGGGCTGTTGTTGGCTGCTCAGCGCAAGCTTTACACACAGCAGAGCAGGCTGATTGACAGTGTGGAGCTGCTGAGGCGCGAGGTGGAATCATTAGCTTTAGAGCAAACCCTGCAGGTGGGTTGAAGTCTGTGCTTTGAGACGCTCTTGCCTGGACTTGATCCAGCTGTTGCAGTGTGAGTGGTCAGATTATTCAGCAGCTGCTACAAAACTTTAAAGTGAAAGCAGACCATGCGTGTGTAGCACAGCAAGCCGACAAATAGAAATGACAGCATGCATGCAGGCGCGGTCTCATCTTCACGAGCTGACCAATGTAAAGTCTCCCAATCATCGCAATACATTGCATTGTTCAGTAGCATGCAATGTATGCATTGCAGCATTGCTGACGGCTGACACCTGCTGTGCAGAGCAGTACAGCAGATGCTGAAACGACCCAACGCTCCCAAGCAGTTGCAAGCGCTGACAGAGAAGCATTGCAGTCCCTGCAGACGCAGCTCTCATCCTTGCAAGCCGCACAGTCAGCTGCAGAGTCACGTCTTGCTTCTGCTGTGTCCAGTCAGCAAAGCTTTTGTGCTGCCCCAGAAGCTCAACAGGCCAATTGTTTTGCAGCCATTCAGGAGCAGCTCACTGCATTTGGTGCTGCAGCTGACCTACAGGCTGAAAAGCTGTTACAGCAGCTGAGCAGCTTAAGCGACCAGATAAAGGAGGAACAGGCTCAGCAGCTGGCACCACTGCAAGCTTGTGTGCAACAGGTGCCACAGCAGCTGCTGGCAGTGCAGAATCAGCTGCAAGAGCAGCAGGTGCAGCAGATGGCTGGTTTACGTAATGAGCTGCATGAGGAGCAGCTGCAGCAGCAGCTTCAGCGTCGCTCAGCAGCCTCAGAGCTTGCAGCTCAGCTGGATGAGCTGAAGCTGGCTATGTTGGCAATGCAGCAGAAGCAGCAGCAGCAGGACTCTGAATCAAGCTCAGCAAACGCTGAAGTCAGTGCACAGCATGCTGCTGAAGTGACCAGTCTGAAACAGGAAGTGAAGCAGCTGCATCAGCAGCTTCTGCAGCAGCAGCAAGAATCAGATGCAAGGGTCGCCACAGCTGCTGACCAAGTCATGACTGTAGGGCAGGATCTGCAGCAGTTGCAGGAGCAGCTGAGGCTTCAGGCTGCCACACATGCAGCTTCGGTCACCAAGTCTGATAGCAACCTGCAGCAGCTCAGAGACTCACTCTCAGCTGAGTTTAGTCAGCGCCTTGAAGCTGCGATGGCTGCTCAAGCCAGGGAGGCCAAAGTGCAGATGACTGACGTGCAGCAGGCAGCTGCTGCTGGCCTGAGTGACAGCTTGACAAGACAGCTGGATGCCAAGTTGACCGCAGCATTGGAAAAGGAGCTTGATGTTCAGCTTGCTGCCAAGCTAGCAGCTGCAACCAAGAAGCAGCATGAGGAGCAACAGGTGTTTCTGCAGTCTCACAAAGGTGCCTGTTGAAGCTGTTTGGCGTTGCAGTCCCAACGCAGCATTCACAGCAGCCATGTCGGTATGGTAGCAGTGTCTGTGAGCGAGCATGCTCTCCCTAGTCATTGCAGCCATAATACAGCATCAACAGCGACCTTGCCACCGTGATGGTGCATGAGCATGCTCTGGCCACTCCTTGCAGGGCTCAACCAAGGCACATTGCTGGCACCAGATTGCAATGGCATGATACTCTGCGCCAAATGCACAATGTCAATGCACAAACGCTGCTTATTTGCCACTTATGCTTGCAAGGCGAAACGACTCATGTAGGTCTTCCACTGACCAGCGAGCTGCAAGGTTGCTGATGCAGCCATCATGACGCCAGTACTTTACTTATTGTGCATAAATTGGTTGGCTTGTCTGATATTGCAGGCTTGGGTAGCTAGTCAGTTCAGTGGTTTCAAAGTGCAGCTGGGCGACATCCTGTCCAGTCAGCTGGCAGATGCTCTGGCTACAGAGCGCACCACAGCTGACACTGACATTGCTCAGGTAGGCGAAGCGTGCATTATCTTGCTGGGAATGCTTCACACCGGTGTAAATTGAGCTCCGCAGATGTTGCCATAGGATTTGCAGATGTGGGACCTGGGAGTCTCTCATGCAGTGCAAGTTTGTGGTGCATTGGTATTGATTAAGGCAGGCTTCATCCAGGCTCATGGCAGAGTGGTGACTGTTGCAGGTAAGGCGACAGCTGTTGGATGATGCTGTCGACTCCAGGTCTGCCACTCTTGCTGAGTCACAGCAGCTGCTGAGTCAGATGACAGCTCAGAAGGAGACTCTGAGGGCTGAGAGGGCTGAGCGCATTGCCTCTGGACTCAAGGAGCACAACTCAGATGTTGCTGACCAGGTCAGTGTGCTCAACCAGTGATCATACAATTGCACCACAGCCAAGCCTGTTTTGGCTTGCATTGCTGTGTTGACTACAACTTTAGCATATAGACTCGGAGTTTATGTCTTGAGTGCCATCTGCCATGGCTGCTCTGCACTGCTAAATGTAGCTGCAGTCTTTGCCCAACTGTGCATGCAACTGTGTACTTACCTAGGTCTCACGAAGGGTGTTGCCTCACATGGACAGCAGAACAATGGTCAGACCGGTCTTGTCGGTTACCTGTCATGACACAGACAAGAAGCAAGGGCCGTGCCGGGGTCAGTCACGGACACACCAGCGCAGACCTTTTCTGCTGTACAGGTTGGTCTGCTGGGACAACAAATCGATGCAGCAATGATTGCAAAGCAGGACCAGCTAGCAGCTGCCATCACACTGCTCAAGGATACACTGCACAGCGAAGTAGAAGAGCGGCTACAACGCTCATCAGACTCGCTGAAATTGACTATGACCTCAAGTGCTGATGCGCTCAAAGCTCACTTTGAGAGCGAACTGCTGAGTCTGAGATCAGCTGTGAGTCAGCTGGAGGGCAGGACAGGGCAAGCTGGGTGTGAGCCTAGCAGCGCAGCACAGCCAAAGGCCTGGGCAGTCGACATGTACAATATAGTGAACCACGTGAGTGCCTGCTGAGTTCTGTGCAATCTAATGTGCATCATCTGCAGCCTATGCTAGCCTTATTTGTGTGTCCTTCATGACAGTAGTTCCTTCTGGAGCTGCTGCGTATTCAGAATGCGGCCAAGTCAGGTTTTGATGTTGCACTGTAGGTTGCATCAATGCTGCAATCACTGTTGCATATATCGTTGCCGCTAAATGGCAAAAAAACACATGTTTGCCAATCCATTCTGGGGACATGTTTTGCTGCAATTTAGGTCAACGCGGCTGTGGAGAGCGTGCACAGCCAGGTAGCAGCTGCACTGAGGCAGAGTTTTGAGGATCTGACTGGCAAGCTTGAGGGCACCAAAGCAGCCCTTCGCGGAGAAATAGAGCGAGTTACCTCCATCCTGTCAAGAAATCAGCTACAATGAATGCAGCTGATGTGACTGAAAGCAGCAATTTGGGCTTGATGTACATCAGGCTGCTCACAGCAGACAAATCTGCAAAGGGCACCATGGTGTGCTGCAATAATATCAATGTGATCAGACGCAACATGGCTTACAGGGAAAGATGCACACATGCAACGAGTGGCACGATCTGTAAGTAGCGTCTGTACTGCATCCACAGTAATATTTCCCAGGCAGCTGCAGCCATATCATGTTGCAGGCAGACTGTGCGCAACAGCGGTAATATGGCTTTATGCTTGTGCTTTTGGTTATGACATACATATACCAAAAAAATATGAAAACAGAAGAGTTTCTGCTTCTGCCGAGACAGGCAAGAGCAACATGACGTTGGCCTTGACCTTGCTGATGTGTCACTCTGTATGAGTGGTATAGGTTGTTGTCAAACTAAAAAGGCAAGTTGACAAAGCAGCCACAAAATATACATCACATGCTACTGGCATGACAATCAAATCAAACAGCTGCTGCAGTTCAAATGTACTCCAGAAGGCTTTCATCACAGCATCACAGCACTTGTCCTCATATATTGCCATTTGATTCCATGACTACCTGAGTTGTACTGCTTACAACTCAGCATGGTCAACATGGGTCTTGACTCCAGGGCTGACACGTCCAGGGGCAGCAACAGTCACATGGCTCAAGTTTGCAAAGTTGGGAGCTCCCAGGGGAGAAGGCTTCAGTCCACGCGTGTCGGCTGTAGCATCAGCCTTGACACCAGCCAGAGACTGGGTGAGATCCAGCTCACCAGTGACGTTCTTGGGACCATCAGCAGTGATAGGGGGCAGGATGTCACCAAACTCAGCCACAGTCATCTGCAGTAAACAAAGCCATGGTTTGAGTCTGAACAGCCGTAGATCAGGGGTCTCTCCATGGCACCTTTACTGTGCTGAGAGTGGGGACGTTACCTTCCATCTGACAGGACTGTACTTATTACAGGTAACATTCACAAGTAAGCCCAGACTGCTTGATGCAAGTTTGCCACAGACAAAGCCCAAGAAACAAGGAGACAATGCTGAACACCGATCTGCAAGGTAAAAGGGAGGTGAATACCTGGGGTGCCTTCTTGGGCCAGATAGGGAAGTTCTCAGTGCCAGAGGCCAGCTCGTCAAAGCCCTTGGGGGTGTTGATCTTGCCCAAAATGCCCTCAGGGAAGAAGGTTCCCTTGCCGCTCTGGTCACCCAGGAAGATGATGTTCAAAGCCTGCACCAATTACTGTCACTTAGTAAATGATTGACACAACTATTGAAAACCCACAGTGCACTCTGGACAACAATAGCATCGACCTATCACTTTGAACTATCCATACAGATGCTGGACAAGTGTGACAAGAAAACAATTACGACCTGTGAAAACAGCAAAGGTGCAATGATAGGACAACCCCCAAATTGTGCACGTTGCTGTGAAGCTGCAAGCACAAATTGCACCACGCAGACAGGCGACGCTATTAAAGCCCAGTGCATGGCGGCACGCAGCAATAGGAATTTGACATTTGATGCATCAGACAACAGCAGCAAGCAGCAACACACGTAGGCATCATACAGGTACCTGAGCAGGTGTCCTGGCGAAGGTGAGGCCACGAATGTCTGTAGGGATGTAGTTGGCATAGTCATGGGGCACAGCAATGGTGCGAGAGTCACTGTTGACAATACCCTGGTCGTCAAACTGCGCAGGACAGCAAACACGACTATAAGCTTTGAGCCTGGGCAGAGCTGCAAAGCATGTGCAACATCCAAAATGTGTGAGTCCAAGGCACACTCTCACATTGACACAGCACAAGAAGGCTTGCTGGGACATCGTCTGCACTACCCAACTGCATATCCACTACATATTAAGGCTGCAAGCGCATGCACACTTTGGAAAACGAGAGCCAACAGACTGATTATGGATTTCACAAGAATTGCAGGCAGCAAGCTCAGCCATATGGGAGTTAACACACCTGAGGGCCGTCAAGGGAGTCACGCATTGCAGAGATGCGAGCAAAGACTTGCTGTGCGGTCTCGCCAAAGGGCTCAATGATCTTGTCCTTGAGGTCAAACAGCATGACACGCTCCAGGGTGGCCTGGGCGGTGGCACTGGTGGCCAGACCAGCAATGGCCTGAGACAGCACTGGGTTGCCCACAATACCAGCCAAACCCTGTAAGTAGCAGGTACACATGTCAAGAAAGAACCACATCATGCGCACCATTGATGCTTGCAATGTGTAAACACATGTTGTAACATGCTTGGACAGATGTGCAAGACACATGGCCACATGTCACACAGACTGTACAAACTATTGTTCCTGATGAGCTTTGTGTCTGTATGCAAACAGCACATGTCAGAGCCAATGTGAAGCATTGCAATGTAAACCATTGCATCATGAAGAGTGCAAGGGACAAGGACAAACCTTGTTGCCAGTGGCTCCGAGCTCCTCCAGGGACAGCACAGACAGGATGAAGTTCTGGTCATTCAAAAAGGGGTCTGCAGCCAAAACACACAATCAGTACGCAAGCATGCAGGCCTTGACACATGCCCTTTTGCAGTAGCACGCTGCATGATCTGAAGCATGATGCCAACTTGACCAGTCACTGCGGTGGGGGGATTTACCAAAAGGCTTGCCAAACTTGTCAGCAACAGTTGTTCCCTTGGGCAGACCATAGGCGTAGGCCATCCAGGCATTGAAGCCAGCATCAAAGTCAATGACTGGGCAAGGGTTGGCACTGCCGGAATGTCTGGTCATCAGTGCGTGACCCTGCAGACGTGGACTCAGTTTCAGTGACTTCCCCACATTGAAAGATATTACTGATGCACCTGCACTGAGTTGCATTGCAATAATATGTTGGTGATACCAGCAGGAAGATGCTCAACAGACCCGGTTGCACACCCAATGGTCCCCCTTAAAAGAAGCAGCATGCAAACATATGAAAGTTTATGAGCTAGGATGATACACAAAGTAGGGAAATCAAGCTGACCTGCTCGTTCAGGGCAACCTCCTGCATCATGGACAGATACTTCTCACTCAAAGGTGCCTTACGGGCTCCAATGGGTGTGGGTCCTCCCAACTGCAGGTTGTCAATGAACCCATGACTGCACCACAGGGAAATGCTGTCAGCTTGGTGACACTAACGTGAACTGGGAACCAGTCATGATAACACATCAGGCAACAGCAGATGCAGCCAAGGAATGGTTTTTGCTGTCTTACCCAAAGGTACCCCAGGTGTCAAACTGACCCTCTAGGCACCTGCAATCAAAGTCAGCAGATAGTCAGCAACCAAAAAATCCAGCACAAGTCAATGACTGCGCAAGCATAAGTGGTACAAATCGTTGGACAACAGGACTTACTCGACATTGGTCAAGAAGTGGATGATGTCCATGTCGGTCAAGTCTTTCTTGAAGGCAATAGCAGCTGCACACCGACAATATTCGGTCACAAACTGCTGTGGTTGGCCCAGGACGCCATCGCAACAGTCTACTTTGGTCAATTATAACTTGCAAAACCTACCTCTCACTTCAGTCGTCTGCGTGTTGAGCAAACTAAAGTTGTAAGGACCGCCGGGATCGGTGGTCAACAAGTTTCCTGCAAATCAGCGCATAAGTCAGTGTGCTCGACCAGAACTACCAGCTCGGAAAGGCAGACGATTGTGAATTGTGCATCAGTACAGAAGTTAGCGTGTCCTACCTGAGGGCAGCACGCCCTGACCTGGCGCGAAAGGCTGGGCTATCACCGCTGTGAGTCCCAGCGCAAGCAGTGCGATCATGATTCCGGCCTGCAACAAAGTTCCAATTGTGTCAAGAGCCGACGGTGTGGAGCAACGTGGAGACTGGTGCCAAGTCAACAAAGTCTCCGGAACGAAAGAGTCTAAGAACTGATCCTACCTTAGCCATGTTGCTTAAAATGTTTACACCCAACGTATGCCCTCTGAGAATGTACACTGTACGAGCACGTTTGCTGTTGCCGGCACAATCAAATCAAACTCGATGATCTACGTTGTGTAGCAGAGGTGCCTGCAGCATTCAGTACCACAAACTGATGAGAATGCAATGAGGAGAGCCACGGTCATAAATGGCATTACGGAACTCAGTGTCACTCAAAATTACGGAGTACGGCGACCACCTGCACCTGCACCTGCACCTCCGAATCAATGTGCATCATGTTAGCACAGCCGAGCACAGAAGTAAGTTGCAGGCACTCGCGTGAGGCACCCGCTTGAAGCACTGGCGCAAGGTCCCCGTCGTGTTCAGAGAGTTGCACGTTGAAGGCCACGCGTTGCGCGATTCTTGTTCTTCCCACCTTCTTACAACTTTGGCACAACTTTGTCTGCCCAGGCTGCTTTGCAAATCCTGCTGTATAACATTGGGCGTGTCAACACTAATGTTGGGCAGCAGGTTCAAGCGGTACAGCGAGCATGAAGTCTGGTCGACTCAAGATCGCTTGTAAGCAGCGCAAAAATAGTCTGAGAGCGGGCTTGCGGCTGCCGTGTTTTGTTTTGCTTAATGCAAGCCAGCATTTTCCCCAGCGCATCCGACCGTACTCAAGAACTGCGGAAGGTTGCTGGACCAGCGCTCCATATTTTTCAGGTCTGAGGCGACCACATTATGTGGTCCTGCAGAGGCAGAACAGTGCCAGATGGACTGCTCACTGTGATAAAAAGCTGCTTGACGACAGCATCAGCCCTTGTGTGCACCTTGGGGTGCCGAGCACCTTGGTCAGAACAAGGCAAAGGTGCAGGGCATGTCCTTCTCCAGCACTTACAAGGATCAGTCGAGTGCGTTCTTTGATGCGTGATGGCACGCCATCAGCCTTTGTGCAAAGCATATGCTATGTGCACACAAGTTGCACCACAAAATTATGGGCACCATATGGTGATGAGTCAACCCTCGCATTGCTTTTGCGGGGAGTGAAGCTTAAGGCAGATGCAGTTTGAGGCCCTAGGCAAGACTGAAGTATCATTGCCCTTGATAGCAATTGCTTCCTGTCGCTGCCAGATTCCAGCATTTGTTTTTGCATCATTGCAACATAGATGCATCTCTGCAGGCACTACACATCCAACTGCAACTTTGCTGGTACTTTGCTGTTTTCTGGATGACTCTGCCAAAAGTTAGCCACAGTCGGCAAAGTGACGGTTAAGCATGGGTATGGCTGTTTGCCTACATGACTTTGCCAGTAAGTGAGTACACTAGTAAGACTCTGCTACTGGTCGATTGAGTAAAAATCATAATAGCTACTGCCATGTTAGCCATTGACAGTGCAATAATAAGCAAATGACTTGCAGGTTTGTAACTTAGTAAAATGGCTTTACTGTATCCCTGCTTTACAAGTCTCATCGCCTCCTGCAATGTCTGAAGCTTTCAAACACTCATAAAAAGCTACAATAAACAGGCAACACAGATATATAAGGTAAGCAAAGTCAAGTGAAGCTTGCAAGCTCGCTCGCCGATCGGCTAAAACCAATTTAGGTAAACCAACTGCTTCAGCGCTGCAGCAAGAGTATGTATCAGCCAGCCACATCAGCAACAATAAAAACCTTGTTGATACTGGCATGTTGATATTATTACACAGCAGTCAATCATAAAAAGATAATATGCCATTCGCTGCACAACTGACTTCAGAAACTTGATGTATGAAACGGCTAAGAAGTTCAACTAGGTTCAACCGGACAACTTGTCTGGTGAGAGCAATCAGGCACAGAAGCTGGCTTGCATGGGGTCATCCCCTCCATCGGCCAGAGATTGCCAGGACGGTCATCTTGAAATTCTCTCTTTGACACTGGGCAGCCCAAGCAGACAGACAAACCATTGCTGATGCCTGCGGCTGGGACTGCATCTACAAAACAGTCCACCTCGGCAACATTCGCCTCTTCAGAAGAGTGGCAGTCCTCCAACCAGGTGGGGAATGTGACAAAAATGCATTCACCCGTCCAGCCCAGTACTTCCCACTACTTTTGGTAAGCATTACACTGTTGTCAGCAAACTTGACTTCTCAACCCTGGTGCATGCCAATTTGGCATTGCCAATCATTGGCAATTGAATCGTGGCATGATCAAACACACTCACGGACCGCTCAAGACCCAAGCAGCTGCCGCTTTTGCTGTTGCAGACTGAGACCAGCTTGTTGCCCCCAGAGTCTCCACGCAGCTAGAGCAGCTGGGATCTGAGCTTTGTTGGGCACACGTATGCCTGTGTCTTGCAAGAACATGTCCCACAGCTCACATAGTTCAGGTTCAGGCAGGTGCATAGGGCTGTGCCTAAGCAGTCACAAGTCTTGCAAAGCCTTGCAAACTTGCAACAAAACAAATTGAGCTCTGCTATGTGGTTGAACCTATCCTTGTGCTGGCCCTCTGCCAAAGCGCTTCACACCTTAGATATCAAACAGGGTGATGGGGACACTAGCTGTGTTGTACCTAAACGCTGGCAGCTAGAGCTTGTATGCCTGCCTGTTGAAGGTGGTAGCATGTAGTGGAAAGCAATGGCCTCTGAAGCAGCGGCTCAGAGGAGCCCCATGAGCCATCACAGGTGTCATGCAGCTCAATAGCCCTTCCAGGCCTAGCCACACAACATGTGATGAATGCTTTCCATGCATTCACCATAGTTGCGTCAGGATGGGATGTCTAGGTTATGCACTCGGTCAAGCGGCCCCAAAGCCGCTCAAAGCCAAACATAGACCAACCCCAGCATGGGCCATGGCGTTGTAGTGCCTCCGCCAAATGTGTGACCATGTGCCTGTTCACATCAAGCTCCCGAGCTGACAGAGCAAGCTCAAGCTCAGCCAAGACTACTGGCACTTGCTTTTCTAGGTGATGCAGAGACTCTTGTGACCCTAAACCCGTCTCAAGTGGTCGTCTGTGACCTGCCGGCGACCTTCTGCACAGCCCACGGCGCGAGTCGCTTCGTCGGCCCTATTGATCAGTCAGTGTCTGTTTCGGCCAAACTGTCTTTCGCCTTAGCAGCTTGGAATGCGGGTTGCTGAAGCCCCAGCCATTACCACCCCTGCACAGTGCATCTCCGCTCTTGCCCTGATCCTGTCACCACCCTCAGGCCCACTGCAAACCTGGCGATCGAGACAACATCTCAACTCCTGTTAGCTAAGGCCTTGCAGGGGCAGCAACCTGCAGATATGATGCAGCAGCACCACCTTCAGCTGCCAACAGAACCATCTAATATTGGGCCCTTTGAGCCCACAAGCTGCCAGTCTCTGTACATTGGGAATCTTCACCCGTATGTAGCAGAGACCCAGCTGCAAGACCTGTTCAGCTCGATGGGTTCTGTTTCAGAAGTCAAAGTCATCAAGGACAAGGCTACAGGCATGAGCGCAGGATATGGTTTTGTCAAGTTCCTAGACCATGCGTAAGCACTGCAGCTGTTTGCGCATTGGTACTTGCATGCACCATCATCCCTGCTCACTGCTTTCCTTCCGCACAGCATACCTGGGTCCAGGCTGCAATGACACTGCATGGTGTCAGCATTGCTGTTAGGCTGAGATCAATGACGTTCACAGTTGCTATGTGATACTGACATGTTTACACCAGAGACAAACCTAGAGCTGTCTCTGCAGGTCTGCAGAGGTGGCCATGCATGCCTTGAATGCTAGACTCATCTTTGGACAGGAGGTAAGCAGCCCTTGTCTCCTGAGTATAAAAAGGTCAGCTTCACTGTTGGCTGCTTCCTTGACAGACCTGCTGACTCAGCTGCTGTGTTTTGACCTTGGTCTGCAGAATCAAGCATCACAGATCTAAGAAAGGGCATTCGCCAAGCACAGTGTGTGCGACATTGCGTAACCACTGAAGGCTTTCAGTGCTGCAATGCACATCGTATGATGCAGGTGCGTGTCAACTGGGCTTTCCAAAAGGACCAGCGAGAGGACACGTCACAGCACTGTCACATCTTTGTGGGGGACCTCAGCAGCGAAATCAATGACCGAGCGCTATTCGAAGCTTTTGAGCATTGTGGCAACTGTTCAGATGCAAGAGTCATGTGGGATCATGCTACTGGCAGGTGTGAGACTACAGTCGTGCACATCTCGCTGTTTGAGTGTCTGCTTGCATGACTCTTAGCACACCATGACTCACCACAGCATTTGGCCAAAGTAGTGTGAGTTTGCATGTTTCAATCTGAGGGAAAGGAAGAATCTCATCTTCACTGATATTTTTGCAGCATTGCTAGAGCTTGACTTGCTTGCGTGCAATGGCTTGCTTCCATGCTTCTGTGAAGGTGCATGTCATAATGATTGTGATCAGAAGCATAAGCTCATGAACCAGGCCTAGAAGAAGGTAGGTGCCTGCAGGAGCAATGGGTGTGGGTTTAGGGTCTAGAAAACGGTATGGGTTTAGGGTCTAGAAAAAGGTAGTTGCCTGCAGGAGCAAGGGGTATGGGTTTGTGTCTTTCAGAACACAGGAGGCTGCTGAAAATGGCATTGCCGTGATGAATGGCAAGCTTGTTGGTCACAGGTACATTCATTGTTTCTTACCTGTGATTTCAGCACGCTTGTATCATGCAAAGCTCGTTCATCAAGAGCAAAGATCCTGAAGTACCTGACATCAACCAGTTGCGTTGCCTCTCTGCAAGCTTGCACAGCTTACGCTTCACACATGTACAGTAATGTCAATCTTATCAAGTGTGGCTGTGTGACGTGAACTGCAGAATTGTGCAAACCTGCAGCATCAGTTGATATTCTCAGCCAATTGCAGACATGCTGCAGCAGTGCATCAGTGTCATACATGCATGCACAGACAGACAGACATTGTGAAAGCCCTGCAAAGCTCATTTGCACAAAGCCGATCGTGAATGCAGGCGCACCAGGTGCGGTTGGGCACAACACAAGCAGAACACAAACAGCCTTGAGCCCTCGACAGTGGACCAAGCTGATCCCCAGAACGCCAATGTGTACGTCGGCAATGTTTCTCCAGACGTGTCAGACGCAGAGATCCGGCAGCATTTTGGCCGATTTGGTTGCATTACAGATGTCAAGATCTACAGGAAAGGTGCGTGTGTTGTCCAACGTGCTCCTGACCCACCTCTACAATATACACAGCTAGTCAGCCCAAGGCTTTTGTAGCTGTGTGATCTTTGCTGCAGAGTATCAATTGCTGTCAGTTACACAAAACCAGCGACAGGTGTGCTGTGATAATACAAGACTGTGCTTCAAGGTTGTGTCTAAGCGCTGTATATGTCTGCTTGCAGCTGCTTTGTTCTGATTCTCTGCTTTGGTTTTGCTCAGCCCAAACACTGTGATTTTGGTTGTCAGCAAGTTATGCACAGCATGTGGCCTTGTCTAGACAGTAGGCCACAGCTGACACTGACTGTCTGCAATGTCTTTATGTGAAGTGCTGATGTGGTGTGTGTGTGCATGCATGCAGGCAGCTATGGGTTTGTCAACTACACAAGCCATGCAGAAGCAGTCCAGGCGATCGTAGCAATGAATGGCAAAGTGATTGGTAACAAAGCCCTGAAATGTGCCTGGGGACGGCATCAGCCCCACCGAACTCATGGGCCTGCTTTGGGGATGATGCAAGTGCAAAATCAGCTAGGGTTTTTGGGCGCGCAGAACATGCTGGGGTCTATGAGTCCCATGCTGGGCATGCCTGGTGGCATGCAGATTCCCAACCAGCTTCAGGTTCCTGGCCCAGCTCAAATGCCGTCCCATCAACATGCACAGCAGCTGCAGCAGCAAGCTCTCATGCATGCACAACAGACTACGCCCCAGGGGAACCCCCTGGGTGCCCAGCTCAGTACCGCCCAGGCCACAGCCCAGCAACAGATGTTAGCAGCTCACAGAGCTCAGATGGATCCCAGCAGTTTGTACTTTAACATGTATGGAGGCATGTACGGCGCACCCTGACAGGGCTTTGCATATGAGCCGTTTCATCTCATGACATACCATTTATGCAATAGAGCCAGACCCGACCTTTTGGCAAGAATTCACTGTCTTTTTCCCCTCAGTCCTCTTCAGGAGCAGTGCAGCAACATCACTCTAGGCTTGTATGGGCAGATGCCTCTCTTGGAATATATGACCATCATGGCAATGGGCATTGCTTGCCCATCGTGCAAATATTGCTTACCCATTGTGCAAATATTGCTTGTCTGACAGTCTACAGTTTGTCTCTTTTTATTCTCTGCCGCTGTATTATGTTCAGCTTGTCAGCTTTTGGGATAATGGATGACCTTGAGATTTGCGGCTCAGTTGCCAGGTGTTCTGCGCTTGCTTCTGACCATCAAAGAGGGTTCATCGGGGATTTAATACAATTGCTGCGATAGCTGAATGCAGCAGTGGCCTTTTTTCTTCAGCTGCAGACAGTAAAGTAAGCCGTGTTCACCGTGTTCACCAAGTTTATGTTGTCGGGTTGACAATAAGGCATGTGGGACTTGCACCGTTGAACGCAAGTGCCATGTCTTGTCGTTAGCTACACCTAAAAAAACCTGATTCAGGATTTTTATCAAACATTCTCTGGGTTTTTTGCCGTACTGTTACAGAGCATATGTAAGACATGTTTCTTGCCCGTGGCGGGCAGCCATGCTGACCCCCAGACACCTGTGCATGCGTTTCCAGCTTGCAGCAGCTGCTTACTGCTCTCGGCGATACATGCAAGACTTCTGGCGCTAACTGATACGATTGAAATTATCCCGCTCATCTCACGTGTCTCCTTCTTGGGCAACTGCCGCCGCCTTCGACGTCGCGCATAATCAGCAAACCAGGATTCGACAGGACTAGCAACTGTGTGTGTGCAGGCTCTGACCCAGATGATCATCTCAACATTAATGCGATCAAAGTGGCGTCATCTCCAATGTCCTCGGTAGGGGCGTTTCCTGATTCAATGATCAAATGAGCCCGTTTGAGGGGAGCAAGCCTGCAGGCCACCTGTATTTGTCATGTGCTCAAGAACAGCATGTCGCGTCTCATTGAGCCCACTTATATTGTGAGCGTCAAACCTGCCAGAGTTCCAATGGAGTGCTACAGGAGCGAGACTTTCCAAACTTTACCTGTGCAGCTGCATACATGACATAGTCAGTGCATCCTACCGTCACTGTACTGATCTTGCATCCCCCATGTCAGGCAGGGAGCTGACTTGCGTCGCACACACCTGATGCCTCTTTGGCTCAGAACGCGTTTTGGATATTGATATTACCAGCGTCGTCTTTATTGTTTATTATCATTTCAGGCATGTTTGTATTTGTAGCCGAGCTCTGTAGCTTGGCTGAGTGTCATGCATTAGTGCCCTTGACTAGATGCTCCTTCATTTCCAGGTCCACACTGTGTTAGATGAGAACTCAACAGCAGCTTGTCCACATGTGACAGGAAACCTACACTCTGAAGACCTGCATGATACTTGCTACAGAAAACTGGTTGAGGCACGCCATGCTGCATCAATGTGATTGCATGTTGTTTGACCCCAGATGAGCCCAGTGTCAAGCCAATCTCTCATGCCCCATCATAGCTAGCATAAGCAGACTGAAGAAGGGCTGAGAAGGATGGACGTTTCAGGATGTCACCACAGACACATCATGACACCATAGCAGCAAAGTGACTGCACTGGTGTTGTTTGCTGCAACATCATTGCTGACACCACTGTGCTGGCACAAGCAAGCTCCTATGCATGCAGCAGTTGCATTGAAGCACATGCCTCTGACCTCTGCACATGTACGCCTGCAACTTGCATGCCACTAGCTATGTTTCAATCAGATGGCCCCCTGTTGTTGACTGCAAACAGGCATGGTCCTGAATGGGCATGCCGCTGAGGTAACATTCTAGACGCATAGTTGGTGCAGCCCTCAAGGCCAAGTAAACACTGTCTTGATAGCAAATTGTATTCTGTGTTTCAACTGCTGCCATGCAGATACACAGCCTATATCAAGCACATCTCGTGAGACACTGAAAAGCTGAATTAGCACATGATGAGGAGACACTGCAGTGCTGGAATTCCTTTAAGTCACTGTATATACAGCTATAGCAACCATTCATAGCCTCTACTGTCAAAACACATGCTGATTTGCTGTACCTGGTGTGTTTTGCATGCTACATTTGTCTGCATGGCGTTCTGGGCAATCTCAGCATGCCCTGCTATTGCTGAGCTCTATCTCCAAGCTTGTCCAAGACAGGTTGAAACATGCAAATATAGCCAATCTCGCCTCGATTGTCACATACTACTTCAAATTCGCAGACACAGCTGGTCACGAGTTTTTGTGTGCTTTGACAAGTTCTTGTGCCTGTGCCTGAATGGCAGGCTTGCTGCCTTTCAATACGGAGCTGTTCCAAGTGCTGACAGGCGCTTTTGTCCTTGGGTCACGCTCAGTCAACCACGTACCAGCATGAGCACAAAGCAGCGTAGACATGTCTCACAGATCACTATTTAGCCCACTTTAATGTTCGTGCTCGCAGCTTCCTAGGCCTGCATCTGAATTTCCAGGGCAGACCCGAAACCTACCGTGATCATAAGGCAGGGTTTCTGTACCATGGAAATGCATTTGCACTGCAAGCACGCTGAGCGCAGTAGCTGTATCTGCAATGGCGAGATCAAGATCGGCATCAAGGAGCAGACACTTGGAGGATCACGGGCGCAAGCGCAGGCGTGCTTCTCCAACCCCGTCTCCTGCCAGGTAAGCTGTCGACCATTCCCTAGATCACTCATAGTGGTCGCTAAGTTGTGTGGACACGCAACAGCCTTGCCTTGAGAGTGTATTTCATACTCCCCAGGACACGAAAACACGACAGCAGGGATTCTCCACGAAGGGTGGACAGGTACCTGTTTTGCTGTTGCTCTGCTGCAGGCACTGCTAGGCTGCCTAGTCTTGTTCGTCAAGCTGACTATCTGGTGCGCAGATACAGACAGAGATCTGAAGATGAGCGAGATAGGAGCAGGCACCGCGACCACGCGGATGGCAGACGAGCAGGGTCCAGGGATGACTCCAGGTCTCATAAAGAGGACAGGTTCCGAGACAGGCTCGGCAGCAGGGACCCTGCCAGCAAAGCCTCAGACAGAATTGAGAGAAAGCCAATTGAGACCAGTACCATTGCTGCAGCAGCAGAAGATGCAGCAGTGACAGAGGCTCCCAAGGAGAGGACTGTCCTGAAGGCCGGTCCTGCTGGTGGAGCCTATATTCCACCTTTTAGGCTTGCACAGGTATTGTGCACTGTTGTGGCTGCTTTTCATAGCCTGCCTTGCAGCAAGGCCTAGTTCAGAACGGAAGCAATTGTCCTTATATTGCAACTGTGTCTTACTGACTTGCTATGTGGCAATGGGACACTCATGTGAGCACCAAGAAGCGCACCTGCTGTGCAATACTGACAGTCCTGGGTGTGGTGCACACATTTATGGCCCCTTCTGCATCCAGGAGCATCAAAATAAACACCCAACGCAATCCCACAATCTTCCTGAGCATTGTCAGTATTTGCAAGTTGCTCTGGCAAGTTGCATCTACATCATAGTTCTCATGCTTGACAAAGCTGCTCACCCACAGCCACAGCACGTCAAATTTCTGCATGTCACAAGCTGGTGCATTCTCTCCTTGACAAGGGCCTGCAAACAAAAGCTGTGTATGTGCCACAGATGATGCGCGAAGCCAATGACAAGTCTGGTCCCCAGTTTCAGCGCATGACCTGGGACGCTCTGCGCAAGTCCCTCAATGGACTCATCAACAAAGTAAATGTCCAGAACATCAAGGAGATCCTGCCAGACATCTTCAGAGAGGTACATAACAGCTTGCCAGATCTTAACTTTCTCCTTCGCATGCTGCTTGTGCATTGCACCCTCATGTATGTCATACTTGTACGCCAAGCAAATTAGGCATGGACACTGTAACGGCTTGTGGCAGCAGTCACCTGGTCTTAAGCCAAGTGTATTCTGCAGAACTTGATCAGAGGGCGAGGCGTGTTCTGCCGGAGTCTCATGAAGTCACAGTTAGCGTCACCCACCTTCACACCAACCTACGCAGCTCTCATTGCTATCATCAACACAAAGTTCCCCGAGATTGGAGAGCTTCTGTTGAAGAGAGTTATCTCACAGGTAGGCATGCATGGCAGCCTACATCTGAGTCCCTTTGCATATCTCCCTGCGCGCTCTCTTTCAGCAATGCATCCCAAAGGTCAGTCTCACGCAACACAAAAGCATGGCAGCTTGGTTGCTGTTTCTATAAACAGAGACAGGTATCTTTGTGCCTGGCGTGACTGTGTGACTGTGCATGACTGTGCATTGCTGACTTTGTTGTTGCAGCAATGGTAACAATAGTTGCAGGGCAGAGTTCAGATCCTAACAACAACATGCGCCTGCAGTTCCTGAAGGCCTTCAAGCGCAATGACAAAGGCATGGCAGTTGGCTGCCTGAAGTTCATTGCCCACCTGTGCAACCAGCAAGTTGCACATGAGGCTTTGGCCCTGGAAATCATGGTGCTGCTGCTGGAAACACCAACAAATGATAGTGTCGAGATTGCACTTGAATTTGCTCGTGATGTGGCTGCCCTTCTGGAGGACACATCGCCGCAAAGCTTTACCATGTGAGCACTCTTGTCTCTTGTGCTACAGTGGTGTGCATGTATAGGCCCTGTACAGTGTGTACGTGTTTTGATACTGTCGAATTGATGCAAGCGCATTCATTCACGTGCCTGCAGAGTAAAAGCACCTCAGGCAAGGCAGTACAAATGGGGACGCCTGAAGCAAAACAAGCCAGCATAAGTTGGAATCAACCAAGCCAAGCTCCACGGCCGACTGCTCACCTCTGATGCTTGAATGCTACGCAGCCGCCCAGCACATTCTTGCTGTTAGAGTAAATATGCTTTTATGATTGTGCATGCACGTCCCAACACAAAAGGCATGCTTGTTGCATAAACTGATCAAAGCATTGTGACAATGCCATTCAGGGTACAGAGTGGGCTGAGGACCATCCTGCAGGAAGGCACTCTGCTGCCTCGTACCCAGATGCTCATCCAGAACTTCTTCTCAGCGGTGTCATACGGTGTGATGGACCCAGACAGCGCCAAGGAGAAGGCCCGCCTGAAGACGCAGGAGGACAACCGTAAGCTGGGCTTCCCTGACCGCCCTGTGCACGGCCTGCCGCCCAGGATCCCTGTTGGGCTGGATCTGGTTGACGCTGCTGATGCCAGGTTCGCCTTGTCAAGCAGCTTTGCAGAAGTACTTGCAATATATGCAAAAGCATCAGATGTGATGTATGCCTCGCCAAGCAGCGCTGTAGAAGTAGTTCCAACACATGCAAAACCATCAGATGAGACACCAATCGTGCCTGTGTTGCTGCTCCCTGATCACATGTCTGTCAAAAGATGTTGCGCCCACCAAGTCTGTCCCTGACTGATCACCTGCACAGATCTGGACACATATGTAAGACTGGGAGGTTTCTTTTCATATGATGCAGCTGTATGACAGTCTATCACTGTATGCTGCTCTTCAGCAGGACCATTTTGTGGGGTGCTTCTTACTGCTCGCTGTGGTGCACTGCATTGATTGCTCGCAAGCCATTGTATACTTACATGACTGGTGTTCTTGCCACTTTCAGGTGTCACAACTATGATCTGGACAGCCCGCTGGATCGTGAGACAGGATTGGACATCTTCAAAGTAGATCCTGAGTACGAAAAGCATGAGGCTGAGTATCAGGTAGGCTGTGTTTTCAGAAGCCTGCATGTGCTGCATCATCACTGTTATGCTGTGCTTATCAACAAGCCAATGACTTGCTAGATGCCGGTAGAGTTACATGTTATCCTCCTGTTGCAAGCAGCAGCAGGCTCGAGCATCTGCAGCATCTGCAGCGCCACGCTCATTTCAACTTACAAGCTTCGGCAGCTGTAGACAGTAGTCACTCTAGTTCTTCACTGCAATGAAAATGAGTGGTGATGTAACTAGCACGGCCGTAAGCATGTTGCACGCACTTTGCTGCGCACTCAACATAGCAGTCAACGTTTCTTAATCCTCAGAAAGAAATATAAAACGCATTTTCAGTGTCCTGCAAGACATGTCGATTTGCAAAATCACCAAAGCAAGATGTGCTGGTGTCAAACGTACAGGCCATCAAAGACGAGATTCTGGGTGTTGGGGGATCTGAGGATGAAGAAGATGATGATGGTGAGGAGGGCAGCGAGGATGCAAGTGAGTCTGAGGATGAGGAGCAGGAGCAGCAAAAGATGCAGATCCAGGTTCAGTGCACGCTTTACACTGCCATGCTTTGAAGCTGCTCTGCAACAGAATGGGCTGCTGTACACAGTTCATGCGACCCTTGCATTGCTCAAAGTGCTCTCCATATTCGTTTTATACGTGTGCGTCTGCATAAAGGGTGTCTCAACCTTAGTCAGGAGCTTCTACTACACACTTCTGACATGCGCTGACATGAAGAATCTGTATGTGAACGGGCATTGATTCATATGTGTCATCTGCAAAAGGCAGAGCCTGAAGCATGCAGAGTCCCTATCTCTGTCCTTTAATTCTGAATGTTGATGTTTTGCCTCATGCAAATGCCAGAGCTTCAAGCATGCAGAGTCCCTGTCCCTGTTCTTGAGCCTGAGTATTGAATGTTGATGCTTTGCCTCATGCAGGACCAGACACAGACCGACCTCATCAACCTGCGACGTACCATCTACCTCACCATCATGTCGTCAGCCCAGTTTGAGGAGGCTGGTCACAAGCTCATGAAAATCAAGGTGGCACAGGGACAGGAGATCGAGGTCGTCACCATGCTCATTGAGTGTTGCTCCCAGGAGAAAACATACATCAGGTAATGCATTACTGAGCCAGCATCAAGCCATCTCTACAACCTTGCCTGCTGCATTGCTCTAGCTGGTCAGACACTACACACCCAGGCCGCAATTCGCCTTTTGCAGCCGTGCTTTGTGACAGCCTGATCACACCACACGCTACGCTGCAAAACTTGTGTACAACAAGCCTCGCGTCACTCACAGCGCCTGCTTGCTGCCTGATGTGCAGCAGCTAGCATAAGCAAATGCATTTATGGCTGCTGGTACATGTCTGGTCTACAGGGTGACTTGCACCTGCACATCAGCTTGGTGTTAATAGTGTGCATCACATAGCTCTCATTACCTACACTAGATGACTCTGATCTGCTTCACAGAGAAGAGTCAGCATTCTCACCTGTGAGTATCATACATTACAGTATAACACATAAGTACACTGCCTTATATATTAACATGAAACAATGTGTATTGCCCTGTTGCAGTTACTACGGTCATCTGAGCCAGCGGTTCTGCAACATCAACCGCACCTACCAGGAGCTGTTTGAGCAATGCTTCAGTAAGCAGTATGCCCTCATCCACAGACTGGAGACCAACAAGCTGCGCAATGTGGCCAGGCTGTTTGCGGTATGGCCCCAAGCCCTTCTCACAAACTGCTGTTTTGTTGAGCCCCGCTCTTGTACGTCACTGCGGATGTACTGATGTGTTGTATCCCCAATGGCCAGAGCTGCCACAAGCTTTGATCATGTTCTGAATGGTCTCTCAAGATCTGCACTTATCAGTAACGACAAGATCTCATAGTGTCTGCACCTGCTTGCTGTCTTACATTTGCTGTTGCAAGGTGTCTTTAGCAAGGTCTGACATGCATCAGCCTGACAAATCACTCTGAAGCTGTGCCAAGCTGAGGACTGTCTACATGGCTGCCAGGCAGCATGTCTGCATGGGCACGACATGCATACCCAGCTGGTTAGGCCCGTGTCTCTTTTTCCTTCACAGCACTTCCTCAAATTGCCCTGTTCTGTTGTACAGGCCTTGGCTTAATTGAGGTTTGACACGTTTTGCCACCCATGTCTCGTATTTTCAGTGTTTGATTCCTGTTCAGCTGTTATTTCAACCACTGTACAAGGGACAGGAGGTGCAAATGGATTGGTGGGATGGCTGATTGAGGCTGATCACTGAGTGTATGTGTGGTGTCAATGCAGCATCTGTTGACAACAGACGCGCTCAGCTGGTCGGTGCTGTCATGCATCCGGCTGACAGAGGAGGACACCACTTCCAGCAGCCGCATCTTCATCAAGATCCTGTTCCAGGACCTGTCTGAGAACCTGGGCCTCATGTCCCTCAACCAGAGGCTGCAGGAGCCCACCCTGCAGATGTTCTTCGCCGGCATCTTCCCCAAGGTGTGCCCTCATGCTGCTGCATTCCTGCTTCACCTGTGCCGGCACTTACATGTACCACCCTGCAGATTCGCTTCGCAGGCATCCTCCCCCCAGGTTCCCCCTTATGCTGCTGCACTCCCCCTTAAGCTGTTTCAGCACCTCCGTGTGTTTACATTCTTCTGTGAGCATGTGCAGCAGCATCCTACCTTTGAGCACTGGGCTGGGACATCACACAGGGTGTCATTCTGCATCACACACAAACGTCAAGCATGGCTGCCTTTGTTGGCTTGACTTGAACAATGGAGAACACAAGGGGCCCACCTGCATTCATGCTCAATGTAGTCATTCAGTCATCAAACACGTGTTTGTCCCTTAGGGTCATGTATTTACAGTCTTGAGTAGCTCCCTTGTTTCAGACGCTGTTCTGGCAGCTGGCCTACCAACAACATCATGCAGAAATGCATTCAGGTCATCCTGCAGCGCTGCTAATGCGTTTGTCTGGTGCACACAGGACACGCCCCGCAACATGCGTTTCAGCATCAACTTCTTCACCTCTATTGGGCTGGGGCCTGTCACCGATGGCATGCGAGAGCACCTCAAGAACCTGCCTCGCCTCATCGCCACTCAGCAGCCTGCTGCTAGTGATTCAGACTCTGACTCATCTTCAGGTGAGCTTACTGCCCTGTCAGTGGTCCAGACTGCCTGGCTTTGACCTTACAACTTGCTTCATGCTTACTCCTGGTACAACCACTTCCATCAAACAGTACACTCCACAAGTAACCTGTTGACGTAAGCACAAGTAAGCATGAAGCAACTTGTAAGGCCACGGGTAGCCCCCAGCGCCACACAATGCACGTCGCTTTGTTGCATTGCTGCAGCTTCCAGCTGTGTTTTTGGCATTGCTGATTCCTGAGACAGAACACCTGCCTCGCATACTTCATGTTGGGTTTCTGATCTGTTGGCATCTTGTCCTTTGCAGATGACTCCTCATCTGACAGCTCGTCAGGCTCCGACTCGGACTCAGACAGCTCAGACTCATCTGATTCAGACTCATCCAGCTCAGACTCAGACAGCTCAAGCTCCTCTGACTCAGAGGATGAAGCACCAGCCAAAAGGTCCAAGGGCAAGGGGCCCCTTCCGCCCCCACCTGCCCGCCCCACCAGCAATGGCGCACACAGAAGGTATGATCCTTTCACCAGGTGCAACACTGCTAAGTACAGACAGGCTCACATATTTCATGTTATTGCCCATGCACACACTAGCTATTAACTAACATCAGATGGTCATTTGCTGCTTCTGAATGTGCATTCCAACAACGAGGCATTGCTAATGGCTACCTGAAAAGTCAAGGTTTGCGCTGTTGACTGCTTGCATGGGTCATTATGAGGTGTATGTAGCTGGGACGCTTACCAATTGTACCTTTGACACGTCAACGCAACCCCAACTAGCTGGATGCACATGCTATCTGTTTGATTTCAGGAGCTCACGCAAAGAAGACCTTGAGCCACGTGTTCAAGACCTCTCAATTGACAAGCGCACTCATGAGCCCCGACACAGCTCTAGAAACGGTCATTACCCCTCTGACTATGTGACTGATGGTCATGAAGACCCGTATGAGGATCCTCAGAAGGCCAGGGAAAGCCACAGGGGTCACAAAGAGGGTAGGGATGAGTATGACAATGGGGCAGGCAGCAAGCATAGGCGGGGCAGCCGTGGAGATGAGGCAGCACAGTATCAAGCTCGCGACAGAGGTCACAGGGACAGCCGGACAGACAGACGCAGCCGTGAGGAAGAAGATGATCGGCATGATGGAGTGGGCAGAAGCCGAAAAGATCGGCATGCTGTAAGGGAGGAAGAGGAAGGGTATGATGACAGGGGCAGGGGGCATAGGGACAAGGATGGGTATGAGGAGGGTAGAGAGTATGCAAGGCGGGAGCACCGGAGCTCTAGGAGAGAAAGAAGTCACCGGGATGATGATAGGGGTCATGACAGGTAGACCATGTGTCTGAGTGAAGGGTACCCATATAGCAAAGCTGTACCTGAGAGATTTTATGTTGCCACATCACTTTATGCTGCTTGCGTATTTAGGCAAAGCTTGCCCACCACATGCGCTGCATGCTGTCCAGATGTACAGCCCTATAGTTGCTGATCTCTGTGGTATGGGAGTTTGTGTGCAAGTTGGCACAAGCACATGCAAGGCTTTGGTTTGCTTGTCAACAAGGTGCAACAACAAGGTGTCTTTGAGACTATGTTCCTGATAGTCTTGTGCTAACATCTGCTGGTGAAGTCAGGGACAAAACCGATATGCTAGCAAATTCTATGTCATGGATAGAAGTCGATGGCAGATAGACATGCAGTGTGCCATAGTCAGGCTGTTGTCCATCTGGATTCCAACTGATCTCTGTTTTGATTGCAGGCGAGGTCCGATCCCTGATGATGATCGGTGGGATGGCAGAGCTTGACAGGTTCCCAGTGTGGGTTCCAGAAAAGTGCCTGGCCTCTCAAGCTCTGGTTAGCTGTTGGCTACAGGCTTCAGCAGCACTTGGAGAATACGACTGCAGCTTGCTGCATCTGAAACTGGTCTACCTCCTGCTGCACCTTGAGACAAACTGTCAGCTGTGCAACCTGTCTGTGAATCATTGCAAAGGTCAACTCTCGCGAAGGTTGTGCTGACTCTGATTTGCATATGGGTTTCCATGCAAATGCTGCTGTTGAGTTGTACTTTTTTAGTCATTGACAAGCTGATCAACTGTACAAGACTCTGAGCGTTCTCCATGCTTGAACAAATCCGGGAACAAGGCGGATTTGGCCACTTACAGCTGCGACTGAAGAATGCGACAAGGTTGTCATAAATTTCCAGTAAAGGTCCCTCAGCTAGTGCATAGCTTGAGATGCAGCGATTGAACCTGTTGAGCATGTACTACATAGTATGCGGTATACTTTTCTTTAGAAGAAATTCTGACATATCTGTGCATAATGTAGTCATCTGTCAAGTTGCTTTGCTAGGTTCGCTGGTGCCTGCTTGCTCATCAGCGCCATGCCCAACCTGCAGGGCATGATGTTACAAAGGCATGTCCTCTGGCAGTGTGTGTGATTGATACTATGTTGCTGCTTTCTTCACCTGCTGGCATTATGCTATTAGGAAGAGTAGATTGGGCCTTTGGGAAGTCAACATCTAGTTCAAATCTACCTTAACGATCAGCGTTTTGCACATGTGAGGGACAGAAAGGAGACATCCTAATATGATTCAGTAGTCTCTCTCTCTCTCATTCGTCAAGGGCATCCTCTCTCCCCTTACATGACCATGGTCATAACCCAACTTGCAGGCAAAATCAGCAGGGACTACAGCGCGACGTTAAGGGCGAATTCACACGAGCGGCTAACGGTGGGCTCCGTTACTGGGGTACTGGCCAGGGCAAAGCGCTAACGTCAAAATAACGGTGGCCTTAACGTGCGTTCAGACCGCCAACGGTGACGTTAGTGCCTCAGGCGCAGTAACTGCACCCGAGCGCTAACGTGAACGCCAACGGAGGACTAAGGGCAAATTCACACGGGACATTTAACTGGTCACATTAAAGTTGATGTGGCTAACGTGCGTTCACACGGACACGTTAGTTGCTCATCGCGGCGTTGTGTAGCACCATGAATGATCCCGGAAGCACTCCGGGCGCTGCTAGTCACCTGTCCGCGGCAGATGCGCTTTCTGGGAACCCTCACAGAGCTCTTGATCTGTCGCACAACGGTCTCACACCAGGGCAGCACACTCAGTGGCAGCCTCGTTCGGATTCATACGGGCCGTCTCCGCAATACGGGCCACATCCAGGCTAGGGTCAGGCATCCCTGCTCAGTCCTCCGATGTCAGGTGGTCACCCTTTGTATCCTGGCTTGCATGGCCCTCTAGGCTATGGCCAGCACCATGACTATCACTCACAGCAGCACTTTCCTCAGCATCAGCCAACGTCTCGCCAACCCTTGGCACAAGTGCACTCAGCACAGCAGCCCAGTATCTCTCAGATGCAGTATCTCTCAGACGCTGCTGCTGCTGCTGGGTGTCAGGTACCGACTACAGCTGAGAGATACTGGGCTGCTGTGCTGAGTGCCCTTGTGCCAAGGGTTGGCGAGACATTGGCTGATGCTGAGGAAAGTACTGCTGTGAGTGATAGTCATGGTGCTGGCCATAGCCTAGAGGGCCATGCAAGCCAGGATACAAAGGGTGACCACCTGACATCGGAGGACTGAGCAGGGATGCCTGACCCT
>JAABUP010003197.1_pt1 | contig 29329 bp, 34 predicted proteins | sample 5559201 | NCBI WGS metagenome assembly JAABUP01 (sample SAMN10711887, study PRJNA513373) | rock metagenome | isolation source: Antarctica rocks | place: Antarctica | reverse complement strand
GTGTGTGTGTGTGTGTGTGTGTGTGTGTGTGTGTGTGTGTGTGTGTGTGTGTGTGTGTGTTCAAACAGTGTCTTAAGGCATCATGTGATACTGTGACGTCGGTGTTTAGAGCAAGAGTTGTTGTTCCGCAATCTGTTCACAATATAGGAAACCTGTGCCATCACCAGCTGCATGGCTGGTCTTGCTTCTCCAGAAAGGCATGTTCTGAGCATGCATACAAATCTTGGCACCAAAATTCAAGTCGACTTCACAGTCTGTACACGCATTTGTGTTGCAATGTCGCCATTCGCACGTGATCCGTCTCAGGAGAGCGTATCTGTCATGTATCTCTTTGGCTCTAAACCAAGAGGGGAGTGCTCATCCAATGGAATCAAGTGTGCCATGTTTGACTTCTGTCCCCTCCCCCTTGCCTCCCTCCCCCTTGCGTCCACCCCCCGCCCCCCCCTTTGCCTCCTCCCCCTGCTCCTCCCATTGCAATGCATGTTGCTGCATGCAGATGTAGACTTGCCAACTCCAGCTGTTCTGATTATTATGTCTGCTTTGACTTTCCAATAGTAAATGCTCAATGTCAAGGCCTCGTAAGCATCAGCAGCAAGTTTCTAGACAACTCCCAGGCGTCAGCACCAACCCATATGCCAGAAGTATTTAAGTATCAGGGGACCAGAAGCAGAGTCACATGCAAGCAGACATGTGACTTTTTCTTCATTCACCACCTTCTTCATTCATATTGCTAGGCAAGCTTAGCTGGCTAATCAAACGGTCCAGGGTGAATAAAGAACATGTCAGATGACAATGCACGCTCATCTTGTGATGATCCAGGTGATGTGAGTGATGCTGAGGGGTGGTGTGAGTGCAGGGCAAGCATCAAGGACCACACTGTTGGCAGAAGGTGCTGCAGCAGTTGCTGGAGATGTTGCTGAGACAGGCGCATCCTTCAAGAATGAGATAGAGGCTGCCATTGCAATCAGGTTCTGCCCTGCCCTCAGGCTCTCCAACTGCCCTGCCCTCAGGCTCTCCAACTGCAGGCGTTTGCATTTGATGAGAATTTTTTGTCCAACTAGTAACAACGATGTTAATGATAACAACAATGACAAAAGAGAAAAGATTGAGGGAACATTAAGCAAACAAGTATCAAGGATGGTAACGATAACATGCATGTTCCATATACGTTTGTTTGCGTGGTAAGTGTTAGGTAGCAGCATTTTACGCTCCACCTCCAAGTTGCTATGTGTCTGTGTGCACCCTGCAACACTGCATGTGCTCAGAATGCAAAGCGCTTGATGAAGCTGTGGCGCCATCTGAAGCAACAGCAGCTTGTCATCTCCGTCTTTGCAGGAGTGCCTGATACCAGTTGCTCAACAAATATTTAGAAGGTTGCATGACCTAATCAAGTCATACAGTATGACTGGGGACCTTGACAACATCACACCATGTTCCCTTCACATAAATCCTACATGTGATGTAGGGTTTTAGAGACCCTTTTGTCTGGAGGGGATGTGCAGAGCGCCGCCTTGTTGACGCCGTACAATGGACAAGTGCGCGAGCTGCAGCGCCGCTTTTCTGGCAGCAGGCAGCTGGCAGCTTTTGAAGGCATGGTGGACATCTCTTCAGTGGATGGCTATCAAGTAGGCTTCGTGTCTATCATCTGTTGATGTTGGTAGCTAGTGGTCAGCTCTTTTCAATCCCGAAAATGTATATTTCAATTCACAAACGTCATCCCTACACTGCAAATCTAAGCTCAGAAATGTCTGGGGACAGTAAAAGCACGTCTCTACATTGTGGAGATATTTTAGGGTTGCCTAAGGTTGATTGTCGAGGTTCTTTGTTAGGAATGCCAACATGGCGAGACAGACACATGCAACCAGGAGCTTCCTCTCAGTTGCCTCAGCTGCTGTGCATCTGATTGCGAAAAGAGATTGCTTGAGATATTCATAGCATAAAGTACCTGGAGAATTGTTTTTGGATGACTTGTCTGTACGCATGTTTTAACTGTTCTATCTCTGCCTGTTTGAAGTTTTGAAGCATTCCTGCTTCTAGGCCTGTAGCCTGTTAGTTTCTCCCCTATTGTGGAGCCATGGCACATCAATAGGCTATGCAAGTTTTTTTTTTTTTTTTTTTGGATTTCATTCTGCAGAGCTGCAGTCAGCCATCACAGCTACTGGTACATATTTTGGATGTCTCAAGTAGCTTGGTGGGGTTTGCTTATGTTGCTACAATTCAGCAGGTTTGACTTTTGCTGCAGGGCCGTGAGGCTGATGTGATTGTGATGTCAACGGTCAGATGCAACAGACATGGCAAGCTAGGGTTTGTCACAGATCCAAGAAGGCTGAATGTGGCTATATCTAGGCCTCGCAGGTATGCACCATGTCACTTCTTGTGTCTTGTAGTGCATATGTTGGTGTACTATGCAGCTTGGGTGTACACATCGATTTCACAGTATAGCTCAGGCTTGTATGTTGATGTCACAGTGCAGCTAGGAAAGCTAGTGACTATCAAGCAGTCCCACTATTTAGTTGAGCATCTTGACTGGTGGTGCAGAGGTCTGGTGATCGTCGGTTCTCCTGAGACCCTGAAGGCCAATTCCAATTGGCTTGAGTGGCTGGAATGGATACGCAGCCAAAATGCTATTTTGCATTCAGATGACTTGGCTTAAACAGGCTCAAGAGAATGATCTGGCATCATGACGCAGCTTCAAGATATTGTTGCAGCTCTTGTTGTAGCAATCTGCAATTTTGAGGGGGCAAAGTAGTTATGCTCCATCTTGCAGTTGCTGCTGCATGGAAGGGTGTGGTTTTTGTTTGTGATGCTGTTTGTCTGGGTGATTATATTTAGGGCTCAGGGTTTTGTCATTATTCTTTCATTTGGCGGATTTGGCAGCTACTGATATACTGGTATCCTGAGAAAGCCGGGGTGCATTTTGCAGCACCGCTGAACCATTTGGCATAATACTAGACTTTTCGTGGGTAGTAGCATTGTGAGGCTGACCACTGCATATTTATACATTCCTGTGCGACAACATCATCCAAATTTTACTGAGCTGCAAGCCACAGATTGATGTGTACTGAACGCCATTTTACATGTGCTGACAGCTGATGACACCCAGCGTGACCGCTAAAGTAGCAGCACATGTGGAAGGCTGCTGCATCACAAAAGGCAGCTGGGTGATGGTGACAACATACAGCATCAAGTGCGAACGGCTGCATGGTGCCATCTGAACGTTTTGTCTATAACAATAATACAGTATAGGTTTTAATTATTGTTATTTATTATTGACATTTTGTCTATGGAAGGACTTGGTGAAGGAAAGAGGTCTGAGATGACAGGCTCAAGCCTTCTGAGCTGATGCTTGCTGATCAGGAGTCCAGCATTTCTTGATGGACAGTGCATGTATGTCTTTCATCTCCTCTTTCAAGGCTGCATTAACCTGCATACACCATGCGCAGCAAAAATCGGGCAAGTCTTTGTGCAAGCAGACTGTAAGGTAATGACCAGTGAGACGATGCGGTCTTGCACTTTGACTTACCAGTTTATGCCTGTCTAACAGCTTCCTGCCTTCGAATTGAGCTGAGACTACAGCTACTGTGAAGCTCGATCCACAGCTGCAAGGGTAGAGGGCATATCAGCAGCACAAGCGCATATTACATTGTTGCCCAGAACATGCCTACAAGAGCTCACCCGCCTGAATCGTCCACAACCGTCTGCAACGCAAAACAACTCTCAGATATTGCATCGGGTTTATGCATTGCACAGTATTTCTGACACCCACCACGTCTTTGGCTTCTAATCTTTGCTTCAGAGCCTCTTCCACCTCACTAGCACTCACCATGCCCGCCCAATCGCTTTGGCAACACCGCTGAGGTCTGATCCGCAACCCTTTGTTTAGGCTGGAATAGCCAAAGGCTTGGAGCAGCCGCGCGCGCAGCGCACTCACTGACAAGTTGGGCACCTTGCTGGGGATACGAAGCGGCGTTGTTTTCAAGCTAAAGCTTCGTGACAGCTTTACCGCAAATTGGTAGTGCATAAGCCAAGCATTTTGCCTTTAAACAGTAAGTTGTTGCTGATCAATGCCAAACGCAGAACTTAGTCGCTAGGTGCTCTGAGCCTGTCCACAGCCCGGCTGCTAGACGACCAGATCACTACAAAAGCCCCCTCTTGTCTTGCTCTCTGACACGGGAGCCATCCAGTGTTTTCTGCGATAGGCCCCAAGCCACACACAGCTGTCGACGAGCATGACTCACAACAGAAACAGCACGGCTTACAACAGGAATCATTAAGAGCAGCACTCTCATCAGCATGCGTATAGGCTGAGGCCGTCAGGTCGTAGAACGTATGGCCTCACGGCCAGAAAGGCCTTACTCTGCAAAGTCGCGGCTCGAGTCAGCGAGGCCCCTCAACACCCCTCTGTTCCCACCTGTTTCCAGACTGCTAGCAAGAAGTCAGAGTCAATCCACTGCAGACGCAAAAAGATATCAAAGCACCATAGCAAGAGCTCAAGCACTAGGTGACTCAGCCAAAACCCACAGCTCCCCTTCAAAGACGCGCAGTCTCAGACATAATGAAGCCAGGCCAGAATCAGCCCCTCAGAGAAGCGTGTCTCTTTCCTTTGCAATTTTGCTGGCGGTACTTCTACTGCTTTTCTGGCAGATTCTGGGTGTCCTCGTCCTGTCATTAGCACTTCACTCAGCACAGCAAATCAGCAATCAGATAGCTGTGCAAGGTAAGATTTGAGCAAATGTCTGCTCCTGAATGCGCTAGAACAGTACACGCTAGAACAATATAAGGATAGGGGTCCACATTTGGGTCCTTTTTCTGTTATAGTTGTTCAGCACACATTTGTTTGTGTTTGCACTCTGCTATCAGGTCAACTTTGTGACGGCTGGTGTAGTGCTAGCGGGCTTGGAAATATAAACTTACTGTCTTCCTGTGCAGGCGCTGTTGGTGCACTTTTGCCACCAGACGGAAATTGGACACTAGCCTTGCAAGACATGCGGCTGTCTATGAATGTGACCAGCGGAGGCAATTCAAGGAAGGATATCTTCGCCTTGCAGTCTATCAACAGTACATTTACCAGGTGTGTCTGCAGATCTGACACCATGCGCTGTAACATTGTAGCTGCCGTCAACTTTGACATTTCTGCATGTCTGGCCCAAGCAAGCTGTGTCAAGGGCTGAATCTTACTCCTCATAGGCTGCTACATTGATTGACCACTGGCCTAACGTGCAGCAAAATGCCCATCACCAGCAGACTGTCTCTTGCTTACTTCATTGAGCTGTCTTGCCTGGTTCTGTCCCTCTAGTGTAATAACAACACACCACTCTTGCGCATCATGAGACAAGTCTGTCAGTGCTATCAGTAGCTGAGCAGCTGACGACCATAGCAAACTCTCAAGAAGCCTGCATTCAAGAAACTAAGGTGTACACAATGTGTGCTTCCTGCAGGACAACATCTGTCACAATACCAGGCAGCATAAGATCTGTAAGCAGCTCAGCTGCTGGCATGTGGACCATTTTGGGAACCAATACGTTGATTCTCAACGTCACTGCTTGTGGTGGCGATACAGTGTACTCTTGTGTAAGCAGTGATGCCACTACTAGCTACAGCTTGAGTCAAAAAGGGAACAGCATGGTTGTTCTGACGGACCTTGATGGCAGCAGTGCTTTGACATATGCGTATCAGCCAGGGCTGCCTCGGTAGCAGGCCAAAGCAAAACCAGCATGCTGTGATGCTATGGGGTGCTGTCTTTCATGCTTTTGCTACAGTATTTGAAACAAAATGACTATGCTGTTTCTTGGTTGCAAATGACTAGCATCTTCTACATATGTTGCATTGCTGCTGTTCTGATCCCAGCTGGGTGGCAAGTAAATAATTGATTCTAGCAAGTATGTCTGCAAATTGTCTAGAGTGCGAATAAGTCCAGTTCCAGTCCAGGCTTGCAATACCTCAAATGCAGGAGGAACACCAAGTGAAAGCAGGTTTCATTAAAGCACAAACCATCCTTGATGATGCTTGCATCCAACAATCACCAGCTGCTAGGCAAGATGCTCAGTGCAACAGTACTGCATCCTCAAGGAATGGTGCTGGCAGCTAAGATCATGGTGCCAAAATGCAAGACAATCAGTTCACAGAGTCTCTGCTTTCAGATATTCCAACATCAATCAGAGCAGACAATCAGGGGGATTGAGCAGAATCTGATATGCTTGCTGGTGGCTTTCATATGCATCCAGTGCTGAGCCTGCAAACAATTCTTGCAGCTGCTAGTGTACACACATCTATGCTTTGTCACTTGGAGCAGCGCTGCGAGATGGGCGCTTGAGCATCAAGTAGGGGTGTGCAGCTGCTGCCTGTACATCAAGCCTGTCCTGCTGCCGATGCGCCAGACACCTGCATGCAGTGATGACCATACGTGTCTCCTTACAGTATGCACATAAGGGGACAGTGCCCACTCTGGTCTGCATCACGCTGGGCAAACAGCAACTGAGGTCCTGCTGGCTATGTCACATGGTGTTTACGACCGAGCGCTGTGCAGCATTTTGGTGCAAAAGAGCAACTCGTCATACTGTTTCATTGTGGCAAAGGGTTTGCAAATGGCAATGGTTTTGGGCAGACCACTGAGTGCACTGCACAGCACATCACAAGCAAACAAACCCACACCTGCTGATAAACTCCTTGCCTTCAGCCGACAGTGCTGGTTTGGCCGGGAAGTAGACTGTCTTGGCGTTGAGCATGACCTCATCACGCAGAATCTTCTCCTGTGAGCAGCCCTCCCCAAAAGGCCGCTTGCCAAACAGCATCTGGTACAGCATCACTCCAGCGGACCACACATCAACCTGCATGTGGGAAGTAGCTGTTGTAGGGCAAAATCCCATATTGCGCAGAAGATGCGCCTGGACTCATTGTTCCCTGCTACAGGAGCAGTGATATAACTTGCGCTGACAGGTTGTGCGTGCCGAAACAACAAAGCATGCGGTCTGAAGTTGTCAGCAGCTCCTTTCAAGTGGGTCGGGTCTGTCACTCAGTAGCATCCCATACGGTACCATTCTTACACATCAAACGTCTCCCACAAGCTTGCTGCATACACAACGCATCTTGAACAAGCACAGACCATCTGCAAAAGTGACCTCAAGGCAATCTTGCAACATGCGCCAGACAATGTGACAAGGCGCATGTGACAGAGGCGCTCAGCATCAAGCTGCATTTTCAGCGCAACTAGAAAGGATTCAAGCGATTACAAAAGAAAAAGAAAACACTTTTGAGCAATCATAACAGGAGTCGCCTAGGGCGGCACCCCGGAGCCTTCAAGTGATTATGCTCAGTACCAGTGATTAACATAAATTGGGTAACTTGCACAGCATAAAGTAGGCATCTGCAATAGGACTTTCATTGCAACTGCGGAGGGTGCAAACCTTGTTGGAGATAGTTGGGGGATGAGCGCCCACTTCAAAGCATTCAGGGGGCAGGTACCAGTAGGTGCCGGCCCCTTGGCTGGTCAGCTCCATGCTTGTGCTCTGGTCCTCTTCTACAATCTTGCTCAGCCCAAAATCCTACACAATGCAAGTAAGATCATCATGTGAACAGTTTGACTTATACTGCACACATGCTCTGTGGGTCATTTGTTCATTTGGAATATGTCTTTCCCTAGGTACCAATAGTCGCAAGGAGTTGTGCACCAGGTGAGAAGCTGGATGTCAAGCCACTCATGCACTGCAGCGCTGCTTCATGCTGGCGCACAAGGCTAAGCAATACACACCTCAAGCTCAACAGCCATCAACACAATGCAGACATGTTGGTGTGGACAGTGTTATACCCAGCAGGTAATAACAACAACGATAACAACAATACAAAATAAAAAGGAAAAATGAAATAATAATGAAAATAATAATAATGATGATAATAATGATAATAAAAATAATAAATAACAATAACTCAGCAGATGCGTACCGTGATCTTAACCTCCCCAAGCTGGTTGAACAGAATGTTGGCAGGCTTGAGGTCATAGTGGATGATGCGGCGAGTTGGCCCATTCAAGTAGGCCAGCCCATCGAAGATCTGACTGGCGACTGCCCTAGCCTCTTTCTCAGGCAGCACCTGTAGGTTCACAGAGCAGGGTCAATTCTGAAAAGCATGTTTGCGTGAGATTTTCATGACAATCTGTGACTCTGAACCAGTCAAGGCAGGGAGATGCGTCCAAGATTTGTCTGCATGTCTGTTCGCCCGGCCTGTTGCTCACATGCAACTCCCAAACAGGAGCTGCTGTTATGCATGTTGCCTTGAAGCAGAACAGACAAGGTGATGAGCCTATTGAGCTTGGCCTTCCATCAAAGTTCTACACAAATCTACCAGAACTCTCATGCCTGCAAGGACTCAATTAAGTCCTTGCAGGCAATGGCCTGCGCTGCTTTCTTAGCATGAATCACACTGCGTCACACCATCATGACAAACAGGAGATTGCAAACGTGCATATATTCTTGGGAAAGATTAGCTGGAATGTCTGTATATTAATGTTAGTATTGTTACCACTATCATTATAAATTCTGACCCTTCAGTCTGATCCTTCCTCAGGGCTGAAACTGTGAGGAGGGGTCTTTCGTGGGCCATCAGCATTTGTCAACTCTGCTTTCTCTCAAATGCAGTTATTCGTGCATTATGATGCTTTATCACAACATGCAGCACATCTTGCATGATGGCTCAAAGGGTACAATGGAGAGCAGACTTGTGAGCAGGAGAGGGAATGCTGCAAACTTACATGATGGCTCTGCAGATGCGAGTCTAGATCACCGCCTTCACACAGCTCAAGCACAGTGGCAAAGGTGCAGCTGTCCAGCTCAAAGATGTCCAGAAGACCCACAACCCGTGCATGCCTGCAGCAAAGTCACCATATTTATGGGTTTCACTGTTTAGGGTGTAGGGTTTCGGGTCTACCACAAGTCCAATGTGCCAGTGTCAACTAATTTTGAGCAGGTCCGTATAGCACCCTCAAACTGCAGCAGAGGCTGGACTGCCTGCATGCTCTTGCCAATGTTGCTGTGCCTTACAGCAATTTTGTAGCAAGCTGTTGGACATAAGGACATAAGGACAGCTTTTGTTAGAGACTTGACCGCAATGCCAAACTTGCCTAGGTCAGCTCTTTCTTGCTACAAAGTGAGTGCGTTGCAAGTGCAATTGCATTGTTGACTGTTAGAATGCTATGGTACCCTGAATCAAACATGATGGCACCTGCAATGTGAACATGCTATTGGCAAGATGGTGTATGGTAGTCAAGTGCACATGCATGCATGTCTGACTGCATGCATGCATGCTCTGACTGCATGCATGCATGATGGGCATTATATTGTCATATCAGGGTGCAGTGTGCATGTGCTGCAATACTGATGACCCATATTCTCTTGGATGTTGTTTGTGTTGAGTTTGACCTGAGCTGGCAGTGGATCCTGTACTCTCTGCTTAGTTTATTTAGTTTATTTTGGTATCTTTTGATTCATTTGCCGAAGGCAAATAAGTATTGCGCTGCTGATTGCTATTGTTGTACGATGTGAAACAATGGCAATCATTGAAGCTGTGTGTGGAGTTTGACCTAAGCTGGCAGTGGATCTTGTACTTTCTGCTTAGTTTATTTACTTCATTTTGGTATCTTTTCATTGATTTGTCGAAGGCGAGTAAACATTGTGCTACTGTTGCTTTACGCAGTAAAACAAAAGCAATCATTGAACCTGTGTGTGAGGTTTGACCTGAGCTGGCGGTGGATCTTGTACTCTCTGACTGCATGCTTCACATAGCTGGCCTTCTTCACATCGCTCCAGGAGCTGTTCAGCTGGTGCAGTTTCACTGCCACCTCCCGCAAGTCTTGCAGATCAAATGCCTGGGAGCAAAAAAATGTAATCCAATAATACCAGTAATAACAACCATATTAATGATACTAATAATAATCATCATCATAATAACAATAGTCAAAATGATAAGCAAAATTAGTCAACAGAAGCAAAGCAGTTTGCCACTGCAGGCATTGCGCCTCAAGCATGCAGTTTTGATCTCGTAACACTAGCACATGCATGTCGTACCAAAAATTATTTGCTCTGCAACTTGTCAGCATTGAGACCCCACCTTCAGCCTGTCTTTGCCCCAGGTGAGCTATGTTGCACTGTCAGCATCTGGCAAACAGCTGCATGTCTCAGGAAAGATGTCTGGTGAACACTCCATCTACTTCTTGATGAGCCACTATCAGATCAGCAGTACGGCGAGTCCTATTGTGACAAGTGCAAGGCAAATTTTGCAGTTGTCAAGTGTGCAATTTCAAAGTGTCAAGGTCGGCTGTCAACTGAACCTGTGCTACTTGGAACAACGCACCTTGTACACTTCACTGAAGCCGCCCTTGCCTAGCAGGTTCATGAGCAAGTAGCGGCTATGCAGCACATCATGCGACTGGAAGCGACTCTTCTCTTGATCCCAGGCTCTCTTCAACCGCCTGTGTGCATGTTACATACCAGCTCGAGTTTGTGGTGACAGCATTGTTGCATACCAGCTAGAGTTGGTTACGATGCTGTACATCTGCTGAGTGACCCAACAGCACTGAGAAGCATGCTAGATCTGTGCAGCATTTCCTGTGTCCTTTGGCTGAGGACATTTTTCTGAGCTTCAACAACATTATGCGCTTGACAAACACCTGCGTGTTTGCATGTATGATGATTGCATGGCAATAAGATATGCCAAAAATACAGTCTCTGCTGTTGCACCAGAGCTCAACAGCAACAAGCTGAAACCATGCAGTTATGCCGTTATGCCGGACGAAGAGTGTCTAGTTGCTACATCCAGCTCCCTACATGTGGCAAGCTGCTGCGTCACATCCCAACTTGTATAGCAAGCAGTGCAAACTCTGAGTTTGCAACGTGAATCTTGCCAGATGTAGGCAGCAACAGTGCCGAGAAGCATGCTTGATATGATAGGCTGTGTGTCTGGTCAAACTCTGGTCCAGATGTGTGTAAGAGATAGCATTGAGCGCAGCAGCCAGACTGCAGCCAATGCAACAGGTATGAGGGTCGTCATCTCAAACGGCGTAATAGGCCGTTTGGCTTTTGGCTATCTAGTTGATGATGTGTGAGGCTGCAGCAATCTAACACCTGCATGCAATGCAAAACATGCATGTAATGCAGTACCCACAATGCTGAAAAAGCTTGCCTGACATGCTGAGCCTTCTCTGCCTCTAGCCTTTCTTGTTCCCTATGCAGCCACTCTTCTTCACGTTTCAGCGCAGCCAAGCGTGCCTGTGACAAACAAAGCAGGCATGATTCAGCTACAACCTCAACTGGCCCCAATCTTTGTATGTGCTGACCACTGTTTGTGCTGGAACAGACATGTTGTACAAACGTTGCTGTTGTGAACAACAGGGAAGCAGTGCTGTAGGTGCAAAACTGCATGCACAGTTCAGCACGCATGTCTGTGCCACCAAGCAAGTTGCACGTAGGTTGGCCAAAGGTTTTAAGATTTAGGGATTGAACCCAAAATGCTTGCGTGTCTGAAGTGTATTAACCTTGAAGATCTCATCTGCTGCCACATACTGCTCAGGTGCAATGCACTTGCTGGGTGTGGTGGAAGATGGGGTTTTGCTGGGGGCATGGGTGGGGTGGGAGGATGGCCGCGGCGAGGGCTGCTGGGAGCGCCCTGAGGGCGAGGCCTGGCACGGCCCTTCTGGGGGTGGCAGCTGCCGCCTGACAGCCTGCATGCATTATACCACATCAAACCCTAAGCTCTAAACCCTTCAACTCGTGCGTAATGGCACAAACTGCTTCTGCAAGTACTATCATGCAAACTGCTCTGTTGCCAGGTGAGGTGCTGTCTAGTGATGTGCGTATAGTTAATACTGACAATGGCTCATGGGTTGACAAAATAGCAGCAATGTTGTACTGGTGCACCGAGACAGCCTTTGCAACAGCTGCATGCAAACGGGTCAGCTACTACACAACATCACAGCGTGCATAGCTACACATTGGTTGGGGAGATGCACTGTTCCTGTGTCATCAGTCGTTTTGGCTACGCACCATTCAACAGACACAACTCCTGCCTTTAGCTTTGTGTTGTGCATACCTTGCGTGCTGCCTCAATGCTGGCCCTGTTCTCTACCAAGGCCTTCAAGCGCCCTTGCAGGTCTCTGAAAGCCTGCCCATCTTCCCACACCTCATGCAAACCTGTCAACAACAACTATCAAGCAGGCTTGCAAAGCATGAGCGCCATCAGCATCATGACAGAAGGCAGTGTAGTAGGGATGCAGGGCCGGTCCAGTGCTCAATGTGCACTGGTTCTGCTGCCTTCACTGCCGCATGGCTCATACTTACCAGCAGAACATGCATGCAAGCAGTGAAGGCTTGCATGCCGTCAAGGAAGGTGCATGTGTGAAGGCTCAAGCAGCATTGTGCCTCAAGTTTATCAGCATTTGCCAGCACTTGCAGTGTCCGATATTTTCAGGTGATGCCTATGCCAGAAAGCATACGCATAACAGTTAAGATGTTCTCAGTAGCAACTGAACAGTACATGGCAAAACCCTTGCATTCCTGAATATGAGGTATTCTAAAGGGGTCGACAACTGTGATTGTGCATCAGATGATGTGACGTTCACCCATTCAGTCCATGTGTTAAAACCAATAGGGTTTCAAGAGAGTCATTTGCTTGCAAGCTAACAGGGATGTGATTCACAACAGAACATGTGAACAACGCCAAACTCACCCATGATACCGCCTGAGGAGACTCCAAGCTGGCCAATCCTGTTGCCCTCTGCTTGCAGCTGAAGCGTCTCCAACTGCATCTCTGATATCGCTGCTAGCTTGGCCAATCTAGCCACAGCAGCTTTCACATCTGTCTCCCGTGCTGCAGCTGCGTCCCTGCATACATGAGATTTTGCTGCTGTCCCATCACGAAATGATTCTGCGCAGAGACACACGGTGAAGGATTGCTCCTTACAGATCGAACAAATGCTTCGCATCGACGTTCTTCATATCCACAGATCTCACACCAGGGCCGAAGAAGCAGTAAGCAAGGCCACACTCATTGCAAGACTGGTTGTTCAAGTTTGAGGCAACACATAATGATATGCCGACGCACTTTGTTGCTTGCAGCTGCTGTTGTGCAGACTTGCACTGCTCCTCCAGCTGTTGCGCAGTGTCCTTGGAGTTCTGAAGCTTCTGCTGTAAGCCTGCTGCCTGTTGCCTGAACAACCACATCCAGGGTCCTGATCATGATACTATCAGTTCAATTGGCTCTGCTCTTTGTCCAGTTTGCTCTGATCACAATCATCAAGACTTTGTTGGTCACATAGCAAAAAAGCAATGGTGAATACGACTCAGCAGGTGTTGTGGTGCAGGGATTCTTACTGAGTTTCCTCTGTTGTTCTGAAAGCTGCGAGCAGTTGGCTCTCCATGTTCTGCTCCTGCTCCTGGAACGATACATGAGTCTGTGTGCCAGTAGTAGCTGGTGGAAAGCTTTCTGCACTGTTCTCTTCTTTGCTAGCAAAATACTTGCTGATAGTGTTTCTCTGCAGCAGCCTGTTGCCCAAAGGTGAAGTCAGCGCTGGCGATGGCTTTCGGTGGGATTCGCGCTTAGCTGCTGGAGATCGCTTGCGTCCGCTGTGATTGGTGACCGGACGTAGCGGCGAGACAGGCCCTGCAAGAGCAGTCTGCCGCGCTTGATCTTGCTGCTGATCAGAGCCAAGTGAGACCTTGCGCCTTTTGCCGGCACGCTCTGCACTGTCAATCAAGTCAATCGCCTCGTCATCAGAGAGACGGTCAGCATGATGCAGCTGAGTATGGCGGGAGCTTGCGACGTCGTCAGGATGAAGATAACCATCGAAGGTGAGAGAACGTGGAGAAGGCAGCTCGCCAGTCATTCTGCGTTCAAGCAGCTTGAGCCTAGCCTCATTGCTGTTGCTGGTGTTGGAGAGCCGCTGCAGCAAACCAGCATACGGAGCTTCTTGTGCTTCCATACCGGCTAAACCAGGCTTGCAGTGGGAGAAGCAGAGCTACTGTAACAACGATATCAGACTGCGCAGGATCGGAACATCGTAGCATAGCCACCCGTCATGCACCGCATCGTGCGCTTGGGTGTGGGCCACAACATGCTCGAGCTCTGGCATTGCCCATTCGAAAGCGTCAAATCCCCAGCTTGCCAATTTGCTAACCAAACAGACATTACCTGTTCAGTGTATAGAAGCCACAGAAATGCCTGTGTGGCATCCCAACTTGAGCTGGATTGCTCAAGCTGGGATGCTAAGGAGCCTCCAAGCCTTGTGCAAAGCAAACTGCCTGCTACAGGACCTCATACGAACTGCTGTGTGCACTGCCACAAGTTTATATGCTTTCCTGTCAAGGTCTGCCGCTGCAACATGCCTTGGAGGGCACCTGCTGTAAGACCAGCACTAGCGAGGACTAGCACTGACCTGTGCGCCATGATACAGAGAAAGCCCACAGCAGATTGCTTGATGGCAAGTGTTGGACTGAACCTCATGATAAAACTAAAAGCAGCCTGCTTTGCATTTTAGGAAATTCTGCCAGTCTGGCCTGCAGTGGTTTCATCTTCATGAGCGTCTCTCACAAGAACATGGGCATGCTAGAGTTGTTATACATTAGTCGCAATGTCAGCAAACTTTGCTTTGCTTAGCAACGTGGATCGCTGTCATAAATGTCAGCATCTTGCACAGCCACCTGATGTAGCTCCTCCCGGCAAAACTAGCGAGCGCAAATTTTGTGCAAGATGTATGTAGATGGATAGACAACAATCTGCTACCAGAAGAGCTTCAAGCTGGTAAAACACCTGTGAAGTTTATTCTGCTATCCTACTATGCTGCAAACATGATGTACTGACAGAGTATGTTGCTCTGTCAAGACACCAGCTTTGCTGTTCCCAACACATTGGCTGTGCTAGCTGGCTGATGCTTCGAAAATATGACTGCAGTCGCCAAGTGGGTCTGCACACCGTGACCCACCATTTCCAGCTCATCACCTTCAACTGCCATTCACGTGACGAGACATGCAGCAGCCACAGGGCACCCTATCCTGGTCTAGAAGGCATCCGCTCAAGTGTTCTTTGTCTTGAAAGGTGTGTAGTCCTTGCAGTCGACAACGATGTGAGCAATGGAGCCAACTGCAGCACCTAGACAGATGATCATACAAGCCACGCTGAGGAACTGGAGAGCTAGCCATCTGGGTTGCCACTTTGGGATGCCTGCTTGTTTGATGTGCATCTGCACTGGCAGTAGCACCACCAGCGGCCAGAAGCCAACTGCCCCAATTAAGCCAGTCACGTCATTGAAGAAAGGTATAAGCATGGCAATCACTGCAGCAAACAAGCGCCGTGAGTTACCAATAGGTCAACACCTTTTGACCTAGAGGGTGTGAAAGTTATAACAGAAGAAAGGTCAAGCATAACAGCAGAAAGGGTCAAGCATAACAGCAGAATATACGCATGGCATTGACTGCAGCACGATCAGGTTTGGCAAGCATACCCAAGTCTAAGTCACAAGTGCAAGTTGAGTCAGAATGACTTACATGTTACGAGGCATACATATGCTGTCCGCCACAACAGTTTGAAAATGGTCATGTTGTAAATCCCATATCCAGGGATGTGATATATGTGTTGCTTGTGAATCATGTGGTGTGGGCTCATGCTTTTGACATGCCTCTCTGCAAAAGCAAAAAATGTCTGAGCATACACCTGCAGCAGCAGGACTCACAAACCTCACCATATGGCGCAATAGCGAAAGGGTGTATTGCTTAAGTTTTGTTGCATCTTGCCACTTTTTCTGTAGCTGTATTTGTTGTCTACATGAGTTGTCATGGGGTTCCGGAGTGATCACTGATAAGAAGGTGATGAAGCATGACACGCTGTAACAGAAATGGAAAAGGAAAGCTGACTCACCTGGTATGAGCCCATGATACGCACCACCACACAGACATTGGCAATATCAATCAGCCAGTCTGGATTGAAGAAGCCAACAGTCCCCTTCTTGGTGAGAATGTTGACTGGAACCTGCTGACCAAATGCTGAATAACCGAAACAACCAATGGCTAGCTTCAAGCCTGAGATGAAAAACATGGAGCTGAAAATGGACTTTCGCATCTGAGACTCTTCTGAAGGAGGCGCCCTTATGGTATCCTGCAGCAGCCAGTCCTATGCTGACAACTGACACAACCTGTTTGCTCATGGGAGTGGTGTAGATATAAGAATAAAACCCAAAACCAAGACCAAAACGCATAACCATTACTTGCATCACTATCTTGTTTTCTGCAACTATAAATCATCACAATGATAACAAAAAAGATTATGAAGTGCACGTTGAAACAGAAAGCCTGGAGGTGAGCAGCTGTGCAGAAGCTAAATGCAAATGTGGATGGGGTCAGCATAACTTTCTGTAACAGTTTTGGGGCTGTATTCTCGCACAGGAGGGTATAGCACTTATGCTTCACCAGTAGCTGTCTTTACCATCTTGCAAGAGCAGCTGAGTGGAACAAACCAATGATGTCTACAACAGCACACACTTTGGACGTTGCCGTTGCAGTCAAATCATTTTTCAAACAACGATGTGACTGTTGACATGTTGCTGTACAACTGTCTGTATCCAGTGAGACCTAGAAACCAGCTAGGTGGACTGATTGCCACAGTAGTTTGTAATGACTGTGGAAGAGTTTGTGGTGTATGATATTGGAGAATAACATTCTGCAACAAGCATGCAATCATCGATGGTCACTGAGATGTATCGTTGCAAGTGTATGGCATGCATACTCATGCCCATTGCCATGATCACATATGAAGTGGAAGTCGCCAGTGATAATGTTTACATGGATACACAGTGCAACCCGGGCATTGACATGCAGTACCATGTGGCTCAGTACAGGTCCACCTTGCAAGCTAAAACTTGCTCCACATGTATCTAAATTTGGCCAGTGTTTGTTTTTGTTGTTCTTATAGAGATCAGTCTCAATGCAGGTTACAGAAGAGTAATTCCTGACCTGGACTTCCAGAGTCATAATCCCGAATTGGACAGCAAAAGCCATACTGCCCAAGCCATTCAGGACATTCCACACCTTGCCAGCAGGAGAAGCTTCTGTCCCCATAATGGAGCCTGTGGGATGCCCTCTTTCTGCAAGCACACATTGTAGGTCTTGAGATTGAACTCAAACAGTTGCAAACCACAGCATGAGGTTCAAGACAAGGTATGACTGTCATTGACAGCCAGTAGCAGACCTTGATAAGTCTGAGCATGAGACCAGATTACCTGCGTTCACCGGTCCATACAGTGGGCCTTGCCAGAGAATGGTGAGTGACAATGTACAGTGATTGTAGTGACACTGGCAAACTTGATCAATCCGGTCTTTCGACAACAGAGCCTTTCCAATGCAGATGAGAGAAACAAGCTCTGCTTTGACTCTTCAGTTGCTCATGGGAGTCATGCACAGGACGTGAACTGTGACGCTGTGCGACCATCGCGTCGTCGCGATGGCCAAAAACACTTGCTGCGGAAGGTCAGTCGACGCTGCACAGTTGCTTGTATTTCAGCTTCAGACAACTCACCCGAGGCTTTCCCTATGGAAAGGCCGATGCAAATCAAGGCGTAGCAAACGGAAGCCAAAGCCGAAATTGTTGATAACAACCAGGTCTGGTGAAGATTAGGAATTTGGCTCAAAACAATCTGGATACCTCCAAAAATCAGCATGAACAGGTTGTTGGAAGCCTGCAAGCAGCTACAGCACTTCAAACAAGTGAAGGTGCACAATCAACTGGACAACAACTGCAAAAAATCTGGACTGACAAGTGCACAAGCCTGTACTCTGTTTATATGTTCAGACAGCTTGCTGTACATTAAGACGCTTTACTACATCCAGCAATGTCTGCATGTGGGTACGGCACAACAACTCACCGAGCATATCACAACACCAGTTGCCTCTGACATTGCTAGTTCAGCAGGATGGCGATGAAAGCACTGTGACCGCTTCACAGCTCTACATAGCAAATCATACATTATGTGGGTGAATGGGTAGCTTGCAACAGCTGAGCAACAACTGGCAGTGTTGGAGGCAGGCGCCATCAAAATAGTGAGTAGCGATTGCACAGGCTGTTGGCGGTAAGGACTGTCTGGATAAGCACTTGTCTCTGGATAAGCACTGGTGTGCTCATGTCACATACCTCAAGCTGATGCCAGCTGTGATGGTATAGCCGATGTCTTCGCCTATCATGAATATGTATTGGATCGTTGCACAAAAGTAGGATGCAGAGGTACCTGCAATGCAACAGCAGCTGCTGTCATTCACCAACTAATCACAGCATGTCAGAGCTTTGGAGCTCTACATGTGCTGCAGCTCCCACTGACAGTCATGTGTATACAAAGCCATCATTGTCAGCAGCAGGCTGAGCATTACATTACTTCATTTGAGTGGTAAAACGGCAATGCACTGCGGCAAGATCGATGCTTACCAAGAATGTTCTGGACTGCTATGGGAAATGTAGAGTTCCTTGTACCCGTCCTGCTTGGATTGCGATAGGCTTCCACGAGCAGCAAAGATGTGTACAAGGATGTCCACAGGAGAAAAGACAGCAATACTGGACCAGCAATCCAGCCCACAGCTGATATAGCCCAGGGCAGTCCAAGAACGTCCGACCCAAGAGCCAAAGTGAATACATGCGCTGTTGCCGTGAGCCAGGTTCCTGCTTCATGATGAGAATAAGCAACGAGCTTTCAAGGCGGCAGCTGTGATCACTCAGGACTCAACGTTGACGCCAGCCTGCGGTTGAGCTTTCGGATTGAGCACCTGTTCTGACGACGTCTATGTCTCCATCTTCTGCATCCAACTTGTCAGTCTCCAACTCAGGGACTGCAGCGCAGAGCAAGGCCTTCGGATCCTCGTCGGCTTGTGTTCGCCTGCCAGTCAGCTGAGAGGCTTGAGCTTGTACATCGCCATGAATGCTACGTAACTCCTGCACAGACGCTGACCACAAGTGCCCTTTACTTCCTGGAAGTGCCACCATCGATAGCAAGTCCACTGAGCAGAGCCACGGCTATTTGATCGATTGCAAGTCCACTTCTTGATCAGCTTCCGCAAAGCCTACTATGGATGCCAAAGGAGGCACGGGCAATTGCCTGTCATTTCTGAAGGACAAGGACGGCGGGAAGGCAGGCTGTGTCCAACCATGCATCTGATTCAGCAGCGTTGCTGCTGCCGGCCGCTATAGGGGCTACTCTGAAAGAACTGTTGCTGAAAGGCAGGCTGCAAGTTATTTATTGAGCCCACAGGGTTAATGCAAAGCTGAAAGTCCTTCTGTGCAGCCGACAAAAGACAACAATACCGGTCATGAGGACATAGCCCTAATCAATCAATCTCTGGTCTTGTATTGTTAATAGGCATCAAAAGAGGCCGCCAGCAGCCCACAATCATGCATAAACATGCCCATAAAAGGTAGAGCGCGAGACTGGAGTTGTTATGAATGTAAAACAGGAAAGACATCACCATAGCCAATGTGAAAAACCTCATCAGCTACTATAATGTATCATTGATGATGATGCTTGGGAATTGCATGCTAGAAGGCATTGAACAGCTGAAGCTTCTTTGACAGCTACCTGTGTCCGCCGGTTTTCCGCCAATTTCGATCTGGTTTGGCTTTGTACAATCCAGCTCTCGACCTTGCTTAAGGGTATCACGTATTGTGTTACGTCTGTTTCAACAGGCTTGTGCCCACAGTGCTGCGCAAACGATGCATGCAGCCTGCAACAAAAAACGTTTGCTTCTGTCTCGCTGTGGGCAAATTTGGGCTGCTTGCCGGGGTAGGAAACCGAGCCCATATCCGGTTCGCATGTGCCACATCTTTCACACGGAGGTTTGTACTCATAGCTGCAAATGGTAGCCGTGGGTGTGTTACTCCTTATGGGAGGAGCTGTCCTGATGAGGAACCTGATCAGAACACTACACTTGAGTTGCACACATTGCTCTGTCCTCGAGCTTCATTTAGCTAAATGAGACTCTAGCCAGAATGCTGTTGGCACTTGTCAGAATTACTGTTCTGGACCTGATCACCGTAATTTCAGCTTTGCACACACACTGATCAGCTTGCTAAGATATGGCACGTCCCAGGTAGTCAGCTATTGCTGCAACTGGCAAATCAAGTGGAAATGACAGACACATACCTGGTCCAGCTCCATCTTTTCCCCTGAAAACCTGCATATAGTCCTCCAGAAGCAAATGTTCATAGCACATAAAGAGTGACAAGCGGAGTACGGTCCTGTGTACAATTTTCTCAGCGCGCCAGCCTATTGTTGTGGTTGCAGGTCAGCACTCTCTCTTGCCACATCTCCAAAGCAATGCTGATATAAGGCATAGCATACATGTTGCATGAGTTGCAAACACAAAGCCTGCAATCGCATGCTGTTGTACTCAGCTGATTAGTGTAGTGTATCAGTGATAATAAATCACACTTAGTTCTGCTCTCTGCTGCTGCAGCACACTGCAAAAGCTCGTGCTGCTGCCCTAACTTTCGACTGCTTTCACTCTTGGTGCCCCACTTCTTGGCAACAGCTGCATTGCAATCCAAAGCTTCAAGATACTGAGTTGTGCAAGTACAATCATGGTACACAAACTACTGAACCACCTATTTGCAGATCCTGAATCGGCAAGACAAATCACGGTCAAGGACTTCAGCTCGTGGAAGGACAAGTCTCTGCCGGCTTTGGAGAACCCCCTGCTGTCTGGAAAAGCTGGAGAAGCAGCAAGATCTGCCGTGATCATTGCAAAGTAAGACATTGACTGTAACCTTGACTCTGTGCCTCTATCGTCTTTGCAGCTGAGTACACACACTCAGTGCTACTTTTTGCTGACTTTCACTGTCGCTTTTGAGGTTCCAATCTGTGCAAGTGTGGTCTGAAGCTTGCCAGCGTGCAGATCAGATGTGTATTAATAACAATAATTTACAGGCGTTCCAGCTAATCGTTCGTGCCAGGTACCTACTAGGTGTGCCTAAACCCAGATGTGTATTGCCAGCTTGTAAACTGATCGCATCTAGGTTGAGCAGACCAGATACTGCTCATTGCATGCTTCCATTTGTGCGTTATATTGCTGGTCACTGCACCCAAGCGCTTGTCTGATAGCACCACAAGTTCATCCGTAGAGGATTCAGTGTGGTACAGCCAGCTACAGCAGCAATTCAACTTGCAGACAGTGTTGCAGTTCTGTTCACAGCTACATTGCATTTTTGATTGCACCTTTTAGCAGCAGACAACTCCAACTCTATGCATTCACTCTGGAAGCCATGTTGACTTGGCAGTCACGCTGTGCAAGACTGTCTTTGTCACAGGTGCAAGGTCTGATTGTGTGTGCTCTCATGCAGAAATCCTATGGGGTAGCCTGAGGGCAGGGGCACAGCCAACGTTGCACACATATAACTGACCACAAGCCGATTACCTACAGGGACAGTAAGCCCTCTGTGCAGCTCAGTAGGAGGCAGGTGCGTTGGCAGGAGTTTCAGTCTCGCTTTGACTTCACGTGGGAGTGTTGCAACGGCTCTGGCAATGTAGCTGATCCCATCAGTCACTGCTCTACAGTGATGTGCACTTTGATGAGCATGCTTGCTGAGTGGGCTCCTGCTGGAGATGAAAGTGTGCCTGGTGGTCTGCTACGGCAGATAGTTAACGTGATGCTAGTGATGAATGGTTTGCAGATGAGAGAAACACTGCTGCATTGCCTTTCAGTGATGGCATCTGGTGCAGATGCAGTCAGATTGTAGTGCCTGATGCAGAGGATCTGGGGCAGAAATGTCTGTCTGTGCATCATGACACCCCGTTCACTGGTTATGTGAGGCGTGATCGCACTGTGCAGTTGGTGTTGCAAACCTACTGGTGGCCTGGTCTTGAGCGTGATGTGCAGCAGTATGTGTCAACCTGTGATCACTGCCAGCGCAATAAGGCATCTAATCAGAAGCCTGCAGGTATGTTGCAACCATTGCCTGTGCCTGAGTTTAGGTGGCAATGGGTGACTGTGAATTTTATCAGAGACCTGCCTGAGACCAACAGCTGGCCACACACTTATTGTGGTGTTTGTGGACCGGCTGAGCAAGATGGTGCATTTTGCTCCTTGCTGGAATGACATGGGTGCTGAGGAGTTTGCTCAGATCTTTGTGAGAGAGATATTCAGGCTGCATGGGATTCCCAAGTTCCTGGTGTCTGACAGAGATAAGCTCCTCACCTCTTAAGTTCTTTGCTACAGTACGTGAATTTCTTGGCATTGATCAGCGTATGTCCACTGCATCGCACCCACAGACGGACGGACAGACTGAGCGTTCTAACACAACTTTGGAAGATATGCTGCGGCATTTCATCAACCCTGCTCAGAATGACTGGGATGTGAAGTTGCCTTACTGTGAATTTGCTGTGAACAATGCTTGCATTAGGGCTACTGGTAGCACACCGTTCTACTTAAACCATGGTGACCATCCCAGAACCCTTCTGAATGTGAATGTGAGTGTTGTCACTCCTTTGCCTGCTGCCAACTCTTTTGTTGGGAGGGTGAGTGCTGCTGTGAGCAGTAGACGTGACTCTTTGCTGAATGCACAACGGCACATGAGTAAGGATGCTGATCAGGCTAGGCATGATGAACAGTTGAGTGTTGGCGAGTATATGCTGCTGTCAACCAAGTTTCTGAGGTTGTTCCATGTGGGCAGGGAAAAGCTGCTGAACAAGTATTTGGGACCATTTGAGATCCTGTCAAGAAAGGGTGCTGTGCCGGCATATGAATTACGCTTGCCTGCATCACTGAGTAGGATGTTCAATGTGTTTCATATGTCCTTGCTTAAGGGGTATAAGGATGGGAACAGAGGATCTGCTCCACCTCCTGCTGTGTTTGATGATGGTGAAGTGGAGTGTGAGATTGACAAGATTCTTGCACACCGTGACACCAAGACTGGTTGCAGGTCATACTATGTACAATGGAAAGGCCTGCCTCCAGAGGAAAACGAATGGCTGACGGCTAGCAAACTGAAGAGTGCTACTGATGTTGTGCAGGATTACCTTGATGAGCTGAGCAACAGAGACAGGCAAGCTGCCAGAGTTGGCAGGCCTGACAGTGCTGCAGCTCAAGGTGATAATGCAGTCAGTAAAAGTGGCAATACAGACAGTCAGGATGCAGTTGCTGCAAAACCAAAGCGTGGCAGAGGCCGTCCAAGAAAGACTGGCATCACTAAACCTGCTCAGAAGCGCGGCAGAGGCCGGCCCAGAAAGCAGCAGTAGTGTTGTGCAGTAGCAGTGTCTGGCGGTGGCCACAGCTGATCTGTCTGATTGTGTGTGAGGTGGTCTGTTTTGTCTGTGTGATGGGACAGTACCATGTTGGTGGTATGTCTTAGCAGTGGTATTCATCTGTGATGGCAGGATTGGCTTGTGTTGTGTGTATGTGGCATTCCTGGTTAAATACCCCTAGGCTTTCTTCATTGTTGGAGCCGCTATCCTGGCAGGCGCTGTGGATTTTGCCATGCTGGTTGTCGGCCGTATTCTGCTTGGTGTTGGTGTTGGTCTTTGCTCCTTGGTAAGCTTCTGCCCTGATATTGTCCAAGTGTCTCTGTCATTTCAGATGCGTGCTGCAAAATGCAGCCTATGTAGCATACTCCAAATGATCAATGCACAGTTTTGGGTTGTGCTTTGGTCTGCCAACAGTGTAGGATTGATCAAACAGTCGCTTTGGGCAACATGATGTGCATGCCCAGTGTCATCTTGCCTCCCTTTCTTCACTGCTCAGCTGTTGTAGTATCAGTCAGTAATATCAATCAAGATTCATAATGGCTCTTATCTGTTGTTCAAGGCAGACATGATGTTGTGCCAGCATTAGTAATCTGCCAGCTCAATGCATATACTGCTGTTATGTTGCAGGTCATGCCCATGTACAATGCTGAAGTCGCCCCCCCTCATCTCCGCGGAGGCATGAACATCCTCTTCCAGTGGTTTGTCACCTTTGGAATTTTGTGCGCTGGTCTCATCAACTACGGATGTGACTTCATTGATGTCTGGGGATGGCGTCTGGCTTTGGGACTGGCTGCTATCCCAGGAGCCATTGTTTTCCTGGGAGGGCTAGTCATGCCTGAGTCACCCAGCTCTTTGATTGAGAGAGGCCACTTTGAGAAGGCTCGTGTGGTGAGTGCATGTTGCCAAGCTTGCATGTCTTGCTGTGTTTGTGACACTGGCATGTTGCCAGAAGCCTTTCTAGTTTGTTCTATCGCCGGCTTTCCACAAGCACCTGCATAGAGCACCTTGCTGAATATTAGCTTTATGATCCTGGGACCGTCTGCTGCTGCTGTTTTTCCTGTCTGCTGCACGATGTCAACAGAATGTGTCGCAACAGAATGTGTCGCAACAAACACGTGTTTACCTCAGCTGGTAATGCTTCTGTTTCTTTCTGTTCCCACTGCTGATGTTGCTGTGCGTCTGCAGGTGCTGTCAAAGATCAGAGGCACCAACGATGTTGATGAGGAGTTTGCAGACATTACCGAGGCAGCCCGCATCAGTAACCTGGCCCCTCACCCCATGCGTAACCTCTTCAAGCCCCAGTACCGCCCCCAGCTAACCATCTCCCTACTCTTCATGATGTTCCAGCAGTTCACTGGAATCAATGCCATCATCTTTTACGCCCCAGTGCTCTTCAACAGTATTGGATCTGGACACACAGCCTCCCTGCTGAACACCGTCATCATTGGAGCAGGTATGTTGTCTTGTTGCCTCTGTTTCAAATGTAGGATTACTGTACTTGTTTGCTATTTCTTCTTCTTCAGGGGTCTATGGAACTGTTACTGCATTTGGCTTGTGCACCGTGCTTGCATACCCGGCACTTATTGTGCATCCCATAGATCATTAGTGGTCATTTATGTGGTGCATTCTATGTTGCATGTGGTTTGACATCTTGCCATCTGTCGAGAAGTTGCTGCATGTGGCACTCATGGTTGGATTGGTTCAATGCAGAAGACAATCCAACTGTTATTGTAACTGTAAGTGATGTCTCTGGCGTTTGCCTGGACTAGTTTGATTCTCGTTGAATCCACTCGCCAGCCACTAACCAGCTGCTGTTTGCTGCAGTGAACGTGCTAGCCACTGTTGTAGCCATTGTTGTGGTTGACCGCCTGGGACGTAAGTTCCTGCTCATTGCTGGAGTGGTACAGATGGTCATTGCCGAGATTGTTGTTGGCATCACTCTGAAGTATGAGTTTGTCAAGTACGCTGGACAGCTGCCCAATGGACCTTCCATTGGTGTCCTGGTGTGCATCTGTGTCTTCATTGCTGGGTTTGCCTGGTCATGGGGTCCAATTGGATGGTTGTACCCAACGTAAGCTCTTCCCTTACTCTGCATCCCTATGTGGTAGCTTTGTGTGTGTTTTGGTTTACAACCTTAGTCTATGTCTGCAAATTTTTTGCTCATACATGCTGGTGTGCTCCTGATGCTGCCTGCTTTCATCCTTCCTCTTGGTCTCATGGCCTGCCTCATGGTGTCTTGAAACGTCAATCAATCAATCAATATGTATTTGATGTCCTGAGGGGGCAACAGACAAGATTTGCTTCCCACTTGAAAAGTGTATGTCCTTCAATGCTGCTGACAATGGTGTGTATTTGCTGCAGTGAGATTCAGCCTCTGGAGGTTAGGGCAGCTGCTTGCTCCTTCAACGTGGCCGTAAACATGCTGTTCACCTTTGTCATTGGACAGTGCTTCGTGACCATGCTATGTACCATGGAGTGGGGAGTCATCTAAGCTTCCTTTCAGCTTCAGCTGGGAGGCTCTGCTGTCATGTGGGAGGTACACGGCAAGATGATGAGGATCACGCAATGATTTTGAAAGTATGTGGGCAATTTTGTACAGAGGATTTTGCCTGTCAAGCACTTCTTGGTAGCCGGGTTTTACAGTGCGGCTTTGCATTTAATTAGCAGTGGATTTAGAGACTTGACAGTGATGTGGCTGGTGCAGACGTCTTGACTGTGAGTTGCATCCTTTGTGCTTTTCTGGCACCAGGTGATTATGCTCAGTCACAGGGACTTGTAGCTTACAATGTTCAATGTTCAGCTAGCACGCATATATATATTGGGACGTTCATCTGACTTCTCTGTGAGAGTGAGCAGTGTTGGGAGCTTGTGATTTTGACACATGAGCGAGTATAGTTTGTAGGGTGTTCACATGTAAGCCCCAATGCAGCTTTCTTGGCAAGTACACTTCCCCCTGACAGGTTCAGGACTTTGAGGGACGATACAACTTAGGTACCCTTGGGCAGTGCTCTTCTCCACCGTTTAATTTTGCTGTGCACCAGAAACAGATAGCATGGATCGTTTCATCTTTTGAGTCTGTTGGATTTTGCTAGCCTTGTAAAATACGGTTGTTGGTCTCCTCTATGCTGTGCAAGTCCTGGAGTTGGCTGCAAAAGTACCAATGCATTGCAACCAATGCATTGCATGCTGTACATGTAGCAGCGGATGCTGCACTGCACACAGTTATGCTGACAATTGCAACTTCATTTAGCAATTGTAGCATTTAGCAATTGTAGCAGACAGTCAGCCAGGCACGAGCATGCACGACCGTGTACTGCAACACTATGATTACTGTGCACAGTCTTCGAGCTGGCAGCATTGACTACTAACAAGCTAGCAAGCAATCATGCCAATCAGCCGAAAACATGTAGTGCTTTCATGCTGCCAGTGCTCGGGCTGAGTGCAAGTAGCTAATTCAGCGCTCCTCAGGACACAGCATGACAATTACACTGCCATGATGTGCTATCACACACTGCTCAAGCATTCAACATGCAGCTGACCAATCACAACATCACAGCACTAATATCACACAATGCAAGCAGTCATGACTCCTTGCATTGTGTGATCTTGTTGCTGTCATGAACTGCCGCTCATTGTTCATCTCGTTTTGCGTGCAATAATGAGCTGTGATCGCATCACTCCTCCAGGTACAATTTGATCAGTGGTGATGATCCAATCTGAGCTCAGATAAGGAACAAGGTTCTGGGGTCTGCACCCGCCCACAATCTGGGGCCTCAGCGCATGTATCAAGCCCCAAACCCCTGCACCACAACCACAATTTCAGCAGGGAAAGTGTTTCTGAGATCCAATCTATCAGGAGAACTACAATGTCAGCAGACAGGAGTTGGTAGCAGGTGGAGTGGACATCATCATGCAGCAGTGCTGCACATGAATATAGCTGGCTTTGTGTGCAACTGTAAAGCTTGCAGGTGAGTAGATGTCAGGAACCTGGCATATTCTGAAGAGCAGACCATGCACAAGGCAGGCTACCCAGAATCTGGTGTTGATAACGATCGAAAGATGAAACAGTGCAATACTAGCCAGGACCAAAGTGGGGGGATACAGCAGCTATTTTGTAGTGCTGAGGTCAAGGCAGGCCAGTGCATGGGTATCATGGCGAACTCACCATGAACTGCAAACCAGTCCAACCACAATTGCAATGCCAACACATGATGCTGCTGACAAGACACTGAGACAGTGTCATGTCTCAAATAGCTGACTGGACACTGAGACAGTGACATGTGTCAAATAGCTGACTGGACACTGAGACATGCCATATGTCAAACAGCTGACTGGACACTGAGACGGTGCCATGTGTCAAATATACATTAGAGCAGAACACGAACTGGGATGGTGCTAACTGTCAAAAATGGATCAGCGCGCATGCCAGAGACGTCTCTGCCAACGGATCAGGAAATCAGTTTTACAGGACAGGCTGTTGAATAAAAAACACAAAATTGTCTGTCACTACGTCAAGCCAGCTGCTTGCACACTACAACTGTGCAAACCTCTTCAAAGGGTGGTTGTGCATCGTAAACATGGCATGAGTGAAGGGGTTTACCACTTGCCAGCTTTGAGAGGGGGGTGTCCCCATATGTGAGGCCCACCAGGCACATCTGACCCCCGGGGCGCACCAGCCTGCACACAGCCAACACACTCAGCAGCTGCCCCTGGGGTTTAGGGTTGACCTACCCTAAACTGCTACCCTAAACTGCTACCCTAAAGTGCATGGAGGGCACATATGGGGGGCATGCGTGGAGCAGCAGGGATTTCACAATCAACAGTCAAATGCTTTAAAGATGCTCTGGGCTGCTGCCTTAGGAGGCTCCCACTATGGTTGCTGGAAAGCATGAAGTATTCTTTTCTTCTCTTGCTTACAAGTTGTTTACAACTATCACCAGCAAATCCTGTTGACCAGGCAGGACTTCAATTGCAGATGCTATACCTTTGTTAGGGAGAATAGCAGATCCAACAGTACAACACAAGGAAATGGAAATTTAATGCTTTCAGCGATTATAGCGGGAGCCTCCTGAGGCAGCAGCCCAGAGCTGTCATACTCGAGGAATGAGGGTTGGGCATTATGGACTGCAGCAGATGCTCGGGATCCCAAATTCTGGAATGGCATAGTATCTGCGAAGAGGAAGACCAGTGTGCAGGATGAGTGCTTGCACAGCATGTTGCACGCTGAGAACGAAGGTAAGCCTGTGTTGCCCTTCAGTACTGCAACACCAGCACTGAACAGGCAACAGTGTGAATAAACCCAAATGCAGTCCTCACCATGTTTCCATGGTGTATGCAAGGTCACTTGTATTACTGTGTGTGTCACAAGCAGGTTCTTTGCTGAGTTTATGAACTCCTATTGTGATTGCATCCATGCAAAGTCATGAACAGGCCAGATTTTGTTCTTTGTTAGACATGTAGGGTTGCAAAAAAGTCACTCGATACATGGCATTTGCACAGTAGGTGTGGCATTTCATGTAAGATGCAGAGTGTGCCATGCACAGAAGAATCTGTTCTATAGTCAAATCAATGTGGTCACGCACAAAGTTACACTCAGGTGCACATTCACAGCATGCCTTGTTTGCATGTTTATAAAGTCTGTGATTCTGTAAAAGAATGATGAGAGAGGTTTGAACCAGTGAGCTGTTTCAATCACACAGGTTGAGGGTGTCTGTGGACACTCACCTGTGTGCAAGGCATAACACTGCATTTATGTCCTGCTCAGACAGGTTGAGGGTGTCTGTGGACATTCACCTGTGTGCAAGGCACAGCACTGCATCTATGTCCTGGTCAGACAGGATGTCCAGCACATACGTGCTCAGGAAGACATCCACTGCGCCATCTGGGATGTTCTTGGCTGCTTGAGTCAAGTCTCCGCTGACTTGCTGTGCATGAGCTCGATTGCCTGCGCAGTTGCTTGCACACCTTTCACTGTTTCATACCATCCATGTATGTGTGCATGCAACACATGCCCTCCCCCCCTGGGGTCAGCTACACGCCCCCCTGGGTTCAGCTACATGTCCCCTGGGCTCAGTTAGATGT
>JAABUP010003196.1_pt1 | contig 29332 bp, 29 predicted proteins | sample 5559201 | NCBI WGS metagenome assembly JAABUP01 (sample SAMN10711887, study PRJNA513373) | rock metagenome | isolation source: Antarctica rocks | place: Antarctica | reverse complement strand
TAAAGATATAAAAGCATATAAAAATATGGCTAATTTACACATTGACAGTAAAAAAGAGTTCTTAATTGTTTTTATTATTTCTGTTATTTCTTCTGTTTCAGAAAAAGTCTCTACTTCTACATCTTAAACATCTTTATTATCTTCTTTATCAGCTTTTTTGCTCATTACTAAACATGTCATTCTGATTAAGTAACCTGAACCTGACTCAGCAAAAACCTGTTCATCAGATTGAGTTAAGTTTAATTATTTAACTTAATGAGTCAGGTTGAGTTCTTAAGCTGAACCTGACTCAACTCACTGAGTTGTTAAAACTTATAGTGATTCATAGTATTGTTTATAGCTAGCTAGCTATAAAGAACTCAATTTAACAGCTAGCTAAACAGCTAGAAAGAACTTATTATGACAGCTAGCTATAAATTCATAATCAGACTTTTTAATAATATTTTTAGTGATCTTCTGAATCAGGTTAGTGTTCTGTCTTAATGTCACAAGTTTGCAATGAGACTGATGCTCAATTGATAATGTTTAAATACAAGAAGAATACTATAAAGAAGAAAAGAAGAGCTTCATACAGAAGTGAGAAGATAATGTGCTTTAGTCTTAAAGTCTTAGTAAGTGTCAAAGTGAATATGAATGTAGTTCATGTAACTAAGCATGCTAAGCAAGAACTCATATAAGAAGAGCTTCTTTGCACATGAAGACTCTTCAGAGTTAGTCTTGACATTAATCAAGCTATATGGTCTTGCTCTATCATTGAATAGCCTGTGCATTGTCATACCTCACACTGTTATAAACCTGTTCTGACACCTATCTGAGAAGAATAGGTGTGAAACCTTACAATTCTAACTCTCAAATCTCTCTTGATTGACAGTCTGTTGTGTGATGATATGCAGATGAGAAGTCAACGCCATCAAAGTGACAGTCACATATCAAGTTCATCTCATCAAACTCAAAGTTGTGCAGAATCTGATGACCCCCTTGAAGAAAATCCATCTTCAGCTGATTCATTGCAAACAATGCAATGTGAGACTGATGATTCTGTGTCTACAATACAAGGTCTAGACAATGAGTTGAAACAGACAGAAAAGAAAAGGGATCTGCTTCTAAAGAAACATTGTCTTGTGTCTGTTCAGAGAAAGATTCAAGTGCTGCAAAGTCAAGACGCCGATGAGCCGCTTGTTGATGACTCTTCTGACTCAAAGACTGATCATATCTCTTTTATATTAAAGCACACTCAATTCATAGCCTTCATCAAGCGGTCTGCAGAGAACTACCTCAGCACAATGATGTTGAAGAGAAACATTTGCTCAGAGTGTTTGAACATCTATACTGAAAAGACAGTATGAAAGCATCTCAACTTTGTACACAGTGCAGAGACAGTGTTTCACCTGATGTCTGAAAACTTTCTTAAGAACAAAGCAAAGATTCTATATGTCATGCAGTTTTTGATGAGAGAATCACGGAATGCACAGTACTGACATCAGAAAACTGTTCCTCTTGAGGATATCTTATAGAAGTACTTCATCAACTACCTTCTCAATCTTGTCAAAGACTCAGTGAATTGTCAGTTGCATAATGCACAGACATACATCAAGGCTGTACAGAAGCTGAGTCAAAGTGTGCATGCTTTTGCAGCCTATCTCAGCACTTTGAAAGCACAGTTGATGTCATACAATGAGAAACAGCTGATAATGCATTTCTTTACAAGGCTGTGATCAGAAATCAGAAAGATCTTATTAAATTATCAAGATCTTTTGAACAAGCAAGACAGCTTGATAGCTCTGACTGTGCAGCTGAAGAGCAACCTTCACACACCTGACACTACAGAGTTGAAGAAGACTCTTGATGATTCTTGTTCAAGAAATACTTCAGGTCGGGCATTTTCTTCTATTGATCAAAGACTATTTGAGCAGACATCATTGAGACAATAAGATAACACTGATGTGACATCAAGTTCATCTTCCTTTTGCTCAAGGGCAAGGCTGAATGTAATCTGTTATTGCTGTCAAGAAAAAGACCATTACTCAAGTGATTGCACAAAGTCAATGAACAACTTAAATAAGATTCACATATCCTCAGTGACTTCATCAAAAAAAAAGAACATTATGTCAAGACCTCAATGCTGACACAATAAAGGGTGAAAGTAGAGACTGTGCTCAGCATTATAGCTGAAGAGACTGTTGTCATGAAGGTCAATTAAGCACTGAGTATCTTTCTTCTGAATATTGATGCTGAATTCAATGTGATTAGTCAGCATTTTGCTGTTGCAAATGAGATAATCAAATTGAATGTGAAGATACCACACTTTCTTCTTCTGAGTGATCACTTCACCTATTGCTATGAGGCATATCTGATGAAGTATCAACTAAGAGATAGCTGAGACCAGAAACACAACTGTGAACATGTCTTCTATGCCTTGAAAAAGGATGAACCTGACCTGATAATGAGTCTATCAGCTCTAGAGAAGAAACAAGTTCATATTGACTGTGAGTCACACAGCTGGCGCTTCAGCATCAATTCACAGATGTTGAGTCTAAAAGATTTGAACAAATTTGAAGAGACAGTTGAGGGGTCAGTAACCTGCGCTTTTCTTTGAGCTGTACTCAAATCACTGACGGTATGTCTGCAAGGCACCGCTACAGCGTCATCTATACCTCAGGCATATGCTGACTATGCTGATGTTTTCTCAAAGTCTGAAGCAGAATGTCTTTCTGCACATAAGAAGCATGATTATGTCATTGACAATAATGAGAAGAACTCTTCACACAGCCCTTTATATAATTTGTCAGACAAGAAACTTTAAGTTCTACAGAGCTATTTAAATGATGCCTTAGTGAAGAGTTGAATTCAGCATTCCGTTAGTTCAACAGAGGCGTCAGTGTTATTCACCTCAAAGAAAGACAGTAGCTTGTGACTGTGTGTCAACTATCATGAATTAAACAATATCACTGTGAAGAATCACCACTCATTGCCGTTGATTAGTGAAACCTTAGACTGACTAAGCAGTGTTAAGATTTTCATCAAGTTGAATCTTAAGGATGCCTACCATCATATCTGCATATGCGTCAGCAATGAGTGAAAGACAGTGTTTTGCACACGCTACAGTCACTTTGAATACCTGATTATGTCATTTGAGCTAGCTAATGCGCCTGCAACCTTTCAAGCCTATATCAATCAGGCACTTGCAGAGCATATGAACTTTATTTGTGTTGTGTATTTGAACAACATCCTCATATACTCACAATTGAAAGAAGAACACAAACATCATGTATGTGAAATACTTGAGTGGTTGCGACGCTACAAGCTGTTTGTCAACTTGAAAAAATGTGTTTTCTTTATCAACACCGTAGAGTTTCTGAGATTTATAGTGTCAATCACTGATGTGACAATGAATTCACAACAAATTGACACTATTAAAACCTAATCAACCCTCAAGACCTTTCAGAAAGTACAAGTCTTTTTAGAGTTTGTCAACTTCTATAGACGCTTTATTAAAGCCTATTTGCGAATTGTGAGCCCACTTATGAGTCTATTAAAAGACAGTAAGAATGAAAAGAAGACAGGGCCCTTTGAGTGGCTGAAAGGTGCTGCAAAGATGTTTGCCTATCTCAAGAAAGTCTTTATGACAGCGCTCATTCTTGTTCACTTTGATTCAGAGCTCAAGAATCAAATGAAGACTGATGCTTTCAGACACACAGTGACAGGAATTTACTCTCAGTTGCAGACATCAGAGCAGTGGCATTCTGTTGCTTACTGATTGCAAAAGCTGTTCTCAGCAGAAGAAAGTTATGAGACACATGATCTTGAGCTTTTAATCATTGTTGAGACATTTAAGCAGTGACGTCACTACCTTGAGAGAAGTACTCACTCAGTGAAACTTCTGATGAATCACAATAATCTATGTGAGTTCATGAACATTAAAATGTTGAATGAACAACAGACATGATGGGCTGTAAGGCTTGCTGCCTTTGATTTTGTGATTAAGCACAGGTCAGACAAGACAAACCTCACAAATGCGCTGTTGAGGCGCTCAGACTACGTTGAGGCCATCAGTGAAAATCTTGATACAAAGGAAGTTAGCAGCTATGCCTGCAACTATGTCTAAGTTCTCAGTGATTATCAGTCATCTTGAGACAGTTTGCCAAGCTTGTGAAGAGCAAATTGACATGAGGCTTAAGAAACCTCAACTCAGTTGACATACACTGAGAGAACTAAAAGGCAGTCAACTGTTAGTTTGTTGTGAATGCAGCATAGTAAGGTCACTTAACCCTGCTGCTGAAACTGTTGACTGCAGACAACTTGTTTCATGTGCACTAGCCTTGAAATTGACTAGTCATGAAACAGTATATGATGACAGTAGTGAATTCTTCCTATTGTTAGTACATTCTTTGCAAATGAATAATCTCTTTGTTCAAGCACAGAAAGTGACAATAGCAAAGGATAAGTGAAGTCAGAACACTGAAGGCCTGAAATGAGCGTTCAATATGACTGAATTGCTTCAATATGAGAGAAGGTTATATATACCCCCTGAAGCATCAGTCTAAACAGAACTACTGAAGCATCATCATGATGATGAGTTGACAAGACACTTCAGTATTGAGCGGACACTAGAATTAGTGTCATGCAAATATTACTGGTCAAAATTAGTCAAAGATGTCAAGGAGTATGTCTTCTCATGCAACATATGTCAGAGGATGAAGACACTTAAACATCACCCATATGACAAAATGCAGATGCTACCTCATTCAAATAGTCTTTGAAAGAAGGTAATCATGAACATGATTACTGGCTTGCCTTCAAGCAAGCGCAGTAATAGCGTTTATGATGCAATTCTGGTGGTAGTAGATCGCTACATCAAGATGGCTTGATACATTTCTATCAGTAAGACACTCACTGCTATGCAACTAGCTGATATATTCTTTGAGAAGATAGTATGCCGCTACAGAACTCTCAAAGAAATAGTGTCTGATAGAGGTTCAATCTTCACAAGCAGCTACTGATCAGAAGTATGCTATCAGGTGAAGATAAAGCGTCGACTTAGCACCGCATTCCACCCACAGATGAATGAACAAACTGAACATCAAAATCAAACCTTGAAACACTACCTTCAATGCTATTGCAATGAAGAGCAAAGCAATTGGGTCAAGCTTCTTCCTCTTGCGGAATTTGCATATATAAACACAAAGCAGTCTACATCAGAGTGTAGTCTCTTCTACACAATGACTGGGTATAATTCTTTCATTCATTACAATGTTGAAAACAACGCCTGAGAAGAAGAGGTGCTCACAGCTAAGAACAGAGTCAAGCAACTACACAAAGCTCATGAAAAGCTATTAAAGCAATGAGAAAGTGCTGTAGCATCACAAGTCAAAGCTTACAATTAAAGACACAAGCCTAGGACATACAACAAGGGCAATCTAGTTCTGTTGTCAATGAAAAACCTGAGTCAGAAACGCCTGAATAAGAAACTCTCACATAAGTTTGCTGAACCATTTCACATACAAGATATTGTTAAAAAGCAAGCGTATTGCCTATATCTACCTACTCACTACTGAATTCATAATGTTTTTCATGTCTCATACCTCAAACTGTACAATTGACGTCTAGATGACGAAATAACGCAGGTGTTACCCCCTTCAAAACTGATCAATGAGAAAGAAGAATATGAGATTGAGGAAATTCTAGAGAAGCAACACAGAAAAGGTGAGCTGTGATATAAGGTTAGATGAATAGACTATTCTTCAGAGTATAATCAGTGAATTTCTGAACAAGATCTTGATGACACATCAGAGTTATGTAAAATGTACAATGTCAGAGTAAAGAAAAGGCATCAAAGATGAAGCACCACAAAGGCAAAGGCAAGAAGCTGTATTCAGCTCATAGAGCAATTGCACCTAGAAGTACACTAGGGATCTGAGAGGATAACTGTCAATTAAATCAAAGAAAAGTGTCAGTGAAGCGCAAACAAAGCACCTTCTATGACAAGGCTGATTTGTTGTCATCTTTCTTCTTCACAAACTCAGCAGATGTGATGACAACGTGCTTCAAAGCAGAAAGATTGTTCTCAAAAACGTCAGTAAAAGCATGTATAGTGAGCGGAAAACAACAATGTACCACAGCACGATATGAATTGAGCATGTCTTCAAAGAGGCAAGTTTGACAACATGACTTCTCAAGCTGCAGAAGCTTTATCTTTACTATTGATGTTGGTTTCTTTCTGAGACCATGACGGTCTGCAACATGCAAGTGAGCCTCAATCACTTTGATATAGCTTGCCTGCTGCTGAACCAGCTCTTTGCTTGTGTTCTTCTTCTCAGATATGATGGTGACAGCAGCAAATAATCTGTTGACTTGAGCATTGAACTCAATCAGGATCTAGTAGAATCATTAGTTGAACACAGTGTTTCACTGACGTCTTACATATGCTGTTGCAGGCCTTACGGTTCTTGAAACATCTGTCACATTGAACATTCTTCACCACTTCACATTTGTGGTTGAGCAGAACGGCAATGACTTTGCTGCATTAAAGACAACAGAGACAGATGAGTGCAATTAAAGAATCACAAGAACAAGGGACCAACAGTGTTGCAGCAACAAAAAAGAAAATAGAGTCAGCAGAAGTATGCAAAGAGTCAACTACTTCAGACAACAAAGGCAATGATGCAGCAGGGGCAACACAAGCACATTTCACTGAAGTGACAGACACACTAGATGAAGCAATGTGTTTCTCACAGCCACAAGCATCACTGTGAGCATGACCCTGAAGTCAGTGTCAGTATCACACACAAAAAAACACGTATGAAACTCACAGAAGTCATGATAGAGGTCTGGCTTTGATAGGCATTGTAGTATGAGTTTCAAAGCGAAAACAACACAACAAGATAGTGACAGTGAGGTGGTTAATGTTGAGCTGATGTTGGTGTCATGCAAAAGAAAAGTTGAAAGAAAGTGAAAGGCAGAAAGAAAATATATTCACACACTCTGCAACAGTGAATAGCATTGTCAGTGCAACAAGCGCGCTAAGCCTGAACAAGCTTAATCACAACAAACAACAGAAATTCACTCTTGTGAGCACAACACAATGATGGCCTTGCAATACCTCAGCTCTATGAAGGTGTCAAAGAACCTGCGCTCAAGAGAAAAGGCAATTGTCAGAGTGAATATGAATGTAGTTCATGTGACTAAGCATGCTAAGTGAGAACCCATATAAGAAGAGCTTCTTTGCACATGAAGACTCTTCAGAGTTAGTCTTAACATCAATCAAGCTATATGGTCTCACTCTATCATCAAATAGCCTGTGCATTGTCATACTCACACTGTCATAAACCTGTTCTGACACCTATCTGAAAAGAATAGGTGTGAAACCTTACAGTAAGCAACTAGATCATAAGACCTTAGTATGAGTTTAACTCATGACATCATCTCTTTCTTTTTCTTTAAGGTTGTGCTTTAAGTGTCTGAAAAGGTTGTTGTACAGTTGTCATTGTCTGTTGACACATGTTTGCCTGCTTCATACAGGTAAGGTTCATTGATAAAATTTTTATTGCTTGTTGACATGTGATTTTCTTCAACAATTCACTTTAGTTTATCTGTCAGTGAAGTGAGTTATAAACCTTCTCATCTCTTTTCTCAAATCTTTTTTTCTTTCTTCTTCAACTTCTTCATTGTTATCTTTTGTATGTGAAATCTTTCTTGATTGAATATTTCAGCACTGACTCTTGTATGACAAGCTCAGCAGCAACAACAACAACAACTATCATCATGTAAGTGTCATATAAGTATGTGTCTCTGAGCTGACAACTTGTAAAGCCTTTATCTTGTACAACACTTACATTGCTGCTCTCACTTTTGTGAACACTGATGTCAATTTTGTTCTTGAGGTTGATCAACAGCAGCTTGCTTTGTATGCTCACTCTTCTCAGACAATGATCATTCTTGCTCTGCTCAGTGACAATGTTTTGTTTGTACAGATCTGTATCACATCACAGCAGATGAGAACTCATTAACTGTCATACATCAATGCAATTCTGATTCAGAGTCAAGATGTGTTGATTTTTGACAGTTGTACAACAGAGTTTTTGTTTAATTAATCCGCACTTGACAGGTATTTTCAACAACCCTAGGTTGCAACCCCTACTACTTCACTGTCTACTGACCGATTTACATGAAATTAATTATCTGAGGCCTTCTAATAGAGCGCTACAACTTTGTCACCCATGAAAATTATTATCATTATGTGCATCTCAAACACATTTCATCCTGCATCTCATATCCTCACATCAGCTCTCAATTCTTCAACTCATAAAATCCTGTCATTCTTTGTCATATGCGTCAATAGTTGCCTGCTTAACTGTCGGGGCATAGGGTCTCTTTGACACAGTGCACTTTAAATGATACCAACAGGGCTCAATCTGGTTCAAATTTGATGAGTTACTCAGTCATGATAGAATGATTAATCTTGATATCTTCAAAAGCTCTGTCTGTTGTCACGCACAATGAGCTGACGCACCATTCTGAACCAGAAAGCATTCACTGTATTGAGTGATCACTTCCTTGATGAATGAGATTAATTGAGGCAGTAGTACATACATTTGATATTGGTATCAATTGATGCCTTCACAACTCTCTTTGTTATGCTTGATTAAAACACTGTCTGACTTCAGTATGCGCTTGAGACGTCATGACAGTGATTTCTTAGACTGTTCATATAGAAACTGCTCTTGAATGATCTGCTGTTGAAGGTAGTACTCTGAATTTCAGTCCTTAAGGTCATTGTTTGCTGTCACCTTTTCTGCTGCTGTTTTCTGACCAAACATATAGCTTGAACCCTTCATATACATAGTATAGCAGCTTCAAAACAGCATTTCTGTATAGCCTTTATACTGTACGTCAATACAGTCCTTGTGTCATGTCTCTTTCTTGGTTCTAGTAACTCATTGTTGACTGTGTACCTCATCAACGCATATTGCTGTTTTGTCAGTGTAGTAGATCTGGTCCTCTTTGCCTCTGAGCTTCTCAAGCCACTCAATTACAAAGTTTAAACAATTGATTTTCATCTGAAGTGTCAATGATGGCTTATGTTTTGATGAATATCGCCCATAGCCAGCTCTATTGAATGTGTTGACAATAGCAGTTGCAGAAGCCATAATCTCAATCTCATGTGCAACAGTGACTCAGAATTTGCGCCATTGATATTGATTCTTTGTAGCATGTCTGATCAGAGAGCGCTGAGCACATAGAGAGATTGCAGAAGGTTGTTCTGACTGAGAGCAGTGTTGAAAGGCTTCTGTACTGAGAGGATCAATATTTTTCTTTTCAGCTTGAGCAGCCTTCTTACATGTATTTTGCACCGTTTTTTCGTCGCATTTATAGATAGATGTGAGCTGACAATTAGAGGTATGACACTGTTTTCTAAGCTCTATCAACGCTCTGTGTTTTGAGTTGGCTAGATCCTTTGCGCCCTTGGTACGTTTCATGGTAGTAGGGAAGTTGTAGGTGTTTTGATGAGAAAACGCAGTTTTTGCGTTTTCGTCGCGTGTTCGGGCCGTGGATTAATTAAACAAAAACTCTGTTGTACTTACTGTCAGAAACATGATATGACACTCTTTTTGAAATGTCATCATACATCAAAACATTTCAGTGAGTGTTGTGACAACTGCAAGTGACATGATCATGCTGCTCACTGCTCTGTACACAACAACAATGTACTCATTGTCATCTTGAACAATGAGAACAACAACAGCATCAATGAGAGTAAGTGCATTGCTAAACTGAGGCAGATTGCATCAGCCCTGCTGTCAGCAGAGGTGGTCATTATCAATCTTAACCTTTAGATACATATGACTTCTTTTCTTTTCTTGTGTTGCCTTTAGTATAGGTCTAGTTGTATGAGCTGTGTACAATACCTGATCTGTATGCCTTATCTCTGCATGATGCTCAGAACAAATAGCTTTGACAAAATTAAGAAGACATCATTAGTAATTAGCATAGAAATAAATCAAATAAATTCAACACTAAATTTCAAACTCTGTACAATTCTCTGAACTCATGAAGCATCTCAGCCTTTCATGACATGATTTCATTCTTTGAGCTCTCAATGTTGACAAGAACTTTGAAGGTCTTCTTGTGTACAGTTAAGATCTAGTTACCTCAGGTTGCATTAACTCTCATCAGTTTAATGTCACTGTGTCTTTCAGAACAAATGTCAGTTCTCATGTGAGTCAGATATAACTGACTTATTTTATCAAGTACTTCTTCTTGAATTCTTCTTTATGTCATATGAATTTCTTCTTCAGAATCTTCTTTATCTCAAACTCTTCTTCATCACTTACAATTTGTGATGAGAATTGCAGATCTGTTGTACACTGAGAAGAAAGAGTGTTCATAACTGCTGACTGAAGCATGACTGAGTGAAACATGTTATAAATACTCAACAGTGTGTTCAGACAAAAGAAATGTGAGCTGATCTTCTTAACAATGATGTACTTAACATTCTTTGCATTAAACTTCTTGCACAGATAATCTGTATGTATGTTCTTAAGATTTAGTCAGATCTTGTCTTCTTTCTTGAAGTCATAAGACTGCTGTCTCTTTTAATTCATCATTTCTTTCTGTATCTGCTGAGTGACAGTCATAGTCATCTGTGCTCACTCTGTGACTTCTTTCATCTTCTGTACAATTTGATCAGCTTTCTGTACTGAACTTTTTGCAGATCATACAGGCTTTAACTTCTCAAGTAGTTGTAGAAGCTTCATGTAATACTCATGAGACAAGAAGAAAAGGCTCATCTCTGTTGAGACAAAGTCATGATTGTTTATGACTAGCTCAGTCATGAGAAGCAGGCTTGCTCAATTGTTCTGACTATAATTGAAGAACATACAAATGTACAGCTCAACATTCTGATTCATTTGCTCAGTTGCTCTGTCAGTTTTTGAGTGATATGTTGTGAACATCTTTTGTACAATCTTTAAAAGTTGACAGACTTTCTTTCATAGGCTGCTCACAAACTGAGTGTCTCAATTTGAGACTATTGCAGTAAAAAGCTCATAAACTCAATAGAAACATTGTACAAATGTTTGAGTCACTCATTTTGCAGTCATATTCTTGCACAGTTTCAGTATTATCTTCTTGTTAAGACAATCTGTAATTATCAGAAGATTTGTACAACCCTCACTTGACAGTAAATTTACTACAAAGTCAATGAATATCTTTTGTCAAATTCACTTTGATACAGATAGAGGCTTCAAGAAGCCTTGTCAGTGATCTTTTCAGCTGTTGTTTGTACAGCATTTGTTGCAATTCTGACAGAATGTACAAATGTTCTGTAGCATCTCAGGTCAAAAGAACTGTTGTGATAAAAGAGCATCAGTTACATTTCTTTTTAAGTGTTCAGTCATTGTTGAGTCATGTGTATACTGAATCAGTTCTGTACAAAGAGATTCTGAGAACAGCATTCAGTGTCTTCTGTGAAAGAGTAGCTTTTCTTCATCACTCAAGAAGTATTTCATTATGAATATTCTCACTTTTAAAACAGTAGAAAATGATCTTTGTTTCTCATGAATTGTTTGACAAAGCTCATTGTACAACTCATTTTTTGCTTCAGCATTCACTCACATTTGTTTGAGATCTGTAATCTCATCAAACAAGTTCTGATCTTGTTCAAGCACAGAGACTGATATGTCTGCTACTGTCATTGAGGCAGTCTGTATAGGCTTGCTCATTATCTCAGAACATATTATCTGCATTGTACAATGTTGTACTCTGTTGTCTGAGAGATTCATTGACAGATTCTGCTTCTGTCACAATAAAACATTTGCTCTTTCATTCTGCTTGCTCAGCAAGTATAGTATGAAGAAGTTGTATTGCAACAGTATTAGAGACCAGCTCATTTGTCACTCTGTAAGCTTTTTAACTGTCATAAAGTATTTCAGATTTTTGTGATCTGTACAAATCTGAAAACTTGACACACTTCTCAATTCTGCATCTCACTCTTTTAAGTATCATATGATGATCAGCATCTCTTTATCATAAATCTCATAATTGCACTCTGCAGATGTATTCTTCTTTGAATAATAGGCACAGAGTCTTTACACATTGTTCATTAACTGCAATAGAGTTTCATTTATGCATCAATCTGAGAAATCTGTTTTCATCACTGTCATACATGTGTGATCAAATGAAACTAGAATTGACACTGAAATGAACATGACTTTTAACTTCATAAAATTCTGATCAGCTTTCTCTGTTCACTTAAAGAATACATTCTTTTGTACAAGGGTCATTATAGACATGATCAGGTTAAAAAAGTTCTTAATAAACTTCTGATAGAAGTTTGCAAAGTCTATGAAGCTCTATACTTTCTTTACTGATTTAAAGACTTGTCAGTTTATAATTGTCTTCACTTTTTGAGAATTCATTTGTATGTTCTTTTTAACTTTCAGAATGAATTCTAGATACTTGATTAACTTGACTTCAAACTCACATTTGTCAATGTTAATCTGTAAGTTAACTTCTCAAAGTGATAGTAGTACTCTTCATACATAATCTTGATGCTGATGCAAAGACTCATCAGTGAAGATGAGAATATCATTCACATAAATCAAACAAAACTCATTGAGGAAGTTCTGCAAGACTCAGTTGATATATCTTTGAAATGTGCTTGAGACATTGACTAGCTCAAAAGAAGTCATCATTCATTCATATAACTCATACCTCATACAGAATGTTGTCTTTCATTTGTTCTCTGCAGCAATTTGAATCTTGTGAAATTGTAAGGTTTCACACCTATTCATCTCAGATAGGTGTCAGAACAGGTTTATGACAGTGTGAGGTATGACAATGCACAGGCTATTTAATGATAAAGTGAGACCATATATCTTAGTTGATGTCAAGACTAATCTCTGAAGAGTCTTCATCTTCAAAGAAGCTTTTCTTATATGAGTTCTCACTTAGCATGCTTAGGCACATGAACTACATCTGTATTCACTCTGACAATTGCCTTCTTTCTTGAGTGCAGGTTCTTTGATGCCTTCATAGAGCTGAGGTATCATGAGACCATCATTGCATTGTGCTCACAAGAGTGAATTCCTGTTGTTGTGTCATGCTTGTGTGAGTGAATTCTCATTGTTTGTTTTGATTAAGCTTGTTCAGAATTAGTGCACTTGTTGTGCTGACAATGCTATTCACTGTTAAAGAGTGCACACTTTCTTTCAACTTCTCTTTTACATGACATCAACATCAACTGCCTCACTGTTGCTATCTCTTTGTGTTGTTTCTGTTTTGAAACTCATATCACAATGCCTATCAAAAGCCGGATCTTTATCATGGCTTCTGTGAGTTTTATACGCATTTTTTGTGTGCAATACTGACACTGGCTTCAGAGTCATCCTCACAGTGATGCTCATGACTGTGAGAAACACATTGCTTCATTTAATGTGTTTGTCACTTCAGTGAAACATGCTTGTGTTGCCGCCACTGCATCATCATCTTTGTTGTCTGAAGAAGTTGACTCTTCACATACTTCTACTGACTTTATACTCTTCTCTGTTGCTGCAACATCATTGATCTTTTGTTCTTGTGATTCTCTGATTGTGCTCATTTGTCTCTGCTGTCTTTGATGCAGTAAAGTCATTGTCACTCTGCTTGACCACAAATGTGAAGTGGTGAAGAATGTTCAATGCAGTCAGTGTTTCAAGAACTGTAAGGCCTGCAACAGCATATGTAAAATGCCGGTGAAACATTGTGTTTGACTAATGGTTTTACTAGATTCTGACTGAGTTCAATGCTCAAGTCAACGGATTATTTGTTGCTGTCATCATCATATCTGAAAGAGAGAATGCAGACAAAAAGCTGGTTCAGCAGCAGGCAAGCTATATCAAAGCAGTCAAAGCTCACTTGCATGTTGCAGATCATCATGATCTCAAAAAGAAATCAACATCAATGATAGAGGTAAAGCTTCTGCAGCTTAAGGAGTCATGTCATCAAACCCATCTTTTTGAAGACATGCTTGATTCATATTGTGCTGTGATACGCCGTCACTTTCCACTCACTATACATGCTCTTACTGACGTTTTTCAGAACAATCTTTCTGCTTTAAAGCATGTTGTCATCACATCTGCTGAGTCTGTGAAGAAAAAAGATGACAACAAATCAGCCTTGTTGTAGAAGAAGCTTTGCTTGCACTTCACTGACACTTTTCTTTAATTTAGTTGACAGTTACTCTCTCAGATCCCTAGTGTACTTTTAAGTGTAATTGCTCTATGGGCTGAATACAGCTTCTCACCTTCATCTTTGCGGTGTTTCATCTCTGATGCCTTTTCTTTACTCTGACATTGTACATTTCATGTAACTCTGATGTGTCATCAAGGTCTTGTTCAGAGATTCACTGATCATACTCTGAAGAATAGCCTATTCATTTAACCTTATATCACAGCTTGCCTTTTCTGCGTTGCTTCTTTAGAATTTCTTCAATCTCATATTCTTCTTTCTCATTGATCAGTTTTGAAGAGGGTAACACCTGCATTATTTTGTCATTTAAACATCAATTGTATGATTTGAGGTATGAGACATGAAAAACATTATGAATTCAGTAGTGAGTAGGTAGATATAGGCAATATGCTTGCTTCTCAACAATATCTTGTATGTGAAATGATTCAGCAAACTTATGTGAGAGTTTCTTACTCAGGCGTTTCTGACTTAGGTTTTTCATTGACAACAGAACTAGATTGCTCTTGTTGTATGTCTTAGACTTGTGTCTCTGATTGCAAGCTTTGACTTGTGATGCTACAGTGCTTTCTCATTGCTTTAATAGCTTTTCACAAGCTTCATGTAGTTGCTTGACTCTGTTCTTAACTGCAGGTACCTCTTCTTCTCAGATGTTGTTCTCAATGTTGTAATGAATGAAAGCATTATACCCTGTCATCATGTAAAAGAGACTACACTTTAGTGTAGACTGCTTTGCACTTATATATGCAAATTCTGCAAGAGGAAGAAGCTTGACCCAATTGCTTTGCTCTTCATTGCAATAGCATTGAAGGTAGTGTTTCAAGGTTTGATTTTGACATTTGATTTGTTCATTCATCTGTGAGTGAAATGCGGTGCTAAGTCAACACTTTATCTTCACCTGATAGCATACTTCAGATCAGTAGCTGCTTGTGAAGATTGAACCTCTATCAGACACTATTTCTTTGAGAGTTTCATAGTGACATACTATCTTCTCAAAAAATATATCAGCTAGTTGCATAGCAGTGAGTGTCTTACTGATAGAAACATATTGAGTTATCTTGATATAGCAATCTACTATCACCAGAATCACATCATAAACACTATTACTGTGCTTGCTTGAAGACAAGCCAGTAATCATGTTCATGGTTACCTTCTCTCAGAGACTATTTGAATGAGGTAGCATCTGCATTTCATCATATAAGCAATGTTTAGACACCTTCACCCTCTGACATATGTTGCATGAGAAGACATACTTCTTGACATCTTTGGCTAATTCTGGTCAGTAATATTTGTGTGACACTAATTCTAGTGTCTGCTCAATACTGAAGTGTCTCATTAACTCATCATCATGATGATGCTTCAGTAGTTCTGTTTGGACTGATACTTCAGAGGGTATATATAGCTTTTCTCATATCAAAGCAATTCAGTCATATCAAACGCTCATCTCAGGCCTTCAGTGTTTTGACTTTGCTTATTCTTTGCTATTGTCACTTTTTGTGCTTGAACAAAGAGATTATTCATTTGCAAAGAATGTACTAACAATAAAAAGGATTTGCTACTGTCATCATATACTGTTTTGTGACTAGCCAATTCTGAGGCTAGTGCATGTGAAACAAGTTGTCTGCAGTCAACAGTTTCAGCAGCAGGGTTAAGTGATCTCACTATGCTGTGTTCATGACAGACTGACAGTTGACTGTCTTCTAGTTCTCTCAGTATATGTTAACTGAGTTGAGATTCTTTAAACCTCATGTCAATCTGCTCTTCACAAGCTTGATAAACTGTCTCAAGATGACTGATAATCATTGAGAACTTAAACATAGTTGCAGACATAGCTGCCAACTTTCTTTCTAATGTTGACAAGAGTCTATCAATGCTTTCACTGATGGCCTCAATGTAGTCTGAGCGCCTTGACAGCGCATTTATGAGGTTTGTCTTGTCTGATCTGTGCTTAATCACAAAATCAAAGGCAGCAAGCCTTACAGTTCATTGTGTCTGTTGTTCATTCAACATTTTAATGTTCATAAATCCACATAGATTATTGTGATCTGTCAGAACTTTCACTGAGTGAATACTTCTCTTAAGATAGTGATGTCACTGTTTGAATGCCTCAACAATGATTAAAAGCTCAAGATTATGTGTCTCATAACTTTCTTCTGCTGAGAACAGCTTTTACAACCAGTAAGCAACAGGGTGTCACTGCTCTGATGTCTGCAACTGAGAGTAAATTTCTGTCACTGTGTGTTCAGAAGCATCAGTCTTTATTCAGTTCTTAAGCTCTGAATCAAAGTGAACAAGAATGAGCGCTGTCATAAAGACTTTCTTGAGATAGGCAAACATCTTTGCAGTATCTTTCAATCACTCAAAGGGCTCTGTCTTCTTGTCATTCTTACTGCCTTTCAATAGACTCATAAGTGAGTTTGTAATTTGTGAATAGGCTTTAATAAAGTGTCTATAGAAGTTGACAAACTTTAAAAAAACTTGTACTTTCTGAAAGGTCTTGAGAGTCAGCCAGGTTTTAATAGTGTCAATTTGTTGCAGATTCATGATCATCTCAGTGATTGACACTATAAATCTCAGAAACTCTACGGTGTTAATAGAGAAAACACATTTTCTCAAGTTGACAAACAGCTTGTAGTGTCACAACTGCTCAAGTATTTCACATACATGACATTTGTGTTCTTCTTTCAATTGTGAGTATATGAGAATGTTGTTCAAATATACAACACAAATGAAGTTCATATGTTTTGCAAGTGCTCAATTAATATAGGCTTAAAAGGTTGCAGGTGCATTAACTAGCTCAAATAACATAATCAGATATTTGAAGTGATCATAGTGTGTGCAAAACGCTGTCTTTCACTCATTGCTGACACATATGCAAATACAATGATAAACATCTTTAAGATTCAACTTGATGAAGATCTTACCACTGCTTAGTCAGTTTAAGGTTTCACTGATCAACGGCAATGAGTGATGATTGTTCACAGTGATATTGTTTAATTTATGATAGTTGACACACAGTTGCAAGCTATTGTCTTTCTTTGAGGTGAATAACACTGACGCCCCTGTCGAACTAACGGAATGTTGAATTCAACCCTTCACTAAGACATCATTTAAATAGCTTCATATAACTTGAAGTTTCTTGTCTGACAAATTGTATAGAGGGCTGTGTGAAGGGTTCTTCTCATTATTGTCAATGATATAATCATGCTTCTTGTGTGCAGAAAGACATTCTGCTTCAGACTCTGAGAAAACATCAGCATAGTTGACATATGCCTGAGGTATAAATGACACTGTAGCGGTGCCTTGCAGACATATCGTCAGCAATTTGAGTACAGCTCAGAGGAAAGCGCAGATTACTGGCTCCTCAGCTGTCTCTTCAAATTTGTTCAGATTTTTCAGGCTCAACATCTGTGAATTGATGCTGAAGCGTCAGCTGCACAACTCACAGTCAATATGAACTTGTTTCTTCTTTAGGGCTGATAGACTCATTATCAGGTCAGGTTCATTCTTTTTCAAGGCATAGAAGACATGTTCACAGTTGTGTTTCTGATCTCAGCTGTCTTTTAGTTGATACTTCATCAAATATGCCTCATAGCAATAGATGAAGTGGTTGCTCAGAAGAAGAAAGTGTGATATCTCTGCATTCAATTTGATCATCTCATTTGCAACAGTGAAATGCTGATTAATCACATTGAATTCAGCATCAGTATTCAGAAAAAAGGTGCACAGTGCTTGATTGACCTTCATGACAACAGTTTCTTCAGCTACAATGCTGAGCATGATCTTTACTTTTGCTCTTCATTGCATCAACATTGAGGTTTTGATGTGACGTTCTCTTTTTTTGATGAAGTCACTGAGAATATGTGAATCTTATTTGAGTTGTTCATTGACTTTGTGCAATCATTTGAGTAATGGTCTTTTTCTTGACAGTGATAACAGGTTACATTCAACCTTGCCCTTGAGTGAAAGAAAGATGAACTTGATGTTGCATTGATGTTATCTTATCACTTCAATGATGTCTGCTCAAATAGTCTTTGATCAATAGAAGAGAATGCCCGACCTGAAGTATTTCTTGAATGAGAATCATCAAAAGTCTTCTTTGACTCTGTAGCATCAGGTGTGTGAAGATTGCTCTTCAGTTGCACAGTCAGAGTTATTAAGCTGTTTTGCTTGTTCAAAAGATCTTGATAATTCAACAAAATCTTTCTGATTTCTGACCGCAGCTTTGTGAAGAAATGCATTATCAGCTGTTTCTCATTGTACAACATCAACTGCACTTTCAGAGTGCTAAGATAGGCTGCAAAAGTTTGCACACTATGACTTGACTTCTGTACAGCCTTGATGTATGTCTGCGCATTATGCAACTGACAATTCACTGAGTCTTTGACAAAATTAAGAAGGTAGTTGATGAAGTACTCTCATGAGATATCCTCAAGAGAAACAGTTTTCTGATGTCAGTATCATGCATTCTGTGGTTTTCTCATCAGAAACTGCATGATGTATAGAATCTTTGCTTCGTCCTTAAGAAAGTTTTTGAGTGTCAGGTGAAACGCTGTCTCTGCACTGTGTACAAAGTTGAGATGCTCTTGTACTGTCTTCTCAGTATAGATGTTCAAATGCTCTGAGCAAATATTCCTCTTCAACATCATTGTGCTGAGGTAATTCTCTGCAAATCACTTAATAAAGACTATGAATTGAATGTGCTCTGATATAAAAGAGATATAATCAGCCTCTGAGTCAGAAGGGTCATTGACAAGTGACTCATCAGCATCTTGACTTTGCAGCACTTGAATCTTTCTCTGAACAGATGCAAGATGATGTTTTTTTAGAAGTAGATCTCTTTTCTTTTTCTGTCTGTTTCAACTCATTGTCTAAACCTTGTATTGTAGACACAGAATCATCAATCTCATGTTGCATTGTTTGTGATGAATCAGCTAAAGATGGATTTTCTTCAAGGGGGTCATCAGATTCTGTGCAACTTTGAGTTTGATGAGATGAACTTGATATGTAACTGTTGCTTTGATGACGTCAACTTTTCATCTGCATATTGTCACACAATGAACTGTCAATCAAGAGAGGTTAAAAAGAGATTAGAATTGTAAGGTTTCACATCTATTTATCTCAGATAGGTGTCAGAACAGGTTTATGACAGTGTGAGGTATGACAATGCACAAACTATTTGATGATAGAGTGAGACCATATATCTTAATTGATGTCAAGACTAATCTCTGAAGAGTCTTCATCTTCAAAGAAGCTTTTCTTATATGAGTCCTCGCTTAGCATGCTTAGACACATGAACTACATCTGTATTTACTCTGACAGAAATGCCACTATGACATTCAACTTAATGTATCATTGAGCTCATTCAATGTTTTGCAGAGTCTCATATATCAATGAAAGAAAGTAACAATTCTTCTGAGTGATTCAGTTCAAATCACAGTAGTTCACACAAAATTGAAGTTCATATTCTGACTTTCATATGAATAAAACAAACACTGCAGCAAATAAGTTACTAACTTGTATGAACTGCTTATTCAAAAGTTCTGTTAATGTTTTGCACAACATTAGTAGCTTCTCTTTTGTCATGTTGTATAGAGGATCTCAGAATACTTTTGACTCTTTTTCATTTATCTCTTTTAGTTTAATTCAATGATCTGTGTCTTCTCTTCTTAAAAGAGACAATTTCTCAGTCATTGTATGATTAAATACATTTAAAAACTCATGATAATGATTAAAGAGTATAGTTCTCAGATCAGTCTTCTTCTGTGAGGTTAAGACTTTCTCAATATTGATCATGCTGACTGAGAACACCTCAATCTTCTTCTGTTTTTCTTTTTTCTTTTGTATAAGATTTGTAAAGAATGTAGCTGACATCATAACATGATTGAACTCATTCTCAGCAGAAGCTTTTCTGTTCTGTATGATAGTTTCTGTGAATTCAATCATAAAAGAGACTCTGCTTACATTTAATATGATCTTGTTCTGCTTCATTCATGATAAATTTAGTATAAGGTTGTAGAATGCTAACTTAAAGACAATATAAAAGAATGTTCTTGACGTCTGATGTTCATCAATATTAATCTGTATAATGATTACTTCATCTACTGATGAATTTGAAGGCTCATCAAATCTTATAATCATATGAGATTTTATCTTCATGCACTGTAGATTGTGATTTTTAGCAAAGCAAGAAGTGATCATTTCATAAAACAGACATTCTGTGTTGTACAAGGTATGTGCATATGACTTCTTATTGATTAATGTTGACATAGTGAAGAAAGCACTGTTCATCTGTTTCTCAAACTTCTTTTAGCTTTTATCACATCTTATACACTCTCAGCTGCAACTTCTGCTAAAAGCTACTTTTTTTCTGAGTTCTTTTCTTCTTCTGTCACCTTCTTCACAGTCTCAGTAACAGCAACATTGATGACATGAGGTTGTACAGCAGACAGAAATTTGCAGTTTTTAATGAAGTGGCTGTTGTCTCTGCAGTGCATGCATAGTTATTTTGTATGATGTTTTGTCACTTTTTTCTCTGACACTCATTGTGCTCTGCATCTTTCTTTAATTTCTGTAGCTGTGACAATGATGTGCTTGATGAATTCTCAGTTTATGTTGTCTGTGTGAGACTGTTGTATGATGATAATAGTTGTCATATAACACTCTTGAGTAACAGTCTTCTGAATTGAGTTTAAATTGTGACTGACTCACTGCAGTAAAATAATGTACTCATCATACAACACAGAAATTAAGATAACAATCAGAGCTTGCATAAGAGTTACATTAAGACTGTTACTAAGAAATGTTTTCTTGATAGCATCATCTCATTTCAAGTCTTTTGCTTTTAACAGCATTTGTTCAAAGATGGTCAGATGTCTAGCAAATGATTTTTCTTTCTGTTTTAAAGCTTTTAAGATATGAGTTGCTCTTTTCTTCAATTCTGAGTTATTGTATGTGTGCTGAAGCTGATTAATCAGCTTCTCAATGATCAAATGATTTAGAACTTTGTTTGACTTGATACAAGTCACAATTTAAGGTGTAACTTGACTTAAAGCCAGTCTTTTCAGCTGACTGTGTAAGTATTAGAACTGCACACTGACATTGTTGTCTGATATGTTCACATTCAATTTAACAACAATTTGTTGTAGTCAAGGTCTGAATTTCACTCTCTTTTCTTCAAATCTGAATGAGTCAGAGAGACACTGCTTTGAGTGTTAATTCACTCTCATTGCTGCAGTGAGCTGCTTTAAAGTGAGACTGTTTGTACAATTGACTGATTCTTGAGAAGAAGATGATGTTGCAACAGCTGATGTTGAAATAGCTGTATTTACTGATGTAACTGATGTGAGATTGTCTCAATTTATCACAAAGATGTAAAGAAGATCTGTACAAGCCTTCATGTTTCACATATTCTCTTCTGTATGACTCTTTATGCTGCATAGTTCTGTTATAAATATTTGCGCTCAAGAAGAAATCTTCTCAACAACAGTCTTTATTTTATCTGTCATAGAGGTTTCTGTGCTCATTCTGCACTGATTTCAACAATTGTACAGCAAGGTCTTTAGTGAAGATCAGATTTAAATGAGAATAGTATTTTAATGTCACAAGTTTGCAATGAGACTGACGCTTGATTGATAATGTCTAAATACAAGAAGAATACTATGAAGAAGAAAAGAAAAGCTTCATACAGAAGCAAGAAGATAATGTGCTTTAGTTTTAAAGTTTCAATAAGCAACTAGATCATAAGACCTTAGTATGAGTTCAACTCATGACACTTAAGTAGCTAGACTGGGTTTTTTCTAGAAAACCTGCTTAACTCAATGTGTCAGGGTAAATAACTGAGCGCAGTCACATAGTCATATGTTACTAAGTATATTAAGCGAGAACTCATATAAAGAGAGCTTCTTCGCACCTGAGGGCTTCTCAGAGATTAGTCTTGACATTTTGAATAAAGATTGATGGTCTTGCTTCACCATCAAATATTGTGTGTATTGTCATACCTCACACTGTCATAAACCTGTTCTAATAACCTATCTGTGATGAATAGATATTGAACCTTACAATTCTAATCTCTTCACCTCACAGTTGACAGTCTGTTGTGTGACAATATGCAGACACAAAGTCAACATCATTGAAGCAATGACCACACGCTGAGTTCATCTGATCAGACTCAAAGTTGTGCAGTTTTTGATGATTTTCTTGAAGGAGATCCACCTTCAGCAGGCCTGTCACAAGCAGTGCAATGTGAAACTGACGGCCTCACGCCTACAATACAAGGTCTAGACAATGAGCTGAAACAAGCAGAAAAGAAAAGAGACCTGCTTCTAAAGAAATGTTGTCTCACATCTGTTCAGAGAGAGATTCAAGCGCTGCAACATCAAGGTGCCGATGAGTTGCTTGTTGACAACTCTCTTGACACAGAGGTCAGTGATAACCCTTCTATATCAGAGCATACTCAATTCACATTCTTTATCAAGCGTTCTGCGGAGGATTATCTCAATGCCATGATGTTCAAGAGAAATATTCGTTCAGAATGCTTGAATATCTATACTGAAAAGTCTGTATGAGAGCACCTCAACTTCATATGCAGTGTGAAGACAGTGTTTTGCTTGATGCCTGAAAACTACATTAAAGATGAAGCAAATATTCTATACATTATGCAGTTTCTAGTGAGTGAACCATGAGAGACATGATATTGACATCAAGAAACAGTCCCTCTTGAGAATATCTTGTGAGAGTACTTTATCAGCTACCTTCTCAATCTTGTCAAAGACTCGATGAATCGCCAGTTGCATAACACACAGATGTACACTGAGGCTGTGCAGAAGTCAAGCCAAAGTGTGCATGCTTTTGCAGCATACCTCAGCACCTTGAAAGTGCAGCTGTTATCTTATAATGAGAAACAGCTAGTGATGCACTTCTTCACAAAACTACAATCAGAAATTAGAAAGATCTTATTGAACTATCAAGATCTTTCAGATAAACAAGATAGTCTGATAGCTTTGACAGTGCAGTTAAAGAGTAATCTTCACACATCTGATGCTACAGTGATGAAGAAGACTTTTGATGATTCTTGTCTGAAGAATACTTCTGGCTGAACATCTTTCTTTAATGATCAAAGGTTACCTGAGCAGATGTTGTTGAAGCGACAGAATAACATCAGTGTGAAGTCTAGTTCATCTTCTTCTCACTCAAGGGCAAAGTTAGATGTGACATGTTATCGCTGTCAAGAAAAGGGCCACTATGCTAGTGATTGCACAAAGTCATTGAATAACTCTAACAATATTCATATATTCTCAGTGACTCTGTCAAAAAAAGAAAACACTCTGTTGAAATCTCAATGCCGACACAATGAAGGGCAAAAGTAAAGATCAAGCCCAGCATTGTGGCTGAAGGGGCCATTGTCACAAAGGCTGGTCAAGTCTCAGACACCCTACTTCTAGATACTGGTGCTGAATCAAATGTGATTAGCCAGCGTTTCACTGTCACAAATGAGATGGCCAAATTGAACACAGAGATACCGCACTTTCTTCTTTTGAATGACCACTTCACCTATTGCTATGGTGCATACCTGGTGAAGTACTGGCTAAAAGATAGCTGAGGTCAAGAACACAATTGTGAGCATGTTTTTTATGTCTTAAAAAAGATTGAACCTGACCTGGTAATGAGCCTATCAGCTCTAGAAAAGAAACAAGTTTGTATTGATTGTGAGTCACACAGCTGACACTTTAACATTGACTCTCAGGTGATGAGCCTCAAAGATTCAGACAGATTTGAGAAGACAGCTGAAGGGCCAGTAACCTGTGCTCTTCTCTGATCTGTACTCAAGTTGTTGATGATGCGCCTGCAAGACATTGCTGCAGCGCCATCTATACCTCAGACATATATCAACTATGCAGATGTTTTCTCAAAGTCTGAAGCAGAATGTCTTCCTGCACATGAAAAGCATGATTATGTCATTGACACTAAGAGAAAGGATCCCCCACACAGACCTCTATATAACTTGTCAGACAAGAAACTTTAAGTGTTGCGGAACTACCTGAATGACGCCTTAACAAAGGGTTGGATTCAGCATTCTGTCAGTTCAGCTGAGGCGCCAGTATTGTTCGCCTCAAAGAAAGACAGTAGCTTGCAACTATGTGTTGATTACCATGAGCTAAACCGTATTACTGTGAAGAATCACCACTCATTGCCTTTAATCAGTGAAACCTTGAACTGACTGAGCGGTGCTAAAATCTTTATCAAACTAGATCTTAAAGATGTCTATCATCATATCTGCATATGCAAGGGCGATGAGTGAAAGACAGCGTTTTGTACGCGCTATGGCCACTTTGAATATCTGGTCATGCCATTTGGGCTAGCTAATGCACCTGCAACCTTTCAAGCCTATATCAATCAGACACTTACAGGGCATATAAATTCTATTTGTGTTGTGTATTTGAATGACATTCTTATATACTCACAGTCAAAAGAGAAGCACAAATGCCATGTATGTGAAATACTTGAGCAGTTACAGCGCTACAAGCTGTTCATCAACTTAAAGAAATGTGCTTTCTCTACAGACACTGTAGAGTTCTTGAGATTTATAGTATTCATCACTGATGTGACGATGAATTTACAAAGAGTTGACACTATTAAGAACTGGCCAACACCTATGACCTTTCAGAATGTACAAATCTTTCTAGAGTTTGCCAACTTCTATAGGCGCTTTATTGAGGCCTATTCACGGATTGTGAGCCCACTTACAGGCCTATTAAAAGGCAGTAAGAATGGGAAGAAAACAGGGCCCTTTAAGTGGCTAGAAGGTGCTGAGAAGGCGTTTAACTATCTTAAAGAAGCTTTTACAACTGCACCTGTTCTTGTTCACTTTGATTCAGAGCTCAAAAACTGAATGAAGACTGATGTCTCTGAACACACAATGGCCAAAATTTACACTCAGTTGCAGGTGTCAGAGCAGTGACACCTCATCATCTACTGATCATGAAAGCTGTCATCAGTGAAAGAAAGCTATGAGACACATGACCTTGAGCTTTTAGTCATTGTTGAGGTGTTTAAGCAGTGACACCACTACCTTGAGAGAAGTACTCACTCAGTGAAAGTCTTAATGAACCACAATAATCTACATGGATTCATGCATGTTAAGATATTAAATGAGAGGCAGGCACGATGGGCAGTCAGGCTCACTGCCTTTGATTTTGTTATTACACACAGATCAGGCAAGACAAACCTCACTGATGCGCCGTCAAGGTGTCTCAACTACGTCAAGGTCACTGATGAGAGCATTAGTAGGCTCTTGTCAATGTTACAAAGGAAGTTAGCAGCTATGCCTGCAACTATGCTTAAGTTCTCAGTGATTATTAGTCATCTTGAGACAGTTTGTCAAGCTTGTAAAGAGCACATTGACATGAGGTCTAGAAAACTTCAACTCAGTTAACATGCACTGAGAGGGCTAGAAGACGAACAACTGTTAGTTCATTGTGAATGCAGTGTAGTGAGGCCGCTTAACCCTGCTGCTGAAACTGTTGACTGCAGACAACTTGTTTCATGTGCACTAGTTTCAGGATTGGCTAGTCACAAAACGGCATATAATGACAGTGGCGAATCCTTTCTATCCTTAGTACATTCTTTACAAATGAATAATCCCTTTGTTCAAGCACAAAAAACAGAGGTAGCAAAGGGGAAGCGCAGTCGTGACACCGGAGGCCTGAGATGGGCATTTGATTCAACTGAATTGCTTCGCTATGAAGGAAGGTTATATATACCACCTGAAGCATCAGTTTAAGCAGAACTACTGAAGCATCATCATGATGATGAATTGACAGAACACTTTGATATTGAATGAACATTAGAATTAGTGTCACGCAAATATTACTGGCCAAAGCTAGCCAAAGATGTCAAGGAGTATGTCTTCTCATGTGACATATGCCAAAGGGTAAAGACGTCTAGGCATCATTCATATGGCGAAATGCAAGCGCTACCCCGTCCAAATGATTCTTGAAAAGAGGTAATCATGAACATGATTACTGGCTTACTGTCAAGCAAGCATGACAACAGCGTTCATGACGCGATTCTGGTGGTAGTAGACCGCTACATCAAGATGGCCAGATATATTTCTATAAATAAGACACTCACTGCTATACAATTAACTGATATGTTCTTTGAGAAAATAGTATGTTGCTATGAAACTCTCAAAGAAATAGTGTCTGATAGAGGTTCAATCTTCATGAGCAGCTACTGATCAGAAGTATGCTATCATATAAAGATTAAATGCCGGCTTAGCACTGTGTTTCATTCACAGACAGATGAACAAACTGAATGTCAAAATTAAACTTTAGAACACTATCTTCAGTGCTATTGCAATGAGGAGCAAAACAATTGAATTAAACTCCTTTCTCTTGCGGAATTTGCATATATAAATGCAAAGCAGTCAACACTAAAGTGTAGCTCATTCTATATGATGACAGGGTACAACGCTTTCATTCATTATGACATTGAGAACAACGCCTAAGAAGAGAAAGTATCTATGACAAAGAATAGGGTCAAGCAACTGCATGAAGCACGCAAAAAGCTATTAAAGTGATGAAAAAGTGCTGTGGCATCACAAGTTAAAGCTTACAATCAAAAGCACAAGCTTAAGACATACAATAAAGGCGATTTAGTTCTATTGTCAATGAAAAACCTGAGTCAGAAACGCCCAAACAAGAAACTCTCACATAAGTTTGCTGAATCATTCTGCATACAAGATATTGTCAAAAAGCAAGCATACCGCCTACATCTACTTACCCACTACTGAATTCATAATGTCTTTCATGTTTCATATCTAGAGTCATACAATTGACGTCTGAACAATCAGACAATGCTGAAGTTACTCTCTTCAGAGCTGATTGATGAGAGTAAAGAATATGAAGTTGAGGAAATTCTAGAAAAACAACATAGAAAAGATGAATTGTGATATAAGGTTAAATGAACAGGCTACCCCTCAGAGTACAACCAGTGAATTTCTGAGCAAGATCTTGATGACGCATCAGAGCTACATGAGGCATATAATGTCAGAGTCAAGAAAAGGGGCAAAAGAGGGTCAGGGTGAGAGAAGTAAGAACACCGTGAAGGTGAAGGTGAAAAGCCACTATTGTACTCATATTGAGCAGCTGAAACCTAAAATTACATTTAAAGAATGAAGGCAAATGCAAGTGAAACCCTGGGTAAATCACAAGAAGAGCACAGAGAAAATGCCTTTTAACCCTGAGCTAATTCATTCTTCTCACTGTCCTCTTCTCTTTTACTGTCATCTTCTTTCTTCTCAAGCGCAGACACATTGACAACTTCACGTTTCAGAGGTGGGAGTTCATTTTAGAAAATGTTAGCAGAGAAGCGGTATAGCAAAGGGAAAACAACAGCGTACCACAGCACAGTACAAATTCAACATTTCTTTGAACAGGTGGGTTTGACAGTGCATTTCTTTCAACTGTAGAAGCTCAACTTCAACAACAGAGGTCAGTCTCTTGTGAAGTCCGTGCCTTTTCACAACACACAGGTGGGTCTCTACAGCTTTGATGTAGATTGCCTGTAGATTGACCAGCTTCTTGCTTGCATTCTCTCTCTTCAGTATAGCAGCAGCAGCAGTCAACAACTTGTTCATCTGATTGTTAAACTTCACAGGAATCTAGAGAAATGTCAGTTAGACACGGTGTTTCATTGATGTTTCACATACACTATCGCAGGATTTTCGGTTCTTCAAACAACGGTTGCAATGAATGTTCTTTACAACTTCACATTCATGGTCAGAAAGTGCAGCAATTACCTTGCTACATCTGAGGCAGCAAGAACGGCAAAGCACAGACAACGAACCACAAGAGCAAGAAACAAGCAGGGTGATAGTGAAGAATATAACGCACAAAGCAGTGAAAGTGTGAGGTGAGCAGTTCTCCTCAAAATCTCTTGCTGAGAAGAACTTCTCTCTCTCAGCAGAAGCAGGCATGACAGCATCAACGCAACAGCGTAAAGCAGGTCTGTCAGACGTGTCTGATGGGGCAAAGTGTTTGCTGCCTTCACAGGGATGACTCTGCAGCAAATGTCAGTACAACATCAGGAAAGTGTGTGAGAAACTCACACAACGCATTTTCAAGGTATACTTCTTGATATGAGCTTATGTTTGCTTTGAAAGACAACTTGACAGCAGCAGTGAAGCAAAGACAATGCACTTGAACTAATGTTGTTTATAAAGAAGAAATCAAAAGAGAAGAGGTTTTCTGCAGTGAATTATAGTTGTGTTGAAAGATGCTAAGCTTGAATCAAGCAAACCGGGCTATTGCAGATTCACTATCATGAACATGACGTGTTAAAAGCATTGCAATGCCTCAACTTCATGAGGGTGCTGAAGAACCAGTGCCTAAGGGAAAAGGCAACTGTCAGGGTAAATAACTGAGTGCAGTCACATAGTCATATATTACTAAGCATATTAAGCGAGAACTCATATAAAGAAAGCTTCTTTGCACCTGAGGGCTTCTCAGAGATTAGTCTTGACATTTTGAATAAAGATTGATGATCTTGCTTCATTATTGAATAGTCTGTGTATTGTCATACCTCACACTGTCATAAACCTGTTTTAATAACCTATCTGTGACGAATAGGTATTGAACCTTACACAATGAGTTAGATTAGATTTCTTTATTTAATTTCACTTAACTTAGTAAGAATTAGATCAGATTAAAAATTTACTTTATATCAGACTTAATCTAATCTGACAGCATGTTTACTCATTACATCAGTTATTATTTCACTAACTCAGCAGCATTTATTACTATAGCATTTTTAAAGTCTTTATACTAATAATGTATCTGTTACACTTAATAGCAGAATTTACACTGTTTGTTTAATATCTCTCTATAAATTCTTTCTTACTGACTTTATTCAGTAATATTAATTATTCTCTGCTTTTTAACTTTCAGTTATCATCTATTATTTCTACTTCTTTTAATAACAACTTAAAGACACACATTTTATATATATACTGCTGTCTTTATGAACAATGTTGTTAAACCTACTACATATAAGCAGACTACAGACTTATCTTTGTGCAATAAGTGAAAGAAAGCTATGAAGAAGAAAA
>JAABUP010003195.1_pt1 | contig 29341 bp, 42 predicted proteins | sample 5559201 | NCBI WGS metagenome assembly JAABUP01 (sample SAMN10711887, study PRJNA513373) | rock metagenome | isolation source: Antarctica rocks | place: Antarctica | reverse complement strand
TGAGCTCACTGTGCATGCGGCATTGACTGCATGTGAAATGTCACTTACACAGAACAGTGCCCCAAATCCTGACACCAGACTGGTAGCCTACAACACCGCCGACTTGAGCATACCACTCGATAGTCGTCATGAGGCAAGCTCAAGAACACGTCTTTACCTCGCTGTCTTTGACGTCGACCACCTTCTGCAGACTTCTCCGCAGACGGGATGTCCGCATGTACAGATCAGAGACACGCAAAGCGGTTCAGCCAAGTTTGGCGTATCTAGCACTGCTCGATGCGCACCACAAGTGGAAATAGGATGTTTATGCTTCCACATCCCCAGTTGCTCTGGCTTGCTCAAAATGCGACACTTTCCTCTTGTCGGCATGGAGCCAAAGTCAGATGTTTGACCAGGCTAAAAAGCTGTCTGCTCACGAGCAACTTTGGGCAAGTTGCAACAACCAGAGATGAACGCTTGCCGATGGCCTGCTACTGTTGCGCAACTGCCGACAGGCACGCGTACAACAGATCACACATATGCTGGTGCTTGCGTTGTCAGCTCGGAACTTTTGTCCTGCAAGTTTCGTCCTCCCAGGCTCGACTGTAGATTCAGCCATGTATGGTACTTGCTTCCTTGTTAGCTTGGGCAATGCTTGAGTGCTTGTTCTGCAGTCAAGCCTGAAAGAGTTGGTCTCCAGATGTACATGAGCAGCGGGCATGTTCTCAACCCAACAGGATGTGACCAAGTATATGATAGGCTAGTGTGAATAACCCATATATGACTTTGTTGCAACAACTGCAGTTCTCTTGATAGATTGGACAACAACTGCAGTTGAAAGGCTTGTGTGTGCATGCTGTGGGACTGTGAGCAAGCGGCAGCTTGTAACTCAGGCAATAATATTGTTGTGAGACTGAAAGGCTGCCCTTGTGCATTGCCGTCAGGCTTGCATTCTGCTTCTACGGCCGCTGCTCACCAGAAGCGCCATGGCTGTGGGCCAGCACAGCATGTTCACACTATCTGAGCGGCCTGTGCAAGGCCAAAGCACAGCTCAGAGATAAGCTTAAGCTTGTGGAACGTCCCTGGGTCAGCCAGCTGCTAGCTTCATGGACAGCTGCTCTTTTGTGCATCAGTAAACAGGTGGACATCATGCACCAACTCAGCTTAGTAAGCGCAGCTTGGCAAGGTAATGTCTAATAATTGTAATGCAAGGGCCCCTGCCAGACCATGGGCGTCACAGCCAAAAGGTGCACAAAACTTGACATTTGCCACAGAAATTGCATACAAGCTAAGCATGGCCACAGCTGCTTTGGCCAAAGCAGCTTCTCTGGCACAGCATGCATGTAAGCTTGGTGCACCAGAAGCTTGATGCAACGCAGCCTGCAGCATATGCGCCAGCAATGACAAATTTGCAGCAATGCAACAACAATTCACTTCAACACTGGAGTTGGCAAAATGCATTCCCCATTGCTGCTGTGCAAGACAAGCTGACAGCAGGATTGTGTCTTTGCACACATGCCTGTGAAGGTGCGCTGGTTGTGCAGTGATGCAGCTGTTCATCAATTGGTAAAATGAACTCTCGTATATTCAGTGCTGCTATGCAGGGCCTCAACGGTAGACGACACAGCACAATAGTAGCCCATGTAATTGCCTCAGCAGTACTGGTATAGATTTACATGAGTGCAACAGATTCAAGCAGGACACTGTCAAGAACAGCCTGGAAAGGAGGTCTCTGCCAGCAAGGGCAATGGCTTCAGCAATGCATGGTATGGCATGAAAAGGCAGGACACAATGTTGTGCAAGCTGTATTGCGTGTGCAGGCTTCAGCGTAAACATTTGAATTTGCGTGTAGGCTGTTACATAGATAGCAAAAAAATGCCAAGGCTGCCTGTGATTGCCATCTTGTATTATGCGAGTCTCAAAAAGACATGAGCAGGACTCAATGTTGAGCAAGCTCTATTGCAGCAATTGCGCGCTGCAGACCTCAGAAACGGTTTAAATGTGCAGAGGATGCTCTTGAAAGAACAGTCAAAAAATGCCTAGTATTTGCAAGGTTGCATGTTTTGGTCATCTTAAATCATGCAAATCCTGTCTCTCTACTGGGCCCGGCTGTTGCACCCTTTGACAAAACTGGCTTCTGGAGCAACATCCTGCAGAAGCCGGCTGGCTTGCAGCCTCTCAAAGTCTTCCTCAAGGAATGTCAATGCGCAGAACATGCCATCTCCACCTGGACCTTCTGTCACAGGACAAAATGTCAGCATATGTGGGGGGGCAGTTCCGACTATCACTGTGGGGCCCCCTTGCCCAAAGTCCAGCCTGTCATACACATTTCTCCAGCTAGACATGAATACACTACATGTACCAAATGGGTTTTGCTCAGGCTTGGCAGCAACCTGCTTCCATGCTTCCAAGGTTGCGGGCAATCCCATGGACTGCGCCGCCAGCTGCTTGACACTGCTGTTGACATCTTCCCGAAAGGTCTGCGTGCCAAGGCGTATGGCACAGGCAGCAGCTGCCAATGTGTCAGCAAAGCTGATACTGGTGTCACCACTTGTAGACTTCATATGAGGCTGCACCAAGTCTGGTGGCAGAACCGAAACTATAAGAGCAGCAGTGCCAATGTAGGGGTCAGGCTTAAGTTCAGAAAAACCGCTGGTCCTGAGCCCCATGATGTTCATTGCATTCTTCTGAAGGCCCTTTGTCAGGGCATTGCCCATAGCTGCTTCCCTGCACAGCAGCCACATGAGCCATCAATAATCATGGTCAACAACAGCAATGGTCAGCGATTTGACTTTGTCAGTCTCAAGTGACATGCAAGGAGTCTATGGGCACTGCCCACATGGGTCACATGATCAAGAACAGCAAAGACCATGCCCAACAGGAAATATATACATGCATCCAGTGTCTGGCGTCCACAGTAAAGCCTCACGCAGGCAATTGATCACAACAAAAGATCCAATAGTTAGGAGCTGCAAGGCTTGCAAAATCTGCGTCACATGCAATATCACATGGGCTACAAGATCAAAGCAACTGGGCCTACTCGCTGATTACACATCAACCTCGAGACTGACTGTATATATACACAACACCACTGTGTACAAGTAAAGTGTTCTGTGACACATTCTTTTTGTTATATACAAAACCAAACGCATGCGCCTCGTTTCATCAACAACAAGCACAGAACATGGTATTGCAGGGTTGAAAAATTACTTGATCATCCAAACCAAGGCTGAGGTGATATCATGCTTGGAGATAACTTCTGGCCTTGGCTCTGCTTGTTTGAAAGCATTGCTCTGCAAGATCTGCCTATGCAGCCGGTCCAAGCACTGACCTGTACGATTGGACTGTATTCAGTTGGCATTATTGAGGCCGTGTCTCATGCCAATGCAACAGCAGGTGACACATTCATTTGGAAGCATAAACAATCAGAAACAGTAACTTGAGTAATGAAGCTATACACCTTTGTACATGCTGGTACAGATACTGCTTACTTTTGAAGTGCACAACCACCACAACATGCATATGCATATCTTGCCATTCTGTCATTGATGCTGCCTACACAGCTGGCAGGCATGTAACATGAGCCTGCAGGCTCATTGAGGATGCTCAATATGTGCATCATATGCTCTGTACATTCACATGCAAAAGACAGTTGGTTTGTGTTTGCATCAACTCATACTGCGTATGCCCATGGTCACCTGGGATATGCAGAAGTTGCACGCAATGAAAGGTTGTTGCCACTGCACGCTCTTGTGCTGTTAGGCAGAACAAGTCATATGCCCCAAGCTGAACACAAGCATCAAAGGTTGGTGGTGGCTCTTCCATCCGGGGTAGAGTTGCCTTGATGTCATCATCTGCAGGCACAAATGCTAAGATCACGCTGATGCCCAGAAAAGCAGAAAGTTTCAAAGTCATTTGCAAGCCAAATTTTGCTTGTTGAGGTGTTACCCAGCAATATCACACAAACATGATGCTTGCTACATTATAAAGCGGCAGCTCTTGTTTACTGTCATTCAAGTGGGGTGGTGCAATGATGAGCTCATGCAACAGCTGCAGCTACATACTGCATAAAAAGAAAACACTGCACTGTTGAAACTACAGACAGGCATGGAAAGACAAAACATTTCAGTGTGCTCAAATGGGACTATACACCCATGTGGTGCACAGTGGGTAAGCTGCAGTTTTGAAGCAAGCTGTGGCCAAGCTTGCCAGCATCATTTTGCCGCGTTACAAACAGTATGTGCTGTCACAGAAGACAACCCAAGCAAAATTGCATGTAGCAATCAAGAGGACACACATACTGCCCATTTAGGCTGCAGCCCTTGTGAACAGTAGCAATACGTGCATGCTCCGTATACATTTGGCAGCACAACCCAAAGATCCAGTCTCACCTGAGGGTTGTCCTGTTGAAGACAACAAGTTGGCTGATTGGCCAAGGAACTGTTGCCAGCTCAGCCGGGACTCTTGCCTGCAAGGGACTTCCTGCTCATGGTAAGCACGGGAAAGGTCCTGGAGAATCTGTCCTAGAGACTGTGCATCTGCATGTTACACAACTCAGATCAGCTCAGATAGCCACGTGGCACAAACATAACGTTGAATAAGCTGCACAGACCATGTGTGTACAGACTGCATCAGGCAACTCTGAAAATACATAAATGCAGGACTCACGGTGAGTGCATATGCAGAGGTGACATTGTGATATATTGAGTGTATGGCTTTGGTTGCAAAAGTGGTTCTTTCTAGCGTTCAGAACATTGCTCATCTGCGTTGCTGATGGCATGTAGCTTGTTGAGCAAGTCAGCTTGGTGATGTGCAATCCCCACACAACAGCAACAATGCTTGTCAAAGCTTGACTGACTGGCTACACGCCTATCTTAGGCCTAGTATAGGATTCTGAGCACCTGTTTTAGCTGCCGGAGTAGGACAAAGGCAAAGCAGCAGCACGTGACATTATGTACTCATCATCACATGTAAGCATGCCTTGCTCAGCTACAACAGCACCGGTGAGGTACCTGCAAGCATGTGTGAAATGGATACGCCAAGCACACAACCATCTGAAACCTGAGTGAGCCTGATGTGCAGCAAGGCCTCCTTTCCTGCTATCAGCAAGTGGGGATGCAACTGCTCCAGATAGGTGGGGAGCAGAGCATTGTCGGGTGTGCGATCAGATATGTGGACGCGGACGAAATGTGATGGAACGTCTTGTAACTTCAAGCTCAATTTGTCGACTGAGCTAAAGGGAATCACGGCGCCGCTTTGCACTTCGATGCAGTACCTTCCTTCGGGGTCTTGGCAGATCCTGGCACGAGAAGTCGCTTTGAAGCTTCAAATTTGCTATGATCGTCACGCATATGTATGCATGCGACCTATTGCTTTCACAAAGAATTGTACGAGTACTTTTCTGAAGTTTCGGTGCTGCAGCTACACGTCACTTGCAGCTATATACGTGTCGACCCAAAGCCGAGGCTGAATTACCTTCCAGCAAGACTGGTGTAACTTTCCAGAATTTTGTGCAAGCCTCTCTGTAAGCGAACAGAGTCCAGTCTGTATGAGAAGCCAAGAACCAACCCCATCCACTGGTACCGCAATCCCAGATCCGAGTGAGTCAAGTAACAGGGCCTTGTTGCACATCTGACTTCTTGGCTGACGTTACCCTCCAGGATTTTCACCTTACAACTAGCGGTCAATAGACCGAGCTCAGCACACTGTGGCGAAAGTTACCAAAGGGCAGACCCAAGGATCGCTTTGATGCCTTCGCTTATCCTTGGGTCTGCCCTTCGGTGACCTTCACCACAGTTTGCTAAGCAAATCGGGCTTTTAGATAATTTCCTTACCTAGTTTCCAACAGCTTCAGCTTCAGCTTCAGCTTCAGCTTCAGCATTGACCCAGGCACGGCGTCTGCTCACTGTCAGCCTTTTCAAAAACTCAAAGCAGCAAGCGCCATTTCAGACCGGACTAATTGCAATGAGCACGGACGGGGTGCTATATTCTATCTGCTGTGCTGCTAGCCTTGTTTCCGCGTCGTGTGTGCTGAGCCAGTGGTGATCAGGTCTTCGAAGCAGCAAATACAACTCTTCTTGCTCCGGCCAAATCGCACTGGCTGAAGCTGCTGCCTCGGCTCAAGGGGGGCAAGTTCAGTCGCCCCATGTCGGCGCGAAATTTTGCAGATTCAGCACTTGTCAGACAGCTGCAGGACTACAATCTCTGGGCCACTAAACAAACAGTGGGTACATGCATCACTGCCTACAGTCCAGCCGAAAACTTGTGTGTAGCATGCGGGATTGAGAAAGGTTGTTTGGTGGCTGAGCATGTCATGCACACAGTGCACCCCACAGCCAGGAAGCACAACTGTTTACACCGGTAGTACAGCTGGTACTAGAGCACGTACATCAGGGCTTCATGATCATTGCCAAATGAACTGTGTGAGTCACCTTGACAGGTGCAGTATATTTTGTCACCTAGTGATAATTTCTCAGTGAGACATCAACAAGACACACAACAGTCAGTGTACAACACATGCGACAATATTGTCTGCTCATTAATGTCTGCTACAAGTGCCAACAAATTTATATCTGTACCTTCAAAAGAGTGTCTGAGCTTCATTGAGTCGGCTTAGACGCACTGTTTTCATGATATGAAGACACAATCTTGGTACCATAAGCAGCAGTGCTCTCAGGACAATCTGCAGTAATCCACACACCACCTGTACTCAGGTATTTCCTCGTCAGCTGACCATCTCTAAAGGACTCAGTCCAAATAAGATCTTCGTGTCGTTGTGTCTGACATTTACTGCCAATCACACTAACCCAAACATGTGACGCAGACTGAACATAATGATCAGCAGCCATATTGACGACCGTGAAATGATGCAAGCTGCAGGGACTTCCATTGCCCTGTGTTGCAGGATCTTTGCTCCATCTCGGCACAACAGCGCAATTGATCAGAACAGTCCCACTATGAGCATCTATGTGCACCATCTGGCGTCTTCGTTCCCCACCCTTCAGCATATGGTGCATGTGTCCAAAGACTGCTAGAGCTGCAGGTCTGTCAGCATGTGCAGCTGTAACCAGGGCTTCTTGCAAGTCAGGGTCGCCATGATCACCTGGAGGCAGCCAAAGAACATCTAGCACTGCTTTTTCATGCAAGAATGCTACGACCGCTTACTGCAGGACTGAGTGGTGCTGCTCGGATTTATGACTGCTACTGCATGACTGCTAGTCATGACTGGCAAAGAGCCTGCAACCAGGAAGTATATACATGGCCTGCTGAGAAGGCAAGTCTGCAAAGGAGCCTGATACGCCATTGAGCAAAAGAATGCTGAACAAACTAGATTGCCAATGCTGCAGAAAGCATAGCTGCTGTGTGACACATGCTGCTCCGGCCAATAGCACGTCCTTTGTCTTCCTTTTGCACACATGCCTTTGTATTGATGCCACTTAGTATGCCAGTGGACAGGAGGAAAGCAACGTTGAGTGTCAACACAGACAAGAAGGACATCACATCAGTGACCTCAGGCTTCTGCATTATATGACTGAACCTGCATGCAATTGGCCGTTGTCAGTTAGTGCTTGCCTGCTTTCTCCAGCCAGTCTCGCCCACAAATGTCATGTTGCTGCTGACCAAGGCCAGCAGGACCATTGTGGGCCATCACAACCACAGCATGTTCGGCTGGCTGCCGCACAATGGTCTCAGCAATCCTGGCTGCTGATGCCTCCATGCTGTTGACATCAAACATGATGTGGTTGAATTTGGCGGCCCTGTTCCAAGATGATCCGCCCTGGATGGCAACATGGAGATTGACCATACTGAGCTTTGGCTCGCAAGGCTAGGCCCAGGTATGGCTGTGCACGACTCTGTGCCATTTTCTCATGGTTTGCAAGCTAACTCATACGCGTACACACACACGACACACAGAAATGCACGGCACGTGTCTAATGATGTCATCTGTGGTGAATGAAGCTGTTCTGGTCTCCTGGCAGCTATACCACAGTGTACAAAGGTCAGGCAATGATGATTGGGCATTTGCATGCATTCATTGCCGAGCGCAAGCGTGTTCACAAAACGCAGGTATGCGTGTTCACAGAACGTAGGCAAGCCAGCTCACTGCTGAGAATGGTCTCGCTCCCACAATGCTCAGGCGGTGCGCAGGAAATTGCTTGCAGCTGAAGCCCACATGGTCCTGTCCCAGAATTTGAAGCTGAGCTTGTGTCCCTGCCAGCCTTGGGTCACCAGCACCTGACAGATCCTTCTTGGACAAGGAGTGCCTGAATTCAACACAAGCCAAATCTGTATTGACTGCAACTTGAGCAAATGAACCAGTAATGAGAGAAGTCAGATTGTGAATGAACAGTCTTGGCACAAAACTGACCATGATGACCAGCTTTGAACAGCTTCGTGGCCTGTTGCAATCTGACCATTTGTTCAAAACGACAGCAATAGCCGGTAAGGCACGCAAATTTGCTGCACAGCTATGCTCACCATGCATCATGATTGCCAAGGATGTATGCTGCTGGAATGTTGTGAGCATCCACCTGCTGCTTGATGGTTTGTACCAGCTCCACCACCTCCTCACCAAAGTCTCCAACAAACAGGGCTATGTCCGGCTGTAGATGCTTCAGAGCAATGACGTCCTCTTCATTCCACTGATGATGCACATCGCCAATGAGGACCAGCCTGACAGAACCTGAGTCACCTGTAATAAGCAGCACCGGTTGCAAGGTTTCCGTCCAAAAGTTAGACAGACAAGCCAGCCGAAAACACCACACACTTGTGCTAACACCCGTAATGTTGGACATGCTCAACACTTCGCGTCGTCCAACGCGGAGACTTCTCACAAAAGCAGCTCTGCAAAAGTGTGCTTGTGAAGTGATCAAAGCTTTTGGGACGACCTGAGCCGAAAGCATGTCAAATTCTATGATGCCGTCGCGGTCTTTCGGTAGCGTGCAAAGTGGCGTCTGGCATGGTCTTTAGTGAGTGTTGCTCAAACGCTTGCACGCAACAAAGCAGTGCACACGCAAGTCAACAGTGTCTGTGGAAGGGCGTTTGCCCTGGCAGATGCCCTGGCATTTGCCCTTGCCAGTGATGCCTGTGCTCACCTAAAACTCTGGCGACATGCAAAAGATGCGACATGGTAGTTGGCGGTGATATAGTGGTAGTGAGCGTTCTGTAAGCATGTGAGAGCTTTGCGTGCGTCTCCAGGCCAGCTGTGAAGCCAACACTTTAAAGACGAATTTTGACATCGGCTCAGGTGCCTGCACGCAAGCCCGTGCTGCTCATAGACTAGATTGGTAGCCCCCCATGAACGCTTGTAACCGCATCGATGAGGCTATAGTTTGAGTTTAGTTGACAAATGGCTGCGTCTAAGGTAGCACAGAAGCATCAGACTTTTGCTCCTGGACCTGACCTGAACAAGACCACTTCCCCAGGCAGGACCTTGTCTGTCAGGCCAAGCAGTGCAAGCACAGCACAGAGCCGCAGCCCGAGCAGAACAGTCTCTGACGCTTTGGCAGCCCCATATGCTGCATCTGCATCTCCAAGAGCATCTGTGCGACCAAAAAGCGCCCTGACTCGCGCAACGACCATTGGAGGCAGAGAGACAAACGTTAGAGTTGTGCTGCATGTCAGGCCGCAGTCTCAGGTCGAGGCTGCCACCAGCAGCAAGGTCAAGGTCCTCATCAAGAGCCCTCAAGAACCACACGCTGTTGTTCTTGGTCATCAGGACGTCTACACTTTTGACAAGTGAGAACTATCTGCACTTACCAATAGAGCATAAGCCATGCATGTCATGGCTGTGCAAATGCATCAAACAAATGCTGTTTTTGCAGTGCATTTGGACTGGGAGGCAAGAGTGCCTCAAACCTTTACCCAGAGATGGTTAGTCCACTGGTGCAAGATCTGTTTGATGGCATCAATGGCACAGTACTCGCGTATGGTCAAACTGGGTCAGGCAAAACATACACAATGGGAACAGGCAACCCTGGCCAAGACGATCCACAGCCCGGTGGAGTGTTTCCTCACCACGTCTCAGGAGCTTGGGAGAACGCCGTCCTGACACGATCCATCGAGGCAGTCTTTGAGCAAGTGGCAGCTCGGCGGCTTTCAGGGCAATGGTCAGTCAACGTAGCGGTCAGCTTCAGCGAGGTCTATATGGACAAGCTGTATGATCTGCTTGAGCCTACAGGCAGTGATGGCACTCGCAGACCATGTCGGCCTGATGCACTCAGACATCCCATTGTGCAAGACCAGGACTCCCTACAGGTATGCAGAAGCCCATGCTGAGGACTCTTTTTGCCTTAAGCAATGGCAGCATGCTCATAGTCTTTTTGTATATGATTTGCTGCAGACAGAGCAACATGCTCGCTTCATGCTGTAAGTTTGTCCTTGTGCTTTGCGCGGCTTCTTGCCCCTGATTGTTAGAGAGTACCTTGCATGCCTGTCAGTGCACAGCAGTCTCATATCCCACTGGAGTCGGTGGTCAATCACTGGAATGACATGCCTGTGCTTGACACATCTGGTGCCTCTCTCATGCAAATAATGACGTATCATTTGTGTGTACAATCACCCCCTGCTGTCACCTAGCATACTACATGTATACCCACACAGCACCCAGCACTGATAGTATATCTGTTGCATGTGAGTCATGCTGACAATCCCAGGCTTTTTCATCACTAGGGTATATGTTTCATGCAGGCTGAGCTTCATCTGGGTATCAGCAACAGGGCAGTTGCGGCCACTCGTATGAATGCATCCTCTAGTAGGTCGCATGCCATCTTCACCATTCATGTTCAGCAGAGGCGTCTGGTCCCATCAGCTGCCCCTTCGCCAGCGCCCTCTGATGAGGGCTCCTCCCCTTCGTCCCCACTGCGAGGGGGTCCATCACAGGGGGGCAGGGAGGCGGATATGGTGGAAGAGCTTGTGGAGGCCCACATGGTCTTTGTGGACCTGGCAGGTATGCTCATACTGGAATCTGTCTTGGCAACATTGCTTTCAGAATAGTCAAACTGCACAGAAACATCTCCTGCAATGGTCAGCTGTCTGCTGGCATGACACATACATTGTAGCGCCATCATGCTTGTGTCGTCGATGCTCATGGCTGTTGTTGCATACATACATAAGCATTGCACCCTTGGACAGCCCTGCAGGCACATATGGTGATGCATTAGGGAGACTCTGCATCAGTAAGCTGATGAACATGCACCAAGCTTTGCATACCAAAGCAGGGGTAGCCACCATAACAAATGTCCTTTCTGGCTCCTTGTTCATCGCTTTCTCAGCTTGTACTTGGACTTTTGCTCCCCACAAACCTGACCTGCTGTTCATATAGGTAGCGAGCGCCTGTCCAAGTCTGGTGCTCAAGGCCAGCAGCAGCGTGAGGCTGCCAGCATCAACAGCGGCCTGCTAGTGCTGGGCCGTGTTATTGATGCCCTGGTGAAGGGCGACAAGGCCCCGTACAGGGATCATGTGCTCACCAATGTGCTGTCAGACTCCCTGGGAGGCAACAGCAGCACTGTCATGATTGCTTGTGTCAGTCCTGTGGACACCCATCTGGATGAGACGCTTGGTACCCTAGAGTAAGACCGCATGTCATCATCTTGTGCTTTCATATTTGAGCTGCAAGTGCCAGCTCAGCTGCTTCAGCCACAGCACCATGCTGTGCTGCGCTGTGCTGTGCTGCCATGTGCTGTGCTGTGCTGTGCTGTGCTGTGCTGTGCTGTGCTATGCAATCAACATGTTTGTTTTGCTAGATTTGCAAGCCCTTTTTTCTGAGTTGTACCCTAGCAACAAATCGTTCCATCTCAGCTGGCGGTCTGTCTGCCCACCTGCCTGTCTGTCTGTTGGTCTGTCTGTCTGTCTGTCTGTCCATCTGTCCATCTGTCTATCTGTCTGTCTCATTGTATTGAGGTGCTGCTGCAGGTACGCTGCCAAGGCCAGGAAGATTAGGAACAAGCCGGTGCAGAACCGCAACAAGATGGGCGCTCTGCGGCAGGAGGTGGAAATGCTGCGCAAGCAGAACCAGGAGTACCAGGTTGGCTCAACCTTGCTTGCGCTTTTGCCACATGTGATCACTGTAATCTTCTTAGGCATTTGGTCATGGCTGCAAGCAATGCGCTTAACACACAGTGCGGCATCATGCAATCATGGGAGTCATCTCATTCTGGTGACACATTCAGAATGTGCCTATATTCCTGATACTGTGTCAAAGTCTGAACTGTGAGTGTCCGTGTGTGCCCAGCACAAGTTGTTGCAGCCTCTGTGCAGATCACAATGTAAGACACCATGCACCTACGCACATTCAGTAGAGGTTCAGGCAGACTGCTGATGCTGCAGGTTGAGCTGGCTGCCAAGGGAGGTCGCATCAGTGAGCTGGAGCAGGGCGCTGTCAGCATGGAGCAATTTGAGGAGCTCCAGAAAGAGTTGCAGGACCAGCGCTTGGAGACACGCCTGGCTCAGACCCGCTGTGAAGAGCTGCAACAGCATTGTGAAGAACTGGTATGTGCTAGTGCTTATGCTCAGATTTGCATGAGCAAGTGTGAGCATGCTTTTTAAAAATAAGCATGCTCACACTTGCTCATTTTGTGACAACTGTCAGATCAGATATAAGTTGATCAGGCAACCATCCACCTGCAGCTGGCGTCTTAATCACCAGCCACTGATCCCCATTCCTTGTCCTAAAATCACTGTACAGATGTGCAAACCGCCGCTGACTAAAGCTGTGAGGGGTGTTGTGTTGTCTTGCACCAGATGGAGTGATCATCCAGACAAATTCTGCTGTTTTCCACCTGTGCATATGTGCATCCTGTCACCTTTCATTGCTCATCACTTACCTCAGGGACTGTGCTGTGCTAGCTTCCATACAGCTTGCTGATCAACTAGACTGGCATACATATCAGCACTGCCCAGGCAAGCAAACATAGCAAGCAAGAACTCTCACGTCCGATGTCACTTTTGCAGCAAGAAGGTGTGACCCTGCTGGAGTCACGTGACGTCAATGGTGACATCCCTGAGGAAGATGCTGCGGCGGCAGAGGCTGAAGGCGGCGAAGAAGAGGCAGTGGATGCAGCAAGGGCGCTGTTGGGGCTGCCAGGCGTCGCCAGAGGCACTGGTATGGCGTACCTATGCATTGTATTGCTGTTCCGCAATCGTGTCACTGGATAGCTTGAGACAACTCATGGCTGTTGCATTTGCTAAAGGCCCAGGGCTGTGTGCAATGGCCTTGATCCTGTATACTGTTCATGTGGGGTGATCGGTACCTCAGTGAGACATGCATCCCATGCTGATGCTGTCAGATGCTATGTTCATTTGCACGTGATGTGCACCAACTCATGCCATTGATGTTGCTGTTTGTTGGCTCACATATCAATGTACACCTCATGGCATTTATCCATACTGATGGTGTTGATGCCGCGGCAGCTCCGTCAAAAAGCACAACCACCATCTTACCACCACCACTACGCAAACATGAAGTACCTTGCTCAAGCATTGCCATTACGACGCATGTCTCACTGACGCTGAAGCATTTCACTGTGTTAGCAATCTTGGCTTACATCTGCCCACCAAGAACAGACTCAGTGAGCACAATATGATAATCAAGAACAAAAAGCGATGAAGAATAACAGGGCATCGACACTGAGTCTGTTCCTGGCATTCGCCATCACCAACATGGCTAGTGTCCAAGGCTGTGACTACAAAAGATTTGTCACAGAGTCTGGTCCATGCAGAGCATCAGCAGCAGCCAACAGACAGCCAGGCAGCACTGTCACAGAGCACCTCTCTGGAGAATGTCCCTGAAGAACAGCAAGAGATGCCGCCCCAAAGCATGGACTTCCCTCTGCCAAGAAGCCCCCACTCAGCCCTACGCCACTCGACTTCCACGAAATCTACTTCACGCCTCGCCAACAGAGGCAGCAGCTTCAATGCCATTAGTCACACCTCCAAGCTGCACTCCAGCCACTGGGCTCGGCGCTCAACTCAGGCTGCTGGATTGGTCTCAGGGCGAGTCATGGCCAGGCATGGTAGCATGATCATGCGGCCGCTGGGTAGGCAGTCCAGCATGGGACAGGGCAAGAGGCTGTCTGCAAGGGCCCTGCTTGGGGCCTTTGGGCCTATGGGACTCAGCGCTGTCTTGTTTGACCTGCAAGGCAAGATTGACGCAGATCAGCTGCAAGCTGCTCAGGTACACGATCTTCTTCAAGTGCCACTGCCCTGTATTAAAGTAGTCTGAAGCAAGTAGACATGATGTCTGCATGTGTGTGAGGCTTGTTTCAGACCCCTGCCCTCATTGCATGGCGCTTGCACAACCTTCGAGACGTCGTTATCTTCCTGCAACATCATGCATGCATGAATATAATGCATGCTGGCCAGCTTCTACCTGCCTTGATCATAGGGCTACAGTATATCAAAGAGTGCAAGCCAGCCCCCTTTGTGCACTGCAGGTAGAGCAGCAGCAGCAGATTCTGACTCGCAAGCAGGAGCAGGCACAGTCTGCAAGAGAGGTGCTGCAGCAGCTGAAGGGCTTGCCTGAGCCTGATCAGCAGATTGATCAGCTCATCCTGCAGCAGAACCAGCCCCTCTACCTTGCTCGGGTCCTGCAGGTCTGCTTGTCTGCTCACCGCAGCTGTCTTACACAGCTGTCTGATCCATAGCATGGCAGAGCCCAGCCCAGTGTAACCCTACATCCTGCTTGCATTTTATTGTCCCTTTTGACATACTTCAGTTTGAGTTTGAGTATCATTGTGCATCCACATCTGATCCCATACCTGGCCTGTACCTTCAGCAGCAGGCAGATGTGGCAGCCTGCCTGCCTTCCTGCTAGGAAGGTGGGACAGCAGCATTTTTAGTCATCATCAAAATGCATCAGACACAATTGCAGGGGGACCAATGGCAGATTTGCTGAAACCCTGCCCTACATGGTCACCACTGATTAGATGAGATGCCTGAATGCCAACTGTACAGGCAGGCACAGTCCTACACGCTATCAAAGAGCCCCATGGTGTCTCACATGTGCTGCAGGCTAAAGCAGCTCCAGATATGCTTCAGACCTTGCCACAGCATCAGCCCCTGTGACTTTACTGTGTCAGGTGCAATGCGGTATAATTGCAGCCTTCAAAACTGTGCTGAGTCCAAACCATGATGCTGCAGGGTGAGTTTGCTGCCAGGGAAGATGCTGCTCGTGAGCTGGGGGTGGTGACTGACCGCCTGCAGGGGTCTGCCAACCTGCAAGAAGAGGAGCGCGCTATGCTGCTGCGCAAGCAGGATCAGCTCACTCGCACCCTGGACCAGCACAGCAGCCAGGTAACCCCACTGTAGTCACAGTGTCTCACACCTGGTGCCACACTCATAGCACCTGTGACAGCAAAAAATTGATCCACACATGTATTTGATTTATGCTTTGCGACCCCGAATTTAATGGAACACGAGCAATTTACAAGATCAAAACTACTAGTGAGAGGTCAGCCTCACAGTGTGGTAAGCAACAGCACAATTTGAGAGCCACATCTGCCTTGTCTGTGTTGGCAACACAGTAGGTAGCCTGCCAAAACAGCCAAGCTTAAGTAAGTTCTTGTATGTCTGGAGAACTTTAAGGTTGACCCCACACCGCAATGGCAGCACAAGTTGTGCATCCTGATGAATTGTTCAGAAGGTACATGGAGCTTTGCAATTGTGCAGAACTGTTTGTCTGGTAAGACAGCTTGACGACTGCCTGACCAATATTGTCATTTCAAGCAAGAGCAATGTTACTTTACTTGCAGCATATGCACCACATGTCTTGCTGTACCATGCAAGCTGCTCAAGACAACCCAACCCCCTGAATTCTCAACTTTACACATCAGCACATACGGTGTGTATATTGTAAAAGTTGTGACACACGAGGCAGCTTGGGGTCAAGTATGCAGGCTTGATGTAGCAGTGTCCACACAAGAAACATCGACTGTGGTCAACTGGGACATCTTGACTGCTGACTGACACATACTGTCATTCAATGTCCACACAAGAAACACTGACTGTTGTCTGGTAAGATCTCTAACTCCCTGACACATACAGGCACTTTGTGTCCACAAAACGAACACTGACTGTTGTCTGCTAGGATGTGCAACTGCGTGGCCTATACAGGCATTCTGTGTCCACACAACAAACACTGACTGCGGTGTGTGCAGATAGAGGAGCTGCAGGCACAGGAGAGCCAGCTGCGCTCCTCAGAGACAGAGGGCCATGGTGCTGTCTCTGCTCTGCTGCACCAGCTGGGCTCAAGCTCTCCTGAAGAAACCCAGGAAGCGCTTCAGCAGCTGCTCAATGCCGCTGCTGCTTCCAAGTGAGTCACGAGTCTCATCCATTGCAGCCCACATCATGACAGTGTTGCAGGCAGCAACACATGTACTGTACAGTGCATGATGAAGCTTTGCAAGGATAAAACTGCTGCTGGATTGTTGATCAGCAGTGCTACATGCAATCCCAGCAGTCGGGCATTGATTTGCCTCCTTCTTTAGCCAAGTCTGATGTCAGTCTGCATATTGCGCACTGAACGACGCACTCCAGCTCAAACTAACGTCATTCTTGCGACGAGATGACAGCAAGGTCTCTGCACAGTCTACTGCTTGTCATGGCCAAATACCAGTCTCCCTAGTTCTTCTTCTGCTCGTGCTCACCATGCTGGCAATGCTGTGGTACAGCGGCATTCAGCAGGCAGTAGATGTGCTGAAACAAGGATGAGTGCAAAGACCAGGCTGCTCTGAAGAGACAAGACATGCCCAGCACATATCTGGCTCACTATGAGCTGGAAAGCACTAATTGTATTGTTGTTGTTACAGGGCTGAGTCATTGCAGCTGCAAAGCCAGGTAGCAGACGCTCACGATGAGGCTCAGCTGCTGCGCCGCCTGCTGACTCTGTGCAACCAGGCCCTGGACACTGAAAGTAAGGAAGGGCAGGCTGCCCTGGCAGCCCTGGAAGAAGACCAACGGCGCAGGTCCAGCTTGGAGGCAAGACCAGCAGACCCTTCAACGGTATGTGAATCCTGACTCAGCGTGCACATGTCCAACTGCCAAGCTTGACAGTCTGTCAAATCCTCTCTTTTCAGACTTGGCAGTCTGTCAGCATCAACCACTGTGGATGTGGCTATGAGTCATATTTGCCACCAAAGATCTAGTGTTTCATTTAGGTTTCATCTAGTGTTCATTTAGGTAGGCACTCTGAAAACATATTGAGTATGGTTTTCTTCTTACCACCATGTCTGAGTGAGGTGAGAGTGAGGGGTTTGAGAGGAGACAAGACTGCAGCGGTGAGTGACCTCTCCTTCCTGCATTGCAGAACTTGATGAGTGAGTCAAGGACCAGTCTTTTGGAGCTGTACCATGCCAAGCGCTGCCAAGCCCTGGCCGCACCAGTGTCCCTGTCATTCTGCTGCTGGGCACTGCATGCTGTTGTTGCCATGCTACGGCCTGCAGCTGTGTGAATGGCTGCAAGCAACAGAAGAACACCTTCATGCCGCATGACTGACTTAGGGATTGGTTGTTGTCTCTGTTGTTCACCAGCTTGTTGACAATCTTGACTTGTTTGTACTTTCCTGCTTGTTTTGGCTGCTTATGTGGCGATCTAATGTCTGCCCAACGTGACTGTTCCTATCTAAGACTATTCTTATTTAACTGCTGTATTGTCTTAATGTTGTCTGCTCTGCTTTCTTTTGGCTCAGGCCTTGTGTACAAAATGATTTGGCACGTTTGCTTCTGCTGTTAACATTCATTTCTATCTTTTGGCTCTGTTGACGGCAACATGGCCAATCTCAAGAATAAACTCAACGCCACTGCTGTAATAATAAAGAAGAAGTCTGTGGATTGGGCTTGTCATTACGCCTGCGATTTGTCATTACCCCTCATTTCAGTTACTAGTATGCATTTTGTCACAGCACAAAATATTGCACAGCGATGCTGCAACATGCAGACCCAACACAGCCTCCTATGTTGCTTGCAGCTGCTGGCAACATGCTGCTGTATGCACATCTCTCATTCGCTGCTGTGTGAACATTGCCTGTAGCTGTCATCATGCTGGACTCACAGCCTTTGCCATACTTCCTTTTACTACGCTGGTGTTTGTACACCTGCTGCTGCTAGGCTTGCTGCTTGACTGCTTGTTTGTGCATAGACTTCCTTTGACTACACTTGGCATCGGCACACCTGCTGCTGCTAGGCTTGCTGCTCTAACTGCTTGTGTGTGCATAGACTGAGGCCCAAGTGCAGCTGGCAGCAGCAGATAAGCATGTGGCTGAGCTGAAGCAGCAGCTGCAAGATGCTGTGGAGAAGCTCAAGCTGCAGTCAGCCTCAGGCTTTCCACACTCTCACCACCTGTACCGCATCACGTCAGGTGAATACGTCTTATGCTCTGACAGCTCATCTGGCACTGTGCTGTTTCAAGCATCACATGCAGCGTGGTGGCACTCAACCTCAATACCAACGCAAGTGTCCGTGCATCGTGCAGAGGATATGATTGTTGCTGATAGGTTTCCATGATAGTCTGCAACATGCAGGATTAGCCACATTAGTAACAAGTTCATGATCAAATACTAAAATCACCTGGCTGGATGGTTTCAAATCAGCCTAGAGTTTACATCATCGGCCTGACAAGTACCTGCCCCATTGTAGGCTCTAATGCTACTGCAGCCCTGGATCAAGCAGGGGAGTCTGAAGCAGTCCAAGAGGGCAGCCCAGGGGTCAGCACAAGTCAGCAGTCAGCCCAGCAAACAGGCTCGGCTTCGGCTGACTCAGCCCTCAAGGACCTTAACTCTGAGCAGACCGCTTCAGACTCACAGCCTCCTGTCTCAGCTCAGCAGCTGCGAGACAAGTACAACAGGCTGTTTGAGATGGCTGAGTCAGCGCCTGAGGGCCCTCTGTCCGACTCACCTCATGAGCATGGCATCATTGACTCATTCTTGAGTGCACATGGCCAAGATCAGTCCAGCCAGCAGGCACCGGGCAATGTCCAGGCGGGACCAAGTCATCCCCAGAGTGCTGTTGATGCCTCTGCACATAGCATCAGTCAAGCCGCTGCAGGGGTGACTAACCCAAGGGCGGACACTCACCTGTCCCTGACTGAGATGCTGCTGTTGGAAGAAGACTCGCTCGCTGAGTCCAAAGCCACACCTCTTCTTCAGCACCGTGTGTCCATGGCCAGCAACATCACATATGCTTTCCCCCTCTCCCCTTCCTCTTCTGCATCTCCCCTGCACTCTGACAGATCCATGCTGGGGTCACCAGATCATCCCAGACCAGCTGACTCAGCCTCCGGTCAGCAGGCTGAGTCCAGTGGGGTTGGGTTTGGGGGATGGCCAGGACCAGCACCAGAGTGGATAAGCGTAGTGATGAGAGGGAAGCATGGAGGGAACCGAGAGGCCTTCATCCAGTACCATGTGCCTGAGGGGCTGGTGTATGTAAACGGCACCAACCTCAGTCTCAAGGCAAGATTGTGCCTGCCAACTCTCGATGCTCTGTATTGTGTGCTTTTCCTTTCAGTTGTCAAAGCAGCAGCAGCCAGTCTGCATCTATCAGATCTGGCGAAGCAATCGACGCTCAAGCCCTGTGCATTGCTCTTGCTGGTACCTCTGCATCTGCCCATCTTTCTTGCAAGGCGCCCAAGACCTGTGTCATGCAGCCACCTGTTTTCTGTGCAAGGCGCTGGAGATGTGCATCATGCAGCTGACCTGAATGTCAGGTACTGCGCACACACACATCCATGCAGTTTGCTGTCCCCAGCAGCCATCCATCTTAGAATTCGTCCTGATACTGATGTTCCTGGACTGCAGGATTGGGCAGTGCAGCTGTCAGAGAGGAACTGGCGCAGTGCTGTGCTGGTGCACAACACCAACCTCTTCCTGCATGACTGGCTCAAGCGTGCCGCCCTCAAGGAGGGCTTCTGTGCCTTCTGCTGCCGGTCAGCACCACCTGACATTGCTCCACTGCATGTCTGACTTTCAGTTTTATGAGTGTCAGCATTGAGTACGTCAACTAATAAAGTATGCACACACTCTAGCCATGCTGGCATGCATTGTATGTGCCACTTGCTGAACACAGATCGGCAGCCTCATGATTTTTGCTGTTTGATTGACTGGACATGATCATGTGTGGTGCATATGCAATTCAGTATGTTGCACAGACCATCAACCTGCCTTCCTCGCTGCAAAGAGCGCTCTGCTTGTCAAACCTGGCTGTGCTGCTCGCTCAACACTCCTGCAGCGTGCACAAATGATGCATGACACTGCATCACCCGGCCCAAACCGCGTGTGTCCTCAGCCCATTCATTGCCTACCCGTGTTTCATGACAATGCATAAAAGAACAAGCCAGGCAAGAAACTGCACCCTGAGTTCAACAGCCTGTTCATTGCCTGCCCAGATTGCAGGTTCCTGCAGAGGACATATGTGATGCATGACACTGTATCACCCAGCCCAAATAGCATTTGTCTTCATCCCATTGCTGAGATTTGCTCAAAACATATGGCTGTGTGCTCACAGGAACGAGCCAGGCAAGAAGAAGCATCCCGAGTTCAGCAGCCTGTCAGTGTGCCGGGAGTGCTTTGACCTGCTGGGGGCGGCGGCCTGGCACCTGCAGGGGGACTGGAAAGACGAAGGAGGGCATGACAAGTACTGCCGCTTCTGTGCTGGTTCAGCTCCTGGGGGCACCAGCACCCTCTTGCACTGCGCCCAGGATGGCTGCAGGAAGGGCTTTTGCACTGGGTGAGCCATCTCATCTTTTCTCTCGTTTACCTGGTTTTGTCAGGAAAAAAGAAGGATACAAGAGACTGCCCCACATCACTATTGATCTCATCACAGGCACATGCAGAAGCATACATGTATAAGTTATATGCCCAAAGATGTCAGGATCTGCTGCTGTGACCAACATCTGCTGTGCTGCTTACATCTCTGGAGTGCTTCATACACAGTTCTGTATGCATCGCATGAATGGGCATGTGCCTGCTGCCAGCTGAACCTGTCCTGAAGCAAAAGATTGGTAACATCATCAGGCTGCTGCGAAATCAGTTCGGCTACCATGTTGCATGGCTGTATGCATGCAGCATAGGAGGTGAACCCCTAATGGGACTGCAGCATCCCGGTTGCTTGCTGATCTGGCCTGTTCCCAGCAAAAACCCAGCTTTGTACTGCAGGTGCGTATGGCGTTTCACTGCAGACAATCTGCAGGATGTTCAGAGCAGCCCTGCCTGGCAATGCCCCTGCTGCCGCCCACCCCCCGCCCTAGCCCTGCAGTACCCTCCCCGCTCCCGCTACCGCACCAGCCTCCAGCTGGGCAGTTGGGAAAGGGGACTCAGGGAAGAAACTTCCTTCAACAGTGGGAGCGGTGATGGCATCAAAAGGCGGCCCAGTCACAGTGGACCCTCAACGCCCAGGAGAGGGGTGTCTGCATCAGCAGAGGTGCAGCAATATCTTCAATCAAGGCATCTGCTGTGGCTGTCATGCTTTGTATGATGCAACTTGCTCTAGTAAACTGCATAGTCTGTTGTGTGATGAGGCAGGTCTGAATACATATTGATCTTGTACTGAAGCGTAATATGATAAGCTGCACCTTCACACACAGCATGCCAAACATGATGTATCATAGCTTCTTACACCTGCAATGTCAAATTGCATAAGCTAGATTGGGGACTTCGGTCAGTCTCAGGATCAATCAAAGATCATCGTGGGCATTTACATTGACTGCTTTTCTGCAGGCATCCATTGATGCCCATGATGGTGACTTTGTGATCCCAACAGTGCGGCCGCTTAGCAGAGGCAGCTCCCGGCACAGCATCCTGGCCTCAGCCAGCCATGACGCGCAGCACAACAAGGCTCAAGGCTATGCTGATCACTCTGCTAGAAGATCCAGCAGTAGGAAGACCTCCTTCAACCTGGGGCAGGAGGCTGTAGACCTTCCTGAATCTCCACTGCCATCAGCACGTCCAGTGCCTAGTCAGATTCCGACCAGCCTGCCAGATCAGCAGCAGGGTATCAGAGACCCAACTGGTGAGTCAGGTGCTGAGAGCAGACAGCATAGTGTGAGCATGCTGCAGCAGAAGCCAGAGAGCAGCACAGTGTTGTCCCCTGTTGCTCATAGGCAAACTCAGGATCTAAAAGGACAAGCTGAGACTGTCAAGCAGGCTGGAGCTAATCAGCATTTGGGGCAGACTCGGTCTGTTGGTGCTAGCAGCAAGACACTGCCCAGCAAACCAGTACAGAAGCGAGACAAGGCTGTTAGACCAATCCAGGATTGGGTCGGTCTTGGCAGCAAGAAGCAGCCGCACAAGCAGCAATAGCGCATGTTTTGACAAGAAGCTTGAGGATCTCTTAAGTAAAAATGCGCGTTGTAGACTTCATTGATTGGTGTGGTATGTACCTGTGATAAACATGTGATGAAGTGCAACATTCAGATAGATCTGCTGTGTTTAGCGGCCAATCAGTGTTTCACCTGTAATATGCAACTTACAAAACGTCATCTCAACATTTGGTTTGGTACTGTTGTAAGCAGTGCGATCAGCATTGCTATGTGTAATATGACCTTTGAACTGTCCACGCAAAGGAGCAACATACGTATGTCTTCGAGCATCCCAGATCCTTGTGCGGCAAGCATCAACACCTTTTCTAACTGGCAGAATCACCCACTCATGGAGCAGCACTGCCGGCTGCAGTTTTGGCCCTAGGTGACATGATGGTTCATAAATGCAGGTTGCAAGACAATGCTCACATGGACGCATGTACATTGAGGGGATATCTTTTACAAGCCAGTTGGTGGCAGTGGGTTGCTTTGTTTTGCATTGCAGAAGTGACAAGGCTGTCAAACCAAAGCAGGATTGGACAGGTCTTGTTCTTGGCTGGTCAACCACCGGCTGCTGCGCATTTAGTATGCTGAAGATTGTGTGTTTTAACATACTATGTTATATCTGGAAAAGGAAGCTTTGTCTATACGTCCCGTCTGAAGTTGTGGACAGTGACTGGTCTGGTGTACCGACGCTGTATGAATCTATAGGTACTAAGTTTGGCAGCCACCTGTTGGTACATGAACACCTGGTGCAATCTGGCACACCTTGCCATGCAGGGGGTGATAGGTTGTCAATAGGAAAACCGCTGACGCATCAAGCATTACAGCTGCAGTTGCAAATGCTCATGGACAACACATATACAAGCATGAACACGAGCGGAAAACTCCTACATATGTATCTGAAACATCAGCAAATGTCTTGTACATTACTTGCGTCACAGATTCCATCTAAGACTAAAGCAATGTGGCAACCACGCTTGGCTGCAGGAAATCTTTTGTAATATTATAAACATCTTGGGTTGCTTGAAAGCTTGCGTTGCATCTGGTGCATGGCACATCAGCACCAGGGTACTAGCATATGGATTTGAGCAGTAAAAGCTAAATTGCAAAATCAGGTAACTGACATTTGGGCAATGGCAGAAAATATGTGACTATCGCTGCTTGTCTTCTGTACGATTGCGTATGCTTTGCGCTCCCACAGTAGTGCCTCTGCTGTGAGTGCCAAGAGATTCACCTCTGAGTGCTGCCTCATACCTGTCTTCACTGTGTTTACCGCTTTGAACCTCTCCCAGCAAGACAGCAAGCCTCTGTCGATTTGCTTTTGCGAGACTCTGCATGCACACATATCAGGAGGCTGGCTGACACAGAAACCATCCTTGCCAAAAAGTTCAGCATGCCCACACAATATGCCTGTTGGCAGCCTGAATGACACTTGCAGTGAAATACTGAGAGTGCACACACACATATACAGACAAGGACCCTGAGCTGCGGCACTGATGACTGTGTCCATGTACAGACGGTTGCCAGACACTCTCCTCCTTTCTTTACCAGCAATGCCATGTAATCATTCAGCATGACTGACCTCATGATGATATGTCTGTCGACCTTTGAGCTCTGCTTGCAGAGCCATGTCACGTTTCCGTGCCACTTCAGGGTTTGTTGCCCACATCACTGCCTTGCCTAGGCCATAGGGGACCACGAAGCATGCAGCTGCAAAGCCAGCATAGAACGAAGGAGATTCTCTGGTTTTGGCAACAATTCTTCGCCAAGCAGGGCTCTTTTCGAATACCCAGGCCATTACGAACTGGGAAGATGTCTTTTTGAACACAAGCTACTTTTCAGCCTCCTTCTTGCCTTCTTCAGGCTTCTTTTTTGTTGCTTCTTCGTCAGGGAGCAAGCTAAACTTGACGACTTTCTGCGCAGGGCTGTCTACACTGAATAACTGCTCAGGAGTGAGTTACGGCACCGCTTCGGAGCATGCATACCTTTTTTTCGATGCAGGCTCGCAACTTCTGCAGCAAAGGTTTGCACTTCACCTCCGTGTACTGCTTGCTGGCCACGCAGTTTAGCAAAGCAGAAGCCTCGATGCCACAGACAAAGTCGGTCTCAGGGGGTGCGGATGTCCCTTCCTTCTCACTGGACATCAGCTGGATCCAATCTGCTAAAGTCCCACACGCTACACAGGGCAAGCTGCAAATGACATTGGTGATCACTGCTGTCTGCAAGAGAAGCCGAGTCGAGTGCCACAATAGGCAATGCTTGATTACTAATCTTCTGCGTGTTTAAGCTTGATTGCCTAGGTCCTATCCTGAGTACGACCAGGCAAGCTTGATTTCTTGCTGAAAATTGCCCTCATACAGCGACCATTGTGAGACTGAGCAAGCATGGCGAACTTCCTGGGCTGCAACCCATGTCTGCACGCGAGCCCTGTCGGGTCGTTGCGCACGAAAAATGCATTTTGTGAACAACGTTGTGCACCCGGCAGAGGCTCACAGCGTAGACCACAGCACCAGCGCGTATGCTGTACATCTTCCAACGGCAACACTGACGCGGTATGGTGATCTGCCCGCTCACGAGCCGCTCACGGCTATCAGTCGGCCTTCCTCCTGACCATCTGCTTCGGCTGCAGGCAAGCAGTTTAGGGGCGAGCTTGCGCAACTGTGCTCTCGGGCTTGCTGCAGCGGCGACACTATGTTTGCCAATGAGTATGATGCCATCACCTGTGAGATTGCGTGCTCACCTTGATCACAGCCAGGAACGTGTGATTCCTGACTCAGCAACCTGACCCGCTGTCCTTCAGATGATGCCCAGCGCAGAGGCAAAAGCCTTACTGGATAGAGAGCCTGTGAAGAACGCAAGAGCTTTGCTTCGTTATGCACTGCCCATCAACGATAAGTATGTCAGGCAGATGCAGGTACACATCCACCTCCTTTGCCACACTGCTTGACGCTTGTGCTGTGGCATCTAACACTTTGAGTTATTTGATCGTGTTGTAGAGAGAGCTGGAGGGTATTAGTGAAGCCCTTCGAATTCCAGGCAACAAGTCCCTGGGTCCTGTTGCAAAGGTATATGCCATCTTGCTTCTGCAGAACACCATGCTGTGGCAACTTGTTGACAAGTGTGTCACTCACGTGAATAAGCTATCATTCACTACTGATGCATAATCTGTCTGCAGGCATTCAGGAAAACTGAGAGCGTGCTGGGCAACAACAAGCAGGCCATCATTGCAGACTTTGCAGATGACAAAAAGGTACTTTGCAATTTTCTTCGCTCACATAGCAAGTTCACATTGTCATTGTATAGTACAATCTTCATATCTAGTTGGCGCATAGTCCTGTAGTTCCGTTTACTCCAATCAAGATCTGTGCATAGTGCGTCAGCGCCAGAGACCGAGACAATAATATTTCCCACAGCTGCTACTACTGCAGCAGCAGCAATACAGCAGCAGCCTTGTCTGCTGCAGCAAGAAAGTCAGCAGCTGCTGTACCATACCAAACAATAAAAGCACAAGCAGAAGCAATAGCAGCAGCAACAATCACTCAGCTGCTGACACCTCTGACTCTGCGGTCCACAGCTGAGTATATGCGTCAACACCAACCCTTTCTCATCTCAATGCAATTTGTGGAACATACCAAATGGTGTCACTGTGAGCTTTAGTGACATCATCACCTTGCGCATTCTCCCTTATGACACTATGATGGTCGACCTCAGCCCTCAAATCTGCCCTCAGAGGCCAGCAGCAACAGCAGCCAATATTGCAGATTCATGTTTTGTGCCTTTCCACAGGCTTGCCTGACCTGACAGAGACGCCACTGAATCAGCGTGCCTTGTTCTGGGGCCCATCACCAAACACCTCTTTACTCTGAGTGGCTTTAAATGCACACAGAGGGAATCAGACCCTCATCTTCTGCTTGCAATGCTGCCGGGCCCTGCCCCACACCACAACCCATTGCCAATGAGTAATGCAACTCTAGTCTGGTGGACGTGCAGGATGATGGTCTGAAGGCCATTGCAAATCTGGAAGAAGCTCTGAAGGCGTGTGACAAAGTGGTGGAGAGTTCTGACAAGCAAGCTATCCCCTCAGTCCAACAGAATGCTCTGACCTATGTGGGCCAGATAGAGGAGGCCATGATGAAGGGCTTCCCTTTCGAAGTGCCCTCTCAGTATGACAACCTTCCCCAGTTGAAGGCAAGCTCCTGCCCTCTGAGAGTGACTGCACTCCTTCACATGCAACGCTCCTTGCTCAGCGAGGATTGACTGATTACAAGAGTGGTCAAGCGCATGTGAGCTTGCATGCTTGAACTGCTTTACAAAAGTGCAACGGGCACTCATTCATCTCACTGTTGCACTTGAGGATCTGACATCTGGTAGCAGCAGAAAAGGCGTAGTAGGACATCATCAGTGGCCCTCGTCTGCCGGCACCAGCCAAACATTCCTCAACCTTGCGAGCGCTGAATCTGCAATTCTGTATTGAGGGGGCATAGTTTGCAATTCCAATGTCAGTGTCCCATTACTGCAAGGCTGGTACAATGAATTGTTCTCCAAAGCAGCATGCATTTTTGCTCACTTCACTGCAAGGGAGTCAAAATTTGTCCATCACCAACAGGGCCGCGCATACCTAGAAGCAAAAATAAAGCTGAAGGAGAAGAGGTATAACAATGTAGAGGGCGGCATCATGAAGATTGTTGTTGATGGCTACAATGCACCCGTGACAGCTGGCGCCTTTGTGGACCTGGTGGAGAAGAAGTTCTACGATGGCATGGAGGTTCAAAGATCAGATGGGCTTGTGGTGCAGACTGGCCGACCTGAAGGCGATGTGAGTCTTTGCTCCTTGCATGTTCTGCCCCTCAAAATTTCCACTTCCCTTCCCTTCTGTCTGGGCGCATTTGCTGTGAGTCTTGGTTGTGTTGCTCCTGCTGTTAGTCGTCGGTGTGCCAAAATCCAGTGTAATTTGGAGCATGCTCACAGAGAACCTTGCTTCTGGTGTAGTGAAGCTTTGCAAATGCCACTGCCTTCAAGCTTGTATAACCAGCTAGAAGCACTTGCTGCGGCAGGCGCAAGTGCTGCAAAGCAGCAAAGGGATCAGCCCTTTGCGTGACTGCAAATGAAAGATCAGTCTTTTGCACCAAATTCACAGCGACAGCAACACTGTTCTGCCAGTGCCTGCTTAGAAAACATACTGGATTCTGGATTGCACCTGTCATTGACAACAGGAACAGCATAAACCAGCTTACCAGCAAACCAGATGGAAGGCATGAATTCAAGTCCAAGGAGTCTCAGCCAACAGAAGCTGCAGACCTGGCATGCAATGATACATGTTGCTTTGGTATTTGTTATACATGTTGCATGGGAAGAGCATCACAGCAGCTGCATCGGTCCCCTAGGGACAGCCAAGTTTTCCAACAAAAACAAAGAGACAGGAAGGGACACAAGTTTTCCTTTGGCTTCCATCTCTTGCACAAGAGACACCTGTGATGTCACACCATCACTATAAGCTTGTGCATTCCAGACAGCCATTTCACTGTGTCAAACCCTGTTCACATCATGCTGCCCAACTGACTTCCAGCCTGTCCCTTTCCTCAGGACGAGGGTTACAGAGACCCCAACACTGGTGAGATCCGCCGAGTGCCTTTTGAGATCATGGTCGAAGGGGACAAGGCTCCCATCTATGAGGAGACGCTAGAGGATGTACGCCGGTTCAATGAGAACCCAGCGCTGCCCTTCAATGCCTTCGGCACTCTGGCCCTTGCGAGAGCAGAGTTTGATGCCAATTCTGGCTCCAGCCAAGTCTTCTTCTTGCTCAAGGTCAGCTACTAGCTTTTGAGTACCTTGTTTTCTGTCTGCAGCTTATCTGATCTTGGTCTTGGCTTATTGATGGGAACAAAGTAACTTCCAGCTCTGATCTTGCTGCCGCAAGTCATAACAAGTCTGCCTGCCATTACACACTGTGATACACTCAACTGCTATTGGAGACTTCGCTCATGCAAGGACTATGCTTCTGTGTTAGCATTGACTCAGGGCAGCTTTTGCTTGTCATATGTCCCACTTGCTTGAAGTGTTGAATGGTCTTCAAGTGTCAGTGTCACACTGCCTATTCTGGCATAACAGCATATCATATGCACTATGACTGTGTTCCTTACTCACCCCTTACTACATTTACACACAAGATGGCACCCTGGGCTACCTAGGCACAGTTTTTATTCTTTCCAACAGGAATCTGCTGATTCTGAGCTCTGGGCTGCCGTCTTGGGGGGCTCCTGTTATGATCGCTGCAAAGCGTAAACTTTTCTCCCTCTTTTCTTGCTGATTTCTGATAGCAGTGTTGTCTGCCCTTGATGCAGGAGTCTGAGCTGACACCCACAGGGGCAAACCTGCTGGACGGCAGGTATGCTGTCTTTGGGTACGTGGTTGATGGTGCCGATCTGCTTCAGGAGTGCCAAGTGGGTGATGTGATTGAGTACATCAAGGTCACAGATGGTGGTCAGTACTTGAAGGTTCCAGTGCCACACCCCAAGAGCGGCTCAGGCACCATTTGACTGCCAGTGTGACATTTGTCTGTGTCACTAGTGTGACCAGCATTTTGATAATCTGTTCTGTATTTCATGGCTCACTTCAGCTATGCAGCCTTCAAGAGATCCAAACGAGTGACAGTTTCAGGCCGGACAAACAATTTTGTGGGTGTTTTGGAGCATTGAATTTCTTGAGTGTTTTCCCAATTTTGCTCAATCATGACAAAGTTTTGAGCACAAGGCTTTGTGTGATGCTGTAATCAAGCAGGCTCTCTGCTTCCAAGCTCAGGGCAGGCAGGTCCTTGTGGACAACACTGCCACGAGTCATGATGGCCGGGCCACCTCAAGACTCTGATCCTGGCAGCAATAACAATAGCTTGAGTCAAGCAGCCAAGTGAAGAGAAAGGGTAGCCTGTGAAATGCGTGCAGCATCACTTAAGCCCTGCATAATGCCTAGGAGAAGTAGTAGACCATCTCAGTCTTGCACAGGAGATCATGCAGTACCCAGTCCGTCAGGCACTGAAAGGTAGCCGGCACTGAGGTACACCCAAATGGCATGACCAGAA
>JAABUP010003194.1_pt1 | contig 29343 bp, 30 predicted proteins | sample 5559201 | NCBI WGS metagenome assembly JAABUP01 (sample SAMN10711887, study PRJNA513373) | rock metagenome | isolation source: Antarctica rocks | place: Antarctica | reverse complement strand
GAGGTGAGAGGTGAGAGAGGGGAGGGGAGAGATGAGAGGGGGGGGGTGAGAGGTGAGAGGTGAGAAGTGATGGCACTACACTTGAAGAAATACTGTTAGAAAAGAGTCGGTGAATTGATAAAGGCATCCTATAAGGGGAAGTATCATGCTGCGTCTTCTGAGATAGATACATTGCAGCTTTCTCTTCTCGATATCGCAGTATATGCTCTTGATTTCGAGATCTTATATATTGTTTATATACTGGAATTGGTTCTGGTGGTGTCTGCTTTCGATCTTGACCGGGCGACTACTAAAGGGGATCTGCAATGCTTTTGGATTGCTGTTGTGCGTAAAGGGGGTTAAGGGGGGGGTGTGAGGGGATGATATTTGTCATATTCTAGGAATATGTTGCAATATTGATATTTTTTGAATAGGATGGATTGTTTATTGGAGGGATGTTTTGATGAGCTAGAGATCTGAAGGATAGGATTGGCTAGTAATTGGATGAAGATGATCGCGGATTATAGGTGAGAGGATGGAGGGATTATGTAGTATTCTACCGCTTGCGTTTGCTTTTGCTTTGATGATTCTATTCCAGAAGGATGGAGTTGAACTACGGTGAACATGCACCCCCCTTTCCTTCCGTGAAACCCAGAAAGAGTGAGGAAGAAATTTTGTTAAAAAAATGATGTACTTCAAGATATCCCAACGTCTCTCCGGTTTTCTGATCGCGTTCTGTTTCATACCTAGATTTTATGAATATAGGTACCCATATGATACAAGCCACACTGAAATGAGAAGTGTTGTGAAGGGAAAGGGTTGTTGCAAGATGCTGAGATACGGCTTTGAATTGGCAGTGATGGATGAATGAATGAATGGTACAGCAGCTTAGGGTGCTGGTGATGAATAGACATGTACTGGTGCTGGTGCTGATACTGGATGGGGGTATGGAAACTGATATTGCAGTCCGAGTGTACGACTTCAGGAAAGAAGGATGATGGGAATGCGTTTGGTAGACTAACGGGTGAGAAGAGAACAAGATGATGGTAAGTCCAATATATCGTGAATACACCACTGCAAGGGAGATATCATTCGATGATTCAAAGAAGCTGAATGTATAAAGTTATGTCAAACGGACACACATCTTGATATGAGAGTTGTGAACCCTCGCACGAATCTGTTCTCAACAAATACGTTGCAATGAACTTCTTTGTCAATATCCCGCCGTGGCAGTAGAGCCACTCTGCTGGTACTGCCACCTACCTTAGTATGCCGTTCTTTTGGGCTTCAATGAAGCTCGATATGGTGTTTTCGTCTTTCCATCATGAACGCACGGACGTAGATCAAAGCCATCCAACCGAGCGGATGTTTATTGCCTTTATGCATTTCCCGAATCATGCCTCAAATTTGTAAGATTGTCTCCATATTTGCGTTTGTGATGCACCCTGTGGCCTTCACAGCAACTGTGACATCCTGATAACTTATCCTCCGTGCTCCAGAATCTGGCGCTGGGTATCTATATCTGTATCAAGAGCGCAATTCGGCAAGAGATACTTCGCTGATCTCGAACCTTATCCCTTCCATCGAACACATACTCTTCCATAAATACTTCAAGGATTCCGCTTCTTCAACGGTAACCTCATAGCTCCCATTGATCTCTTCATCACCCTCCCATTCTATAGACTCCGACTCGTAGTCAAGACCGCTTATAACGTACGAGCTAGACGTCGCCAGGAAAACTACTTATTGCGAGTCAGATGAGACAGTTGAACTTGATGACATAGATATCTCCATCTGCGTCCTCCCCTGACCTATCCTCTTAAGCAACAAAATCATAATCTTGCGCCTGGCGTACGTCCTCCTTTATAGCTTCCGCTTCTTCAGCGTGTAACTTCATAGCTTGCATTGCTTACTTCGTCACTCCCTGTTTTGGGAGAGTCCGACTCGATGTCATTGATCCCCTCTGATTCGTACTCGTCCGGATTTTCGCCCGGGGCCCAATATTCGATCCAGCTCAGCGTTAGACTCGGACCCATTATTAGTATCTTAGGTGACTTCTCCAACGCCTTCATTTACAATTTCCGCCAGATCAGACAGACAGAGGTCCTAAAGTTATAGAAGCTACTCACCCTGGTCAAGCTGCTCGCGGCGACATTGTAGCGCATGGACGAGCTGTCCATATCGCTGGGAATCTGGTTGCTCGCCCAGATACTGGAGCAAGAGGGTATTGGATTAAGGGTAATATTATCAGACGGTGAAGACCATGGCTTATAAGAAGTCTGCAGCCAAAGATAATTTGTCACGCACGATTGCAGAAGAGTGAAGTAAATTAAGCCGCCAGTTTCTCTCTTACCTTCAAAATTATACCAACAATTGAAAATTTGAGAAACTGGATCTCCCAAAAGCTATAGCGGATTATCCATATTAGAAAGCTTGGGATATCGCCAGAACCAGTACCCTCAAACGCGTCTGAGGAAGCGTCATCATCAATTTCCTTTGCACCTTACCTGGCACGGCAATAATGACGGACTTGAGATATATATATCAGGAGGTTATGGTCGCTGCAGAAGCCCGATTCTGGGCCAACGACCTCACGAGTTTTTCCACTGGGGGAAGCATCACTACTAACTGTTATCTGGACTAACGAAGTGTTGTTGTAGCATAAACTGGATAATGATACCATAGAAATCCTGCTGCTTTTTTAAAAGAAGTTGAAAAGGGCCCAGATAAAAAGACCACTAAATATTCCGTAGAACCATAACCCACCTCCATTCGAGTACAGGCACCTCAGGTATCCTCACTTTTTCCGTTTCGGAAAAGTCAAATTCTTCGTAACTTTGGAGGCGTGAATATCTCAAATAAATCTCATATCCTGAATTCCGCCAACGGGGTAAGAGAAAAATTGATAGAAAGAGAGAGAAGGTATGTATATATTGAAGACGAAGACCGCGAACATTTAAATATGGTAGAATTAAAGGGTATTGACGTCCATCGACTACAACGTCATGCAGGATAGATATCACAGAAGCAGAATTCCCGTAGAATATCGCAACATACCTCTATCCGTGGATGAAGACACCAGCTTCCCCATCCATCCCATAGAATAAGCCATACCAATCCAATCTCCCCACAACAACGTGATCCTTACTACAACATACACTCCCCATCAATGAAAACCCCACAGCCTAAATTCCAGAATAGATAAAATGTATCAGGAACTAAAATCATGACTTTCGGTATAAATACCGGTTTAGGTTTGTGTATTTATATGGACGAAGGTACGAGAAGAGAGGATTGGATCGTAATAAAGTAAGATACACTTGATTGCCGAGCTTGATATATTAACAATGTTGTCCCGATGAAATCAGTTTTGTAAAAATGATGGGGATGGAAAAGGAAAAGGAAAGGGAAAGGAGAAGTCTTTATAATCACTCTTCTTTTCTGAGGCTTACTTACCAAGCGTCTCGAGCCCGTCCATCAAGGAACAGAAAATGCATCGCTGGCTGCTTTATGTATCAGCTAGCTTACCAGCTTTGATATCGAACGCGTCCTTATGGTCATTTCTGACTCTTCCGCTTCGTCGGGATCATGTGGTCACTCCTGAGGGAACTCAAAACCGGGTTTCTTGCAATTCATTCACGTTCGGTGGGTTGATTAAATTTCCGTCGTGTTTGATGGTATGAGGTTTTCGGAGCCGATCATTCGGTACTCCTTCGAACAGATAGATCGCTAGCGTCTTGCTGCTGAAGGCTGAATCGCCTTGCTTTGATCAGGTTCGGCACCATTCGTAGCGTCTATCTCTGTGTCTGAGACCTAGTGCTTTCTCGAGGTATGGCAGAAATCTTTTTGAGGTAGAGGATTCTAGCTCTTGAAGTATACACAGAGAGAAGGTCTTGATCAAGATTCAGATATACGGCCACCAACCTTTAAGGGAGCACCGATGATCCAGGGCTTGCCTAAACCATAGCAGCAAGGTACAGCTCTTCAGGTGAATAAAGAGCCAAGCATAAGGAAAAAGTCCGTTCTGAAGATTGGTTTCTCACCTATGTTTTTCCACGAATACAAACCAACTCTGTGTGAATACCAAGTGAGGCCCGCTTTGATTCGGTTGCTCGCCCTTGCAGCTGGATCTCGAAGACAGGTTTCCTCGAGAGTTATCCTGTAGAATGTGCAACTGCTTGAATCCTTTCTATATCATCTGGAGGTCCAGTATTACGTGAATAGTAACATGCAGCCGAACTCCTATCTACTGACTGCTGACTGAGAAGCTTGCAGAAACAAAGCTATCGTGCTACTTGTAGAAGATCCTGAATTCACAAATCGTGTTTCCATAAGTCCAAATGAGTTTCGGTAATCATACTCGTTTACTGAAGTCCCAGTAACCCACAAACGGTTTCACTCGTCGCCATATGTATCTCCTTCCGTAAGGTCGTCTTCGTAGAGTTTCTCAAGTCGAGCGCTAGCTTGCTGAACCTCTTTGTTGAGTATCGCCTCAAAATGTCGTATTCTCTTTCCTGCAAATGACTGAAGAGTAAAGTAGATTATCGTAGAGTTTTGAGAAACACACTGCATAATCTCAACAAGTCTTCCAGATCTTCCTGTACCTTTTCCACATTCTTGTCTTCTATTCTCATTAGTAGAGGAGCATTGATTGAACATCTGAGGAGGTAGCTTTTAGCTTGGAGACTCAAATGCGACAACATGGAGACTCAAGTGCGACAACATATAGTCTCAATATCTTTGCTCTCCATCACGAAATCAAAGGTGAGCCGCTGTATCGTGCACTCTAGCGACACTTATCACAGTCCCAAATTGAGATGATGGCGCGTGCATGATCGTCATAAGGCGTAAACCCGGGCTTGTAAATATAATCGGTGTGAGTTCCTGTTGTATCGATTTCAACTCAAGAATTGTCAGAATATAGGCTGGTTTTTCCCGCTCTGTTCTCAGGGAATGCGTTCGATACGAAGATAAGTCCCAGCTTTGGAGCCGACGATGAATTCTGATCCGTATACAAGGGCACAGTCATCCAATCTTGCTCAAGGATTTGGATAACATCTCCGTTGTCGATCTAAATGTCTTTGATTTCAGTCACTAGAGATTTTAACTTGCCGAGTTGGTCATCACTACTACTTTAGAGAGATACCATCTTGTACTCTCACTTTATGACCTGAAGGCGAAGCATTGACCTTGATGTCTGATTTTGTAACGGCATAGATATGGTCTTCTGGATGTGCCGTATAGCCAAATCAGCATCATATTCAACGATAGTACCGAGATGTGACCTGTCATTTGAGTCCCGGAATGCTCCACCTCTAATATCGATGCCAACCGAGTATATTTCAGTCTTGGCTCGTCGTCGTGACCTATACCTCGTGCACAGCTGCTAAATGACAATGCATCTCGCAAAGCATATAAGAGTGCTTCCTAACGGCATGACCGGAAAGTTTATGCCCCTTGCCTGGTTGGAACTTAGCTCTTTGGAAAATGGAATATTTGGGATGAGAGTCTTTATATAAAGCGTAAATCACGCCAATCAAATACTCAAAGATAAACGAGAATTGACGATGAAAAATATTAGACGCGCAATTCGGGTACTCATCTTGAAAGCGTAGGTCAAAACTTGAACGTCGCGAGTTAGTCCAAGTTTCCAGAACGCACTTGGATAGACTGGCAGTGGACAATTGAAGTACAGCATCTTCCCGATATTGTCGGGGTCCTGTATAATAAACACCTACACTTGAATGAAGACCTCAGAATAACGAAAACGAGAAAGATGGAATTTCAGAACTCAATGCGACGACGTCTAAGGGTAGCAGAATTTTCTCAATGCTCAAATATTTGATGCTGGCGAGAATCGATGCGAGCAAAATTTTCTTCGACTTCGTCTTCGAATATGGACGCAATGGCTGCCAGGAGCAGACGATCGTAGGGAACGTTGACAACTTACATCTTTTGATAACGTAGAAGATGTGAAGAGGGCGCACGGAAATTGGGTTGATGAGAAGTGACACTTTGACACGATACTGCTTGGATGTCAACCAATTAGCTGAAAATCATGTCTGTGAACTCAGCTGGTGAAGCGGATAAAGCACCCTCCTGCCAGCACCTCATACCAAAACCTGATGGTCCCTGTGTGTTCTATTGCAACCTCGACAGTCTCCACCGCTGGCGAAAGCGGACCAAGACGAAGGTGTTTACTGTAAGCACTGTCAAACTTCAATGCTTTACGTGTCTACCTTTTTATGAGGATGTATATCTTATATTTCACAGGTAGTAGTAACCCGTAGAAGATTGCATCCGAGTTACTCTCCAGCATATGTAATCATGTATAGTCAGTATGTCAGTATTTGAACTTCACATCCAAACTAAAGAAATATTGTAAGTTCAAAGACGGCTGGGTGTACTCATTGAGATGATGATCGATTTCAGGACTTGGGTCTCAATTATATTCAATCGTAAATAAAGAATACCCTCTGCGAATGCTCAGTCGAAGGGTGAAATACTATCAGCTTTATCTCAGCACCTCTTTTGTTGTATGCATGGACTTATTTTGCTCCAAGGAGTCCCGGTCGATGGATACATTTTGAGAGATAGTGAGTCGGAGGATATAATCCTCCGATCTTCGGGCCTTTGAGCAATACTCGGTCAGGCCTACAGGATTTGTAGATTGACTAAAAGCCTTTCGATGGAAGATTTGTCCTTACTATATCCGTTGTTATGTGAGATGACAGTCGAAGCGAAGTTCATCGAACACATCTCGAATTGAAGGAAAATCAGTTCGCGCCTACGTTGTTGATTCCACCCGCATCAGCGATATATTATGAGGGTCGTAATTGTTGTGAATTGTCGGCCAAGTTGTTTTGAAGGGCTACGTTGGTAGTTACGTTCGAAACGAGAGCGTTTCGGAGTGTTTGCGAGAGTGTAGGCTATGAAATAGGAAGTAGTGAATCAATGAGTCTAATCTCATGACGATTCGGAAGCAATCTCGAAAGTATCTCAGGTCAAACCGACATGTGTTATGAACTCCCAACGCAGAAGAGTCTTCACTCGGGAGAATGATCAAGACAGGCCGCAATGAATTATCCTGCGCACAGCTTAGGCCGTGAAGACCTTGTCATGGTCTCATCCATGGTTGAAGTAGACAGCCAATTGCACAGCGTTATAAGTGTCCAGCCTTCATCGATATCTCATCATCACGGATGACAGTAGTAACTCATCATCGGCCATGGAAGCTTTTACACACGTAGAGGCTTTCCGCGACAATGGTGTCTCCATGGGCTCCCTTTCGAGCGGATGGGTGGGTTGAATTTGAAGGCCGATATCCTGTTGATTGCGGTCAATGGCCGGGGTCCACTGGATAAAGGACGCAGCTAGTGAGACCGATTCTGCTGTAGAAATGCATGCCATATACCATCTCTATGACAACATGAACTCAGATTCATAAAGAAGACCAAACAGGTATCGTCGTTCAAGGGTGCCCTTCAACGGCCTTTAGTGTTTGTTTCGCTAGCTCGCGAACTTCAGGGCTTTTGGCGTCCTGACTGACAGCCATCAATATCTCAGCACCAGCAAGCTCTTTGACCTTCACCTGAGCTCGAACCCCAATTTCCTCATTTATGCAGATAATGTTCAAGATACAGACCATGCCTCGATGAACAATATCTTCGTCCTCATCCTCGCAAAGACCCAATAGGATTTCCACCCCCCTCTCTTTGCTCAAGATCGAGTTGTCAGCCCCTTCAAACTGTGTCACGGACGCCAGAGCTCCACCTGCCGCCTTTCTTGTATCTTTGTCTTCCACGTCAGCCATGGCAAGCAGAATATGAAGCCTTCGAGCGGCAGCAGGAGTTTCGGCCGCGAAGAGCTCGATACCTTTGGCGCAATTGACAAGATTGCACACCAGCTGGGTTGATGCGCGTTGGATCATTGCATTGTTACTCAGTAGGAACTCTTCGATGATCTTCCAAGACTTGTTGATGATGGTCTCTGAAGGGCCTCCAGATGGAAGAGATGCAAGGTTTGTAAGAGCCAGGAGAGCTTCGAATGCGGGTAAGAGATCCCGAGGTCCTTCGCTGGGTAGTGCAGGATCTTCAGTCAACAAGGATAGGAGCGGTCGAATTGCAGACGTTAGGGGCATAGAGCCTGAGGCTGGGAACAATAGAGATGGATCCGTAGAAATGAGGATGCGTGCAAGTGCGTGAGCGGCTGTCCGACGAGACTTGACTTCGGTAGCGGATGTCCCTGTGATCGCTGTATAATTCTGCAGTAACAATCTGACACCGCCTTGTTGAGCAATAGTGCCTCTAGCTTGGGTGACTCTTGAGATAGATGCCATGATGTTGAAAACGATGATAATGCTGTTGGGCGAGAGGCTTCTACTGAGACCGGTAAGGACTGGAACTACACCTACATTGATGACGGCATTGCAGCGTTCCGTGACTGCAGAGGCTTCGTCAAGCGGATCTGCTTTGGACGCAACCTTTGAAGCATTTGCATAAGCTTTGAGCTGGGACATGCGCTTCTGTTCCTCTGAAAGATTTGGCAGGAATCGGGTCAAGTTGTCGAGCAGAGTCAGCCCCCCAAACACCACTGGTGAGCTCGGCGAGCTGCTTTTCAGGGTTTGTAGAAAGTTTTTGAGGAACACTGTATCTTTTGCAAGTTGGTCCTTCACTTTTGGCTGTACAGAAGCGTATGCAAGACCCTCGATCGAACTCTGCTTGCTACCATCGGCTTCTGCATCCATCATGTGCTTCAATTTATGGACAAGGTCGTCAACTGTTTTGCTTGCATCTACTCGTGTCTTCGTACCTCCATTGCTTTCCGATGGACCCTGCAATTTGGCCAGAATGACCGCAGCAAGCCCCGATTTTTGGCTATTTCTGGTCTCCAAGATACGGTGCAGCCATACGGAACAGTCCTTTTTGATAGCTTCGCGGCACCCACTGTCAATGCATGCAGCACTGAGCAGGTCCAGTGCCGCTTGCTCCACTTTCTCCGATTTTGCTTTCTTCTCCAGCAGCGGTACCAGACTAGGTACGAAGCCTTGGGTAAGGAATAGTGTCGAAGCTATAGACGGAGCGACGGGGAAGACGCCAGCCGCAGCGGAGAAAGCGAGAACAAGATCCTCATTGTATTGCCGGGCAACCTTGGTCGCTACAAATTGAACCAGTAACTTCTGACCTTCATCTCCAGAGACCTCCAGGTACTTGGCTATTGCCAGAGTCGCCTGACTTCGTACTTCGATGGAGTTTCGAAACTCCAAGCTGCAAAGGATCAAGTCGACGCATTCTTTATCCAGATACTGATGCAACCCTTCAGCATTAGCTGCAAGTAGCCTAGCAATCCCTTTCAAGGCCCTGCCACTGTGATCATCTCCAACTTCCAGCAGTTTTGCCAAGTAGAGTTGAAATATATTCCCTTCACACGCCGCTCGAGCTGCCTCCGTAGACCACGCAGACGGATCGAGCACCACCGCAGCGATACCAGCAGCGGCACCGTCTCCTATTCCGTAGATCTCCTCAAAGGCAGCGTTATCATCACACTCTTGTAGCTTCTTCGCCAGGAAAGCTTTGGCTGCGGTAGATTCTCTAAGTAGCCCTGCGACGATTCCATCTTGTATCTCTAGAAACTTAGCATGCCGTTGCCCTATAACCAATTCCATGCATTCTTTGGCCACGTCTGTTGGGATCTCCGCTGACCTGGCAAGGTACTGAAGAGCTTCTTTGCCCGCATCTTGGTCCTCCTCCAGAACAAACTTGGAGCACTGACTCTTCAATCTGTGGTCTTGACCACTCTTTTGTATCTCATCGAAAGCGACCTTGACTTTGGGATTATCTGGGGCCAGTGAAACCGCCTCACGTAGAGACCTGGACCCATCCTGAGATCAATCAGCGGATATTCGCATGGGGAAGATTGCGGAGAACCTCATCTCGGCCCGCTGCAACAAGCTCCAGAGCTTGAGCTGCCAGCCTCGTAGCTCGCTCTGTTCTCCCTGCATCAGCCATATCTGACGATGAGCTGCTTCAGGCACTGTTGGGACGAGGAAAGTGATGAGTTGGGTTTGCACCCAAGTTTAAGTTCAGGGTGCCGCAACTGAACAGGCAGTTCTACATTAACACCACCTCTATAACGAGACACCGCCGCCGTCATGAACGCCGTCGACGGCTCTGACCACTACAGCAAGACGTCTGAAGGTCACCCCTCCCTCTTCGACCCTCCATATCCACGCTGACATCTGCACCGCCACAGAACCTCCGCCATCCCTCTTAACCATCATTCTCGACACAAACCCCTACGCCTGGGCCCTCCTCTCGCCAACCCTCCCCTTCTCCTCCGCCATCGCCAACCTCTCCGTCTTCATAGACGCTCATCTAGCCTTCAATAACGCGAACAAAGTCGCCATAATCGCCTCCCACACCCAACGCGCCGAATTCCTCTACCCACTCCCCGAACAGAAACCCACCCCCCACACCAATGGCACCACCAGCAACGGCGCAGCAGATAGCGACACGGAGATGTCAGACGCCTACCCCCCTACCGACCCCCCCTCAAACGACGCAAACCACTACCGCCCCTTCCACCACATCCAAATCACACTCCTCCGCGCCCTCACCACCCTCCTATCCACCACCCCACCCACCTCCCTAACCCCCACAACCTCCCTCGCCGGCGCCCTCACCCTCGCCCTAACCTACACCAACAAACTCTCCCTCTCCCTCTCCGCCCCCTCCACAAACAACAACACCACCACAACCCCACAATCAGACCACTACGCCACCGATGCATCCCCAACCCTAAACGCGCGCATCCTCATCCTCTCCGTCTCCGGCGACCTGGCCCGCCAACACATCCAGATCATGAACGCCATCTTCGCCTGCCAGCGTCTGCGCATCCCTATCGACATCGCCAAAATCGCCGGCGACACCATATTCCTGCAGCAGGCGAGCGACGCCACGCACGGGACCTACATCAAGCTGGAGCATCCGCGTGGGCTGCTGCAGTATCTGATGATGGCGTTTCTACCGGATCAGGCGAGTAGGAGGTTTTTGGTGGCGCCGACGGCGAGCTATGTGGATTTTCGGGCGGCATGCTTCTGCCATCGGAGGGTGGTGGATCTGGGGTTTGTTTGTAGCGTGTGTCTGGCTAGTAGGTACCTTTCAGCTATTCCCGCTACGATGCGTTCGAAATATACGTGGTCGGCTGACATAACCATCTAGTACTCTGCTCGCCGCCTGAAGGAGCTATTTGTCCGATATGTAGTACTCATCTACGTCTTGAGAACTATGGGGGAAAACCCATCGTGGTGGCTAGAAAAAAGAAAAGGCGGAAAGATGGGACCAATGGAAAGGCAAGAGAAACAACATAAAGGGATAGTCGTAAATGGGATACACATTTATCGAAGGCATCACCGGTCATTGGGTAGCCAGGTTTTGGCTTTGGCGCACTTTGAATAGCAAAGTGAGAGAATAAGCCATTAATTGCATTTAGGGTATCAAAGACGCCTTCCATCTATTCCCAACACCGTGCTAATTGATGCTCGCTATATTCGAGATTCGAAGTAGGACGGCTGTGCCGGCGCATTGCTGATGACAATTATACCACAAGTCATCCTTTGAGGGCTGGGTCCGGTATGACATGCGACTTCGCAGGCTTCTCAACCTTTTGCTTCACGGTTCGAGGTCTCTTCTGTCGTTTGAAAGAATGTTGGCGATCTAGCTCGCCTTCGTGACTGTCAGCTGGATTCGCCGGCCAGGTCCCACGATGAGGAGAGCTCCATCGACGGTGTTTCACCATGCGACCACCATCCACTACGCGACCATCCCCCTTACCACGAGACATGACCGATCTGGGCTCCCGGTCATCTGTTGCCATTGATGCCACGGCCTGTCCCTCAATCAGTTTCTTGCTCTTGGACACTTTTCCAATCTTTAGAATGGTTGCTTACAAAAGACTCCGTATTATGCGCAAAGTATAAAGCTACACCATCAGTCGTTTTCTTGACACCGAGGATACCGATTGCACCAGCAGAATGGCTGTTCTTGATACTGGGATGTCCTGCAAAATGAGTCATTAGATATTCCAAGACATTGGACCGCTGATAGAGATACCCATGAAATCCTCCTCTACAAAAGCTCTCATAACGTTATCATCGTCGGTCTGTTCTGAGCGACCTTTGTTGGTCCTCTTAGTGGAAGCGTAAAGACGACCAGCGCATGTGCCAGCAGCCATTGTGGTTGCCATGTGTTCCCCAGTGCCACTTGTCACGGTGGCGACGCTGGTCTTCACGACGTCTTGAACTTCCAAAGGTATGACGGCGGTCCCGATCCCAACCAACGCAGCGGGACCAACACGGCCTTTGTGCTTCATCCCGATGCCTCCGGAGGATGAGCCAGCAGCGATATTCCCAAAGCAGTCTACTGCAATAGCCCCAACAGTGTCAGTGATCTCGTCCTGCCTCGTAGCCCTATTAGCGATTGCCTCAATTTGTACCGCATGTCCACTCAACCTTGGATCCTTGGACGAAGAGGGTGTAACAGCCCTTGTGGGAGGGGGCTGTATCAATGGGCCTGGGAGCTTACAACCGCCATCTTCAGACAGCGTAAGGACATCAGATGCCCGGCTTGAGGAGGCATCTGGAACGGCGCGGCCTCTGTACCTTGGCTGGAAAAATAAAGGGCTATCATCGATCCCGCTATCTTCGTCCTCGTCGCGAAACTTCACAGAGGATTGGCCGTCATTGCCAGGCTCATTCGATGAGCAAAAGTGACGCCTTCTGTCCGTCTCGTTATAGACTTCTAGCTGATTTGGCCTGGTAGCAGCCACCCGTGGCGAAAATGACTGGCTCTCGTTCCATACGCTAGCCATATCAGGATTCTGCGTATCACGCATCTGTACCTTATGATGGTTGTCACTCTTTGAGGTCGGTGCATCTGAATCCCGATCACTGTCACTGTCTTCGGTATTGCGAGCTTTGCTCAAGTCTAATTTCCATCTGGCGTATCGTTCGCCAGCAGCCATAGAAACAAGAAAATCAGGGAGGACAATTGGCATGCCAACTTCCGTCGCAAAATCTGTGGCGCCAGGACCAACCAGTAAATTTGGAGGAACTCGGCGAAGGGACAATGGCTTGGTGGAATGCTCTAATATTAGCCGTGCAAGGTGTATAGGGTTGCGTATACCTATCAAGGATTAGCCTCTAGATATGAACCACCTTGAGTAGTCTGAATATTGAGAGACATACAGCCGACAGCACCGACAGCACCACTGCGACCATAGTGGTCAACAATCGTAGCATCACATTCGACGGTACCGTCCATGGCGAGATTACTCCCAAAGCCGGCATTGGTGATCTCCTTGTCCTCGAGTACCTTGATAGCAACCTCGACGGCGTCGACAGCGGTGGCCCCGTTGTTCAAGAATGTCATGGCTGATCTAGCCGCACTAGAAAGAATCAGCATCCTCAATGAAGAAGGCGACACTGGTTCGTGGTAGCCTCAGCTTGAATGGACTGGTAATATTCCTGAAGAACTTACTCCTCGCAGGCAGTGAGATGAATTCTCTCGTTCTGCAGGCTGTGATATCCTGCTCCTGCATGAACAAATATCGCACAAACGTCTCCGCCGAGACGCCGTCGTTGTGGCATATCGGGCAAGGCGAGGTCTATTGGGCCATCGACTTGAGCGTCGATCAAGCTTGCAGAGCTCTCTGCTGGCGATGACGAAGGCGTATGGGACATTTCGGGAGTACGCAAGCGTTCTCTGATCCAGCTGAGAAGTGAAGGAGCCACGTTTTCTGTTTCAGCAGAGAAGGGCCTCGTACCCCAATTATTGACCCCAGCGGCTTGTAATGTATCTTCTTGTGTGAGACCAGTGGCCTAGGATAGTTACCACTAAGTGATTGTGCTGTAGTAAAACCAGAGATGAGGTTCGCGCCCTCACTCAGAGGCGAGGTCCGTTTTGGACGATGACTGTGAAATAGAAGGTGTAGAGGCTCCGTGCCCGTGCTTCTGTTCGCATGAGATAGCTTTAGGATTCGATGTATGTTCTGCACTTCTTACAAATGGAAGTGGGGAATGAATATGTAGATGGGAGAGAGTGACGGATGAGAGTATTGAAGGAGCGTCAGTGCTGAGCGACCAGCGACAGCGTATCATATAATGGAGACGTTTCCTTGCAATGAAAGAGTGTATGAATGCAGGACTGGCACTGTAATGGAAATGATACAGTTTAGGGATGTTGTGACGAAGAGAATGAAGGTTGTCTTGAGTGCAATGCTACTGCAGTATCTGGCCACTCTTCGAGTCCTTCCTGCCACTTACAGAACATGCCAGCTTCTGTCGGTACTATCTCTTCGCAACCTGTGTCTCTGCATCACAGTGTGCTATTCTCAGATTCTCAAATCTTGTCTACACATTTGGAGAATTGATCCGTCCATTCCACTTCACGTTTCCACTTCACGGTCTGAACTCACCTCGAGGTAGAATACTTGCTACAACATGCGTAGGGCTGATCAGCTGGAAAGCTATCATCGGTTGCCCTACTATTGGAGAGCTCGGAACACAAATGTCTGCTATACGAATATGCCATCTTTGCAGCGACAGGGATATTCTACTGGGTGAGAGTGGACTGAGCACAAGCAAAGTCGTCGAAGTTTATCGCCCCAATCATGCTAAGCTGCTCTTCTACATACTCAATGGATGCTTATGCCCGTCTAATTTCCCATTTCATGTCTTTAATACTGACTTCCTCTCCAGCCTTCTCATCGTAATCGAACCATTCTCCCTCCTGCAGGTCAATACCAGAGAATTTGGTTGGTGATTCCAGACCTTTGGCCATCCACTCTCCCTAGTACGCAATCAACGATATAACATCTGCTGCAATTGTCGAGGACGTACATCTGCTTTAAAATCTACGAATTCTAAACCTCGACAATCCATCTCTATGATATTCTGCTTCTGTGGAGGAGACGCCTGAGCATAGACGTGCGGCGTAGTTTTGATTGATGCTGTGGACTCTCGCTGACAGCAAGTCAGTAACAGTGTGCTCGCGCAATTGTTGAGAATGGCGAACTTTGCAAGACTTGCATCTCCACACAAAGTTGGCGTCTCCTTTGCTACCAGAGACTTCGTTGGTTTCCTCCAGGCTTGTCAGCACAACTCCACTGAGGGCAGATGAGATCAAGACACACGTAGCGACTCAAGCTCACCCAATTAGGGTGCACCTCCCTACATGAAGTACATTGAACTTTGAAGGTGTAGAAGTAAGGCTCTTCGGGGGTATCAAGAGGAAGGAGTTCAGTAACTCTAAGGCAGGGTCAACGGCGTCAATAGCGAAGTTTTGATCCTGTGTTCACCCTGTTAGATCTGCTGTTAAGGCCAGCGCCAACATGGCTTGGTAAGTCAGCTCACCCGACTGCCATAATGGACAAAAGTAGATGATAGTTATTCAATGCTTGATGTTCAAGGAGGAATGAATAAACTAAAGTAGTTCTAGAATACCGGAGGGCTTGGCATTGACTCCGGAGAATTGCCGAGGAAGCTGGGCGACTGAACATCAAAGACATTTGCTACCAGCACCAGGGTTGAGATGTGAGGCCGTTATGCAAACTGTATGGTCAAGAGCTGGTCAAGCAAGATGCTTATGCAATTGTCCAGCCTGCACTTCGGTGACAGCTGCCACTACGAGACGAACAACCACAGCCACCGCCAGAAGGGGCATTCGCCGCGGCGATGTCTATACAGTCTTTGCCTCTTCGCTTGCCGCCACAGCCGCCTTGGTTGACTCGAGGAACAAAGACTTGAGAAGTGAACAATGGAAGAGGGTCATCGCAGAGGTCAGAGCACAGGTGCAGGCAACAGAAGAAGAACAGCAAGCCCGGCTGGCATCGTTATTGCGGGCTAAGGAGGACGAACCAGTAAAACATTTTGAGCCAGCAGATAGGAAGAAGTTCCCTCACTTTATCAAGCAGAAGATTAAAGGATCCTGGCGCCAGATACGGCCATACAGCTACGTTGACTCTTGGACAAGTGCCTTCAGATGGGCTGCTCATGAAGAGGCTGAAAGGGCCACCGCCGGTTTTCGAGATGTGATGGGACCATCATTGGCTCTACTTCGAAGCCTATCTCTAGCAGAACTAGATAAGCTATTGACGGACCAACGGCGGCTTCGTCGTTTCCATGTGGGACCTACATGCGCGGCCTTGGTTGACACAAGATCAAAACACCGTCTCTCCGAAAAGAAGTTAAAAACGTTGGAGTGGTCAATTGCGAAACTCGTACACAAGCTACTATTCTACTCTTCCGCCTCCCCTCAGCCAGCGGAAAACAAAGTCGAGCTTCCTATGCAAGTGCCTTCGCATGCCATAGACCATCTTTTGCCCCCCAGCCCTGCTGTCCAGGTGAAGGCCCGAGCAGACTATACACCCCAATTGGAAGCCACGATTCCTCGCGAAGAACCTGTTCCAAGAAGGGGATCTGATATCAAAGACTCTGCCGAGAAGAACGAGCAGCCGCATTCTGTAATATACGGACAGTCTCTTGAAGACCGCCTCGCTCAAATCGATGCCCAAATCATCTCGCTACGTGTGGGTGGTCCAGAAGGTATTACTCATCGAAATTCTGCATACTACAAAAACTTTGAGTCACCACCGCTCCCCAAGTACAAGGGCAACATGTTATATGATTTCGACGAAGCCAAAGCATTAAACAACTCATTGAAAAGTCTGCTAGACCCGATGAAGTGCACGGATGATTTAGATACAGTCATCTCAAAAATCGGTTACAACTTGATCATATCTTGGACACCCCCAAATGTTCATACGTACAATATGCTTCTAGTGCGCTTCTGCCACCTTGACAATTATAAGATGTTCCGAGCAGTATTGACTTCGATGCGTGAATCACATATTTGGCCAGATGAGCTAACTCATTCTACCGTGCTCCGTTATTTCACGAGCACGAATAAGGGATATTATTTTACGCAATATGTCTTGCGCATGGAAGGACACCTTGAGGATGTGGCTCTCGCAAATCCCAGTGAGGAGTTATCGTCAACCACAAGCCAACGATTTCGCACTCTCTCACACGGCGGGGAGAAGAAGAAGATTGCCGAAAAAGCGCGTATGAATGGGGAAGTGTATGAGGCCTTGATCACTGGTGCCCTTCGGTTTTTCGGACCGCAATGCGCAATGCAATATTACCGTGACATGATCAGTGAAGGATGGAGGGCCGGCATCGACATGTTAATAGCGATCCTCAAATCGTGCTACCGCAGGTGCGACTGGGATTCTGGTGTTTCTGTCTGGCACCAAATCAGAGCAACATCCGATCAAGCAGATTCAAGAGCATTCCAATGGATGTTGTGTCTTTGCCAAGCGTGTGGCCAGCACGATGCGTTTTACCGAATTATCCAGGACGGAGTGCGCGCAGGTGCTCTTCCAGCATCAATGCTCTCAAGGTCGAATGGTGCCAAATATCAGAGTCTAGATTCACCGTGCAAGGCCACCGAGACACTAGTTGACAAATTTACATCAGAATCTCCTGCTATTTCGTGGGTTAAGAAGCATGTCAGAAACAGAGTAGTGGCCAACACCACGGACGATCCGGAGGAAAGACCCGTAGCCAGGACTGTGTTAGCGGACTCTATTGACTCAACTTCCATCCCTTGGGTCGAAAATCACAAAAGAAGGGGCATGACACAGAGCAAGTGTAAATACGAGGATCCTGTGCTCGCGAAGGAGCAGTGGCAGAAGCCTAGAGCTGTCTATACAAAGGCGGAAGATTCTGGTATCAGGCTCACAGTGGTGCATGGCCTAGCTGGCAAGGTGAAGGAACTTAACGAGATAGATTCCCAGAAGATGAATGACAAGGAGTACAACGAGTATAGATACAAGCGTCCTGGTAGGTTTGAAAAGAACAGACAGCTCATCAGCCGCTGGACCTTTGAGAAGTACAGGAAATCGATAGTTGCAAGGCTCGAACGGGAGGACCAACAAGGTCAAACATATCACGAGCCTGCGCCTTTTACTATGCTGAATTTGGCATATTATGTTCCAACTCCTGGATCGTTATCATCAGACGATGAGTATATGTCGACACTCGTATATTGCAAACCATCAGCATCTACAAAGGTTCAAAATTCTCGCCCTTTGTCTAAGAAGGAGCAGGGCAATCAACCGTTCGAGGTTGTGGTACCCGAGTCATCGTCGTTGTCGGATGATCATACGTCACACGCCAGTTATGAAACCTCGATCCTGCCTATGACCTACCATACTCCCAATTTGTCTTCGTCGCCCGCTCTGAAGAATATATCGTCCGACGTCCTCGCCGATACTGATCGTACATCCCATCTTACTCCTCTCGTCATTTGAACCACACATAGTCAGGGCCAGTAGCGAAATCTATCTCTCACCCGTCTTTGTGGCGTGAGCTGGACGAACGACCACTCGAGCCTTTTGACCGATAGTCTTCACAAGATCTCTCTTCATATGATTTATGAGGCTGCGAGCAAGCGATATAGATCGTCAAGCATCATGGCGTTCGTGGAAAGATCCTGCGGAAACTTCAGCACTGGGTGGTGATACTTGATTACGGCGCATTGCATTGCAAGGCGAAATTGAGATTACAAGCTGATGAGATGGTGTATATATTGTCTCAACATTACTGTAAACAGTTCACGCACGAGGAAGAGTATGCGAGATTACGAATACTGCCGAAGGTTTCCCAACTTAACGGTATCGCTCCACATGTCTCCACTTTTGACACTCACAATGCCCCATTCTCCACTATCGCCAATGGTGGCTTCAAATATTGGTTCATTATTCTTCCATATCGCTCGTCTCATCCTCATAAAAGACGCGCATAATCTCATTTCTGATCTCTCACAGATCTGTCTTCTATCTTTCATACATACTACAGCGAAATCTTCTACATCTCTACTTACAGTGTTCACAAACCCCAATATCTCGTCAACTTCTCAACATCTCCACAACCACAACCATGCATCTATCCACCCACCTCCTCCCTCTCCTCCTCACCCTCACATCCGCCCACCCCCTGACAACCTCCCCCCAAACCCCTACCCACCCCTCCAACCTCTCCCTCCACACCCCCTCCCCCCCAGACCCAAACTACAGCACAAACTACCCCGGCCCCATCCACTCCGCAGAATGGGACTACTACCACCACCAATACAGCCCCGACTGGTTCCGCGCCAACCTCGACATCCTCACAGCCACGACCTGCCTCTGCTCCTCCTCCCCCTCCCTCGGCGCCTACAACCAAGTCGCCTCCTACGTCCGCTGGGACTACACCCCGCATCACCACCCCAACAAAACCTACAGCCTGCACCACATCTGCGGCCCCGCGCAGGAACTGCCCGGCGACGACAACCACTGCTGGTCCTCGGCCACGGGCTCGGATTATCACGGGGAGTGGGTCGATAAGGGGTTGAAGTATTGTATGTTTGAGGAGGAGGACGGGCAGACGCTGTGTGTGGATTGGGCGACGAGGGGGAAGGGGTGGATGACGTTTCATGGCCATAAGAGGTTTTTCGATCGGGAGGGGGTTTTTACGTGGATACCGGAGGTGGGGCCGGGGAGGGTGGAGGAGGTGTGTGGGGATAAGTGTGGGGATTTGTTTTTGATGAAGATGGATGTGGATGGGGGTCATGATCCGAGTTTTGTCAAGACGTGGTTCCCGCCGAAGCCGATTCCTTAGACTTAGGGGGTTGGGGTTGGGGGTCTATGATGATGGGGTTTGCGAAGATTGATGGATGGTGGTTCTCGCGGGTTTTAAAAGTAGATTGTATATGTTGGTTCATATGGCTTAATATGATCTCATACATCTTTATGAAAGAAATGACACGGATGTTCTACTCGATACTATGAAACCGACTGACAAGTAGGCGAAACTCATAATAAGAGAGGCGGCAGTGAGTATCATGTTATATTCCTTTCTGCGAATAGTCTTTGTTCCTGTCTGGACCGTGGCAGAAATCGATCACCTCGAGCGAGAGAGAACAGCGACACCCTCAACGTGGCCTGTCTGAGGAAAAAAGTCGAACCCCTGCAGACTTTCAATCTCGTACCTGCAATCTCCAACCCCTTCTACCAGCTTCCCAACATCTCTAGCTTGAGTGTGAACGTTGCAGCTGACATACAAGACCCTCTGAGGGCCAAATTTTAACAATTGCTGCAGAAATGCATCATCGCAGCCTTTCCGTGGCGGGTCAATGATGACAACTGTCTCCTCTGGCGGATATGTCACCTCGTGAAAGAGCTGAGATGCATCCGCTGTCATGAATGAAGCGTTGGATATCTTGTTGGCAGTAGCGTTCTCTCTAGCAGACACTATGGATGCACCTGCTATGTCAATGCCCTTCGATGACACAAAGAGGGAGGAAAGAGTGACGGTGAATAGACCGGAGCCGCAGTATGCATCGATAAGATATTTGAGGGGCAGCGTATCAGTACACTTCGATGGTGGTACTATATGGTCGCGGATGTAAGCCGTGAACCTGGGAAGAATGGAGTTGTTGTTCTGAAAGAAAGCGCCTGCTGTGTTTTTGAATCCATATCTGTCAACATACTCGGTGGAGATCGCTCTTTGATCTGTGATATACGTTTTGTGTTCAACGTATGGGACAGAATCGACCGGAACGCCGTCAATCCCGATTTTGTGCTCGGCTGTTGACGTCTCGTCCGTGGAATTCGAAGGCAATTCAATTTCCTTTGTGGCCTTCTCGCCATGTACCTGGGCAGCTGTAGACGATGGCGCGATGGATCCCGAACTGTGTCTTGGCTTCCTTACGGTCGTTTCCCGAAGCAGAATAGTTGCGCCTCTCGTATATTTGGAAATTTCTTCCGCAATCTTCTTTCTCTCAACCTTGATCCCCTCCCTTACTGCATCGGTGCCAATAGGGCAATCTTCAATATCGATCGTTTTGCGAGTCCCCTTCATCATGAATCCAATGGGAGGCACTTCAGTAAATCCTTTCCGTTGGGACCCTTCCCGTTTGGCTTTCCTGTTCATGCTTCCAGGTGGACCGTCAAAATGTGGCGTTAGCTTAGTCCTGTAACCATACTGCAGCGGCGATCCAATAGTGTTGCCAACGGCAGGTATCACTTCCGGCGTCAATGACGAGAAATTACGGAAGGCTTTCTCAACGATGGACTTTTTGTGCCGTAATTGAGCCTCGTAAGGCAGCATCTGGATTTGGCATCCAGCACATTTGGCAAAATACGAGCATTTGATGAGCGCATCATCTCGGTGAGGTCCTGGCTCGATTACTCCAACGAAGTCTGTCAAAGTGTATTGCGCTTGAGGAAAGTAATTGACGATCTTAGCCTGCACTAGATCTCCAGGCGCCGTGAATGGCACGACATAGACATGATCTGATGTAGTTGAAAGCCCAAGGCCATCGCCAGTTGACGATAATTCGGATATTCTCACCTCAAGCTCCGAAAATCTCTCGGGTGGGGAATATTTATTAATGGGATCTGACTTTTCGCCAACTTTTGCTCTCTCATCATCAACTTGCCGAGATGATTCGGATCGAGACAGTAAAGATTGAACGTCAAACAGTAGAATCTCTTCATTAGATCCTTCTTTGGCGAGTTTCGAGGCACTTTTCTGCCTCTTCGTCGATTTGCTTTGGTAATACTGCTTGGCTGTCATCGCCGCCAAGCCATTATTGTGACACGAATATCTGCTAGATCTAGTGAATAGCGTACTGAAAGTTATTAGATGGCTTCTCGATCTCCACATAGCATTATTGTGTGGACATGCACAAATGGATTCCACGAGGGTCGGCTAAGTTTCGAGATGTAGAATATCAAACGCGCGTGTATTCTTTCCTAATCAGTAAAGTAGATTACTCTAGTCTTCAGTTTGAGGAGAGAGCGGCGAAGACGTCAAATGTTCGCTGACCAGCATGAGTAATTCTACTCCCTTGCGCTGTCTCTTCTCGAAATGCACTGCCTCTTGTCGACCATTCTTGCGGCGGAACCTACACTCTTCGAAATCAGTACTACAGCGGCCGGACTATCCAATTGTACCCACAAGAAAAGCGCGAAGAAAGCCGCCAAAAGCTGCTATCAAGGCTAAAAATTTCAAACCCTATTCAGATGAAGACAAAGTAAAATTAAGAGAATTCTACACACCTGCTCAGCTCGCAGCACTCGAAGCTGGAGAAGCAGCAGTTGATCCTAAGGATCTAGCCGAACAAGCCACACTGCGGGAAGACCCTTTCGCTTTTGAATACATAGATGATTTTGCGAAGATTCACCCTGTTATCGACAAAGCTGTCAAAGCGCCGGAAGAAAATTATGACCCGAAGCTGCGGTTCAAGACCGAAGATGAGATCGCGGAGGATTTCGCAAAATTCGTCCAAGATCTACCGGAGGAGGCAACAAGACTAGATTATATGAAGTTCAGGGACAACCTGAGGTTGACAGTGGGCAAAGAGGAAGCAGAGCGGAATCCGCGAAGCTCGTTGGCACCAAGCATACCCAAGGGGCTTGATGGGCTCAAGCAGCCGGGCGCCGCAAAAGTCGGAGAAGCGGATATAGATCCGGCAATGAGGAGACTGATGCGGCAGACTGGGTTCTCTCTAGATGAAATCAAGAAATTCCGTGTCAAAAATCTGGTGCTGCACAGGGTGGTGAACCAAACGAGGTTGGGAAAGATACAAAGTATGTATTACCTGACCGTCGCTGGAAACGGGAGAGGATTGCTGGGCATTGGGGAGGGGAAGTCTACCGAGCCGGAAGATGCGAGAAGGCAGGCGCATTTCAATGCTATTCGGAACGTGCAGCCAATACCGAGATATGAGGATCGGACGATATTCGGGGACGTCAAGGTGAAAATTGGGGCTGTGGAGCTGGAACTCATGACAAGGCCCCCAGGTATATGCAATGTTGCCAACCTGATGATTCCGTTCTGACCCATTTCCTAGGATTTGGCATTCGATGTCAGGACAAAATATTCGAGATGTGCCGTTGTGCTGGAATCTCGGATCTAGCTGCCCGTGTCACGCGATCACGAAATCCTATGAATACCATCAAAGCGACGTTTCAGGCTCTAATGAGTCAAAGGTTACCCGATGAGGTGGCAAGAGGGCTGGGAAAGAAGCTTGTAGATGTGCGGAAGGTGTACTATTGTGGGAACGTTTAGCATGTTGCATCAAAACGTCGTGTATATATCGCAGCATTGCTAGGCGTTCCTAATGCTGCCGAATGGTTGCCGCATTTCTTTCGGATCTGTCCGTTGACCACGCCACAACGCTTCAGAAGAGGCGAGCGCACTATTCCTCAGCTCAATTCCGTCCATTGTGGGGTATAATCTGTGTTACTCTTCCAGCGTCAAATAATGCTGATGCGTCCTCCTGCCAAATTCCCCAATCCGTTCACGTCTCGTAACCCTCCCCCGAACCCACCGTGTCATGAACCCTCTCCCTCCCCCTCTCCACCATAGATCTGCTGCTGCAACACGATGCTATACACACTCGCCTTCAACAGCGTACACACCAGACTCGTCTTCCTCTCCAGCATACGTAGGCCATCGAGAACTTCTGCTGTAGGTCGCTCGGCGAGGGATGAGAGAACGGATGAGAGCTACAAGAAGTCAGCCTCCGAGGCTGAATGCGGGAGAGGAACAGCGGTAGGTACCTTGTCTAGGTTTGAGAGGAGGAGGGTGTACTCATCTAGGACTTCTTGCTCTAGTGGTGTGCATGCGGGGAGTTGGTTGTTAGGTGGTGGTGGTGGGTCGGCCATGGCGAGTCTGGGAGGTTATGAGAGCTATCGACTGACATAGGTCTTGGTGTCCATGATGCCTCCGGTTCTGGACTGACCAACAACACCACAGAAAACCGTCGCATTGACTATCGGCGGTAGACGTCCGTCACGCGTTAGTACTACAATTTGGTGTGACTTAGCGCGCGTAGTCGCGGATATTTAGCAGGAACTAACACGATTTTATGCAAACATGTTGATCTTGTGCCTCATATGTATATCCACCTAGCATGATGTCCCATACTTATCGTGTCACATCCAAGCCGTTAGAACAACAGAGTACATCCAGCTATAAGACCACCCATGCAACTTTGGTGATTGTATGTTTGCTATCTTAGTATAGATTTGCACGATACAGTCATCTCATTGAGTTGAGCCTGAGGTGCTGCGCACAAGCTCCATTCTCAATTCATGCGCTGAGCATTGAGTATGCTCCAATCTGCATGCCGAAACGTGGTGAAACGAAGGCTCTATACAATGTCACACTCAGCTATCGCTGGTGTGCAGCGGATCGAAGAAGAAACGATAAATCATTATGAAGCTCTGCAATATTATCCCGTCCATATTGGCCAAGTGTTCCACAATCGATATAAGGTTGCAGTAAAGTTGGGGTTTGGAGGCAACTCCACCGTTTGGCTTTGCCATGACAAGAGGTGCATGTACCTGAAAAGTGTCGACCGGATTTTGTAGTAATCGTGGGCAGGGACAACTCGTACAGGACGCTAAAGGTCGGTATCTGCCGTAAATGCGAGGATAGGGAGGTGAGAGTATTGAATTATTTGAAAGAATTGAAGTCATCCCACAATGGTCGGTACTGTGTAAGGCGACCTGAGGATTCCTTTGAGATCAAAGTTCCAGACGGCTACCATTATTGCCTTGTATATGACCCCTTGGGACAGAGTTTATTGGAAAATGACAAGCGCCAAAGGGATATGACGCTCAATATAAACACCGTAAGGTGGATAGCAACGTATGTTCTGACAGCAGTGGACTATCTCCACACTTGCGGTGTGGTACATACAGGTAAGCATTTCATAAACCATTGGAGATTCGACTCAGCGCGGTGTATTCGTTCAGATATCAAGCTGGACAATATACAGAGCACTCTTCCAGATGAAGAATCCATCATCCTAGCAAGCTTCGTTGGTGCCGAACGAAGTCAACCGAGTTTCCGAAAACGCATAGATGACCAGCTCACCATCTACACTTCCCGGCCTTTCGATGCTAGCGACGTCTTCCACTACCCTATTCTCGGTGATTTTGGATCGGCTGTCTTCAATAAGGCACACTACGAGGGACTCATCCAGCCAATTCCATACCGGGCACCGGAAGTCATTCTCAGGATGAATTGGACGTCCAGTGTGGATATCTGGAATATAGGGGTCATGGTTCGCGATTCCTCATCTCATACACGGAGTCGCCGCTTATGCAAATCTCTAACTTGCTAATCGGTTTCAGATCTGGGAGCTGCTTTTCGCAGAACACCTTTTTGGAAGTGAGAACGAAAAAGAAAGCCTCGCCCTGATGATTCAGTATATGGGTCCTCCTCCGGCAAAATTCCTAGAGCGTAGCGAAGTACGCCAAGATTATTTCGACGAGCAAGGTCAGCTTCCCATGATCTGAACAACGAATTGCTCTTGATAATGTCGATAGACAATTGGAAGGGGGGCACTATTCACCCTATCCCACTCGAAGATAGGTTAGAAGGGGAAGCCGATCCGGAAGGTTTTCTCGATTTTATACGGTCTATGCTTCAGTGGATACCCGAGGAGAGGAAGTCCGCCGCGGATCTTCTCGAGCATCCATGGTTGAAGCTGGAGTAGGTTACCAAAGCAAGAAGGCTTCCTACGAGTTCATACTATATCTTCGCAGATGTTGGTATGCAATCCTATCCAAATGATGTATTGGATCACTCCAACAGGGTCTTTGGGCTATTGTAGCGCATACGTGAGTCAAAACCTGGGGGATTTCCAGAGTCCAGACAATCTGTAGGAAAGGGGTGCTCTAAGCTTTCTTGACACTGCAGCTATCTGTCTAATCCTCATCACTTTGAGCTAATCTTCTCAGATTTTTCCTGGAATGCATCATTTCCAGCATACAGTCACAATCATTTCACTTTGCCATCAGCTACCGTGTCCTATCAACCACCAGCGAAACCGAATCCGCAATCATCCACATCCTCTCCTTTCTCCATTACCTCCTGCATTCACTTCCAACCGCCTCCATCACCATCATCAACCTCCCCATTTACCCACACGGTCCCTTCGAAATCGGTCATCCTTGTGCCATCGGTCGCATTCATTCGCACGCGGACAGTATAGTTGCCCTTCTTCAGCCACCAGTAGGCGATGATAATGTCATACGTCATCTCCACCGGTCCCTTCCTGGGCGGACACGACATTGTCCCATTCTGCGTGATATCGAGCTTGGAAGAGCACAGATCGCTCGTGTAACCGGGTCCGATGGTCCCATTCAAGGCCGCCGTCAATCCCAGAAGAGGCTTGGGGCCAATATCAGAGGTCAGGTTACCTTTAAGGCGAACGGTAAGGAAGCTATTGTGAGGTAAGTTATGTGTATATATCCATGGCAGCAGAAGTTTTCGTGAAGTCGAAACATACTCAGTTGGTGGATTTGGCTCGAGATCCAGAGACGTGATGGACAGGAGGTCATTGCTTGGGTCACCAATGTGGTGGCAGGGGGAGTCTCCAGGTATAGCAGAGGATTTTTTGGAGGAGAGAGTAGGCTGGAGCGCAACCTGAGCCTTTCTAGGATGCGAGATGGTACGCGACGAGAAGGTGAGAAAAAAGAGGAGCGTTGGTATCTGCATATCCATGTAGAGGAGCGACAGGTAGGATCGTGGATTTCCTGACCGCAACGCTCGTTGCCTAACTATCTACCAATTGCATGCTAATACTGTTTAGGGAGATAGCCACTTCACTCATCACCAAAACAGTATGCTGAAGTTGAGGCGGTTGGGCGGCAGACGAATAATTGCCATGTTTCCTAGAAGCCGCAGTACAAGCCTCAACGGATGCCTTGGATGGAACACAGCACTGTGCCACAATCCCCTAGCAGGTGCACTGCCATCGAACCTTAGAGCATGAAATGGAGCGGAAGGATTGTCGAGCGGCTAACCATTGGCTATCAAGAACTGCGCAAAAGCGAAGCCGCCGGACCATCCGCCTCCTCCGTACATCTTCCTCGTCCAACGTGCGAAATAAGGCAGGTCAAACAACAATATTCTACTTATGATGTGGGCTAAGTAAGGTACGGTAAAGTATGCTGAGTATGTCGCACAAGGATTTTTATAATCCTGCTTACCTTACATATTCTATGGGTTGAATGAAATTTATGAGCTCAAAGACCTATCTACAGCATACCATTATACTGTACCCCCCGCTGTTGCAGCTTGCCCAAACGTTCGTAAAAGCGTACCGCCTCATTACGACACTTACACCTCCAACCTCCTCCCTTCCCCTCCTCGTCACCATAATCCAGAACTCTAACAGCACATAGCTCCAGCATCTACCTTACAATCCCCACCACACAAATCTCCACATCACATCACACCTGAACCACAACCCACAACCCCCTCCCAAACTACCCCTCTCAAGCTCCCCATTCCATATCCCAGAGCCTAGCTACCTATTACGAACCATGTAACCATTACAACATGTGTGATATCCACATCTCCTACCCCCCCTTCCCTTCCCTTGCCCTTCGTATGCTGTAGGGTGTATGCTGTATGCTGTATGCTGAATTTTCTGTGGTATGGATTGATACGGTGGTGGGATACTAAATAACATATATATATATATATATATACTAGAAAATACCTGTAAAAATTCAAGATTTTTACTTAGGAAAAGTATACTTAAAAGTATAATTCTTTTATTTATTAGTAAGTAATAATAGTTATAAGGTAAATTTAAGTCTAAATATAATAGATATTTATATAAACTTTTATAAATACTAAGACCCTCCTTAAGTATTATAAGGGTTATAAGGTAAGCGTTACTAATAATATTAATTTTAGACTAAAGGGATTATTTATAATAGTTACCTAGTACTAGAGTATTAATAAATAGTTATTAGGCCTACTTACGTTATAACTCTATTATAATATTACTATTTAGGACTAATAGGGTATAACTAAGTATACTATTATTAGACGACTTATTATATTAGTTATTATTAGGAAAAGATATTATTATTATTAAGAAGATAGAAGCGTTAAAAGATTAATACTATCTACTAAGTATCTAACTAATTATAGGATATCTAGTATAATAATATTCTATTCTACTAATAACTTCTATACTACTAAACTATTTAATATAATTCTTAAATTATTATATCCCTTATATTATAATATATCTTTTATACTCTTATAATAACTATTAATAGTCCTACTAGATTTATTACATTAATATAAAGGAATCTATTAGATATAAGAGTTAGTATAACCTAGTATTTATCTAGCCCTTTAAAGTTTAACTAGTAGTATTTAATAAACTAAATAGTAGAATAGCTTATTTTTATTATTAGAAAGTCTAATATTATAGTTTAATATAAAGATATAACTATATAATTAAGTATAGTATTAGGCCGTTTTTATACTTCTAATATTATAATTAGTATTCTTATAAGCTACTAAGTAGCTATTACTAGGATCTAGGCGTTAATAGTAAGTTATAACTAATATATTAGGGGTAGTCTACCTATTATCTAATAGTACCTACTTATATATAATATTTCTTATTATTTAGCTAAATAGATATTTAGGAGTTTTAGGCCTAATAATATAGAGGTTTCCCTATCTTATTACTTATAATAGAGTTATATATAACTAATTATAACTAAAAGTAGGCCTAGTCTATAAGTTAATACTTATATACTTTATTAATTAGCCTTATAATTTATTAATAGTTATAGTAAATACTAGTTAGATAGGGTACTACTTATAAATAAAGGGGGTAGGAATCCGCCTATTATTTTCTTTAAACTATAATAGTATCTTAAATAGTATTACCTTCTCGCCGTTATAAGTACTACTTATAATCTCCTCTTTAAAGATATACTTATTATATTTTATTACTTATAGTTAGGTCCTATTATATAGATATAGTAGATTAAGGTTCTTTAATAGTATAACTAGTACGCCTAGCTTAATATATAGCTTATAAGATAGTAGAGAGGGTTTATAGAACCTATAAAAGTACTTAAGGGGGAAGAGTTTATTATCTTCTTCTAATATAATATAATTAATACTCTAGTATATTATTATATTACTAGGGATACGCGATATTATCTTAATATTAATACTAGTAATATCTTTATTAATAATAGTAAGAATAGCCTATTCTAATAGATAAACCCTTTAAGAGATATTTATCCTAATATTAGTATAGATATTCTTAACTAAATTATTAATAGTATTTCCTAGGGTATAACTATATTTCTAATACGATACGTCTTTATTAGTAATAGAGCTTTTCTAGATATTAATACTATTACTAATAGCGAGGAGATCGCCTATAAATAGTCCTGTTTTATAATAGGTAGCGTCTATTA
>JAABUP010003193.1_pt1 | contig 29344 bp, 39 predicted proteins | sample 5559201 | NCBI WGS metagenome assembly JAABUP01 (sample SAMN10711887, study PRJNA513373) | rock metagenome | isolation source: Antarctica rocks | place: Antarctica | reverse complement strand
ATCATAGTGCTGTGATGCTTCCAGATGCAGTACTGTGTAGCAGCAAGCTGACTTATGCAAGGCTGTCTGCAGAGAGAGGCCGCAAAGATCTCGGACCTGAGAGCTACAGTGTACGACTGTGTAGAAACACAGAATGTCGTCGTATATTGTGGAACCGGGACGTGAACGCTGCTATCAACATCCTGCGCCTGTTTCTGGATTGGGTCGAAGGCCGATCGAAGCCACCGGAATTCTGTAGAGCTGGGCAGTGATTTGGCTCGACTTAGTGATTTGTGCAGTATCATTTTTCCCCAGCTTCTCTGGGGATAGCATCCCCTAGGACGGGGATGGTGTGCCAGCCAGAAGCCTCTGCTTGCATGCTATGGGGTTCGCACATGAACAATAACAATGGTTAGTTTCCGTTCCACAGATGACCAGTGTTGTCATTTCAAGGCTTAAAGGGGTTCGAGCTAGATCAATGAGTTAAGGTTGATAAGGGTACCCTAAAAACCCCTTAATGACATAAGACAATATGCCATTTGGGGTCTCTTGATGCTGCTGATGCCATTTCTGCCCTTGATAACCTGCCAAATTGCTGCCTTGACATGGGTTCAGGACATGCAAGTCATTGATTAGTTGGTACGTTCATTGCCTGCCAAGGTGCTAAAAAGGAACAGTTGTGAGACCTTGCTTCCTATTCTTCCTCTTCTGATCAACTTGTTTTAGCTTGCGATGAACGACTGTGTCAACAGGCTGGCGGGCAAGCGCGACCTGAAGTAACGTTTCGCTATCAGCATGCAAAGCGTGCTTCCATCTTCCGGCAAATGCGTTCTTGGACGGTCTGCGGCGACCCAGCGTCGACCGCAGAGGGCCACCAGGTTGGCTTGTCGGGCTGACGGTTCCCTGAACACGCCTAGCTCGCTGATCGGTTGCCACTCTCAAGTTTGGGTTGGTGGCTGGGACAAGAAGGATATCATCAAATCGGTTGAGGGCACCAAGAACGCAGGCTTTGACCTAATCGAAGGTATCGTGAACCAATCAGCCGATCACTTCCATTTGAAGCTGACTATCCGCTTGCTCGTGGGCATAGATATCTCCACCTTTCACAACGTTGTGGATGCACATCAACAGTACTTTGACAAAGCCTGCATCAGCTTGTGAAACCATCGCATGGCCTGCTCCCCTAGGGGGAGAGATAGTACAAGGCTTGGACGATGCTTTTCTTGCTTCGTCTGCAGTTAATGTGTCCGTCCCAGAGGAAATGGACGGCAAGCTCACAAAAGAAACAATTGAGGAGTACGGCCTGAAGTCATCGGCTTCTATGGTATAAGACATGCAAATGCTGCTTCTCGGGAATTGATTCGTGTATGCAATAGCTCACTCACATAAGTGCGTTACAGGGCCTGAGCAAAAAGCATGACATCTCTAGTGAAGATAACGAGATTGTCAAGGCAGGCAAGGAGCACCTCATCCAGTGCTTGGAGGTAAAGAGCCTTGCAAACCACAGTTGTGTGCAGCCTGAAACCCTGATCAGTACAGTGATAGGTAGTGCTCGTCTGGCAATGCATGACTTCCACCGCAGATAGGCCATTCCAGCATGCTTCGTGCAACTGCAAGGCATACAGATTTTCCTGTCCTGCTACAAACAGATTTGGCCATACCGCACATTTGCCTATGTCATGTGTCAATTCTGTTTGGCTGCTCACATGTTGCAGAAAGTCAAGGAAGTTGGCGGAACCTACCTGTGTGGCGTGAACTATTGTGCTATGGACAAGTACCCTGGACCTGCGACAGCCAAGGGGCTAAAGAACTGTACAGACAGCTTGAAGGTGCAAACCAGTTCACAGATCATGTGACGCTGCATTTTGTCGTGTATCAACTGTCAGGTTGTTCAGAAATCTCTTTACGCAATCATCTACATTACAGGTGGTCTCGAGGCTGCATTCGCATTCATGCCTGCTTTCACGCAAAGCTGGCATGTGTCTTATCTTCAATAGCATATGCAATTGCAATAGCACCCTTGCAGAGCATTCATGCTATCATGAGATGGCAAACAGTTGTCCGCCTGAAGTATGTCACTGGTTTTGTCATCTCATGTCAGAGCCGGCATGACTATGCTGATGCAGATTGACAACAACGTTGCTTGTTCAGGAGCTGACCAAGCGAGCAGAGGACATGGGAATCAATTGGGGACTTGAAGTTATCAACCGATATGAGAGCAACGTCTGCAACACGGGCTCGAGGGTAAAGCCCACTGCTTCTGCTGCAAGACTAATGCCGTCTCCTGCACTGATTGACAGGGTGCAATGCTGGCCAACATCCCTTGCAAAGGATTCATCCAGAATTGCATATAAGAGCATTTGATTGTCACTCCCTTCCCGCCTGATCACCATGTGGCAAACTTCAGATGCTGAAAGTGCCCTGTTGTGGCAGTCCTGTTTGCAATTGAGGACACACATAGCCTGTACATGTGCTCGCCAAGCAGCACCTATCAGGACACCTTACCTAACAGCATTACAGGCATCAGCAGCCCTGACACCATTGCATCATTGCACAGCATGGCTGCATGCATTTCTGGCCAGACCCAACCCAATGCTGTGACACTGTTGCCAGGCGATGGAGTTGATTGATGATGCTGGGAACCCACCAAACCTGTATGTGCACCTGGACACATACCACATGAACATTGAGGAATCCAGCAGTGAACATGCTGTTGGCGTGTGTGCAGACAAGCTAGGGTAAGCCAACAGGCCATTGCCCCTGTCATGTAGATGATTTGCCTTTGGGTTACATGCACTGTGTTGCCCCTGTCCCATTCATTTGCTCAGTTCCCTCTTCTTTCCCTTACTCCCACCCACTGTGGCTCCCCATGCTCCCAAATGCTGCCTCTCTTTCGTTCCTTACTTCTCTGTCTCATTACCATTTGCCCTCCCAACCCCACACACCTCTCGGTCATGCATCGGACCAAAGCTGCTGTCATATCATCTCCAAGCAGCAGACATGCCAATTTGCAGCAGTGAACAGCAACTCTTGTGTTTGCTACAGGTATGTTCACATTGGAGAGAGTCACAGAGGCTACCTAGGTACAGGCTCAGTGGACTTCCCCGCCTTCTTCCGGGCTCTAGCCAAGTATGACTACCAGGGGGCTGTCACCTTTGAGAGTTTCTCATCAGCTGTCGTTAGCGGCAGCCTCAGCAACACACTATGTGTGTGGAGAAACTTGTAAGCTGTTGGTCTTCTTTGCACATAATGTAGTTCATGCGGATCAGGTTGGTAAAGCCATTGTCCAAATGTTATTGAAGATTTGGACTGCAGGGGATCACAAGCACAATATGCTTTTACACCACTATCAAGTGCATACTGCTTGGGAGCAAGCCTACCCTGCTTGTACATACCAGGTGGTGATATGTATGAGTACAGTCGTGCCGATGGTCGCTGATAGACACATGCCATTTGCACAAACGGGCTTGTTTCTGCTGGTGGTGACTGCAACTACCAAGCATGTCCAATTTTGATGGATCTGACGTTGTAGAGACAACAGTCACTCAACTGCATGATACGCCGCAGGTGGGAGGACTCAGAGGACTTAGCTGTTACTGCAAACAACTTCATGAGGTCAGGCATACAGGCAGCCTATAAGGTGCCCATGGTTAAGAAGGTCAGATAGGCTACACTCAACACAGCTGACCCATTTCATTCATTCAGTTGGCAGCCGTTGCACATAATGACCACTGTTGGTATTGGTGATTCTTCATAGCCATATAAACAGTACCATGGCACTCTATGTGACAAACCTACCTGACAAGCGAGACAAAATTAATGAGAGAGTGGTTGAGCGTGTGTTGATGGCTATCATTGGCTAATGTGTTGTACAAGTAGAGTGCCTGACAATGAGACTGAACACCTGCTGACTGCCATCATTACAATGTTAGTGTGCAGCATGAGTGTAATGTATTTCGTTGCATGCGGTACCTGAACGTTACCAGAGGCCCTTCAGCCTGAAAGCATTTCAGCACAGCCGGGCACAGATTCATCTGTCAAGAACAACAGCGCCAGCAATATATGGTGTATCAAATCAAACTATAGCAGTACAATTACTCACATTCGATTCATCTGCAACATGGTCATTAAATGCCTACAACATCAACCCCATAGAATGATGCAACATAGCCTGGAATTGGCGAACAAAACAATGCCGTTGATTCTCATTGCTGTGAAACTGCCCAGGATCTTATATAAATGATCATGAGGTCTCAAGTAGCTTGTCAACATGGGACCTTGACAGCATCAATCTTGCCTGTACAATCACTCAAAATTGTCTCCTCTGAAGCCATGACCTTGACATGCAGAGCAAGTGCATTGCCCTGATCCATGGCATTTCTGACACCTGCATATGCAGCACTGATCATTGCACCTGTTGCACACAAAGTATGATTTGCGTATCTACTGAGACGCCCCTGTGAAAGGCTCAAACGCCCCTGTGAAAGACGCTGCTTTGTCAGGAACAGACAACTCATTGCAGCTGGTGGATGTTCTGTGTTGCCAAGTGATGGTGAGAATCTCACCTGTTTGACCTTAGCATGTGTGAGTTGTACTGGCTGCTGTTGCTGCCACCAAGCATGCTGGAAACCTTGTTTGCAGCCTGACGCACAGGATCAGCAGCTCTTTTTAGCTTATCAGGTTGAACAACACCGTTACCCTGCATGGACAGCACTATCATGCTAAAGCTTCAGAAATACCTTGCTGAACCTTCAAAATTACCTTGCCAAGCTTTGAAGACCCACTGTGCTGACATGTCAGTCATTTTGGGTACAAAGTATGTTGCGGCAGTGCATGAGTTTGTTGTGCAATGGCTGTGCTGCTTGATTTGAAAGCTGTTGATGCAGTCAAAATTCTTCCTGGGGCTATCATGCACACCTTGCAGTTGGCGCATAGACATGTGCCAGAACCTTTGCATTTGATGCATGTTGTCTGACCTCTCTCCATTCTACTTGCAGCCTGCAAACATCATGTCAGTTGAGGACCTGAAACACATGTGGTGCAAGAAGCCTTGAAGGTGCAATTAGGCACTAACCCCATACAACAGATCATTTACTATGCCACTCAGATAGCCACTTGACTGGGACATGAAATTCTGCTCTCCTGGGGTTGTCTGCAAAATTGCAAATTATTAGGATTTGAGCAGCAAGTGTCATGAAAATAGACATGCATGATAATTGAAGCAGTAGAAACAGGTGCGTCTGCAAAACAGCAGCCAGTGACTCACAGCAGGTTGCTCGCTGGACTTGTTAGTCTTTTCCTGTTTATTCCCTCGCACTGCCTCCAAACGAACAGATCGTTGTGCTGATCTCACCATAGCAGGCAACGTCTGCAAAACGCCTTCAGTAGACGGCCCTGGCCTAGAGTGATTCCTGTCAACACTGGGTGAAGAACCGAAGGGCCTGCCCGAAGTGCTGGGTGGGCAGCGTAGACAGGGCCCAGCGTAAGCTTTCCAAACGGGCGCAGAGCCTTGACTCACGGTAAGGTGCAACGTGTACATCCTCACTGATCTAACAGGGCCCTTTCCGGTTGTGTATGCTGCTGTGCCGCGGCTGAAAGCACACTTGGCTGGCCTCAGAGATCGTGAAAACTACTTAGCCGACAGAACAGGTGCAAATACAAAAGTATGTTGGCACTGCAAGCAGGACCTCAGAGGTCGGGATGAGGAATGATCTGTGCAGAATCGAATGCTGAAGTTTGCTTGCAGCGGACATGAGTCATGACCTGATCAGATGTAGCGAGGGTCTCAATCGGTGCATGTGTTACACACAAATTTTGCCTGTATGTAGCATCAAGCAAAAATTAAAGTGTGTTGTACTCTGAGGCAAGCAGTGGCTGTTGGGCAGCTTGCTTAGCTTGTTTGCCAAGGTCTCTTGCATGCAGCGCTTTCTTCTTTCACCCAAAACACAACGGAGATGAACTGCTGAATTCTGAATCGATGGACCACATGTCATCTCATCCTTGACTGCAGCTCCTGATTACACCAAGCTGCATTTGCATTTCGTCAGCATATGTGTCATGATACAAGCATGCATGGTACAGACTGTATCATACAGACTGTATATGAAGCAATGCTACCTAAGGATAGACAGGCATTATGAGCAAAAATATACACACAAAACCAGTCCAAGCAACAATGTTGAGCAGCATCACAGGCTGATGTTGTTGCTGACTCGCCTTAATATACAGCTACCAGCGGCTCGAACTACGACAATGCATGCAGCAGCCATTCCTGTCTGTATGAGGAGCTTGGAGCGCAAATTTGGTTGCAAGTAAGATTTGGTGTAGACAGTAAAGTTGCAGCATGTGAACTTCTCGACCAGATTTAGTCTGCAGCTTTGCTACCAAGTGGAAAGCAAGCGGGTGAAACGGGGACATACAGGGGTTGGTAATGCATCAGGTCAACTTTAAAGTCAGTTCTTTGCAAACAAAGGCGGGAGACTCAATTCTTGAACTTGATGTGGGAAAGACAAAGCAACCTGCAGGCTCACACCATGCTAGGAGGGCTGTACAGTATGTGAGGCCAAAAACGGTCGACAGGAAAAATTGCCAAAAGCTGAGAAGTATCAGTGCATTGAGAACTGCCAGGACCCACCTTGGAGTGAAAGGCACAGGCAGTCAACAACACAGTGTTGCAAAACTAGCGTCCTCAGCAACCACACTAGAGTGCCTCTACTGAACAGGAAAGAGACAAACAGCTTGCACCAGTATTGACGATCATGAGACATGCCCCTGACAGTCAGCTGTACATTTCCAAAATTTAGCTGCAACTGCAGCCTGCCTGTTGGGCATGCACTGCTGACTTCTTGCATGCCACTTGTACAAACAGTATGTGCATAGCACATGTACATATCTTGCCGACCACCAGACATAACTTTAGACTCTGCGGTATTGGGACTTCTCGCGTTCCTCTCTCATCTTGCGGTCGTGTAGTTTCTGAGGCCAAGTCATCGCACCAAGTGGAATCACAATCTGCAGGCCAGACAAGCTTCCATCTACACAATGTTTTGCTCTATAAGTCCTGCAGGCCTGCGTCAGCAGTGCACTTCTGGCACCCCAGGGGTTATGTTCACAATCCCCAGAGTCTTATTACTGCTGATCGACTACTATCACAGGAATTGTGTCAGACATGCATGTCGGCCAGCCTTGCAGAGAGCAACATAGGTCATGAAGCTCTCGCCATGCCCTCCTGGCAATCTGCCATGTGACAGACCTATGCCCGTTCAGACTGGTCATACTGCTGATTCACAGACAGAACAGTATCTGGTGCCTTGAGTAGGAGAGCAAGGCAATCTAGCACACGCAGAAGCATTACAATGCATAGTAACAGCAGCAATACTGTATTTGAGAGCTGGCATGGTCAATGACAGGGCTACACTATTGATGCATGGGCAATGAAAGATACGCTGTGGTGCAAGACAGAGAGACCAGGTGCATGTGCACATCACATTTGACACACACAGGAATGCATTGCACAGTATCATGCAGAGGCTTTCACAAATTGGGTTTGCATCCTGGGACATGCATCATGCTCAAGACCACGCTTGAGCAATCACACTGATATGAACAGAAAACCCACCTGGCCTCGGAACCAGGTCTCATTCAGCAGCTCAGCAAATGCAATGTACATCCCAATGGCTGCGGTCAGCTCTCCACAGTAACCGGCAGCCTGCAGCAGGAGGACAGCTCAGCTATATGACTCAGTGACTAATGCTCAGTCATGGCCATGCTCAACTCTGTTGATCTAAATGGTGTCAATGATAAGGTGCATTTGACCTTTATACAAGCCTGTGGATTTCCTGTGTGGCAAATCTGGTGATTCAGAAGCTGACTTTGTCAATTAAAGCCTATGCAAAAAACTGACCCTAACAGGGATTCCTTGTCGGTGGCAAAGTGCAGTCAAGACCTTGTGAGTGATGTCACAAGCCAACACTAAGGCAACTCATCTCAGAACAGCCTGATGCTTCACAGTATGCAGCCCATGGCCCCGTGTGCAGCAAGCGGTGAATTTCACCAGACATGCACAATCATGCCATGAACACAGCTACTGGTCCAAGCCTTGGACAGCTCATGACTAATCAGTACTTGCTTGCTCTGACTTGAGGGCCCTACAGCAATTTTGCTAGGACAGCTGGGCATGCTACTGTGATCAGTTGCCAAATTGCGAAATCACTTTTCACGGTGAAATGATCTTGGACATATACACAGGATATACGCATTTCATGATCAATAATCATGGTACTTGCCTTGAGGCAGTTAACAGCAAACTGCCCAGCAGCTGCCAGGAAGTTGAATATTGCCAGGAACAAGAAGAGGAGGATCAGAGCTACATTCAGTCCACAGGCACATCTGCAGATAGACAGGCATAGCCTTTGATAAGCAATTGAGTGTAGCTGCTGCTGTGACAGAGGCTGACACAAATGAGCAGGGGCCTGAACCATATAACACATGATGGGCCCTTACAAGGACTCAAGAAGGCTTTGCAGGGCTGTGACAACAAGCCTTCTTTATGGATGCAAAGGTGCATGCACAAGAGTAGCTAGCACAGGCAATTCACTTTGCAGGTGTGAGCTGTGTTTGCAAGGCGTGCCGCGTTGCTGCACGGCAACAGCATAACAAACGCGGATGCAACATTGCAGAATGACATTTTGCCTATACGTGAACACACCAGGCTGCTGACACACAATAGCAGGACAGCTCAATCCTGCCAAGAAGCATGCTGTGACTCAAGCAAGTGCCTGAAAACAGAAGGCGGCTAGCGCAATTGCCTGTTAAACAGGAGTGCAAGAAAACACCAGAATGTAAGGCTGATGGCAGCTACACACTTCTGTGCAGGGACTTCCACTGTCCTAGACGTTGCTGAAAGATCACAGTGCACATGAAGACCATTCATAACACCTTTATTTCACATGTAGTCAATGGTCAAGGTCACTTACACCATGTATCCAAAGTTGAAAAGGCCAGCAAGGGTGAATGCCATGGCAAAACCCTCTGGACCTGATGGCGGAATGACATCACCATTCACCAGGATCATGTATATACCATAGCTCATCCAGAAACCTGCATACACACCATACATCATACGCACCATGCACAGTAACAAGCATACACTTCACATGTGTGAGGGCAGCAAGCATGCATTTGCTGCAAAAAGGGAGTTTTCCTTCTTCTTTTTTGGCTGGAGGCTTGCAAGTTCAGGAGCAATGATTGTTTGCAAATGAAGTGATACGTGCAGCAAGCAATGCATTCCTTGGAATAAGGAACCCTCAAAAACAGGTACTACCTACACGTTATCCTGTACAGGGCCTCGGGGTTACAGGTGAACAGCTACTATATATACAGTTTAGGATGCATCCTATATGATCAAACAACATTCATGCTGGCACCATAATGTCACAGAACACAAGCTCTAGACAGGAAGCTCCACAATGCATGCAACAGCTTGTATACAACAGGTCAGGGCAGACCTCCATAAGATGTGAGTGCCGTCGCTGCAAACATATTGTTTCTGTCAAACTCGTACATGCCAGCCAGCAGCTGCACAACTCCTCCCACACAGAACATTGTTGTGGAGGCTATGTGTGTGACAGTCGATGGCACCCACTCTGTTGTAGCTCCCTGCAGTATTGTCAGGTCACTATCCTTGCCAGGCCCGCATGCATTGATACTAACAAAGGGAGTTCAATCCCAGCAGCAGCCCGAGCAGTGGTGAGCAAAGCCTCACAGCATCTGCATTCTGCACGAGATGAGCATGCAGAATTGCAGCATCTGACAGCTCTGCAGGCTTGTCTCCTACCTGCAGCAGTCCTGTGGTGATGGCAAAAGTGATCAGAGCTAGTGCGCTGGGATTTGCTATCTGAGCCGCTGGGTTGCGTTTGCTGAGATGCTGATTGTACCAGTAGTCCACCGCCTCCCAGTCACCTGTTGTGAACTGACCGCTTTCATCTGCCGCCCTCTCTGCATTCCGGTCTGCCAGCGACCTCTGACTGTTTGTAAAGTCAGGCGTCGCCATGTTCGACGTGTTCTATCTGTACAAAGGTTACAAATTTACTGCAAGGCACATTTCAATATCGAGTCAAGCATTGTAAGCCGCGCGACTCCTCAAATAGCTCTGCGCGTGCATACAACTGTGGCGCAGCACTGCACATATGCTGCGGAACGCGATCTGATGGCAAGTGCGGGGCCAGCTGTTGCGCATGGTAATCTGCTGCTTAACTACATTGACGCAACAGCGCTCGACTCAGACGGTATACCTGAAAAGACTGACGGCAGACGCAGCTCAGAGGGGCACCGATTTAACCCCGTGCAGCGCTGAAGGCTGTCGCGTAGTTTGTTTCAGCCGCAGGCTTTCCAAGGTCTTTTGTGATGCTGTGTTGCAAGATCGCTGGAGGTCTGTGGCGACAGTGATGTGCGTGATTCAAGCGCAGATCCAGCTCGGTGTGTTTGACAATTTTGACAAACATTCTTAGTACAAATCCGGAATCTGGCCATGACAACGGTTCACGTCAAAGCTAGTAAAGCCTCATGGACGCCTACGTGTCATGAACTATGACTCACAAACACTGTAGTAACTTTAGTAATAACTTAGTCTTTAATGCACGTGATCCGCGTTCACTCTAGAGCTCATGGCTCATTAGAAACTAACTTTTGGCTGTGGGTTGGAAGATCTTCCAACCCACAGCCATTGTGGTGCAGTCTAGTAGGCCAGCATATGCGCACGTCGGTGTAAATGCTGGGGGCCCTGTGGGGCGAGTATAGTCTGTAGCGTTTAATGGGTATAGTCTGCAGCGTTTAATGTATATACTCTACGTAAAGTGTTGACTCTACAGCTGACTGGCCTAGACTTTGAGCAGAACACCCCGATGCAAGCAGGATTCCAAATTCACAGCTGAGCAGCAGGCAAATGCAAAAGACAAGCAGAGTTAGCAAGACATATGATGTCTGGCAGAGCACCACAGCTAGCTTTCTTTCCTAGCATCCAGTCTGCTTCTTGCTACCAGTTAGAGCACTATCAAATAAAGCCAGGCATGCTGCCAGTTCACGCCTTGAGCCAGGCATGCCAGTTGAAGCAAGGCCAGTGCAACATGCAAACTTTGGCTTTGAGTGCAATTGCTTGCAAGTGCTAAACAGACATAGTCGTCTTTAGAACCTTGATTGCCACAGACATCTGCTGCAATGTGTACCGCCATGAATGTGCAAACATGTTGGCCTGCTCAATTGCATTTCGGTACCGCAATGCTGTTGCTGCGGCAGATGCGCTGCTCTACTGCATGACCACAGGTTGAAAGCACACCTTTGCCTACTGCTGTCCGCCATTGACTAACAAATGCTTCCAGAACACTACACACTGGTCCATCTCTCTCCAGTGTATGTATCACATGCTGTGTTGACAGTGCATCATGTACTTACAGCAGATCAGTCTGCAGGTACAGACCTACAGCAACTGCCTTGCGCACAACAGTGACAAAAATGAAACAGCTGCAATTCAAACAGCTGTGCAAAATCAGACGCAACAGTCTAAGGAGATGGGAACAGCCAGCCCAAAGGTGCACACAACTCACATCACAACAGTACACACATCTGCTTTCAATGGTCCGCTCCAGGGTTTGCCTGAGGCAAGCAACACTCCCTGATCCTTTGCAAGCGCTCCAACCACTTTTGTTGCATCTGCCCAATGTGGTCCTGCTGCCAAAGCGGCAGTTCCAACATTGCTGCACTGCCTTCTTGCCTGGTGTGCTGCTCTCCTGCGCTGTCATGCAGCGCAATCTGCTCTTCCAGATGCTTGGCCTGCATAGAGGAAGAAGACGCAGTCAAGACATGCTGCATGACACAGCATTGCGTCTGTCTACTTCATGACACAGTATTGCATCTGTCCATGGTGCAATGCTTTGCTTCCTCTGCTGAACAGCATATAAGGATGTGCAGGCTATGGACAATGAAGTGCCCCAGGCCGGAATCAATGCACACTACATTGCGCAATGTAGTGTGCATTGTATTTCAGGCAGATCTCCTGCTGGAAGAGGGCCCTGCTTTGTCACAAGACGAGCAAGCAACCATTCAAGACGAATCTTGCTGCCAGCTACAAATGTTGACGGTGATGTGCAGGTGCTACATGTCATGCGAGCTCTCCTGAGACATGTATCACAGCAACACCAATAAGCCTTTGTATAGGATGACTAATCACGACAAATCTTGGCCTAGTGCAGATGGCTCTGCAACAGCAGGAAGTAGGGTTTATAGGGTTCAGGACAACCCTTAAACCCTTAGGGCATATAAGGTCATGGTCAATTGCAGCACCAGCATGATAACAGCAGGCCGGCTTGCAAGCGCAGCTGGCCCTTGTGTCACAATACTTGAATGTGCCCAAACTAAACACAGTTGTTCTTACCTTTGGCCCCAGCCATTGTCGCTCTCCTGCAACATTTGTGCTATGACGCATGACAATTTGCTGCAGCTCACATTCCAAGCAGAGGCACATGCAACGCCAAGCAGCACTCTCAAAGACGACCTGTCGAGTTTGTGGTTGCATGCAGTGCAGCAATCAGCATACCTTTGACTGCAGCAGCTTGACTTGTGCGTTGCCAGCACTGATTGTCCTGACGTGCTCGGCTACCTCATTCTGCAGTGCTGCTGCCTGGGACTCATACTCAAGGCACTGCCTCCTCAGAGCACCATTCTCTTCCCGAAGACAGTCAGTCTGCACCACCAGCACAACACTTTGTCGGCTGACCGCTTCACAATGCAAAGGTGGGGCAACATGCAGTGGTTGGGAGAAACGTTCAGTGCAAAATGGGAAGTGTGCCAAGGACAAGTAAGAACCCCCCTTGTCATGATCAGCCTGGCATGATCCTCTCAGAAGCTGTTGACCTGCATCACATACCCAAGCTCTAAACTTGGTCTACAGTGATGTGTACAACTTGGTCTATGCTGAAGTCTACAATGTGCTATTCAAATTAGTGTATGAATTTCAACAAGAGCTCCCACTTAAACTGATGCTGTATGAGGTGCGATTGCAGGCTTGTTTTGCAGCTCATTTTAGACATGCATGTGTCACACAAGTAAGACATGCTCAGATGTGGCTGGTAGCATCAAAAGTATGCAAAGGCCTGAAAGGGCCAGTGCCCTGATGTACATGCGATATAAGGGCAATGCTGGGGTGCAGCCTTACCTCCTCTTCTTTCAGGCTGAGAGTCGACTCGACAGCTGCCTTGTCGGCTGTCAGCTGCATCCCTTTCTTGCTCAGCTGCTCTGCCTGCAGTTACATTCAGCATCAGGCTGAGTGTTCAGCTCAAGGCCAAAAGCAAGAGGTGCATCTGCTGAAGACAGCGCCTGCCAAGGGGCGCTGTGTGCGTGCGTGCGTGCGTGCGTGCGCGTGGGTGTGCGTGCGTGCGTGTGTGTGTGTGTGTGTGTGTGTGTGTGTGTGTGTGTGTGTGTGTGTGTGTGTGTGTGTGTGTGTGTGTGTGTGTGTGTGTGTGTGTGTGTGGCTGTTTTTTCTTGTCAGGTTGGCAGCCACATTAAGCAACGCACAGCTGTAATGTACATTGCGATTGCCGGTGGCCATCTTGCCCTGCCTGCCTTTGCGCAACTCTGCAGGCTGTGCAACAAGTTTGCAATGCATACACTTCATACAGCGGTATGCATCAAGCTTGTGCGCATGCATGATCTTTTATAAGCCAAGTATGCAGCTGGCTCAATCATGCCATGGCTGTCATCTGGTGAACGCACATGACAATGAGGGTAATGATGTGTCATTGGCATGTTGCATCTGGGCATGTGGCTCAGCAGCATGTTGCAGATGCACATGCACAAAAAAGGGCAATACCCATGTGCTTTCGTGTGTTGTGAAGCCTACAATCTCTGATTCAATGCACAACAGTGGCAACAGAAGTTGTGTGTCATAAGCATGGTGTACAAGGAGTCACCCGCTGTGCTGTTGTGTCCTGCAAAGCCTGCAGCTGTGACATGGTGCATGAAAGTGTCAGCGTGAGCAGCATATTGTAAGCATGCTGTAAATGAACTCACCCGCTGTGCTGTTGTGTACTGCAAAGCCTGCAGCTCTGACACAGTGCGCTGCAGCTTGTTCTCTTGCACCTGGAACTGGTTGAGGGCCTGCTCAATGGACTTCAGGCTTTGCTCCTGCTGAGACCACTCCTGCTGCTTTGCCTGTCAAGCACAAGCTATCGAGCATACAGCTTAACTTATTGACCAGACGGCGCGCTGGCAAAACCAGAAGCCTGAGTCTGCACAGTAAGGTGGGCAGGGCCCTTGGAAGAGTTTTACAAGGTGAGGTGAGACGGTACACTGGAATACTTTAGAATAGAAACCTGTAGAGTAGAGTACAGTAAATGTAATTTCTACGGGTGTTGTGAGACTGTGCCTTAACAGTCTGCACTTGTCAGCAGCATGTTGCATTGCCTAAGAACAGGACCTGTCACATGAACTTGGACACTCCCAATCCTCAGCACTGAAGTTGAGGACATGAGGGAATGAACAAACAACCAGACAGGTTCTTGAAGGGATGACACATACCTCAACAGCTGCTTTCAGGGCTTCATTCTCAGCTTGCAGTGAGGTAAGGCTGGCCACTTGGCGCTGCAGCGACTCAACCTGTGTAGTCATGGCCCGTCCAATAGCCCTCTCAGCTTCTGTGGCGGCTGCCAGCTTCTTGTCATAGTCAAGCACCAACTGACGCTGACTGGCCTGCATATATACCACAATGCAACATTGACACAGAGTCAGATTCCAAGACAGCCTGCACACAATCAATAGCCCGGTGACTACTTGACATACGATCAGGTTTTTGCAGCTCTTCATCTTCAAGGCATCTTTTCTTTGCACTCTTCATGCAATCAATCTCAGTGGACAGCTGGTGGGCATGGCAGGGAATCTGACTCCTGATTCCCATACCAGCTCTTCTCAGCTGACAACCAAGCTCAATATAAGCCCATATACACATTGCACATTGCTCAGCGCTGTGGCAAGTGATACGCTATACAGAGGCATGAGGCAAGTTGTTTGCACTTCTGTACAGATGAGACAAGCAATATTTATGCCCTCCTGTACAGATGAGCCAGGCAATTTTTATGCTCTGCTGTACAGATAAGCCCTGACAGTCTTGCTGAAGGCAATCAGCAGCATGACTATTGTGGTGCCTGCCTCAGCTGACTGCCCAATTTCTGCATGATATGGCCATTTGCAATTTACCAGGATGTCACCACTTGCACGTGCTGTGCAGCAAATTCAGAGGAGTGTCATGTGGACCTGAAGCTGCCGTTTCTCCTGAGTGACGATCTGTGCTTCTTCTTGAGTTTTTCTCAGCTGCTCAGCCTGCTGTCCATGTTGAGCTTCCAGCTCGGCAATCGTGAGCTGCATTTGATGCTGTTGCTCCCTGTTGGAAGTTATTTGAGCTGCCAGGTCCTCTCTCACACTCGCCAGCTCACCCTGAGCTGTCTCATGCTGAGTCCTGTATGACTGACTCATCGAGGCCACCTCAGCTTGCGCTGACTGGCTCGTCTCGCGCTGAGCTGTCAGTTGTTGTCTCATGGACTCTAGCTCAGCCTGAGCTGAGCGAATCGTTTCATGCTCAGCAGCCAGTTGCTGCCTCGCAGACTTGAGCTCAGCCTGAGCAGATCTGCACAGAGCTGAGGCAACTTTGGCTGACTCGGTCTGAGCCTCGAGCTGTTCCTTGAGTCTGCTGATGTCATCGCGAGCCGCCTCTAGCTGCACTGAGTCATTTACTTTCCACTGCTCTAATGCAGCTCGGCTTCTGGACAGTTGTTCTTGCAGACCTGCACAATACACAAGCAAGCATCTCAGAATGACCACAAAAGATGATCATGCCAAATGTTGTAGTCCACAGATGCAGTCCTCCTAACACCATCTGACCTCTCTTTGCAGCTATCATGTTCCTGCTGATAAACCATGGCTCCAGGTGTACATCGCATGCTGCATGTCGGCGGCAGCTGTCACATATGCACTATGGTCATTCCTGTCTAATTTGTACGTCGCTAATTTGTAGGTTTGGTTGTGCTGACAGGCAGCAAGACAGGCAAAGTCCATTCCTGTAGCAGGATGCAATCAAAGGTGGCCTTCGGGCCACTGCATCTGTAGTATGCACATACATGCATTCCAGCCCTGTCTTGGACTGCTTTGCATTGGTCACAACCAACAGCTTGGCAAAGCATGGCCCAGCATGCACCTGCCATGCTTTGCCTTCGAAGTCAAATATCACAGAAGTACCAGATAGGATTGCCCCAGTCTCAGACAGGAAGGGCAGGGCACTTGCCTGGAACCTTATCAGCTTCTGCCCTCAGTCCTGCCATCTCCTTCTTCAGCTCATTCCTGCAAACAGTCCACCAGCACACGTTACTATGTCTGTCTTCCCAACAGCATTCTTCCTGGCTGTACAACACCTGGCTGATTTTGTGTGTCCACTGGGCTGGCACCCTTCTTTGAACATGCATTGCACGCCACAGGATGACATGTTGTACACAACATAATATACATTGTTATATATAGTTATAGGCAAGATATATGGATGTGTGGTAGACATGGATATAGACATGATGTATGTGAGGGCCATCCTGGTGCTGTGCACCACCATGCATGTTCAGCTGCTTGGTGCCAAACAACATATCAGGAACACTGGCTTTTCTGCAGCTCCTTCATAAAGTGCTGTTGCTGCGCTGTGCTGTTGTTGCGCTGTGTTGTGCTCACCTGTCATCAAGCTCAGGCTCCTCAGCCGTGCCTGCTTGCAGCACTTCCCTGCCGTGATCCTCCACAGCATGCTCTTGCATTTGGTGAAGCTCTCTCAGCTGCTCCCTGCACAGCGCACAGACAGACAGTCTGACCTGGTGTATGTGAGAGACCACGACCATGCCTTGTTGTTTCACACGGCAATGACCTAGTAACACAACAGCAGCAGCAGCAGCCATCAGGCTCAATGGTGGTGTTGATGCCAAGGCTGCTGCACGTGGTCTGCCTGGCATGCTGGATATCACACTGTTGCAGATGGTGTTCAAGCCCAAGTCTATGCGCGCGCAAATGTGATGAAGGCAAAATTGAAGCAGCATGTGTTCCTGAGGTGCAAAAGACAGAGGGCTACTTCGTTACAGGGGTGTAATTTGGCCGAAGGGGTTAATGATATAATGATGAAGTACATGGGGTGAGGGGTTTAGCAGCGGCTGTCGATACCGTTTGTTTCCCAGGGATGCACAGGCCTTCTGCATACTCTTCTTCTCTGTCCAGGCTGCATTGGCTCCCTCAACACATTCCTGCAGCAAAACTGGGGCTGGTGGTTTGCCTCAAACCACAGGCACATAATAACAATAGTCATAACAATAACAACAACAACAATGACAATGATGCAGGCTTGGCCAACAGGTATCAAGGGCTTGCAATGCAAGTCAGCTCCCTCTAGACTAGGCTTGTTGTGAGCATCACGGATGTAGTGGTTCCACTTCAACTTGTGAACAGGTACATGCTATGCTTGAGCAACAACCCAGTGTGGATGCAGATCTTGGCTCAACTGAAACAGGATAGTCTCAAAGCATAGTCTAAGGCAGTTGTTCCCATTGATCAGCTGGTCTTGATTGCCTTGGAACATGTCCATTGTCTTTTTCATATGTTATCGGACTTGCTGGCTGGATAAAGCAATGTAATCTCCCTCTCTCTGTGATCAAGAACGTTGGTGGAGCAGCAGCAGCAGAAGCAGCTGCTTGGGTCACATGGCCCACCTGGATCTGGTTTCCCTCCATCATGACACCCTGCAGCTGCTCTTGCAGGCTCTCCAAGCCCTGACTGCGCCGCCGAGAGGCATCCCTGCTGGCAGCGCCCTTACCCCCAAAAGCAGCATGTGGGTCATCCTGGGAAGCGGGCGTGGCAGCTGCATGGGCCCTTGAGGCAGGGGTGTTGGTGACATTGGCAAATGGCACAACCTCCAGGACTGAAGAAGAAGACTTGGTGCTGAGTGATGGCGAAGCTGACCTGCTGTGGAGTTCAAAAAACAGCTCAGCACAGCATGCATAGCACAGCATCAATATTCAAACGAAATACGGGCAGTCCTGCCTTGGAAAATGAGCCAAACTGAACCTGCGGCAGACCTCTGATCCTTGAGAGTGCACCACTGCTGAGCTGTGCAGCACTGCAACACTCATATCCATCAAACATTCTCAGTTCATGCACATGTGCACATGAAGCAGCATGACCTGTAGACAAGCGACACAGAACAATGTGTATGTGCACATCCCACCAAGTGTTGCTGATAAGCTATGGATGTGCTGTTTTGTAAGTCAGATGCCAAGTACGTTTAGTAGATGCACATGGTACATGCTTGCTGGTTACAAGTTGGGTGTGAGCATTGCCACCAACAGCTGAAGCTCTGGGTTGTAAGCACACAGCTGATCAGCTACATCTGCTATGCCATTTCTACTGCAACTCCTCAGTGACCAGCAACATCGAATTGCTAAAGTGAAGTGAAAGGCTCGAATCTTTCCTCGCCCATGCATGCTTTCAACAGTTTTTTTGACGATATGGATGAATCACAATAACATAAGATGGTACATACTGTTTAAGTTGTGAAACTGGGGCTCACCTGTGTTTGAGAGCACTGCCACCTTGCCTCTCTGCCTCCTTGGACAGTAGACTGTGGGTTTTGCCCGAGGCCAGCTGGAATGGCAGCCTACCTTGGCTGTCAGCAATGACTGCGCTGGCACCCTTGTCCAGCAGCAGCTTCACAGCGGCTTGAACCCCTCTCTCAGCAGCAAAGTGCAAGGGGGTCTTGCCCTCCACCTGAAAGGCCAAAACATGCTGTCGTGCTGATCCTTTGTGATGAGTTCGATTCTGCTGTTCAACAAGAAACATAGCAGCTTGCATGCCTCTCTCAGCAGCGAAGTGCAAGGTAGTCTTTCCCTCCACCTGAAGGACCCAAACTTGCAGTCGGTACTGATTTGTTGCAAGCCATGCTTGATCTTCTGTTATCCTGTTGTAGTAGCATAGCAGCTTGAACCCCTCCCTCAGCAGCAAAGAGCAATGGTGTCTCCCCTTGCAACTGGGAAATTGTGCAACACACAGTGGTGCTGATCCTCTGTGATCATGAGGTAAATTTACCTTGTCCTGGAGGTTGATGGCGGCGTCTTGTGCCAGCAGCGCCTCTAACACGGCACAAGGGCTAGACTTGGCAGCTTGATGCAATGCTGAGATGCCCTGATCATCTGCTGCATTCACATCTGCCCCCTGCTGCAGCAGTGCCTCCAGCAACGGCACCAGCTGTGTTGCTGGCTTGCCTGGAACACACGAACAGCAGACAATGGCTAAACAAGCCTTGACAGAGCAAGTCTACATCACACACCATGTCTGCCAGTAGCTGCGCTGGTTGTCAAAGCAGTGTCGTCAACTCTGTTGACTTGGGTAACAAGGTATTCAGGATGCTTGAGGCTGCGAGTTGGGCGATGGCATAGGAGCTGAACACAGAGTAAATGCTCATGGCGTAAAGAGTGCGATAGCGTGCTCAGGCATCTCAAGTCGGATCTTTGCCCACGTGTCTGGCCTAAGGCTGAATAGCACGCACAGCTTATGTAATACAGAGTGTTGCTTGTGCAAATGCGACGCGACAGACTGATGATGATCAGTGTGCTTGGCAACTGATTAACTGCTTGTAGTAAGTTAAATCAGGCATTGATCTGAGTGCTGGTATATGTGCGTGTCTTGTGCTGTGGCAGATGTGTGCATCCAAATGTCCAGGATGCATGAAAAGGACACAGCATTGCACAGGACGCATAGCAGGTCTAGGTAATCATAGCACACAAGGCAGAACCAATATACCTGAAGAGATGGCATAATGTAGCACTGAGCAGCCCTTTACATCGCATGCCGTTGCAGCTGCTTTGCTGTCCTGTCCAATCAGAAGGGCAGCTACAACTTCCATGTTGCCTATGCTGGCTGCTGCATGCAGGGGATTGACCCCTTTTACATCTTGGATGTTGACCTTTGCCTTGCCTGCAATCAGGACTGTCACTGCTGTAGTGTGGCCCTGGGCTGCTGCGCTTCTCAGAGCCGTGTGCTTCGTCTTGGTGAGAACGTTTGCATCCGCACCAGCTTGTATCAGCTGCTGCACTGTGTGCTCTGACCCCAGCTTAGCTGCATAGTGCAGTGCTGTTCTGCCAAGTTCAGCGTCCTTGGCGTCTAGGACTGCAGCTCTTGCTTTGCTTGGCATGGACTCAATTTCAACCAGCAGTGCCGCCGACAGCCTTGAGTCCGTGGTCAATGCTGCGAGATGGAGAGCTGTTTGGCCTTCTTGGTTTGAAGCAGAGACTGAGGCGTGCTGCTCCAGCAAAAACTTGACGATCTCAAGACATCCTTGCGCAGTTGCCAGGTGCAACAGCGTGTTTCCTTTTCGATCGTACGCATGCTTCAGTACATGATTGCCCTTGAAGGCCTTTGCAAAGACGTCTAGTTTTGCCTGAGACTCCAGCAACGCCACTGCTTTGTCGAAGTCTACCATTGTAAGTCAGAACAAGCGTTGGTCAGCAGACGTGTAGACGCGCATCACGCCACCACAGCAAAACTGTACATGTTGCAAGTCAGACGGCTGACGTCTCGAGAGCTTGGCGAAGGCGATCAATGTTGACCAGCCTCAGCTGTCTACGGCCATTTTTGGATACAAGGAATTCATTTAGGCATTGATTTAGTAGGGTTTGCCACAAATTGCCCATGGAGCGTTACGGCTAATTAGGTTGCAGGTGAGTCATCATGTTGAGCTGACAGGGTCAGAGGCTTGATCTTGCAGAGGCCAAGCTTGTTTCTGTAAGCTACAGTTTTCTTGCGTTCATGTAGTTTCATTCGATAGACGTTGCTTAGGGCATCGACTCCCGTCATCTACCAAAACTTCTGCGCTGCTCTCTATTGTTGAGCTTCACTCCATGTCTGCAGACCTTCTTGCTTTGGGTTTAAGGGCTCCCCCACAGGACCAATGTTGTCCCCATGCACAACGGATTAAACACTTCGGCAAGATTTAGCTCGTACTGGTCACCAGCGGTTCACCAGGAGTTCTCAGCTCCATGCATTCATCTCAGATGTCCAGGCTGGAAGGCGATCAACAGCTCAGCAGCAATCCCTCCTCTGGTGACCTAGTCCCAGACCAGTCTTTAGAACTGCAAGCCGGGGTCAGCAGCAATGCAGCAGCGCTACAAGTAAGTACCATCAATCCCTCAAGATCTGTGCTAAGCTGTGGACCTCACCAAGGCATTCCAATGACTGCTGTACTTTGGCAGCTGACAGTGTCATCACATAGCGGGTCACCAAGTAGGTTGCAGAAGTGCTGAGTGTTGCTGCCACAGTATGACTGAACAAGCTTGTGCAGGACCTTCAGGACAATCAAGGTTCGCTAGCACCTGCTGATCCCTCTGCAGCTGCATACTCACCTGAGCGGCCATTGATCACAAACAAGTCCAACAAGCTGGAGTGGCAAGAAGGTCAGCCACACTCTGTCTGTGCAAATTCAGTTCAGATGCCAATACTGTCATGCATTTGTGTGCAGCCCAACAGAGGATGGACCTTTCATGCTGCAATCGGCATTGGTAGTGGTGGTCTGTTCTGATGGTCAGCACCAGTATAGACAATGAAGCACTTGCATCAAACAGCTCAGCTGCCAGAAATTGATGCTCAGCACCAATGTAAACAACGAAGCATTTGCATCAAACAGCTCAGCTGCCAAAAAATAATGCTGCTGGACACCAGCTTCCACCTTAAGTTGATACAATAGGCAATGGCTGCAATACATGCCCATATCCAAGAACCAGCATTATGTGCTATGCCTTGTCTCATAGGTGAGGATGCAAAACTGAAGCAAATGCTATGGGTGGTGGAAAACCTACAAGAAGAGCTGTTCAGAGCGCAGGAATATCGACTTCAAGCAGAGAAGAAGCAGCAGCAGCATCGCTCCACGATCAACAGCTTGCAGGTTCTTGTTTGCTAATCACTCACAAACTTGAACATGCATCCATGGCAATGCTGCAGCAAATAATCCTGCTGCGGCGTGCACACCATGCTGCCATTGCATAAGCTGACTGCTTCTGCAATAATGGCTGCTGCACAATGTTTCATAACAGCAGGACGGCCATGCATCAGATGCCAGCACACCTCCTGCACGTACTCACATGTGCTGCTGACTCAGTCACATGGTCCTGATGACACCCTGGCTAGTTGACAGCCAGCTGACACATCAGTACAGCATATCTTCATTGCTTGTGCAGCTTTCTGATGGTCTGCTCTCCAGCACAGTTTGTACACATACACAGTGACCACGACGTTCACTAAACTGGTGCTTTACTTAACAGGCAGAGCTTCAAACTGTGACTGGCGCCCTGGCTGCGCTGGATGATGATTTGGACATGATTCAACAGCAGCTGGAGCACCAGATGCAGGCGCAGGACCAAAACCAGGATGACGCCCGGTATGGCTCTACACATGTGGCTAGACAAATTGTGCAGCTGAGAGAGCCCACTGCTGGCCAGGTCACAGGATGGTGCATGTGCCTGCTGCCAGCTCAGCATTGATTGAACTCCCTGCATCAGAGCTTACTCTGCATCACTATTTTGTAAGACCTACTCGACACCTTTGCCAGGTGGCTGATAAGCAACGTCACTTCCTCCATACATTGCATGGTCTTCTGCTAACCATGGCATGCCTTTCTTGATTCACAAGTAGTGTAGTACAGGATGCAGACTGCATGGTAGCTGGCCTGGTACATATTCCAATAGCAGGATTAGCCATCTGCACTGCATATGAACACAGGCTGTGTTGTGCAATAGCACTTCCATCATCCTCTTCATATACACCTGACTGACTTGACTCAAGTTTTGAAATCAAAGTCATGGAATAGTGGTTGGAATTTCATGTGGTGCAGCAGCACTATCATCATCCTCTGCACATACACCAAACCAAGTCAAGGGTTGAGATCATGCTCAGAAAGTGGTGATCACTTCAAGCATGTTCAGTTGGACAAGCACATGAGTTCATGAATCAGGTTTGGTGCAGGGAGTTGGACAAGGAACTGATGTCTCTGCAAGCGCTCATACATGTGCGGGAGAGGAACATCGCCGAGAAAGACCGGCGCATTGCCGACATCGAGAAGCAGATCCTGAATGAGATAGAAGATGCCAAGGCGGCGAAACGCAGGGAGCAAGCTGACAATGCGTCTCCTAGGTATCTACTGCTCTTTCTCAAGTGCTGCAAGTTACTTGTTAGTGTCCTATTAGTATCTATTATGTACTAACAGCGTACTACTGTCTGTTTGTCTCATTCACCATTGCTGTCCTAGCTGTGTCTTGCTACATGCATCCTTACTGTTTTTATATGAAAAATACAAAACAACTTTTGCAGCGGCTGGATGTGTACTAGGCTATCTAACTCATGTATTACAGAGCCTACGTGCTATTGTACACACACATGTTGTCTTCATGCACAAGCCTCCCTGTTGACCCACAATTTCACAGGCACAGTGCCTCAGCTTGCCAATTGGCATGGCAAGGATATGTACAATTGTCAGCTGCATTGCTGACCTGCAGCATGCTGTTTCTTCATGCATTCATTCATTCATTCATTCATTCATTCATTCATTCATTCATTCATTCATTCATTCATTCATTCATTCATTCATTCATTCATTCATTCATTACGTGGCTTCCTTTAGTGTCTTTAGCGACTACCTCCCTGTATGAGGTCCTGTTTTGGCAGTTTCAATGCACCAGCATGACATTGCAACTGGAGAGTAGGCATGTCACAGACCAACACACACCACAAGCCAGGTTGCTATGTGCTGACTGGGCCGGCGACTGCATGTTGGTGTGCTGTGCATAGGTCGAATGCATCTAGCCCCTGGGGATCAGCCTCTGAGTCAGATGAGGAGCTCAACTTCAGAGTGTCCCCTGCTAGGCGCTCACTCTCCAACTACGCCAAGGAGTCGCTGCTGCCTCCTGCACAACGGGGTGAGCCTTTTGTCCACCTAGACTCGGTCTCTGTGCACCTAGACTCAGTCTCTGTCCACTTAGACTCAATCTCTGTCCACCTAGACTCAGACCTCTGCTAGCATGTGATATAAGCTGTTGATATAGCAGCTGATGCAGTTGAGGCGGCTGATGCATCAGCCATGTATACAATGATCTACTGCCTGTAACCATAACTGCTTGCACTAGCAGCTGCTGCACAGACAACCTGCTGAAGCCTTTGTGACTTATCGTGTTGCCAGCTCGGCCAGACAGCCTGGTTTGTTGTCAGGAACGCTAACTGCAGCTCAAGGCAACACCTCAGAGTTGTGACCATCTTGCACGGAGGAAGAGGTTATGATGTCATTGTGTCAGTTCTCCTGACAGTGTGTTTATGAAACAGCAGGGGCGACTGCAACAGGATCAGCATCTGCAAGTAGCGCAGCGTCTCCAGCACCTTCCGGCTGGTTCCGAACCTTCAGCATGCTGGGAGGTGGCAGGAAACAAGCAGAAGATCTGAAATCTGCAGCTTCGACCCCTCCTGGTCTACCCTTGCCCCAAGCCAGATCACACACTGCGTCTTTCACCAGCTCTACCTCTAGCCCCTTGAAACGAACGTCATCAGGCATGTAGCAATGCGGGGTCATGCAAAAGCTTTCAGAGCCTGACCAAAAGCAGCTGTTTGTTGTGTCAATGTTGCATGAGATATCAAACTACAATCATCGTACGGCTCGTGATCACAATGTAAGTTGTGTTATATCTTGTCCACGTGACTGCATGCACAATTTGCATATTCCCTTGGCTAATGCAGACTGCTTTTGGGTCTCTTCTTGAGTTGGGCTTAAGAAGGCTGTGTTTGCTTGCGTGCTGGTTGAAGTAATAGCCTGACGCTGGTCAAAGTGCCGTATTCAGTTGTCTTTCACAGTGCGTGAGTGTAGTTTGAGCGCAATAATGCAGATTATACAAGTTCTGAATCGAATTTGCAGCCAATCGTGTCACGAAATGTGCAAGGACAGCACAGCAGCTGCTGGCTAAAGCTGCAATCACCAGCACCGTACACGCATTACACGAGCTCATGCATTGTTGTCTTGGTACTGTAGATGGAGGCTTGTACGGGCAGAGCTGTCAGCCCTGACAATGGCAGCAGCACAACAATACAGCCAGCGTAGCAACGCTTCGTGAGTGGCAAGCAAAAGCAAAGGCATTGCATGCCAGTAAAATACAATTCCAATGTAAACCAAGTCAACGGGACAATCAGAAGTCAATGACACCTGCAACTTTGCTGCACGTTTGTACATAATCCTACAACCTCAGCATATTCAAATCACACTTCCGCTCGCAGCTTGCAGCTGACACACATGTCAGCGTGCTCAACAGCAGCAAAGCATAATTATATTGCTACAGACTAGACCACAAGAAGTGCTCTAGTGGCGGCACAGCCAATATGCATGTGTACAACAACTGCATGGCAAGCTCTTCGACCACTCCCTCTGCAATTTCACCTATTCTCTGCTGACCGTCTGATTGGACTGCTTCATGCACACAAGGCAGGACTTCTGAGACAAGCCCAGCCACATCTTTCAACTCACAACCCTTCAGCTTTTGTCTTTCTTGCTGAATAGCTTCTTGAAAACTCCTTTTGACTTGACGGAGGAGGCTGCTGCTGCAACTGGATTGTCAGAGGTGGATGCTCCATCGTGCTGGGTCTTGGAGGCACACTGCGTCTGCATGGAGGCCAACATGTCATACAGGGGTATGAACTCAATGGGGGGGTCCACCTGGCCCCCTAGGATCTGCAGAGCAACAACACTCTTTGTTAGAAGGAGGCAGTAATGATAATGATAGTCACAGGTGTGCCAGCCGTTCTTGCTAGGTGCCTAATAGGTGTGTCGAAACCTAGCTCTGTACGAGTGACAGTGCTGCACTACTTTTGAGGGAGGGTAGGTGGGGCCAAGGGTGGCAGGCGTGTGAGTGGGGTCAACTGCTCCATGAGCATTGCAGAGGTGCTGCCTCTGTGATACTCATGGCTTGTCCAACAGCTTCATATACATGTGTGTTCTGTTTGCATGATGTGCTATTGCGCTGGTGTTCTGGAAAACATGTTTCTGCCACAGATGCAACAGGTGCCACTGCTGAATACACACAGCATGCAAGCAGGCTGCTCTTGCGTCAGCTGCACATTGGTCTGTTAGTGTCTTGCTAGACCCTCACCTCTAAACAAATGTATATGCCCTAAAGTCTCATCCCTTTTGCTTTGTCCATACATCATTGCGCAGTAAGCAGGGCAATGCCAAGAACCGCAACAGGCCAGCTGAGATAGTACTCAACCCTAGACCCAAGCCGTGACTAATGAAACAAACTCACCTGCCCAGGTAGCTTCTTGCCGTAGAGCCTGTTGTTGGTCTCATGGTTCACTGTTACTCGAGCATGCTTCATTGACATCTTACACGGTAACGACATGTACTCTGGGTCTGCAATACCGTAAGCGTACAGCTTGCTGCGTCGCGGCGGTGGCCCTTGCTGAGCTGGCGGCTGTAACTGGTACTCATTCTCTGCCTGCTGCTGCTGCAGCAGCTGCTGCGTCAACTGCTGCTGCAGCTGCTGTGTCTGCGGCTGCTGGGAACCTGGAGGAGGATCAGCACGCCTGGCCCCATGAACTGATGGATCGTCATCATGTGCTGTGTCAGTCATGACAAAGATGTTCCCACCACTGACGCTGGGATCTGGATTACTGCTGTCTGACATTGCAAAGTCTGTGGAGGCACTGCTTGGCGCCCTTTCCAAGGAAACCGGGAAAAGTGCGCTGGGAGAGGACATCAAACCACCAGGGCTGGAGTCCATCCGAAACAGCCCTCCAGGGCTGTCTGTTGGGGTAGCTGCAGGAGGCAGATGCTGAATCTGCCCCTCACTAGAACTAGGGAACAAGCTTCTGTCCAGCCGCCGGATGTTGTCGCTGTCTTGCTGGTCATTGCCCAACACTGATTTCCCGCCATGCACTGTGTGGTTCAAAATTTGCAGCAGGTCGCTTCTGCTGGCCAGTCCAAGCTCAACATCTGCAAACAAAGCAAAATTGTATCATATACATAGTTAAACAACAATACAAGAAAGACGTGTAGGAACATGACCCCAGCAGTTGAAGCAAAGCAGCGCTGTGCTTGCTGAGCTCTGATCTCACTGTTGTTTGACCCCTATATTATCTGCAGGCACAAGCATGACATTGCAAATTACATTCTCAAGGCACCAACAACCTCATCAAGATAAAGCCAAAGCAGTGACTCTGCCAAGTGAAAGTTTGAATTCTACACTGCCAGGCAGCTGCAAACCCACTGCATTGGTACACAACTGATATACCGAGTACAGAAGTCACAAGCCAGAGTGTCATTAGGTCAAGACTGTATCCAGCCAGCGTGCTGCGGCTGTTCACCTCTGCTTTTTGGCAGCTCCATGCCAATTGAGCCTTTGGTGAACAGGTTGAGTGTGGTGTCGTCTGGCACCACAAAACACAGCTCCACTTTGCTGAATTCAGCACCCCCACCGGGAACCATGAGGTCAAAGTAGCTTGGCGCCGACCAGGAAAGAGGCTCGCCGTTCTCGCCTCCCATCCTGCAAAACAATTGCAGTTCATTGATTTTCACTCCTGCAAAACAATTGAAATTCAATGCAACCATTCAGCATAATTCTTCTCGCTATATGCAGAGGGGTCAAGTAAATCCAAAGGTTTGTTGGACTCAATCAAACCTTCTGGTGTTATTAGATCAGACTGTTGCTTGGAGTTGACCAGTAAAACCAGTAAGCACAGTTCTTAGCCTTTGCCTAGCCATTGTCAAAGCCCTGTGTTGAGTTTCCCATTTTTCTCAAAATGAGGCATGCAGCCGTCTGGAGCCCTGATGCTACAGGATGTGAACAACACCAGAAGCATGAAGATGGAAGAGGTTGTGACACAAACCAACGTGCACAGCAAAGCATAACATTAACTTTTTGTGATTGTACCTAGCAAAGACAAAGCTGCAGTGAAAGCCTTTCAGCCTTGTCAATATGGACAAGAACACTCCAGCAATGAGATAACACTGCTGAGACGCAAGAACTGCCAGCAACACACATCGCTCGTACAGTCACAGTGACACCTTGCACTCACTTGCACACAGTGACAAGTGTACCTGGCAAGAACAAAGCCATTGCCAAAGCCCTGTGTTGAGCCCTCCATCCTTCTCAAAGTGGTGAAGGCAACCCCAGCTGCGTTGACTAAGCTGCAGGGGTCAATGGTACAGCCCTTGTTGGTCCAAGTGCCCTTGGTCACCTTCTTGAGAATCTTCCTGCCGTCAAAGGCATTGGATGCTAGCACGGCATGCATTGCATTGTACTGCACATTTTTCTGCATCACATGAACACGTGTGTGTGTGTGCGTGCGTGCGTGCGTGCGTGCGTGCGTGCGTGCGTGCGTGCGTGCGTGCATGCGTGCAAGCGTGCATGCGTGCGTGCGTGTGTGTGTGTGTGTGTGTGTGTGGCGCCTGCTGAACAACAGACTACAATGCACACTCAGTGACGTGACAAAGGGTTCGGAGTGTGTGTGTTGCATGGTAGTGCACACCTCTTGTGCAAAACGAAAGCAACCAGTCTGGGCTGCTGCATCAGAGTAGGGATTATGACCTGGCGTACTTTGCAAACCTTGAAGCAAGTCAGTGAGCAACTGATCAATCAGACAGCTGACCAGTTGAGTGAATCGGTGCATTCACAAACATACAAACAGCAAACAAAGAGTCTCACAATTGCACTCCTTCCCATAAATCAACACATGTCTCCCCCTAGCGTCAGGGAACCTGTACACTCCTGAGTAGCTTCCTGTGTGAGGTCCTGTTCATCAGTCGGCACGCCGACAACAACAACATGCACTCATTTGCTCTATGATCACATCCACAGACACAAGAGATGCATAGTTGCAGACAGTGGGAGCTCAGAAGAGAACCTTTGACGTGATGCTACGCATGCCTCGCCCGATGGTCTTGTTCCTTGTGCTGCCGCCACCAAAGTGGGAGCCTGAGGAGTGCTGAGGAACATTGGCACCGCCGTCATCCACCAGCAGAGCATCTCTGATGTATGCTGGGTCCTTTGCCATCTGCATTCACACACACACTCACATGTCAGACTGATGTATGCTGGGTCCTCTGCCATCTGCAGTCTCACACACACTCACATGTCAGACTGAGGTATGCTGGGTCCTTTGCCATCTGCAGTCACACACACACTCACATGTCACACTGATGTATGCTGGGTCCTTTGCCATCTGCAGTCACACACACTCACATGTCAAACTGACGTATGCAGGGTCCTTTGCCATCTGCAGTCAC
>JAABUP010003192.1_pt1 | contig 29351 bp, 39 predicted proteins | sample 5559201 | NCBI WGS metagenome assembly JAABUP01 (sample SAMN10711887, study PRJNA513373) | rock metagenome | isolation source: Antarctica rocks | place: Antarctica | reverse complement strand
TTTGCTGGCAGCACTGACCTTACGCCAGATGCGGTCGACTGAAGAATACTTCTTGCCCTCTTGAGGCAGCTGCTGCAGGATGTCTGGGCTGCTGAAGATGGGCTCCAGGTACATCCAGGTGCGCTGCGGTGCCAGCCACTCATCTATGACCTCGCTGACCAGGCTCAGCTGGGCTTCCCACCGCATCAGCCGCTCCTCAAAGGGCTTCTTGTAGGGGCTGAACGCCATGCTCTGTGTCATGACTGCAAGCAGACCCAGGCGTGCTTGTCTGCCAAGAGTGGACTGAGAGAAACATGGAGTTGAGCTGTGAAGCTGACAGTGGGGACCAAGAAGGCCATGATGTTTGATGCCACCGCAGAGAGCGATGGTGTGATCAGCTATGCACAAACAGCAAAGTATCAGTAGCTCGTGATCAAGTGAAGCCGGGGATACATGTACCAGCTTCTACAGAAGTGCTTGGGGATTGGTCACGCAACACATGGCAGTGCAGCCAAGAATCAGTTCACTGCCATCTGCAAAGTGCAACCATAGTCGGGCACACTAATCACAGCAACATGATGGGCAAGACTACGACATGGGATGCCGGATGCAGGCTGACTGCTTGCAGAGGGAGCGCACCTATGTGGTCATCCAGCTGCTGCAACACAGCCTCATCCAGCTTGATGACAAAGGTGCCAGTGTCCCGGTATTCCAGGACAGTGATCTCTGCGGTGGCCCATTCAGCGGCCATCTTGTCCAGCGCCACCTCAATACTGGACTCCTTGCCTGCTACCTCAGAGACCTGCAGCCAGCATATTTCTGCAGAGAAAAGAAAATAAAAGGAAATACTACACCTTCCGGCGTCAATTCAATGAGAAGCCAAGTATCATACTGGGCTGCCCAGCACTTGCAGACAACTGTCACTTCAAAGCGCAATGTAAGGGTTCAAGCTGCAGCTGAAGTCTGTTGGCATAATACTGGGCTGCTGTTCGGCAAGTGAGGACAAGATCTCTGCACGCTTTTTACAGTACACCATGTACATCACTGGAAGGCTGAGGTTGCAGCCAGTGTGCAAAGCAGCAGCAAACAGCAGTTGAAAATGCACAAGGTTGTTGGCTTGCATGGAGAAAGGCACTTTTTGTATGGTGTCCAGATGGTCCATCAGGTGCATGTCCAGAGCCTTGGACAGGACAAAGTCCTTGTCTGGCTTGAGAGTCATGACCAGCTGCTCAGACAGCTGCTGCCAGTGCCGCTCCCGCATGCCTGGCTGCCGCAAAGCCTGCATGCTTGCATTTTCGAACGGTAAAGGAAGTGTATATAATGTAAAGCTCAGCAGACAGTCTTGACAACGATGTGCATGCATTGCTTGATTTGTAGGTACAAACATGCTGGTATCTGTACCATACAGTTACAACCAGCAACAGTAGTGTTCACCTTCTCGATACGTGTCGAGGCAGGTGCATGCATGGCAAACCACCAATGTTGTACTGGCTGAAAGCTGTGTGGACAACTGCATGGCTTGAAAAAGCAATCAGGTCAGGTCAATTTAGCTTTGTTTCTTGTGAGCCACACTGAAAAGGTGCATGTCTCACAATGCTAACAAGTGTGCCAGTATAGCCATGCAGTACAAGAGCTTACCACCAATAGCGGCACAACTTTCTGGAACTCCTCGATTTCAGCTTTGATTGTCTCACAGTTGGTGGCATAGGCTTGCAGGCCACGTTGGGCAAAGGCTTTGCCAGTCTTGTGCATGGTGCGCACATTGCTGGCAACTTCCTTCTCCACTGCCTCTCCATCTAGCTTGTTCATGGCATCGTGCATCCACGCTTTATGATGCTCCTGCGCGTTGCAGTAGCCCATGAGCAGCAACCATGTAGCGTCGCATTCCAACAGAGTGAGTAAGCAATGCAATAACACATTTCCAGGAACTATTCTATGTTGTACCATTTACTGCATGCAGGCTGCATGCCAGGGACATATGAACTCATCCGGCAAGATCAGACCATGAGGCAAGTGCAACTAGCATTGACATGCGTGCAACGCGTTTCGCAGCTGATACAGCTGTAGTAGTCAAGAGGCGCTGCGGCATTGGTTGCAATTGGTGCAGCGACAATCTATACTGCATTGCAGCACCTGTAAAACCTGGCATGGATTCAGGGTCTCTACGAAGCAAGTGTCACGTATGATGATAAGCTTGTTGGGGCCAAGGACATTGTATTGTTGCACACCTTCCAAGCAGCTGCAATGCTCCAGAACTGCTGATATGGCTCAAAGCTCTCCCACAGCTTCTTGACTTCGCTATAGTCTGTGGTAGGCTTCCCAAACAAAGCCTCGCGGCTGTTGTACAGACCTGCATCTTTCTCAGCCTGCTTCAACCTTGCAGCCAGAGCTGAAACCTGCAATGCAAGACAGTGTGCAATTTCTAGTCTGGTGCTTCTGGCATGGTGCAGTAGGGCACAGGAACAATAAAGATGGAGGCAACAACCAAGAGGGAGTGATAATTAAACATGGAAATGCCAGAACAGGGGCGCTCATTAAAATAGGGAAGCACAGTGCTGTCATCATGGTGTCGTGGGTCTCTAAGGATCCTAGCAACGGAGCAGTGCTGTGGAATCAGCAAGCTGAGTTGATGACAACGTGCCAATACAGCATAGGGACTTGCCATAAGTCTGTGATAGGTAGCTGACAAACCTTGTTCTGCATGGTGTAAGTTTCTGGACAGAGAGGTTACCTCTTCAGCCACAGCAGTTGCAGCAGACATGTCTGTGTAGGATTGCATCGCCGCAACTGCCTGGTCCAGGTCAACAATGCTGGCCTGGAAGGCGCTCTGCTCTGACTGCTGCACTTCTTCGTACTTCTTGGTTTCTGCCTCTGATGCCTGCACACAAGGCATTTTCAGATTGCAATGCTCCTGACATTCCATCATATGGGCTCACTTGTGCAACAGCAACATCTGTTATCACCCTCGTGACTTCTCAGGCATGCTCAAATGTACATAGATTATTGACGTAACCAGCCTAACAATGTGAACTGCATGGGCGAGCCCAGCAAAAAGAGGTGGCGAGTGTTTGACAGGCCAACTTGAAGTATTTAGTTAGCACAAGCTAGCACGATTTGTCAGCACAGCACTCTGGAAACAAAGCTTGGTCATAGAGACATTGTAATGCTCACACATGCACAACTGAGCCAACATGCAGGAAGGCTTACACTCAAGGCAGCTTCCTTGAAACGCTCTATCCTAGTGGGCCAAGCCTCTCCAGCGGCTTTTTCTCTGGCATCCTCATCCGGTAGAGAATAGCGCATGTTCTCCAGCGCTCCATACCAGCTCTGCATCAAGCTTCAGCCAATTCAGATCAGCAAGCACAGTGTGACAGCAACTGGAGCATGCTAAGTGCAAGCTGGAGGTATTGGAGTATAAGACTGTTGCTTCAGCAGTGGCAATCGGGGTGGCGCCTCCTGTTGATGCCCAGTAATGTTGTGATGGTGGCGGAGTAGAAACGATGGCAGTGGTGGTGGTTGTGGTGTTGGTGGTGGTGTAAGTGATGGTGGCGGTGGTGGTAGCGGTATTGTGCAAGAGCAACTGTTGTTTGCACAATGAACTATCCACTAGCTTGCACAATGGCAGCTGTACAGCAGAAGCACTGCTGAGGTGAATTACAAAGAAGCCTCTGTGAGAAGAGCCGTGCAACAATGGGCTGCTGCTGATGCTCAGCTTCAGTGGTGACAGTCAAGCTGCGCCCCACCTGCTACTCAAAAGTGATGCAAATTGCATGACCACACGACAGGCAGAAGGGTCATTGACTCATGCAAGCATGATGAGTGAGGCTTTGGCTTGCGGCTTTAAGACAGAGACTGACAGCACCTGTGCAGCATTCATCTCAGCAATCAGCTCAGCCACTTTGCGTGGCAAGGCGTCTATGAACTGGCGCTGGTCTGCCACCTCCTCTATGTTACCAGGCTTCAGACGCAGCCTCTTCTCAACCTCGCCGAACTTGGCAGCCACGGTTGCCACAATGCGACGCGGCACACGCGACAATGCCTCCTTCAGGGACCGGATCAGGCGCTGCTTCTTGCTGATGAGCAAGTCCCTCACCTTCAGCAGGATACCATGGAGGGTCAGCCAGGTTTTGACTCATTCCATTGCCCCAGCAACTGCAGCTGGCAGGGACATTGCAACCAAGGGTTGCTGTTGTCCCCAGATGTGAGCCTTGACGCGCGAAGCGTGGACCCACAGCCGAGCTGTGAGGCCTATCTGTGCTGTGCTGTGTTAATTTAGCATGAACGATGTTAGCTGAGTCCGGCAGCCAGGTCTGAGCTGAGCGCTGCAACCAAGGGTTACCTCCTTACTGCACATTGACTATTCTATATTGTTGAGAATCTGCGCTGGCCTGTTGCAGATCAACTACACCATTGCATGTACCACAGAAAGATGCTGTGCATCATGGATGTGCGTATGGTAAGTGTATTGGGAACAAGCATCATGACATGGAAGGTGTGGTAGTAATGTTGACAGCATTGTAGGCCTACCTTCACAAGCTGCAGTGCTGTGAAGCCCAGATTGATTGAAGCTGGCAAGGCAGACTGCATGGCGACCAGCTCACGCTGATGCTTGTTGATCTCTGCTTGCACCTCAGAAAGGTTGAGCTCCTCGCTTTTGGCCTGAGTTGACAAGCAAAGTCAGCAACTTAGCATCAGTACATTACACCATACGCATAATCTTATCACAATAAAAAGCTCTTACGGAACTTGCATTCTGACTCATCTTTGATATAGGAATACACACATAAGCCTGATGCAGCACTTTACATTGTGGCTGCGGCCAGTGACCTCTGACAGTAGACTGCCGTGCTTCTTGTGAGCTTGCAGCTGTCAGGCCCCACACAGCAGCACAATGTGTATGGCATTGCTTACCTGCAAGGCGTCCACATAAGCAGTTGGATCCACTGCCAGCCATGTCTCATAGGCTTGAGCCTTGGCAATGTATTGCCTGACTGGTATCAAGGCAGCAGTCAAGGTGGAGGCAATACTGTCGCGCAAGGCCAGAACCTGCGGCTCCTGTGGGTGTATGGACTCCAGAACAGGCCTGAAGGCCCAGGAGATTGCCTCCATCACCAGAGGCTCCATCTGAGGAATGCCCTGTGATCAGCCAGATATGTCTGCAAGGAGGCTTCAAAGCACCGCACTACAATGCAGCAACCTCTGCTTGACAAATCTTCCAGGACCTGGTGAGAGTGCGTCAGGACTGCCAGGATCCCTTCAGGTCTGTGATCTGCATGACGCACCTGATATGCATGCTAAGCATTGCTCTAGCAGGGAGGCAGACCCAGACAGAGGCTCAAGCAAGCTTGAGCTGCTTCATGAAGACACATCAGCGCAGTTGTGCTTTTGTGGCTGTTTGTGCACTGGTGGCAAGGCACTGCTGGGCGTCATCAACACACCTGGGTGACGGTGATAGCCTTGTCAAACAGAGCCAGCATGCGAGGTTCAATGCTGTCTAGGTCTGTTTTGCAGGTGATTTTAGTCCCGTCTGACACTTGCAGCTCCAGTCCCAGCAGGGGAGGCTTCTGAGTGGAAGCTGTTGTGGCAGCAGGGTACACTATCTGCACATTGCTGGTGTCCATGATTGTCACCTGCGCAGGTCCGTCACAAATGTCAGGATTTGGATGAACTGATGCCATTATCAGCTGTTACAGGTGCCACCAACTCAACACAGCACATTCTACAAATGCATAGCAACGCTTGTAGAGGTCACTGCATTGCGATTGAACAGCCAGTAGGAGTATGGAGAAGACATATGCCATGCTCTGTGGTCATGCCATTGTTCTGAAAGCATGAGCAGGATTGTTGCACTATCCTTGCTGCTTTCATCATGACCAACGTCTGAATGCAATGGAGTGCTGTTTGGCACACGCCATGCAAGCATTGTCACCTTTGCGCCGCAGGCAGCATTGACAAATGCCACGTATTTGGAGTGGTTGTCCAAGACAAGGCTGCGCAGAGTGTCCTCCATCATGAAACGAGTCACAACCAGAAGAGACTTCATTTTGCTGAAGCAGTACGTCTCATAGTTGCTCTCGTTCAGGTTGTACCAGCCTTTGCCTGCATAACATCAAAGCATCAACCTCATCAGTCAGTCTTATCATACGCAGCTTTGCTTGCACTCAGAAATTATTACTACTCCATTCAATTCTGCAAGAGTGCAATGCAAAACCAGTGTTGGGTATTTGCATTGCACAGACAGCACAGATTGCACAGAAAATAACTTAGCTGCTAATAGTAGCTATATTAGATTGCTGCCTTACTGTGCTCAAGACGCGGTTGCTGGCAAGATGTGTCCAGCAACCCTTACCAACATCCTTGAAGGAGGACTTGAAGGCAAGCTGCACAGCTGTCACCCAGTTGTCCCTGAGACCATTGCCAGCCTGGTCTAATGTCTGGTTCTGTGCTATCTCAAACTCCTCGATGGCAGTACTCTTGGTGTACCATGCATTGAACAGACTCATCTTCCCAACCTGCGGGCCACCACCCACATTGAGCTCACGCTCAGCTACTGCGACCGACTGCTTGAAGCTGTAATGCCATTGCCAAGCCAGTTGAAATTGCAATTCAAGTTTTGTCTGGCTAGGCATGCAAGAACATGTGCTTGAGGTGCAGAGACTGGCTCGCCTTGTTGCCCTTGAGCTAAAGTTTTGACTGGTGCAATGAGCGTAAAAGGTGCTCCTTGCGTGCAGTACATCTACTAATTGAGACACTGATAACAATAGAGGATGTTACCTTGTTGCATTCAGCACGAACCTTCACCAGGGCAGCAATGACTTCAGCCTTGGTGAGCAGGCTGAGGAAGCTGAAGCTTGAGAACTTCTCAGGGAAGCTGTAGGCAGGTACAGCTACACTGGCACAGTGGGGCACCTGCAACAGCAGCTTCTGAACAGGTCGCTCCCAAAGATTAATGTTTTGAGTCCAGAACTAAGGACACGACAGTCTCAAATGCATGCTGCATTTGCATGGCTCTGAAAGCATTGGCCATGAAGTTGCCAGCCATCCAAAAATGTGTTCCTGCAGTGGACAAGATCCACTGCCAGTGCATAATGAAAGCATTCAATTGCAATGTGTGACCATCAATGCAAGGAACAACACAGGAGAAGCGCTACACACCTGCCGTGCTTCCAATTTCTGATGGGTGGAACTGTCTAAGGGAACCATGGCTAGGCCTGACACCCCTGAGGATCTGGTCTTGACTGCATGGTCAAAGGTAATCTTGTTCATGGCTCTGGCGTAGTCAGTGATGGCTTCATTCACCAAGGGATGGGTCTCAGACAGCCTCTCCTGCAGCACAAATATGATGCATTGGAGTGGATGCCTTAGCGAGCTTTTGCAGCCGGCTGTTGCACAAAGCATTGGGCTTTCTGTTATGGATAGACCAGCATGAGCAGCAGTGATCACCCAATTGGAGCATGCTCTGCAGTGCAAAGTTGCTTGGCCATTGCTGTGTTTACTGCACTTAAAGGCAGATGCCCTGACACACAACCTTGATACTTGCAAGACAATGTGTGCGCACATGTAAGCTGCACTAGCAGTTTGCTGAAGCCATCAAGGCGGTGTGCTTCTGTTGCTGAAGCAGGCAACATGGTTTACCCTGAGAAATTTGGAGTTCAGAGCCAGCGTCAAGACTCGGTTGATCTGCTCCACCGACAGAGAGTGCATGTCATCAGCTGGCATGCTGTCTACACACAGGTGGTACCGCATGGCCTTCACTGCCTCAATGCGGCTCTGGTGGGCAACAGCCACCCTCTTGGCATACAAAGCAGGATCCTCAGACAGGAAACACAGCCTGATCCGAGGCACCCAGTCCTGTATTGGTATATCAGCTGCACCTGCAGCATCAGACTGCAGCATGAGAGGCAAGTTGGTTCACAGTAGTGTCACTGCAAAGAGTCTATGTCATACAGCTCGTCCGTCTGCAGAGGCTAAGCAGGCGTATCCACTTGTGCAGCATCAGCTACGATGCCAAGGACGTGCATGCTTTGTCCACATTCATGACAGGCATCTGATATGAATTTGCAACAGTGTTGGGAGAGGATTGTTGCTGAACCTGAACCATATCCCGGGAGTCCTGGCACCATGAGCTGCACAAGGTACGTGTTCTTCTGCTCGTTGTAGTCCAGCACCGTACAGTCTTGAAATGTATAGCTGCCATCATCTGAAGGCATGGCCACCCTGCCAGGAGCTGCTGGAGCTCCAGGCTCTTTGCACACCCAGCCTTGAGGGTCTCTGGACTCATACTCTGTGTCGTCAAAGATTGCCAGGGAAAGCATGCCGTCCAGGTGTTGCTCAGAGCCTGTGAATGGCTGACCACGGTCAAGCCCCTCTTTGGCTAGGAGCTCCTCAACGTCTTGCATTGCGTACAGCTTCCGCTTTCTGCATTTGGCAGCAAGCTTTTGGTGCTTGATTACGCTACAGAAGGTGTGATGCTGTGTGCTCTGACGCCTTGTACAGTTGATGTGATGAAACAGATGTATGACAAAAGCAGCATTCACCTCTGGATAAGTATTTCTCTTGGAGCTGAGGTGGCAGATGATTCATATGGAGCCATGACTGAGGGCTGTAGATGCTGCCAGGAATCCTGCTGGTGAGCAGGAATCTGGAACATGTCCTCCTTGCTGTCATATCTGTCGGGCTGCTTGGCGCTACCAGCCTTCAGGGACCAAAGTTATTTTGGTCAGAGAAATCAACAGACAAAAAGGTCCTCAAGGTCAATATGTATTCCTCTACAGTATAACAAGTACCTTGGCAGGACTCAAAAGGTATGCACTGTCTTCCCTGCCTTCCACAACCAGCCGTGACCTGGCACTGAAACGAGCTGCAAAGTACCAAATTATTCAGTTCCTGATCAAGGTGCTCAGGACATGTGCAGGGAATGTGCACACCTTTAAGAGTTTTGAGCCTAGGAACGTCCTGCATGTTGATCAGTAGTTGTTTCTTTGAGATAGATCATACAAGTTCTTCTCCTGACAGAGGCGCCGCCTGTCAACTTACAAGCGTAGCCTTCATGGGAACGATATCGAGTTTGTTGCCAGCGTCGTGCCAAGATCGCAGGTAGCCCACTCACTTGTTCGTGAGAGACATTACAAGCTCTGGTTGTATGACTCATCAGTGGTTCCAGAGCAGTCAGCAAAGTTGAGAACATCGCGCAAGCTCTGTGTCCGCCTTGACATCCCTATTGATTTGAGAAGTCACGTCACGATGCTCGCCGCCTTCGAGTTCAGGCCCCTGGAGCACATTGTGTTTCACGATTTGTCAGACAGTCTACCTGGACTTGCATTTTTTGGATCAGGCAGAATGCCTATTGCTGGGTCCGACAGGTTGCATACACACGTTGAGTATACCAGGAAACACAGTACCAGATGCAGACATGACTGCTGTCCAGAGTCTGTCTGCGTGAAAATGTTGGAGGTGACAATACTAGCATACTTCAACAATGTGAAGAGTCTAACGAGCATTCAGCCTGCGAGTTTTGGAAAACCAGCAAACAGGCGCATCTGCATCAAGGTGACTTGAAGACAAGCACTATAATGTAACTACCAATGCTAAAAGGTGCTGCTGACAGTTACTGTATCTTTGCAAGTTGCGGCATGCGATGCAAATTTATCAGGAGATACATATTCAGTGTATCTCTGGGTTATGGCACTTGTACTTAGACACCCTTGCTGTCACCCTTGCGAGTCTTTGTCAGACTCAGTGTCATTTGAGGTCTGACAGCCCAGATCTGCTGAAGAGGCATGTACACTCTTCAGGCAAAGTAACAGTGATAAGCATTTGCACTTAACAGCTGTGATCGCCCTGGCTCCTGGTTGTAAGTCGCCCATTGATTTGATGAGGCGAGCAAATACATTTGCGGGCTGACTTGCAGTAAGTGCTCCACCTAGGAGTGAAGCACATGCTTGTCCAGAGTGTATGCTTTCTTCCAAGGCGGCCTGCAGTTGGACTGGCTTGCCTTTGCACTGCTGCTTCACTTGCTCAACAACGTTCCCTGGCAAGTTGCAGTACCTACTAGTAGGCTAGATAAAAGATGCATCAAGGTCTGCTTGCTGCCAGGTCCGCTGTGACTGCCAGGCTTAAGGTTTTTGGTGCTGCAAGTGTTGCTGAGACGTGCCTTGCAGGGCCACGAAGCTGCCCCTTGAGCTCAATTGCTGGTGCGTCCTGTCCTGTTGGCGAGTTAAAGATGCTGGTGTTGATTATATTCGCAAACCATTGGGGCGGCAACAGCATGTAGGTAGTTTGCTCCATTACTGGTACTCATGATCATGATCATGTGCTCTTGTTTCACATAGGAGGAGGAGGGTTTACATCTTCAGCCAACCGACTAGTTTGTACAGATTTGCCAGGTTTACTAGATACCTATTCTAGAAACATCAGTTGTAATATGTATGTCATGTTTCAACAGCCTGAACAAATTTGCAGACAATCATGCGATCCTGAGTTGAAAACTGTTTGTGACTAACATTGATAAGAGCTTGAGCGTTACGGCGACACACGTTGGGGTGTGTGCGCAAAAACCGCAACCAGCATTGCACCTGTCTGGCGTAACCTGTGTGTGGTCACATCCGGACGGCTGAGAAGTTTCTGTTCTCATGTGCAATCGTCGCAAAAGTTCGAGCATCCTGATCTCAGTGTTCCTGACGATCGTTAAGGCTCAACTCCAGGAGACAGGTACAACATCGACGAGCAGCGGTGCAATGTGCCGTATTGAGAAAGTGTGCTGGTTGTGCGTGTTCGATCGTAATTTTCGTGCGTGCAGAAGAGTGCCCAGCAGGTGCTGCTCAGTGCGTTGCAGTGCCCGAGCTGCTGAGTTGGGCTGCAGCTCACGGAGCACAGTGCGATAGGCTTCAGACAGACACCACGCTTGCCATCCGCGGCCTTACGGCAACCACCGACATTCCCGGTGGCTCAGTCATTGTCAGTCTTCCTAGGAGCTTGGCCCTGAGCGTCTCCCCTTCACAGAGTTGCCCGGTTCCTCATCTGATCCCAGAAGACGTGTGGAGCAGCTCAATCAAGTATGATCCTTTGGTCACTATGCACTTGTCGAGGCTAGGCTGAGCCAAATGTGTTGTGAGACAAGGATCATTTGACCTGATGCTTGCCGTACCTTCCTTGCATGTTGCATTCATCTTGCACATTACTGTGCCAAGTATTGTTCTGGTGAGCTTCCTCGTGTTTCCACTCTGCTGTGTAAGCTTTGAGACTTTGATGTTACCAGGTCTGCAGCTGTGCCAACAGCTAGCTTCCTTTCTGCTCCTGACTTTGTCAAATACAAGTATGCCGATGCCTTCTAACCAAGCCCAGTCATGCAGGAACTTTCAGCTAGCACTCTTCCTCTTGGCAGAATCCAAGAAGGGCAGGGACTCAGCATGGTACCCATACATTTCAACCCTGCCGCAGCATGTTGACAGCTTGGTACACTGGAGTGACACTGAGCTTCACGAGCTGCAATATGGCGCCACAGAACCTGAGCAGCACTTTCTGCAAGAGGTGTGTAAGAACGAGCCTGCCACTTGACATCCTGCAAGGCCTCTCAGGCATGCATGGGTGCAACCTTACTTCTGATTCCTGTGAGGCTGCGCTGTCTTGTTTTTATGTGTTCACTCGAGGAATACTGCTTGAGTCACTGCTTGATACTTTTAGATAACAGATGACGTTGAGTATGTGTGTGGTTCCCATTCTTCATGTACAGCCAGAGAGGCTGTGATAAGAGTCAAGTGCTTAGTCTGATGTCACTGATTCAGCTTGCACAGCTGATTTTGTGGATGACGGAACAATCGACCCTGATGTTTTGCTTATGCGCCTTGCAGTGACATTCAGTAGCGCCAGTTTCAGGGGTCAACTGGTTGGTTCTGCACCATGCCAGCTTGCAGATGCTGCAGTCTAGCCATCTGAGCCATCTGAGCAGTTTCCTGTGCGGCAATCATCCAGCTGCTGCAATGTCTTGCTGGCACTCTGTTCAAAGCGACATGAGTGAGGTCACTGCTGCAGTAGCACTTGTTGCTGATGCTCCACACATATGTCTACTTATTGCCAACAATATCCTGTGTGCATGCATGTAAATCTTTGTAAATCATCAGATGGGATTGAGCATCACATGATTTGCAGGCTAAGCAGCAGCTGGATGACATCAAGGAGTTGTACTGGAAGCTTGAGTCATCTGGCTTAGTCACTGAGCTGAACAGCACGCTCAAGGACCTGGTTTGGGCCTCTGACATTGTGCGCAGCAGAGCCTTTGCTATCTCAGCGCCAGAAGGTGACAAACAAGAAGAGAAATACCGTACATCAGTGCGTGCTATGTCACTTCTGTGTTTGCTTGGTACACAAACACCCTGCAGTGGCTGAGTCATGGTCATGTGCACAAAGTGCTCTTCAGCTGCATGGTCAAAAGCTCAGGTTACAACTGTTTGCGAAACATCTAAGTCTTGTGTAGCGCATATGCCTGCATTGTGTGTGGTGTGGCGCTGCTGATTGGCTCACGCAAAACATGAGCTGTTGGACAACACAGCCAAGGTTGTGGCGCACACACTGTGCATGTTGCACAAGTGCAGATCTGCATGCATCATCAGGTCATGACGCCAATGCCGCTGTCTCTGAATGTGATGATCTTGGGTTTGGTCTCGGGATTGCCGTCTTCTTTGACCAGCTGCTGTGCCTCTCCTGCCATATCAGAGCAGGAGTCTTGTCAAGATGCAGTTATCATACCGGCACAGACATGGCATCTTGATCTCCTTCTGCTTTGTACCAGCAGCAACCCCCTGAGAGAGAGCCCTGCAGTAGAACGCAGCATGAATGTTGATCTTTTCTGCACGCCAATGCCAAGCTTGCCCTGTGCTGTTGCAGGCTGGCTGAGCCCAAAGAGCATTGGCATCGCAGCCTTCATGGCCAATGTGGTGTTGAGGATCCCCTTCTTCCGTCAGTGGCAAGCCACCAAGCGGGCAAGCTAGCTTTCCTCTGCACATGTGTACCATGTCTATGCATCATAGCATCACATCATAGCATCACATCATAGCATCACATCATAGCATCACATCATGGCATCACATCATAGCATCACATCACAGCATCACATCATAGCAGGACCTGCTCTACATTACCCTGCATATTTGACAGACTTGAGATTTGCCTTAGTTCCGATTATGACTGTGTGTTCGTGTCACATGCCAGGTAGTCAACACCATCAACCAGAGCAGAACACGCACTACTGGATGACTATGCTGTCATTTGATTGGCCTTGTGTCAATGCAGATTATCTCCGTTGCTCGGTCAGTCACCTTCATGTGCATAGGAGGCATCTTGTTTGGGACGCAACACGTAGGCAACATGGACTTGGCCTTGCTCCCAGTCATAGACTCCATCAACCACAACTCATCCAGTCTGGTGAGCTTTTTGTCTTTTAAGCTTTTCCAGACGAGGTACATACATGTATTGACATCTACCACACATGCAACAAGCACCAGTCCCTGAATATAACTATATTTGCAATGAATGTTGTTCCTGCTTTTCATACACAAAACATCTGCATGCTGCTGCAACTGTGTGTTGCTTAACAGCTGTTCCCATCATTATGTTGCCATTGGTGGACTGATGGTGGACTCATGATGATCTACTGGTAGACTAGTAATGGGTCAAGCACGCACAGACGGTATACATTCAACTGTTAAAGCTGACCTCTCCTGTAATGTGCATGTCTCACCATGCAGCAACTGATCACTCCATGAAATTGTACTCTTGCCGGACGCTGTCCTGCGCCTGTTAAAGGCTTAGCAAGATGCCAATGCAAGGTCTTCAGTTGCGCATGCATGACTTCATTACCAGCATATGCTTGATCTGAGGCTGAAGCCTGATGTACTGACAAGTGTCAGATCAGGCTAGCTCTGGTAGGAAGCTGCATATAGCTGCCCTGAATGTGTGTGCAGCTCCGGGCTGCCACCTTAGGAGGCTCCCGTTATGAAAAGTGTAGACTTTCCTTTTCTTTTCCCTTTCAGGGCCATTTGCAGCCTGGAGGTGGAGGAGCTACTGTCGAAGCAATCATTGGACCAGACGGTGCACAAGCCTTCCAAGAGGTTTGCCTTGTCAGAAGCCGTGCATGCATGTGGTTGTTTTACCAGCTGTTGTCACGTGAACGAGCTATTGTAGCTGTATGCTCATGCATGAGCTGTCATCAGTGGAGCATTTGCGCTCATTTGGCTTGCACCTTGTCTGTTGACTCTGTGCAGTCTTGGCTTGTGTTCAACCTGAGCAGACTATGAAGCAGTGATGCTGCAAGCCATGAGTTTGTTTTTGTTGTTGGTTTTGTTTGTGGTACCCCTTTCCTGGTTTTCCAACATTTCCTGGACTGAGCATGACATATGCATGAGGTTATGCACACGGTATCTCTATGGCTTTGTTCATATAATGAGTGCCTGCTGTGACTGTCCTGAACTTTTGGGCTGGCATCACATGCATGTGCCATGTGCTGCCAGCTAGATCATGACAATGCATATCAAAGTGTTCTTGCAACGACAGTGGATTGTCACTCTTGCAAATCTCTTTGGGCACAATGTCTTCAGGCGTCATGGCCGTACACAGATGGCTCTGCATTGGCTGTGCAGAATTTGGCCTCTGCCTCACACAGTTGGAGATTGAGCTAGGTTTTTGCTGAGTTGGCATTCTTGCAAGCCAACCTCAAGACTGACTGGTCTGTCAAAGCCTGATGATTCAACCCCAGTTGTGTGGGCCTAGGGATGCTGTGTTTACAGCTACTGCAAAGCCGGGATTCAGCTTGCATTGGGAAAAATTGATACCTGTTGCCAAATGTTGAGCACAAAGTACATTCTTGCAATATTTTGAGCACAAAATTGCAAAAAATGCGCCTACTGTAGACCATTTCACAAAGGTCTTCTAAAAGCGCTTGCCTGATGTTGCAGGTCACCGCGGCTTATGCTACAGCATCGAATGAGGTTCTGCTTCAGCATTACGGCTTTGTGGACATAGACAATGCTCATGATGAATACACAGCTGACATCCTGAGCTTCATCGAGGAGAACGTGATTGATCAGCCAAATGAGGAGCAGCTGCAAGATGTGTACGCCAGTCCAGCTTTGAAAACTGCACTCTCCCAGGTGCTGACAAAGCTTGCACATGCAAAAGGGCAACCTGCATCAGTATTGCTGTTTGCTGAAACATGATGTAGGATGCTGTTGCTCGGTGTTTCTGCTTTGCCAATTAGTCTCTGTTTGTTGAAGCAGCATAGTCACTGATGCAGTGCTTCTGCACTTGTGCTGTGACCACAAGATGACCTCTGACCACCTTGGGTTGAGGCAAAGCAGGCAAGCCTTTGCTCACAGCTGTTTCATGTTCTCAACACCAAGAACAGTTGGCTGCAAAAAGTACAGTTCACAGCTTTCACTTCAGGCGTCATTGGCCTTCAGTACATGGCATACCTCGGGGTTTGCCAGCATGAATTTCCATTCCTGCCAAGGCTAAGGCCCTACCCCAAAAAGCCCACAGCGCCTCAGAAGTTTCAGCCTGCATGCAGCTGTTCCATCTGTTCCAGATCAGAACAAATGGTTGCAGAATGGAATTTTGCAGCTTCCTGCAGCCTGAAGGCAACGTTTGGTGTGTGCAGGCAAAGCTGACCAGTCAAGGCTGGTCAACACAGACTGTGACAGCACTGCGATACCTGCTTGCCACCGAAGAAGAGAGCCACGCCGCCAAGTCTTTGCAGCCAGTGCGATGGGTCACAGAGGTGGTGCAGTATCGGCAGCTGCCCACCTTTGGGTATGTCTTCAAGGAGGCCCAATCAGGTGCAACAGAGACCAGAGTTGATAAGGTGAGCTACGGTGACTTAAGATCGGAGCTTGTCTTTTGGGTTGCTTTGAGGTTTGGGGTTTTTCTTTCTACTTTGGGCTATGGCCTATGGTCATAGCTCTGGGCTGCCGCTTTAGGAGGCGGCGGATATGATCACTGAAAAGCGTTTCTCTTGCTTGCTTGAGCTTGAGTTGTATGTGATGTGGGGCTGACACATCAGAAACATGAGAGGCATGGCAGCTGTGTAATGTCTAAGCTTGGCAAGCTTGACAGCGTATCAGCGATCAGCATCACTGCTGATTTTGTGACACACGACGAGGAGTAAGTTGGTGCTGTGTGGCTAAGCTGAGCAGACAATGGGGCTATACTGCATGGTTTTCCAGCCATGTCTGCCGTACTGTCTGCTCATGACACACTCATGCATGCTCATGACACGCTCATGACACACTCTTGCACGCTCATGACACACTTGTGCATGCTCATGACACACTTGTGCATGCTCATGACAAACTCATGCATGCTCATGACACACTGTGTGCATGCTCAGAACCCTTCTGCAAACAGCATGGTAAGGCAAGTCATCAGCTGTCAGCAACACCCATCGCCATGCTGTGTATCTGGCTGTCCTGGGCAGCCCGGTATAATACTTGGCTTCTCATTCGATTGATGCCGAAAGGTGTAGTCTTTCCTTTTCTTTCTATCAGGCTGTTTCAGGTTCGGGTAAAATTGTATGCTGCCTTTGCAGGTGCTGTCAAGCCTGTGTCAGGACATCAGTAAGTCAAAACCAACGAGTCTTGGTGATGATGAGACGGCCCTTGCGCAGTTTCAGCAGACAGACTCTGCTACATACAGACAAAAGCTTGCTCTGCAATTCCGGATTGGCTACAAAACTTTGCTGAACAAGTGCATCCTGCAGCATGACATGAGCAGCTGAAGAATCACACTCCCCAAAACATGAAGGCAAAGCTGGATCTAGCAGGTGTGCCTTTTGAATGTAGCAAGCACAGCCCATAAAGTGGACAGACACAGTTTGTGCCAAGTGTTTAAAGGTACAAGGCTTTATGCCTAGTTGTCAGCAACTGCTTGCTTGCTGCTCTTCGTGTAGCCACTATAGTAGCTACCTTGTCAGTGCTTTGTCAGCCTGCAAGTGGTATGCTGGTCTGTACTGAATGAGGTTATACTGACTATATCAATGTGGCGCAACAACCACCGTTGAGCTGGGTCACAAGCGAATGTTGTTCATGTTAATAGTCAGACATGTTTCAGAGGCATTCGTATGCTAAAACTGTGCAAGAGACTGTCCTCTTGACGCATATGCGTCATCATGATGATGCGTTATAGGCTATGATGCATCAAGGACCTTCACGCCAGCCTTTGGAAACAGCTTTTGCGCGGTCGTGACTTCCAGCAGTAGCAGCCAACGTGATCATTCACGTGAATGCAACGTAAACTCAAGTAGGAGCACATGCTTGCAAGGCCAATCTTGAGGCCTGATCTGGAGAAATCACATCTAACTACATGGTGGCACGATACCTTTTTAGTGCAATGGTGATGCATTTTATCATACCGCTGTTGCTACAGCGAGTGTTCACACCACCACATTGTACACACAAGACACTGAAGGCATGACAGAGCGAATCAACACTACATACAGTCTATTAGACTGACCTGTGTTCGGTACAGGTCATTCAACATCATTGCACAATACATGGGGCATAAACATGAGCAGTACATTCCTGAGTCTGGTACTGTACAACAAACATGTCGCAGTGCATTCATCCTGATCAATCAAGTTCAAAGCAACCATAGCAAAAGAAACAGAAGGCTATATTTTAGAACTTAAGATTTGATGAAACAGCCAACACAGCCTAGCAAGCATTGTCAAGCAAATGTGAAAATCATGGCAAATGTCCGTTGCTCTAAGGCAAAGTCGATTACACAAAGCGACACCAAAAAAACGAGCCAGTAAAAAATGGCTAGGACCTTAGACAAGGAGTATACACAATAAATTGCCACCGATACCAGCATCATCAGTACAAAGATCAGGGATGTCCCAGCAAACGGCGTCCTGGGGGCCAAACCTGCTAGTGGCTTAGGCTTGAGCACAGCCCGAGGCTCAGGGCATGTTTCCGGCCTGGACCCAGTTTCTGGTCTTGCTGGGGCTGCGCCTAATGCAAGTACAGCCACGGCGCCAGCCGCAACAATGGCCCTATGTCTAGGCGGTGTTAGACACACAGCCAACCCACATGCAATAACGCCTCCAACAAGTACAGCTGCAGCCGCTGATGAGGAGTTGTCATCGTCTGCTGCCTGCCCACTGGTGCCAGCTTCTGTCTGATCTTCATGCTCATCTACATCGTTCATGTGGGCAACATGCAACTCTTGTCTTGGCAGCAGCTTCATGCTAACAGACTGTGCTGCAGACTGAGTCATGGCTGCCATGCCATAAGCTGGCCTTGGGTTCATGCTGGCACTTTGTGCTGCAGCTTCAGTCACGGCTGCTATGCCATCTGCCGTCTGACCATCAAGTTTCACCCACTGTAGCTTGTTGTCATTGGTATATGTTGCAGCCAAGACAATAGGTGCGTCTCGATGCTCTTTGCAAAATTGTCTGTAGTATTTGATGGCTTGCTGCTCAACCTTCCGCTGTCTCTGACGTCTGTACTCACTTTTTTTCTTGGCTGTAGGATTGACGTGAATGTGCTTGACCTCAACAACGATTTACAAGCTGTGACCTCTGTGAAGACAAGATCTCCAGCCCCTTTGTGACACTTGTCTTCGACTTGCCAGTCATATCTGAGCAAGATTGGAACACCTTGCAACTGCTTTGGCATCTCTTACAGTATCTCCTCAACAACCTGTGCCTCTTTGTAGTGTAAGCTGTCAGGCTCTTCCAGTACTTTCTGGTGCCTGTTGAGATTGCTGTAATGGATCTTGAGCAAATCCAATGGCTTGTTCGGCAGATACGACCGCCTGAACTGCAGCAACTGACAGCAGACGTTCGCATCCGCTCCTAACAGGTGGCAGCTCGCCAGGGCGTATACGTAGGTGTACAAACAGCTTGCTGCAGCGCAGGTCTGTTGTAAGGTTGCGGACAAGCTCGTGGTCACACTTGCTGCAATTAGTATCAAGCTGAAATATTTTGGCGCCACGCAGGACGCCGCGCAGGACAGTGACGGAACATCTAGAAGCGAGAAGCTCATCACCGCAAAAGGCCTCGAATGAGCGGGTCGTCATTTCAACGCTCGTTGCATTCGTGCGTGCGCCTGAGCAATTCTGCTGCGTGTTTGCGGAAAAGACCGAGGCATGACAAGATACTAGGTGCCAGCTGGCGTTACTTATCGAAGGGCGTTACGCATTCAAGACGGTGCGTCTCGCAATAAGTTGCTCCGAGCCCTGCCGGGGACTGTGGGGTCTGACAGCAAATTTCAGGACTGTGCCAGCCCCACAGCTTCAGCTTCTGGGCTTGTGGGCGCCTTTCCCCATTAATTATCTTGTTTCTGTTCAACAACTTGTCAGTGGCAAATGTCCTGGCATAGATGGCATCCTTGCAGACATGATCAAAGATGGAGGTGATCTTGTGCAGCAGTGCTTGCTGTGGCTGTTCAATTGCATGCTTGCCAGCCACTTCCCTGAACGTCTGTCTGTTGGGCTGATTACTGCGGTGTATAAGTCTGGAGACAAATTTGATATGAGCAATTATAGAGGCATCACAGTGGGTTCTGTGGTTGCTAAGCTGTTTGCAATGATACTAGAGCAGAGAATTGCATCTTGGGCTGAGGAGCATGCTGTCAAAGCCAAGGGGCAGGCAGGCTGCAGGAAAGACTTTTGCACGACCGACAACATATTCATTCTGAGGTCACTGATAGATAAACAGAAACAGTCTAGACAGAAAGGGAAAGCTGGCAAGCTGTATTGCTGCTTTGTGGACTTCAGGAAAGCGTTCAATACTGTACCTCGTGCTGTGCTGTGGCAGGTGCTGGAGGAACTTCATGGAGGTGTGCATGGCAGAATCCTGGACATCATCAAGTCTCTGTACACATGACAGCGCAGCAGTGCGGTCATCACAAGGCATTTCTGCTATCTTCAGATGTCTCATGGGGGTGAAGCAAGGATGTCCGCTAAGTCCAACTCTGTTTGGTTTGTATGTTGATGGGCTGGAGAAATATTTACTTGAACCTGCTGACATTGATGCGCCTACACTCATGGGAGTTATGGTGCCGCTGCTTTTGTATGCTGATGACCTCATTCTGATGTCTGAGAGTGCGTCAGGACTTCAAAAGCAGCTTGATGCATTAGCAAGCTTCTGTGAACAGCGTCAGCTTACTGTCAACCTCAGCAAGACAAAAGTGGTGGTCTTTGAAACCCGCCAAAGTGACATGTGTGACTTTGTGCTCAGTGGTGCAGTTGTGGAACGTTTGGAGAGCTACAAGTATTTGGGGTTTGTTGTCCATGCCACTAAGAAACTGACCTTTGGGACAGATGCTCTGGTGGCTACGACAAAGAAGGCTCTATTTGCTATGAGACGGCGATGTGCACTTCTGGGCATACGAGATACAGCTCTGCAGTGCAAGTTATTTGATACTCTGGTGTTGCCCATCCTGAGCTATGGTTGCGAAGTCTGGGGAGTGGACACTAAATGCGGTGCAGCAGCAGAAGCTTTACATCGGAACTTTCTAAGACGTCTGTTAGGTGTCAGGAAGTCTACAGCAAACCACATGATCTTAGCTGAGTTGGGTCGCTTCCCATTACAGATTGACTTCTGGGGGCAGATCCTGCGGTATCATCATAGGACAATTGCATTGGATAACGTACGTCTTGTTAAGCTTGCAATGGTTGATGGCTTTGCTTTGGATCAGACAGCAGTCAAAGACAGTTGGCAGCATTATCTAGGAGGTTTTCTGCATGGTCATTTAGGACAGCAGCTTGATGTTATATAGGACAATGCAGCCTGAGTACAAGCCTGCAGAGTATCTGTCTGTTGTCAAGTGTGCGTCAAATAGAAGGCTAATTAGCAGGTTTAGGACTGGATGCCATGGTCTGCGTGTAGACACAGGCCGCTGGGCAGACGGTGTTCATCTAGATAGGACAGATAGGCTGTGTCTAGTGTGCAAGTCATTGGATTGTGTGAAGGATGAGCAGCACTTTGTGTTTGATTGCCCAGCGTACAGCCATATCAGGTCACAGCATTTGGACCTCCTGCAGCACTGTTGTACCATTCCAGACTTTATGTGAACCAAATACATGTGGTGATTTCCTTAGGGAATGCTTTACATGTAGGAAGCAAATGTTGTCTGTATGAATTCACTGAACTGAACTTCTTGTCTGTTGGGTCCCAGTTGCCCCCCAGGACATTAAATATATTGATTGATTGTTGCTGATCAGGCAAGGCTTCTGGACATCGTTGGCTGGCTAAAGCTTGTAAGATCTCTGTTCTTTTTGTAGCTGGGGCCTACCACCTTTGATCATGAGTTCTGCTCACAAACGATCCATCTGGACATGACAGCCATGTACAACTGATGTCACATGTGTGACGGTTTGCAGGCACGTTTTGTAGAGGATGCAGTGACAATCACCTCGTGTGAACAAGATGACTCAGCACACTGATTACGCAAGCAGCAATGAAGAAAACATTTTGACTTCCTGAGTTGGTGACAGTGAACATGATGAACCTTTTGACCGCTCGGCAAGCAAATTCTTTCTAGCAACAGAACTGTCATTGAGAAGGCTGAGGCATTTCTGCTGGGAAAACATCTCAGAAACTTGTGCCTCAAGCATAAACACTCTTCCACTGAAGTAGCACATCAAGCATCTCAGAATCATTGAATGACAGTGACAAGACAAGCTCTACAGAAGACCAGCTTCAACCAGAAGCTCCTGGAACTTGTCCTCATCATCCCATTGCAGGTCCGGGATTTCAATCTTGAAGTAATCCGCAATCTCATCGATGACAGCATTCTCAGTGACTCCTGTCACCAGATTGAATGCAGCTCCCTTGCGCCTAAAGCGGCCACTTCTGCCAATCCTGTGCAAATAGGTCTCAAAAGCTGCAGAAAAAGCATTTGACCTGACCTCTGGCTTCACAGGAGGGTCGTAGTTGATGACCAGAGAAACCTGCAGAGCATGTTGCACGATCAAGATTTGTCCTTGGAAAACATACATTCACCCACAAAGGGGCACTGCAGGTTGGCCACATGTTAGCAGCACAGCGTCAAACTGCAACCGACTGTGTGGGTTTTGAGTCATGTTGCCATTTCGCAATCCTGAATGCTTCAGCTTGGAGTTGCTGAGGGAGCTTTGCAAGTGCATGTGGAACTCAAGTCACAATTGTATCAAAAGAAATGAAAGCAACTGGGTCAGCAATAGTTGACAGCCAATCAGACGTAAAGGCGGTTCACGCACTTACCTGTTGTACATCAAAGCCACGGGCCAAGACATCTGTAGCTATCAACACCTTTGTGACTCCTGTCCTGAACTCCTTGATGACACTATCTTGTTTGGCATGCTCAAGCTCCCCAGAGATACTGGTGCAGGGAAAACCCTCTTGGTCTAGCTGCATGCAGCAGCAGACAGTCAGACCCTCCAAAGGTCAAGCATCCAGATGGTTCTAGAGTGACACACGCAGCCTGCTGCAATCCACTAGAAATCTTTTGCTTTTGTTGCAAATTGCTGCAGTACTTGCAAGCCAGATATTGTGATGCTGCTTGCAGCTTGTTAAAGAAGATGTAATAGTTGCGTCAAGTGACTGGAATTTGGAGCCATACCAAGTTATGCAGCTTACGGGCAGTGTCCCTAGTCCACACAAAAATGATAGTTTGCCCCAATTTCTCGCAGTTTGGGAATATCATTTCCTTCAGCACTTTCTGCTTGTCTGGTACAGTGGGACACTTGACGCGGCACTGCTTGATCACATCCAAACTGAGTTGCTCCCTTTGGATAAACACCTGTGGAGACAGAACAAGCTGTAGACCGCATGTGTTCAAGCACCTGATGACATACATGCAAGATGGTGAAAGCACAATGCACATCGTGAACTCTACTTGTAACACAGTGGCCGTCGCACTGGTCATTCAATTGGAACATTTCAATAAAATCACTCTTCTTCACTTGCTTCTACCTCATTAAGGTGTGTTGTTTGTGCCACCTACGAGCATACAAACTCTGAGATTTGTCACATCGCTGGTATTCATTGAGCATATTCTCATGCTTTTCTTCCATTTAGCGCTGTCCCTGTCACTGGAGGGCTTGTCCCCAAGCTTGTCTACAAGGAGCATTGGGTGGTACGAGCACAGCTGTTGCACAAAGGTATGTACATCATGGCCTGCCTTGGATTGCATGTAGGCTTCCTGCACAATACGTTTTGATGCAGCCCGTTCACCCCGAACTTCTTGCCTTTATACCTCGGCAGCAGCTGCCTGCTGTGCAGCTGCCTCTCCCTGCTTCTCACGCTGCAGCTGTGCCTGATAGCCATGCAAAGCCCATCTCAGCTTTGCAAGCTCCACCGGGCGAGTCAGTGTCAAATCCACTTTTGCGTCTACATGCTCCAAATCTGCAACAGATCTGACTCCAAGACACAATGGTAACTTCACTGCTGCATGCCCCTCCCAGGCCTGTAGCTGCGCTGCTGTTGTTTGCGTGAAGTCGGGGTGGAACGGCTTCCATGCTTGCGCGGGGTTGTCGTGCACAAAGCAAGACAGCCAGCACATCACGTGCCTGGGCAATAGCCTCAAGACACCAGTAAGTGTGTTGTGCTCCAGCCACTTGAGATCATCTGCATGGAATGACATATGCTGTGATGCTGTTTCATGTCAAGATCTCAACACAACTGAATGCTAGAGGACACATGGCAGTTGAGCTGGCAACAAGCTCCGACATCAAAAGCAGAGGACAGCACACTGTGCACACGTTTGTCGTTTGCATGGACCAGCTGTGGCTTACCAGCTTGATTCACTCCAGCAGCCGCCAAAATCTGGGGGAAACGGTGCTTGAGAGCTGCATAGCGAATACCAAGATCAATCATCTCAGGCATCAAAGCAGCAGTCACGGCCTGTTGCCATGCTAGTCCACAGCTGGGCTGAGATGCCCAGTTAACTTTGTCCAGCATTAGCGGGGTCAAAAATAGGGTGTCTGCAGGCACAGTCAGCTGTATCCCTGGCGCTGCTAGCTCTGTGGCATAGCGCTTGAAGAACTCTGTCTGAAGCCACTTGGCATCTGCACATAGAACACATTGTTTTCTTTGATTTCACAAGTTAGGATGAGTAAGGCGTACCATGAAACCCCATGCAAAAAGCTTAGCACAGTTAGTCCTCTGTGTGACAGGCACAAAGAATTTGGAAGTGAATGTGGAACTTTGATGCTATTTTTAAGCCCATGCCCACACCTGCTTCCTACACATGATTGATCTCAGGAAGTCAAAATGCTGTCTCAGACGTCTATGCTTTGCTTTGTCACACAGGGCTGCGACACTGCCTAGACTGTTGTGAGATGCAGGTCAAGCCCAATGCAGCAGACAACATGAGAAACTGCAAAACGAAAGCTGCTGACCGCTGGGGAGGAGCTGTGCAAATCTGAATGTACAGAACAGGGAGGGTTCAAAGGAGCCATATGAGCTCTGCTCTGGAGACAAAACATTGGAAAAGGCAGCAGCTAGTCGGCGCGCGTCCCATGGCAGCATATAGCCTTGCACAGCATCAATACTGAGATCAGCAAGATCCTGCCACAACACCAAAAAAGCTGAGCTGTCAGCAAATGCATGAATCAGAATATGACCTGCCCACAGAACAATCAATGCGCTGGCATGTACAACAACTCTAGAAGCATTGATTACAGAAATGCAATGCAGTAGGGTAGCCACAAGCGGCTTTGGCTTCAGCAGTACAAAAGGCAGGCAAAGGAAAGGTGTTGTCAGTGGCTTGCTAATGAAAGGCCCAATGTAGTGTTTGCACAACATTGCAGCTCTGCTTGCATGCAAAACTGCCTTGGGTGCCAGAAATGGATGTGCCTGACCTCAATGTTGTCTATGCCAGCCTCTCTAAAGAAGGGGAAGTATGCTGCAAGCTGAACATCCTTGTGCAACAGCCAGTCCTGCAAATAAAGGAGAACATTGTCAAAGCTGCAACAGAATGGCAAGGACCATGCATGTCAAGCTACATGCAAAGAGTACAGCAAAATGGGGTGGAAATGAGATCACACCATGAGAGTTCCCAGCCCACTTGGTTGCTGCTCCTTCACCTCTGCCATTGTTGGTCCAACCTGCCAGCTTGAGGAAGGCCTTGAGTCGCAGATCTTGCGACAATATGCAATGACTGCTGATGTGAAGACGTTACTGCGCCCTCGGAACATGTGTTTGACGCTTCTGAAGATGTTGTTGGCCCCTCCGAAGATGGTGCACAACTCATCAAAGTCCCCATCATGCAACCTTAGCAGGTCCTCTGCATGTCATTGACATGCAGAGGTAAGCACCACATAGTTGAGCAAATTGTTTCTCTGCTATTGCTGCAATTGTGATGCAAATGTCAACAGGCATGTCAGCTCGGGCGTTAGTCACTGATGGCTGCTTTTTCACAGGAGGTGTCATTCTGTCAAAGCAGGAAGTGTGTAATGCTTGCTGTCAGGACAACAGCACCATTGATATGATGATGCACAACGCATCAGAGCTTGGACATATATTGTAATTGAGCAAGGTTGCAGTGTGGCATACTGCTGGTGTGGCATACTGCTGGTGTGGCATACTGCTGGTGTGGCATCCTACCCTGTCTTGCATGCTCATCAACAACACTCCTACAGTGCTGCTGAAGAGAGATTACCTGCTTTCTGTAACCCAAAGCCTCTGCTCAAGACAACCTGATACTGATACCAAATGTGATGCAGCTTCTGCTCCTCAGTCACGTCTCCAATGGCTTTTTTGGCCTGCTTGTTGAAAGCTGACACAGATGGTAGCGGGCGAGCGCAATACAGGGATCTCGGCTTTGAATCAAAGATGTGATGCCAGATGGTGTCAGTATCATACAACACCAATTCTGTGACACTAAAGTTGTCTGGCAACCAATGGTTTGCCTTCAGGTGTTGCCACCACAAATTGCAGCGTACTGAGGTCATTAGTAAGCTCAGCTTTCGGAAAGCAAGCTTCACAGCAAATCTCTCCTCCCATGCATGCACCTGGGTGCTTGAAACCATGAGCAGATCCTGCATCAGCATGACATTCATTAGCAAGAAGATTACATGTCATCAATGTTTGGCGCCTAAAAACACTGATGGTGATTTGGGGCATGGGGAGGGGGGGTGTGTTAAGAAGCAGTACAAGGTGACTGGTGAAAATGCAAGATGAGGTTGTTGTGTGCAAAATGACTGCACAACTGCAACAAGCAAGGACATGGAACACATGCTGCATGCTGGTGCACACTGGATTGCAGACACTCTTGCGCTCTTTGCTTCAGCATAGCACTTTGTTGATCATCAATGCCACGACAGACTGTGATGTAAGCAGAGGCTGCAGATGGGAGCCCATTCCCATCAAGATAGTGTGGTATTCACCTGAACGGTGTTAAGCTGTTCCTCTGCAAACAGAGGGAGGCAGCAACCAAGATGAAACTTGTTGAGCAGCATCTGCAAGCACATCACAGCACGGACCGTGCATCAGACCAGCTGAGCCACATTGGCAAACACAAAACAAGACATTTGGAAAACTGTATTTAGGGTTTCAGAGTCTTTGGCAGGTCACCTCGGTTGACATTGTCAGATCTGTCACCATGCTTGTGAGATCAAGCACAAGCGGAGGCCTGCACAGCCTCTGTTCAACGTAGGTTGCCACTGTATCCTGAGCTAGTTTTGGCAAGTTGAGTGAGTCAAGTTGAGTGAGTCAAGATCACTCATCTCCAGGAAAGCAATGTCACCTGCAAGCATGGAGCAACATATGCATCATGCTGCATCGTCTGACTATATCCCACAACATATGGGCAACTAACTTCAGTAGCAATGACAGTAGACGCCACCACCAGAATTTGCTTATAGGTCAGCATGCTTGACTCACCTTGTGTGCATACCCCGACCTCAGAAAACCGTCCTCTATAGCCCATGAAGACAATCTGCATGCGCTGATGCATGCTGATCCGAGACACTGCTGTCAATAGCCTCTGATGCCGTGCAATATCAAGCTGTGAAATTCCGCGATCAGACTGCAGGCAGTAGCTGGTGATGTGGTGCGGCTGCAACAAGATGCAATACTTGCTCAAACTGGGTTCAGCTCCACACTGATTTTCAAACCCTTGTGGCCAAACAAAGGTCTGCTGCATCCACTTGAGATGTGAGTGCCAATCCTCAAACTCTGCAAGCATTCATGCTGTCAGATGCCTGCTGTGATGATGGCGCAAAGGCAATCGTGCAAAACTTGCCTGCTGAACCCAACACTGCTTGTTGCACAGCAGTCTCAAACTTTGTTGTGTCCACAATGGCAACACCTGCATTGCATGACAAGAGATCAGTGATTGGATCCTCTGACATGACAGGGGCTGTGCCACAGCGACACAATGTGCAGCACGACCATCATTTTACAGTCGGTGTGTTTTGGGCATCAATCAGTAAAATGACATCAGCCCAGAAACAAGTGTGAACATGACTGCATTGTTACCTCATGCACCATTGAACACAACCTATGCATAGCATGTGCTTCTACTGATGCAACGCTTATCTGATAGCAGCTTCAACAGGCTGAATAAAGCAGAGTCAATGTACAAGCCAGGTGACAATACCAAATTGTGCCTGGGCTGCCTGAGACTGTGTCTTGAGCCATCCAAAAGTGAGAGGTCTTTGCGCAGATTCCTCAGTCATGTACTCTTGACATTTGCATGCGTATGAGCCAGCCGTTGCCAAGGATGTCAAGCGGGGCGCAGCATGGGGCAACGTTTGCGTAAACATGTTGACAAATGGCTTTGCTGGCAAAGGATGCTGACTATGCCCTGCATTCCTGTAAGTAGCTGAGCCAAAGGAACTTGGTTTAGGTGCAGGGCTGCTAGCAGGACCAAAGGGGCTGGCATCCGAGGCAGGACCGCTAGCAGGCCGAGACGCGCTTGTACCCGATGCAGGGGCGCTGTCAGCCTGAGAGGGGTTGGCCCCAAAGGCAGAGCTGCTGTCAGGCTGAGAAGGGTTGGCCCCAAACGCAGGCGCGCCAGCAGATGATTGCATAAAAGCCCATCTCATTTCTTCTGGGAAACCTTGGGCATACCTCTGTGGTGTTCCAAAGGCAGGGGTGGAGCTGCTCGAGGCAGCACTACCAAACGGAGCGGTACCACTGCTGAAGGCGGTACGTCCGAAGCCAGAAGCAGGGCTGCTGCTGTGTATTGCACTTCCAAAGCCAAAGAGTGGGCTGGAGCTGTAGGTACCACTACCAAAGCCCGAGGCACAGCTGCTGCTGCTGCTGCTGGATGCAACAGACCCAAAGCTCCATCCAGGCGTTCCAAAGGCAGGGGCAGAGCTGCTTGAGGCAGCATCTCCAAACAACGGTGGAGGCCACTGGTGGGGCTGGCCACTGTTCAAGACGGTACTTCCAAAGCCAGAAGCAGGGCTGCTGCTGTGTGTTGCACTTCCAAAACCAAAGAGTGGGCTGGAGCTATAGGTGCCACTACCAAAGCCAGTAACAGGGCTGCTGTTGAAGGCTGCACCTTGAAAGCCAGCAGCAGGGATGCTGCTGGCGTTTGCCCCTTCAGTGGCGCTGCTGGCGGTCGACATGGCAAGATTTGTGCAGCAATAGTGTAGAATAGGTGCACCTATGTGAAAGCAAGCTGTTTGCTGCACAATGAGGTAAAGGCAGTCAAGCAAGCAAAGGCACAGTGAGATCTTGAGTTAGGTCTGAACTGAGGCATGACTTCCTCACCAGGATTTGCTACTGAGATGGAGGTGCTTTCTGTTGTCCCCAGTCGCAAGCCTTGACGCGCAGAGCGTGGACTCACGGCCGAGCCTGTCTGTGCCGGGTGCTGAGTTTGTATATGATGTTAGCTGAGTCCGGATGCTAGATCTGAGCTGAGCGCTGCCGGTCACGAGTCATTAGACACAAGCAGATATCCATGGCGTAGTGATTCGTTGTACGTGAACAAGCCAGGACACCAGCGGCCTTCAGCAAGAGCAGCAACTCCAGAGCGAGGGTTAGGTCATGCACAGGCACACGAACGTGAAAGGGCATACAGGAACTCATGACCAGCTCTGTCTACGAGTGCGATGCTCTGTCTGGATGTCTGTGGTGGTCCCTCAGGCTGATGTATCAGCCCGTTCGGGAGTGTCTATCCTGCGTAAGCTTGCAGAGAACCTCAACGAACATAGGGCGCCTGGGATAACCCCAGGGCGCAATGCAGAGAAAGACAGCATCCAATCATGCAGCCATGTAATGACGCATGTAGACAAATGTGTGCAATACAAATGGCACGCACAGCATGCTTTGTGCCCTGTCAGTGAATCAAGTAATTTGCGCAGTTTGCAGCAATGCCACAAATTTGCACATGTACATGCTGTATGACGCATGAGCAGCAAGCAGCCCAAAGCTGAAATGTGCA